>WBZO01000341.1_pt1 | contig 107031 bp, 120 predicted proteins | sample 5204261 | NCBI WGS metagenome assembly WBZO01 (sample SAMN12412400, study PRJNA552823) | activated sludge metagenome | isolation source: activated sludge from anammox sidestream of wastewater treatment plant... | place: USA: North Carolina | collected 2017-09 | reverse complement strand
TCGTACCGGCTCAAGGAGAAACTTAAAGCCGGTTTGGTGCGCGTCGAAGAAGCCGCCACGACCACGTAACCAGGGTGGGGAGTTTTCGATGACCATAACTGGGGAAATTTGGGTGACCCTTGACAGGCTCCCCATACGTCGGCCGTCGCCGGATCACCCGGCGCACGGGCGGCCGAGGTGGGGCCGCTCGGCTCAGCAACCCAATCGCATACTTGCGATGATATCGACAGACTCGTGTCACTTCGTCCAGGAGGGCCGATCGCTCGCGGCGCCCCGCCCGCTGATACCGCTGCCACATCACCCGCAGATACTCGTGCTTCGACCGTCGCGCCATCCCCGCTGCCTCCATCCTCCCCCTCCTTCTGGCCCGCCCCATGCGGACTCGGAGGGTAAGATTGACAAATGACGCAACGATCGGTCGCTCGGTAAGATTTTAGATGACTCAATACGGCGGCTTGACACTCGCGAAATCGGCTCTTTAGACTCGACCCCCTCATGGCCCGCCAAGCCGCGACTCAGCCTCAGACCGGCTCGCCCGAGACCCAACGGGACGGCCATGCACGCCTGTCCTTCGACGACCTCTACCGAGACCATGTCGATCGCATCTTCCGCTATGCCCAGCGCCTGTGCGGCGAGCCGGAGGCGGCCAAGGATCTCGTCCAGGACACGTTTCTGAACGCCTATCGCGGCTACAAGGATTTTCGCGGAGAATCCCAGGTCTCCACCTGGCTCTACACGATTGCGTCCCGCGCCTGCCAGCGGCTGCGCCGCAAGCGCAAAGGCCAGCCCGATCACGAGTTGTCCCTGGAGGAATTCATTCCAAGCACCGATGGGGAACTCCGTCTTCAGATCCCGGTGGAGGGCCTCACCCCCGAAGAGGCGCTGGCCAACAAGCAGCTTCGCCGCGCGTTGGACCAGGCGATCGGCCGGCTGCCTCCGAAATATCGCATGGTCCTGGTCCTGCGGGACATGGAAGGGCTCAGCGCCAAGGAAGTGGGGGCCGTGATGGGCCTCAACGAGCGGGCCGTGAAATCCCGCCTCCATCGCGCGCGCCTGTTCGTCCGGCGCGAGCTGAGCGCGCGGGGCGTCGGGGCGCCCCTGACACCGGAACATCATCACGACCACACAGAGGAGCCGGACTCGGGTATAATGTAGAGGTTTTCCATGGCACAGGCACGAGCACGCAACCATTCTTCTGCTTCGCGGCGGTCCGGGCGGGCGAGCCGGTCCCGAAAAAACAAGGCCCATTGTCTCCACATCCTGCGGCAGTTATCCGATTATCTCGACGACGAGCTGGCGCAGGACGTGTGCACTGAAATCCGCCGGCATCTCGGCGCCTGTCCCAACTGCGAAATCTTCGTCACCTCGTTGCGCCAGACCATTTCCCTCTGCCGCCAGGTCGCCCCAAAACCCCTGTCCGTCTCCGCCAAGGCCCACCTCCGCCACCAGATCATGCAGGCGGCCGGCATTCGGTAGAGTCCCGTCCATCCGCTCGTTCCTGCCCCCGCTTCCCGGCCTCGATGCGGTGAACCGCTCTCCACCGCTCTCCTCGGAACATGTTAAGATGAGGGACGGATGTTTTCCTTCCATCGTCCAACCGCCCGGGCACACATGGTCTTTCTCGCTGCGGGATGGAGTGTCGCCGTTTTGGCAGGGGCCGTGCTCACACGAACGCCCCTGAACGTGTCCGCCTCCGTCGACCAGACCCCCGTGGTGATTACGATCAAGGCCCGTCAATTTCATCCTCCCCTCGTCACGCTCCGAGTCGGGCAGCCGGCTACGCTCGTGTTCGAAAATCTCGACACGGAACTCCATTCGTTCGTCCCGAAAGATCTCCTGCGCGGCGTGAACCTGAATGTGGGCGGCAACGGCGCCCCTGAATTCGGGGAGGAAGGCTTTAAACGGGTGATCATTCCGCCGGAAGGCCGGGCGGAGATTCGCTTCACGCCCCTGCGTCCAGGCGAGTTCGGCTATATCTGCGACATGCCGGGGCATCAGATGCGTGCGCAAATTGTTGTGGAGCAGGAACCATGAACGGTGACGTCCCCTCTCAACCGGAACGGATATTGTGGGAAGGCCATACCTCCTGGATGGACCAGGCGATCCTGTTCATCTTCATGGCCGCCGCGGCCGTCCGGGCCGCCGTCGCCCTCCAAGCTCAGCAGTGGGGCACGGCCGCGCTGTATTGCTCGGCCGTCGGGTTGTTTCTCGGCATTGCCGCCTGGTTTCACTACGCACATTACTATCGCATCACCTCGTCCCGCATCCTCGTTCTGTTCGGCCCCTTCGCCCACTTCGGATTGAACCGACGGGTGGTGAAGGAATTCCATTTGAAGGACGTGACCGACATTTACGTCCGGTACGAGCTGCTCAACCGCTGGTTCGATCTCGGCAAGCTCGAAATCACCAATAGCCTCACCGAGGACTATCTGGTGATCCGCGGCGTCCCGAACCCGGAGGACCTCAAAGCGCAGCTCGACCGGTGGGTGCGCGCGCAACGCAACCCATGGGGTCCGGTGCCAGCCCAGGGTACACCCGACCATGCTCGGTAACGGCAGGGTCCCGGGCGGACCGACCTTCATCATCGTCTTCCTCGTGGGCCTGGCTGGATTGGCGCTGCCGAGCATCGCGTCCCATTCCGTTTCGGCTCCGCTCGGCTCTCCGGATCGAGGCCGCGCCATTTATCTCACGCACTGCCTGTCCTGCCACGGACTCACCGGAAACGGCGACGGAGTCGAGGCGCCCTACCTCTCGCCCCGCCCCGCGAGCCTGATTTCCGCCGGCACCTCGGCCAAGTCCGACAAGGAACTGCTCCAGATCATCGACCAGGGCAAGCCGCATACGGCCATGCGCGCCTGGAATGGCCTGCTGACCGACGAAGAACAGCGCGATGTCTTGGCCTATATCCGATCCCTGATCCAGTTCCGTCCCCCTTCCCCCGACCGACCGCCTCCGGCCGAGCCCGGCCGCTGATCGCGGCATCCGCCCCTTCCACATGCAAGGGACCGCATGCTAGAGTGTGGTCTTTGGTGTCAACATCTTTGTCATCTCCTCGACATTCCATAGGTGCATCATGACTTACAGACCCGACGTTGTTCATGATGGTGTATTTCGTGGCTGCCGGCTTCTGACCGCGATTCTGCTGGGCTTGATGATGGTGGGCGCGGCCGCGAGCCCGGCCTGGTCCGCCCCTGCAAGCCAGAAGAAAACCCGCAAACCTCCGGCCCCCTCGGCAGCCGGCAAGGCCGCGATGGACTACGCCCTCGCCATTTCATCCGGGGATCAGACGAAATTTGGCCAACTCGACTTTGCCTGCCAATACCGCATGGTCGAGCAGCAGGGGACATTGAAGAAGTTCCCTCCGGCAACAGATGGGATCTATGCCGACTGTTGGAAGCGCCTCAAGGAGGCCGTCGAGCCGGCGATCTGGAAGACCGATGAGGGCATGGATACGATCTGGCCCGGTCCCGGACGGCTGGTCTTCTTTACCGAACCGCTCGAATCCTATCAGGCCGCCGCGGCCGTGATGGATCTGCTCGGCCAATCGCCGCCCGGCACCGGCCTCACGTTGTCGATCGAGCGGCAGCAGACGATCCCGAACGCGTCGTTTCCAGCCGGGAAGAACCGCAAGCTGGCCGGCGTCCCGACCTCCCTCGTTCAACTGCGCGTGGCCTATAAGGACATGCTCACCTCGCCGGTGACCTTCGCCAAAGGGGCCTATCGGTTCCGATCGACGATCCACCGCCCCCGCGTCCCCGTCAAATCCGTGGCCGTGCAGTTCGTGGTGATGACGGGCCTCAAGCGCCTGGGCTATCCAAGCGACGCCGCGGTCCTCAGCGTGCCCGTGTCCGTGCTCTCGGACGCGGGCGACCTCCCGCAGACCGGCGAGCTTCCGAGCGAGGCCATCCCCTTCTCGACCGAGACCAGCCATGTGTTGGCGGACTCCGCCACCATCTGGCAGCCGTCCGACGGCTCCGGCCTGTTGATCGCCGCCGTGGCCAGATCGCGGCATTTCCCGGACTTGCGGGATCGGATTGCGCTCCTGAATCGCGTCCTCCTGATCGACGAAGCACAACCGGAAGCGCTCACCGCAATGACGAACGATCTTTACGGCCGGGTCTTGACCACGGGCGATGCCGTGCCTTCCGTGCCGTTCAAGGATGCCATGCTCGCGAAACGGGTGAGCGAGCTGTCCTGGAACTGGTATGCGCAAAACTTCCGTCTGGACCTGTCCAACAACATGGAAATGGGCGGCCTCGCGGAGCCGACCGCCGGGGATTTTCTCTACCGCATGATTCCCGCGATGGAGACCCTTTCCAAAGTCCGGCCCAAGGACTTGGATAACCGCCTTCACCTCGGGATCGCCTACCGGTGGAACAACGACCAACTGCGCGCCATCCAGACGCATGAAGCGCTGGTGAACGACCTGGCTCAAGCCCGCCCCGGCCAGCGCGCGCGCGCGCTGATCGAGTTGGCCTGGTCGCGCATCCACAAAGTGTCGTGGAATCGGTTTCTCAACGACCCCGACATCAATCAGGCCTACCGCGAAGCCGAGGAGGCGTTCCGGCTCACCGACGACCCGCTGGACAAGTTCACGGCCGCCTATACGATGGCTTACAGCCAACTCTACATGGCGGAGCGCGATCCCAAGCTGATGCTGGCGAACCTCACCCAGGCCAAGCAGTTCTTTGAGCTCACGCCCGGCGCCACGCCGCAAGTCTGGAGCTATCTGCTGAACCGTGACAGCCTGAGGGCCCTGCTTGACGCAGACCCGACCTTCCTGCCCCTGCTGACGGCCATGGAGGCGAAACCGGAGCCCAAAAAAGACTGACGGCCGCGCAAGCCAACGACGAGGATCGAGAATGTTGCCAACCAGCGACTACGCGGCCACAAGTCCGACTTCTCCGCTGAAACCCTTCTCATTCGCCGGACGATCGGTTGAGTCTCGCGATGTGCCGATCCGCATCCGCTGCGGCGGACCTGTCAGTTCGTCATCGATTTTTGAACCTCGGAGATAAGACAACAGGCTTCAGACGCGACGCTCCTTCTCCGTCTCTCTCGTGCCCCACGATTGACGGTCCGACAGCCGTTCACCCTTGTCGCTGTCCCAAACCTTAAGCCCTTCCACCCCCGATTACGGTTTCATCAAAACGCATCCGGCCTGGCTTCCGCTTCCGCCCGAAGTGTTGACGGGCGCGCCGCTCGCCGCTAGACTGAGGGCACATTCGCTCGTACAGGTGATGGAGTTCACCGGAACCGTCCTTGGTCCGTCGGGATCGGGGACTGATAACTCCTACCGCTCGGTAGGAGGTGTGTCTCGGCAATCAACTCCTACCGGCGCAGGCCGGTAGGAGTTTTTTTTTGAGGCGGGCCGGTCGATGTCGATGATGGAACCGCAGTATGCCCTGACCCACGTCATCCGGGACATGTGGCAGCACCTGAGCCGGCTGGTGTCGCTCGAGCGCCGCATTCTCTGGATCATCGGCAGCTACGCCGTGGCCATCGGCCTCCTGTTTCTCTGCGTCCCGATCGCGGTGCAGGAATTGGTCAGCACCTTTTCGTTCGCCATGGAACCGCGGATGGTCTTGACCTTGGCGGCGATGGTCCTGGTCGCGCTGCTCGGCGTGGCCTATTTCCGGGAGCGCCAGGCCCGCGCGGTCGAGACCTTGCAACAGCGGGTCTATGCCAGGATCACGTTGGCCTTCGCCGAGCAGCTCCCGCTGATCAACGACGACACCTTCGTCCCCCAACATGCGAACCGATTCTTTGAAGCGGAGCTGCTCACGCGCGCCCTGGTGGCCATGGTCGCGGACCTCTTCAACGTGGCGGTCGCAGGCACGATCGCGGTCGGCATGCTGACGTTCTTCAGCCCGTTCTTCTTGGTCTACCTCGGCGTGCTGCTGGTCGGTTTCGTCGCGCTGCTCGTGCTGTTCGGACGGGGCGGTTTCCAAGTCACGCTCAAGATGTCGCAGCTCAACTACCAGCTCTTCAACTGGATGCAGAACCTCGCGTTGAACCTGCCGCACCTGCGGGCCGTCGCCAGCCAGGACTTTGTCATGGCCCGCACGGACGACCTGCTCCTGCCCTACGTCCGCACGAGACAGGCGCGATCGGATGCCTTGACCGGGCGGCAGTACAAGGCCACGGCCGTCTGGCAGGCGTTCGGCCACAGCGGCATGATCGTGACGGCCGGGCTCCTGGTCGTGGACGGCCAGATTACCGTCGGCCAGTTCGCGGGGGCCGAGGTCCTCGTCGGCAATCTCCTGCTGCATATGGATACCTTCGCCCGCCGCATGGTGGCGATCTTCTTCATGTTCACCTCGATGCGGGAGCTCGCCGGCTTCTTTGCGCTGCCGAAAGCGACCGGCGAGGCGCACCTCCTGTCCCCCTCTCTGCTCACGGGCGCGAGAGGAGTGCGGCTCACCTGCCGCCAGGTATCCTTCGCCTACCCGGGATCGGCCCCGTTGTTCGAGGAGTTGGATTTCGACGTCGCGCCCGGAGAAAAGATGGCGATCCTCTGCCAGACGAGCACGGCCAAGACGGCCCTCGCCAAGGTCCTGGCCGGCCTTTATCAACCGACGGCCGGGACCGTTCGCTACAATGACGTCAATCTGGTCGAGACCGACCAGGACTCGATCAATCGCTGCCGCGCATTGATGTTGGACTCCCTTCCCACGCTCCTCGACGGCACCCTCGAAGACAACATCACGGTCGGCCGGCCTGGCATCACCTATCAGGACCTGACCTGGGCCATTGCGTTTGCGGAGCTTGAGGAGGAGGTCGATGCTCTGCCGCAGGGGATCAAGACCGTCGTGTCCGGCCACGGCAAGACCTTTACCCTCAGCCAGACCCTGCGGATTCTGCTGGCTCGGGCCATCGTGACCAGGCCGCAACTCCTGATCTTCGACGGAACGTTGCACAGCATGCCGCTTCCGACCAGAGAGGTCCTGCTGCGCCGCCTCTGCGCCAAGGACGAGCCCTGGTCCGTGGTCTTCGCCTCGAACGACCCGTCCTTCATCGCCCATGTCGATCGGCACATCCGCCTGCCCGATCGGTCTGCGCGAACGCCGCTGCTGTGACGAGCGCATGCAGCCGGTCCGGCAATGTGTGAACCGGCGGCGGCTTTCGACTTGGAAAAGGAATGTGGGTTAGGACTTACTCTCCGGAGAACCGGAGATAGAGGGTTTGCGACGATCCGGGCTGTACGGTCACGCGGCGAAGCCGGGGCCTCTCCTCCCCTCTCGTCCCGGTGAGGTCGTAAGTTCCAGCCGGCAGATCGAGAAAGAGCCACGGCCCCGTCACATGGTCAGGTGGAATCGACAGGTGGATCGTCCCATCGTGACTCGTGACTTCCAGTCCCACGCGAGCCAGAAAAGGTTTCCCCCCGGCGGTCAAGACGAGCTTGAGCGGAAACGCGGGATACTCGGCCGCACGCTCGGCCATGCCGACCCCGGCGCTGAAATAGCGAGCCGGTCCCGCTCGATGGATCGGAATGAGGTCCGTCCAGGTCTCTCCAGCGGCGTGATAGGTCAGTTCGAGCGCATCGCCGGTTGGCAGGATTCTCGACATGGCTGTCACCTCCGCCATCCCCGGGACCGGCTTCGATCCGCCCCACCAGCCGATCGCGACCAGGGGGACGAGCAGGACAAGGGCGGTGCCATGGAGACGGAGAGAGGCGAGGCGCGGACCCCATGTCTGTTTCCCATCCATGCGGGCTTCGTTCCGATCAGGAATTCCTCGACCGGCTCCACGCTAGCGATTGCCGGCCGGCTTGTCAATGCACAGGGGCCGGGGTTGAGCGTTGGCCTCGATCGGTTGCGACCAGAGCGGCTTTGGAAGGCTGATTCCTCCCTCGTCCCCATCGAGCCATTGTGCTAGGATGCCCTACCTTGCTCCTACCGAATCGGCTCAGCACCACACCGGTCTGGACAACATGACGACGCCTCCGGCCGCCTCACCGGCTTCCGAGTATCGCTTTTTGCTCCTGATCATCCCTTCAGTCTTCATCCTGCTGCTCGCGACCGGCCTGTTTGAATTCAGCGCCAACATCACGGTGGACAATTTTCATGATCTCACGAGTCGGCTGATGCACCCCTCGTCAGAACCCGCCGATCCCCACTTTCACGCCACCCACTTTCTCGTCGAGGTCAAGGCCCGCTACATCTGGCTCACGACCGTGGTGGTGGCGTTGGTGGCCGGGCTCTATGCCTTGATCCTCTGCGCCGCGCTCATCTACCAATCTCATCCCCGACCGAGGCTCCTCGTGGTGACCGCGGTCGGAATCGTCCTGGCTTCGATCGGGCTGGCCTTCATCTGGGCGCTCGATGAGACGCATGCGCTTTATCGGGCGGTCTTCAGCTTCAGCTACGAGAACCTGCGCCAGGCCGGGCCGCAGCGGATCAGCGAAGGCCTCCTGCGCTATACCATGACGGTGGTCTCCATCGTCAACGTACAGGCCATCGTGGTTCCGGTGGTGGCCTTGCTCGCGGCCTGCAGCACGCTGGCGCCGCCGGTCACCGGCCGTGCGATCGATTCGGAGTACTGCGCTTTGCAGATGCGGCGGTTGAAGGAGGTCTTGAGCGCGGCCTCGGCGATCCTCGTGGCCGGCATCCTGCACATGGGCGCCTGGCTGCGGTGGCCGGCGGCATTGGTCGGCGACAACCATGCGCATGAAGCGATATTGGGGGCGGCCCTGGCCATTACCCTGTTCTGGGGCGTCACCTTCACCTTGATGCTCGTGGCCACCTACCTGCCCGCCGCGGTCTTGCTCGCAAGGCGGGCCCAAGCCCTGTTGCAGGAGAGCCCCCACAAACAGACGGCGCCGGAACAAGACCAATGGCTGAAGGACCATGGGTTGTTTTTGTCGCTGCAAGATCATTTCCCTCAGTTTGGCCTGATGCTCGCTCCGCTGCTCGCCAGCCCGCTGAGTTCGCTGTTGCTCGCACCGCTGACTCCGACGGGGTAGCAGGATGTTGAAAAAGTCCGCCAGCTTTGTTCTCGCATCGCTCAGAGGCTCAACGTACGGAAAAAAGTACGCTTCGCCTCTTCGCTCGCTGCGCCCGCGCTGGACGGTCTTTTTGACCATCCTGCATGGGGATCTGAGATCGTCCGTGATCGCTCGCTGTGGCGGCTTTCACGGGTACTGAATATGCCGCGGCTGTCCTCAGCGGCATGGACCGTTTGAAGGGGATTCCATGGAAACGGCCTATGTGACAACCAAAGGACGGCTCGTCATCCCGGCACGCATTCGCCGCAAGTTCGGCATCAAGCCCGGCACCAAGGTGTGCTTCATCGAACGAGGCAACGAGATCGTCTTCCAACCGATCACAAAGGCATACATCAGAAGCGTGTGTGGGATACTGAAGAGCAGGACATCCGTCACCGAGGAATTACTGAGAGAACGAAGAAAGGATGGATCTATGGGTTTTCGTGTGGGTTCGTAGAGAGAGGCGACAAATTGTCCGCACCTTATCGCTAGTTGTTTCGATTGTGAATCAATCCATTCAGCAGGCGACGAACATCTGTTCCGGCATCCTCAAAGTACATATTTGAAACGCCCTTGGCCGCAGGGTGCTTGACCACGTAGTAAAGAGTTCCATTCTTGACTCCCATGGAACCCTCGCTCATGAAACATTTAGAATCGATCCCTGCAATCAACTTCCAGTCTTCCATTTTTTTGAGCCCATAGAAAATAACAGCAGCAGGGCGATATTCCGTTATTAATTGGTGAAAGCGTGGTAATCGTATCTTACGGCAGCGTTCCTCATAGAATCGACGTTCGATATCGTAGCAGGATTTCCAGTGTTCAGCCTTGGTAGATGGGCAAGGGAGCGGGAACAGCTCTAAAAGACATGTCTTGCTCTTCGTCCGTCCCCACTTATCACTTTGAAATTCCCTAATAGAGTCCACATCGACCGGCTTTCCATCGAGTACGAACAGCATTCTGATAAGCTTTGCCCATGTTTTCTGCAACTTGGCCTTTGGGCGAAACCACCAGTCGACGCCAATTCTATAGTGATACTCGTACAGATCCTGAATTTCCTTCTCTTCCCATGCGGAGATACGCAGGTCTATTCGATCTTTGAGTTCGTTGTGTTCTTTCCGACCTAATCCTGGCTCCAAGCCAATGAACCAATACGGAGCTTCCAGGTCTCCAAACCCAAACCCCGAACGAGCGACAAGTTCAACCTGTATGCGCTTACCCATCTTGAATTGATGAAGAATCTTGCAGAATAGCTAAGCGACTCAATCTGGCCCAACCCACCTCTTATTCCCTATCACAGCCAGTTGCTGAAAATACGTCGCGAAGGCCCCCGCCGGATGCCTGTCGCCAATCGAACCGCTCGTTCGGCGCGTTGTAGCCATGTTCCGGGAGACTGAGCCCCAGAAAGAGAATCGGCGCCTTCCAGGCCTTCTCCATGCCGACCACCGCGCTGAGACCTTGCTAAAGTTGTTTGTCCGGCCGAGAACAGCGCTGCGGAAGAGGGTCATCCGATGACAAAGGTCATGATGGCTGTGCAAGATCTTCTACCCACAGCATTCGTCGGCCGTACTGCCCGTCCGCCAGGGCAACAAAGAACTTCCGATCCGCCGTCACGAGTGTGCCTTCGATGGCTTCGGCTAATGCGAGATAGAGACAATCGTACAGGCTTCGCCGGGTGCAGAGCGCGAGGTCATAGGCCGCACCAAACAGTCGTTCATCGGGATGCAGTCGCAACGGGATATGACGGAGCTCACCGAGAATAAACTCTGCTTCTTCGGGCCTGAGTTCAGCGCGCCGAATTTTCTTGCAGAGAACATTGCCTATTTCCAGCCAGAAGAACGTAGGGGCATGGAGTTGGTGGCTTGGGGGTCTGAGTCGTTCAGCCGCCTCCGCATACGGCTCAGGAAGGAACCACTTGATCGCGACGCTCGCGTCGATCACATAGCGACTCACCGGTCGCGATCCTTACGAATGAGGCCGGCGCTGTCACCAAATTTGCGACCTGAACGCTTCAGGCGCTTACGAAATCGCTCGATCCGCTTCCAAGCCGCTTCATAGTCGGGGGCGGCTTCTTCAAGAATTGTCTTCACTTCAGCTTGCAGCGATCGACCGTGCTCTTTCGCCCGTTTTTTCAATCGTTCCACAACCTGCTCGTCCAGTTGCCGCACAAGGACTTGTGCCATGGGCTCCTCCGTAATCCTTCTCGTCTGCCTGGTTGATAGCGGAATGATAGCAGATCCGAGGGGAAGGGCCAATGGACAATGTGTTCATGCCTCGGCCACACGCACCCAGCTAGCGCATGTGTCCAGTCTCTGCTTGTCAGCCTCTTCCTTTTCCCAGTCTCGGATGGAACGGCTGCGCGGCGAAGCACGCGCCATGGCGGGCATGGCCCTTTTGCCTGCCGGGGAGGTGCCGCGCTGCGATGGCATGGCGACGTCTCGCCGCAGTTTCAGAGGAGCACGCGGCCAACGGTAAGACAGCGATGGCTGGTCACAGCACAGCGCATCGTGGCACGAGCGAGCCCGCGCACCGTTTGTCAGCCGAGACGCCCCATCCTCGCCAGCTCTGCAAAATACGTTGCAAAAGCCTTCATGCCGCCGGATGCCTGCCGCCAATCGAACCGCTCGTTCGGCGCATGGTAGCCATGTTCCGGCAGGCTGAGCCCCAGAAAGAGAATCGGCACCTTCCAGGCCTTCTCCATGCTGACTACTGCGCCGATCGAGCCGCCCTCCCGCGTGAAGGCCGGGTCCTTGCCGAATCCGGCGCGGATGGCCTGTTGAATCGCCTCGACATAGGGTCCCGTTGACCAGCCCTTGAAGGGGTGCAACATGCCGTCGCACTCGACCTTGACCGAGGGATTGACCTTGGCCACGTGGCGCGTGAACAGCTCGAACACCTTCTCGGGCCTCTGGTTCGGCACCAGCCTCATGCTGGCCTTAAGCTCGCCCTTCCAGGGCACCACGGTCTTCACGCCAGGTCCCTGGTAGCCGCCCGTGAGCCCGTGCACTTCAAACGTCGGTTTCGCCCAGATCCGTTCCATGACTTCCGCCGCGTTCTTCGTGCGGAGCGACTGAAAGCCATAGGCCTTCATGAAGCGAGGCACGTCGAAGCCCGACCGCAAAAAACTCTTTCGCTCGGTCGCCGAGAACGGCAGGACGTCCCGATAGAATCCGGGGATCTTCACCCGTCCCGATTTGGCATCCACGCAGGCGGCCACGACCTCCGCCAGCTCGACGAGCGGGTTTCGCGCCGCTCCGCCTGTGACGCCCGAGTGGGCGTCCTTTGACCCGGTGACCAGGGAGCACCGCACCGCGAGCAGGCCCCGCAAGCCGACGGCGATGGCCGGTTGATCGTTGGAGATCCAGATCGTATCCGAGATCACCACCGAATCGGGTTTGGGAATGGCGTCGCGGTTGCGCAAGGTCTTGGCGAAATGCGGGCTCCCGATTTCCTCTTCCAGCTCCCAGAGGAACCGAATGTTGAGGGGCAGGCCTTGATCGATCGCGAATTTGGCGGCAAGCAGGGCGGTGAGCGCCGGCCCCTTGTCGTCGGTCGTCCCCCGGCCGTGATAGATGCCGTCGTCCTTCAGAAAGGCAAAGGGGTCCTGCTTCCACTCCGGCTCCTGGGCCGGCTGCACGTCCAGGTGGTTATAGATCGTGACCGTCGGATGTTTGGCTCCGGTCGTCCATCCACCGGAGACCAGCGGATGGCCGCCGGTCTCGATCACCTGCGCCTCCGCGCCGAAGTCCTTCAAGATCTGCGCTCCCAGCTCGGCCATCCGGCGGACATCCTTGACCCGTTCAGGGTCCATGCTGACGGATGGCACTTCCACCATGCTCCCAAGCAGGTCTTCAAAACGGGATCGGTTGTCGGCCAGGTACTGGAGCAGGCGTCGGTTGAACTCGCTCATCGGGAAGGGCTCCTGGGTAGTGATGGTCGAGCATTATAGCCGGATGCAGAAGAGGACGGAATGCATGACGGATCAGTGAACATTGGTACACAATGCGAGAATGACGCCGGTTCGAAAGGCGGATGTCTCTTGGCTCGTTGCTTCTCTCTCACAATGATCGATCCTCGATGGCTGATCCTGCTGATGTACCTCTGGCCCTGGTCTGCGTGGGCCCAGAACGGCGAGCCGGTCCCGATCGAAGAGTTGCTGGCGGCGCCCGACCGATACCATCTCCATCAAGTCCTGGTCCGCGGCACCGTCGAGAACGTGCGCCCCTTCGATCCCTATCAACTGAACAACGGCACGATTTGCTATGCAGCCTATTCCTTCCGCGTGGTGGATCAGACGGGGGCCTTGCCGGTGCTCGTCATGGGACGGTGTCAGATTCCGCTGGTCAAAGACCCGGATGTGGCCGACGGCGAAACCGTCCTCGTCGAGGTGACGATCCAGCAACCGGGGCGCGATCTCTTTTTCATGGCGCTGGACGGCCGGCGGATTCCGGTGATGAACGCGAACGAGGTACAGGCGATGGCGGTGCGCATCTGGCCGCTCCCGCCCGAGCCATCGCCGGAGGAGACGCCTGACCTGCCACCCCGTCCTCCGCTGCCGTAAGCCTGTTTTGAAAGTGTCCTTACAAGACGATCTGGGTTTTGAAAGAATGGCGCCCTCTCCTTTCAAGCTGGCCTGGCCTTGAACGCCCGCCCCCGTTCAACCGTGTGCCGCTGCAACGACATTGATGACGAATGCGAACTGGATGAGGATCAGAGGCTCTGAGCCATCCTGGGGAGGCGGTGCGGAATAGCGGAACGAGATTTGCCATGACTTGAAAGAATCTTCGTCTGGAAGTAGGGTAATGGGACCACAGGGGCGGATGGTCGTGATCACCCGCCTGCGTTTTGCTTCTTTTTTTGCTCCTGTTGATGGAAACTCCCCATGCCGTTCGATCTCACGCCATACGGCATCGAATTGCGAGAGCCCCGAGCCCGCCGGAGGGCTCCTCGCCGTCGGCGGAACCCTTGGCTGAGGGGGCTGGCTGTCATGCTCCTCTGCTCCACGGCCCTCCTCGTCGTGCTGCCGATCACCGACCAGGCCCGTCTGAGCTTCTGGGGAGCCCCCTCGGGACTCAGGCCGTCCGACCTCCGCGCGCGGTTTGAATCGATCATCGAACATTATGCCCGGTGGTACGGCCTCGACCCGGCTCTGCTGGCCGCTGTCATCCAAGTCGAATCGAGCTTCAATCCTTTTGCCGTTTCGCCAAAGGGGGCGCTCGGTCTCATGCAACTGATGCCGGAAACCGCGCTCTCCTGGCAGGTCGCCGATCCGATGAATCCCAGCCAGAATATTCGCGGCGGCGCGTTGCAGTTGCGCTATCTGCTCGTTCGCTTCAATGACGATCTTGAGCTCGCCCTGGCCGCCTACCATGCGGGCGAAACAAGAGTCAGCCGTCACGAGGGCATTCCCCCCTTGGCCTCCACACAGCAATACGTGGACAGAGTCCTTGACATCTATCGAGGGCTTCAGGTTTCCGCCGAGCGCGATCTCTAGCAGGCGGCATTCCGGGCGGATGCCGGACATAGCTTGCCCTGCCGGGGCGATTGCCGCCGATCTCCAACTCTAGCCTGCATTATTCATGAACGCTTCTGCTGCAATCGCGGATTCGCCGCTGCGACAAGCTGGCATGCAGTTTCACGGTCTGCCAGCGGGCGGGCTCGCCACTCGGTCGGTTCGACGTACTGTTTCAAGTACGCCTCATTCCCTCGCGGCTCCACGCGCCCGTCTCGCTTGGCGACTGCGCGATTTCGCGACGAACCGTCATGAATAATGCAGGCTAGGAGCCTATCCCCGTTCTGTGCTAGGGTGCTCGCCATCCGACCATGAGCAGTTCCGGCACCATCACCGCCAACGATCTCTATAACCTCACCAAGTGCGCGCACCGGGTGTACCTCGACGCGAACGGCGATCCGAAGGAGAAGAGCGAGGTCAGCCCGTTCGTGAAGCTGCTCTGGGAACTGGGCTTGCAGACCGAGCGCCAGTACATCGACATGCTGGGCGAAGGTCAGATCGCCGATTTACAGGCCCTTCCGTTGGAGGTCGCCGCCGAGGAAACCCTGCGCCTGATGCGCGACGGAGTTCCGCTCATCTATCAGGGCTGCTTGAAGGATGAAGACTTGGTCGGCCGGCCCGATCTCTTGGTCAAACGCGACGGCGCGTCGCGCCTCGGCCCATACCTCTATGAACCCATCGACATCAAGGCCGGCAAGGGCTGGGAGGAGCGCGACGAGAAGAAGACGAAGTTTAAAGTGCACTACGCCTATCAGATGCTCTTCTATCGCCTGCTGCTCCAAAAGATTCAGGGCACCCTGACTCCCCTTGCCCACATCATCAACGTGGACAAGGAAACCGAAGAGTTCGACCCGGAGGACTTTCAGCAGGACTTCGATGCGGCGCTCCAGCAGGCCCGCCGGCTGGTCTTGGGACAGGACACCTCCGAGCCGGTCCTGGGCAGCCACTGCCAGTTGTGTCCCTGGTTCAAACGTTGCGAACGATGGGTGACCCAGACGTCGGATCCTACCGGATTGTTTTTCATCGGCAAGCAGAAGTTCGCGCTCAAAGCGGCCGGGCTCCGCACGATCGAAGACATTGCCGTCATGGATGTGGCCGCCTATACGAAGCCGCCCAAGAAGATCCCGCGCATGGGCGCCGCCACCTTGCAACGGATGAAGGTCCGGGCGCAGGTTCGCCTTTCAGGCCTGCCGTTGATCAGGCCAGGCTATACGTTCCCACAGCGCAGGCGCGAAGTGTACTTCGACATCGAGGACGATCCCACGCAGGGGCTCACGTATCTGTTCGGGCTCCTGGTCAAGGAAGGCACGGGGCGCCCGAAGTTTCAGTACTTCGTGGCGAGGAGACCGGAAGAGGAAGAGGCGACCGTGCGGGCGTTTTGGAATTTTCTCGCCGCCGCCGAGGACGACGTGTATTACGTCTATTCGCCGAAAGAGCGGACCACGCTCAAGCATTTAATGGAGAAGTATCAACTCGACCCTGGCCCGTTCGCCGCCTATGAAGCCAGAGAATTCGATCTCTATCACGACCTGATCGTGGAATATTCGGACTGGCCGACCTATTCCTACGGCATCAAGCAGATCGCCAAGCTGATCGGCTTCAAATGGCGCGACCCGGACCCCTCCGGGGCCAACTCGATCGCCTGGTACAACGAATACCTGGCCAACCAGTCCAACGAGGCGGCGCTGACGAGAATCCTCCAGTACAACGAAGACGACTGCTGGGCGATGGTGGCGGTGAAGGACTATTTCCAACAGGCCGAGCCGGAAGCGGACGACATGATCACCGAGGAGCCGCCCGCGGCGGTGCGAGGAGCTTGAAGGTGAGAGCAGCCCGATTCCCGGCCAACAACTTATCGCAGGCCTTCCAGCTCCTCAAGCCGCGATCGGTTGCGATCGACCTCCACCCCAGCCTTGACCAGCGCCTCCAGCACCTGTCGTAACTCGGCACGGAGCGGGACTAAGTAACTGGTCCGGTCGAGCGCGTGAAAAATCCGCCAGGCCTCCTCGTAGGCCACACGCGCCGATTCCCAATGGACCGGAGCATCCTGACCCCGCTCCGCGAGCATACGATAGGTCGTGCCGAGGTTTGCTTGCGCCCTCCCGTAGCCCAGCCATAGCCCTTGTGCCTCACGGAGTCGCGCCGCTTCACGCAGGGTTTCGACCGCCTGTTGCAGGTGTCGCTCCGGCTCCATCCCCCGCTGCGCCATGACCTGATAGGTGAGCGCCAGGTTATTCATGGCCGCCGCGCGGCCTCCTTCCTGTCCCAGCCGGTGCCATTGTTCCGCCGCGATCCGAAGCGCCTCCTCGGACTTGCGCAGGTGGCCGGCCGGGTCCTCCTCCTGTTCGGCCAGGAGCCGGTAGGTCAGGCCCAAGCTGTTTAATGACGTCGCAACGCCCGCTCCGTTCCCCATCCGCTGGTGAATCCCGGCGGCTTCTTGCAATGCGCTGCCGGCCTTCAGCAGGTTGAGCTGCCTGTCGATGTCCTGCTCGGCCAGCAACCGCGCCGTCGTTCCCAGGTTGACCAGCACGCCCGCATAGACCGTCGATTCCCGCCGGTCGCCCAGCAATTCGAGCGCCTCCTGGAACAGCGTCAATGCCCGCTCCAAATTGCGAACAGGATCGAGCCCCTGCTCAGCCTGTTGCTGAAGTCCGACGCCGAGATCATTCTTCGCCTTGGCTTCGACTTCCCGGCTGCCGTTCGGCCGGCTCTCCGCGTTAATCGGGATCCCCCGGTCCAAGGAAAGAAGCCCCGCTGCCTGGACAGCGCACGGCAAGATCAAGGCAACCGCCAGGATGAGCGGCGCCCAATACAGGCTGCGCGATATGGGAACGACTATGATGGGCGGGACAGAGATACGGGCGGCAGGACAATCAGATCGATACTTCTGGGAGGGACAGGGGCTGGACATGGGGCACGGTCGCTGGCTGCGGCGTCAAGAATCGCTGGACAATCCCCTGCCCAAGATACCATTGCTGAAGGTCCGGCGACAGGGTCGTGAAGTCGCGGATCTCCCGCCGGCAGGCAGGGCTGCCGCACAGACAGGCCATGGTCCAATGGTCTTCCTTCATCGTGGTGGAATAGTCGTAGCAGATTTCGTCGTCGGGGAAAATCGGCGACAGGGCCACGAGGATGCGGTCCTCGACGATCCCCGCGTTGGGGCGGCAGGAGTGATTCACATAGCGGCCCGGTTGGTCGAGATAGATGTATAGATCCAGACCGATCTGGAGCGCATCACCCTCGCGCTCCCCCAGCGCCAAAGTCCCGACGAAGTCGATCAGCGGGCCGGTGAAGGTGAGAATCCGCTCGCCCGGCAGGATCGTCCGACCAGCATAGACTCCAAGTCCCTTCGGTCCGTTTCCGATATACAAGTCCCGCGCCTCCATAGGCTCCCTTCTGCCTGACCGACGAGTTAGGACGGCAAGATCGTCGCGCGGAATTGAAGAGTTTTTGCCATAGCACCGCGCCACCGGAAGGCTGTATTGTACGACGCTGGCCGACCGGCTCGGAGAAAAATCTCACTTTCGTCCTCGTGGTGGCCGGCCGGCTGCGTAGGTCCTTCTAGTTCCGTACGAAAGGATCGGTCATGAAGAGGCACAACTGCCCCACCAACATCGGTTGGATCGGCACGGGTGTCATGGGAACCTCGATGTGCAGCCATCTCTTGGCGAACGGCCACAAGGTCGTACTGTTCACCAGGACCAAAGCCAAGGCCCAGGGATTGATCGAGCGGGGAGCCCGTTGGGCCGATTCTCCGAGGGCCGTGGCCGAGCAGGCGGAGGTGCTCGTTACCATGGTCGGGTTCCCGCAGGACGTGCGTGATGTGTACTGTGGCCCAGACGGAATCCTCGCCGGCACGCGATCCGGCATGATCCTGGTGGACATGACGACGACCGACCCCAGCCTCTCGCAAGAGATCGCCGCGGCCGCGCAGGCCAGAGGCGCAATGTCGTTGGACGCCCCCGTGTCCGGCGGGGATGTGGGAGCCCGCCAAGCAACCCTCTCGATCATGGTCGGCGGCGATCAGGCAGCCCTGGACCGGGTGATGCCGCTCTTCATGCTGATGGGCAACAAGATCCGACATCAGGGAGGACCCGGTGCCGGGCAGCACACGAAACTCAGCAACCAGATCGTGATCGCTTCAACCATGATTGGCGTCTGCGAAAGCCTCCTGTACGGCTATCAGGCGGGGCTGGACCTCCCGCGCATGCTCGAATCTGTTCGCGGCGGAGCCGCCGCCTGCTGGACGCTCGACCACCTGGCGCCTCGCATGCTCGCGCGCGACTTCGACCCGGGCTTCTTCGTCGAGCACTTTGTGAAAGACATGGGGATCGCCTTGGAGGAAAGCCGAAGAATGGGTCTCGACCTGCCGGGCCTTGCGCTGTCGCATCGGCTCTATCAATCAGTCCAAGCGCAAGGCCACGGCCGTTGCGGGACACAGGCGCTGCTGCTGGCGCTTGAGAACTTGTCCAACACGACGCTCCACGCCCCACTGCCTGAACCGGACAAGTCGCCCCTGTCCTTTGATACGTCGGCTTAGATGGCGAGATCAGCCAATTTCATTAGCGGGGTGAATCGAACGACCAAAGCAGGGCGGCGATCAGCAGGTGCTGCCCGGACGTGAGCCCCACCACGCCGGGACGAATCTCTCCATCTTTGAAGAATCCGCCGCCTGACCCCGTGGACTCGTCGTAGCGATACTCCAGCCGGACAATCGTCTTCGTGCACCGACGATAGGGTAGCTTGTATTCCAGGGTCGACGTCACCGCCTTGATAAGTTGCTCCGTACCGGTCAATTGGCCGGTACGGTCCCAATAGAATTCCGGACGCAGGGCCACGGCCCATTGGGGCGAGAACTGCCAGCGCGCGACGGCCATGCCGCCCGTCCAAAATGTCCGGGGCGCTCCGACAGCCTGCGCGATCTGCTCCGTGCCGATATCGTAGGCCAGGGCCAAGGTCACCGTCTCAAATTTGTATTCAATGATACTGTCGGAAAAAACCCGCCAGAACTCGGTACTGGTCTTGAATTGGTCCGGTCCCGCATAGAGATTCTGGGTTACGGTCATGCGCGCGGACGCTGACCAGACGACTTGTGCGCCGTAACTCGGCTGGTCATTGGGTTTCGAGAGATAGTTGTAGCCGTTCACGACATAGATCGCCGCCTTGATCCGGTCGCTGATCCGATACTGCGCGCTGATCCCCAGCATGAAATAGGGAGAGTAGTCGGCGATGTAGGTCCTCGTAGAGGTATGGTTGTTCATGGCATAGAAGGACTCGTAACCGATGAAACTGTTGAACAGGCCGGCCGTAATGGTGAGTCCCGTTCCGACAGGCGCCAGGTAGGAGACATTGGCCCTGGAGAGGTGACGAAGCGTGTCGGCTCCGCCGATCGGGCGATCGATCTCCGGTCTGGTGGGAGGCACCAGGCCCTGTGTGTCATAGCCGCCCTGGAGGCCGAACTCCATGCCCCAAGGGGAACTCGTCGTCATATCCTTCCTGACATAGATCAGCCCCAGATTTGGGGCGAACTCATTCACCCTGGGAGTCGTGCCTTTGCTGCGCCAGAGATGGTTTTGCGGAAAATTGAAGTCGAGGGCGTAACTGAGATCGACGCAGGCGCCGTAACGCCAGAGCCGGGACTTGTCGTCGGTTTCGTGCCGGACGGACGCGGGACTCGCGCAGTTGAGATCGGGGGTGTCGCCGGCCCGAGCCATCGTCCCGAAGAGGCCAAGCAAGAGCAGGGTGACGATCACGGAACAGGAACCACTCGGCCCGATCATGCCCGCCTTTCGCTACAAGACCAGCCGCGTCTCCTCTGCTGCCTCATGATCTCGGCCGCCGTCGGTTCGGACCGCGGGTGAGGAGGGTACCAAGGTCAGGGGGCTGGATCAAGAAAAGACCGGCGCTCGGCAGCGGAGGAACAGGTCAATCGACGCGGAGCCGATAGCCGACGCCCACCTCCGTCACAAGATGCCGCGGGTGCGCGGGATTGGCCTCCAACTTGTTGCGTAGTTGCCGCATGTACACGCGCAGATAATGCGCTTCCTCGACGTGCAACGGCCCCCAGACTTCTTTCAGCAACTGACGATGCGTCAGCACTTTTCCGGCATGCTTGATCAGCGCCGCGAGGAGTTTGTATTCGGTCGCCGTCAACCGAATCGCCTGGTCCTTCCTCCGCACCAGGCGTCGTTCCAGATCGACCGTCACATCACCGGCCGTGAACAACGCGGCTGTGCTCCCATCGTCGGGGCGGCGCGCATGTCGCAGCGCCGTTCGGAGACGGGCCAGCAATTCATTGAGGCCGAACGGCTTGGTGACATAGTCGTCCGCGCCGAGATCGAGCGCGGCGACCTTGACGCGTTCTTGGTCGCGGGCCGAGAGGACGATGATCGGGGTCGCGGTCCACTCGCGGACCTGCCGGATCACCTCCGCCCCGTCCATGTCAGGCAGGCCCAGGTCGAGCAGGATCAGATCGGGGTTTCGCGCCTTCGCCTCCGCCAGACCGTCCCGTCCGGTGGTCGCTTCGAACAGCCGATAACCGTGCGCCGGCAGCGAGGCGCGCAGGAACCGGCGAATCTCCGGCTCGTCCTCGATCACGAGCAGCGTCGCCTCATGCCCGGACATGGGGTCCTCTGCCTTCCCCTCACCATCGGCCTGCCCTGTCTGAGTCACGCCGATTGAGGTTCCATCTGTTCCGCAGGCACGGCAGGCTGCTGTTTGGGCAGCGGGATCGCAAAACGGAACCGCGCGCCGCCTCCCTCGCGATGCTCCGCCCAGATCCGCCCGCCGTGGGCTTCAACAATGCCTCGGCAAATGGTCAAGCCCAGTCCGACCCCTCCTTCCCCCGTCGGTTTGGCGCGGTAAAACTTGTCGAAGATCCGGTCCTCTTCGCCGGGCGGCAGGCCCGCCCCACGGTCCGCGACCTCAACGATGACTTCCCCCTCCTTGGCCGACGCAGACAGCTCGATCGTGCTCCCGGCAGGGGCATACTTGGCGGCGTTCTCCAGCAGATTGATCACCACTTGCTGAAGGAGGACCCCGTCCACGAACAGGAGCGGCAAGTCTTCAGGAAACAAGACGACGACGCGATGACCCGATAAGCGTCGCTCCATGCGGGCCAGCGCGGAACCGGCCACTTCCTCCATGGGGTGCCAATCCTTGTTGAGGTGGAGGGCCCCGGCTTCCAGACGCATCATGTCGAGCAGGTTTTTCAGCAACTGATCGAGCCGATCGGCTTCGTGATGAATCGACCGGATCAACTCCTGCCGGCCGGCGGGATCAAGCCGGTTTGATTCATCGAGCAGGCTGCCGGCCGCGCCGGTGATCGAGGCCAGCGGCGTGCGCAGGTCGTGCGACACGGAGCTGAGGATGGCATTCCGCATCCGTTCGGTTTCGGCCTGAACATGAGCCCGCTGCGCCTCCTCGGAGAGCCGGGTCCGCTCGATCGCCAGCGCAACCTGACCGGCCAGCGATTCCAGCAGGTGCAATTGATCGGGATCGAGGACGCGGCTCGCCTGCTCGGGCCGAACGGCCACGACCCCAATCGGACCGTCGGAGCCGACCAGGGGGAGATAGAGCGCGCTGGAGCCGGGCAGCGTATCGCTGCCCAGACCGGCCCGTTCATTGTGGTCGAACACCCACTGCGCCACGCCGGCCTCCTTGGGATCGAATTCGAAGAAGAGCTGCTCGCCCCGTTGGAGCTGGAGTCGCTTGTCGGAGTCCGCCAGGAAGACGGCCACCTGGCTGTCGAACACTTCGCGCAGATGCTTCGCGGCCAGATTGGCCAGGGTCGCCGCGCCCCGGTGGGTGGCGAGATCACGGCTCATCGCATAGAGCACCGAGGTTCGCTTTTCGCGATAGCGCGCCATTTCCGCCTGCCGCCGGATCCGCACGGCCAGCCCGCTGATCGTCAGGGCAACGGCCAACATGACCCCAAAGGTCAAGAGGTATTGGAGGTCGGATACCGCAAAGGTGAAGTAGGGCGGCACGAAGAAGAAATCGAAGGCCGCCACGCTCAGCAGCGAGGCCAGCACGGAGGGGCCTCGACCATAGCGAATCGCGGTCACCATGACGCCGATCAGATAGACCATGATCAGATTGGCCGATCCGAAGTAGGGGTTCATCAGCCAAGCGACTGCCGTGGAGAGACAGACCACGAAGGCAGCCAGCCTGTACCCCGAGGTCGGACTGGATCGCTGGAGGGCCTGCGCGGCCAGCGGGCGTCCTTCACCCGCCTCCCCGGTGATGACGTAAATGTCGATGTCGCCGCTGCGATGGACCAGATCGGACACGACGGACCCGAAGAGCCATTCCTTCCACCAAGCCCGCACGGGTTTGCCGACGATGATCTTGGTGACGTTGCGGCTGCGCGCATAGGCCAGGACTTCCTGCGCGACATCCTCCCCGGTCAGCGTCACCGTCTCGGCGCCCAGTTGCTCGGCCAGCCGAAGCGTGTGGACGACGCGGTCGCGCTCGGCTTGCGGCAGGGTCAGGTGGCGCGGGATCTGCACGTAGGCCGCGATCCACTTGGCATGGAATCCCGCCGCCATCTGCCGGGCGGCGCGAACCAGACGGGGCCCGCGCGGTTTCATGTTCACGCAGACCAGAATGGTCTCCGCGGCGGGCCAGGTCTGCACCACCGCATGATCCCGGCGGTAAACCTCCATCTGTTGGTCCACCCGTTCGGCGGTGCGACGAAGGGCAAGTTCCCGCAGGGCCAGCAGATTGCCCTTCCGGAAGAAGTGTTGGGCCGCCTGCCGGATCTGGTCTGACAGGTAGACCTTGCCGTCTTTGAGCCGTTGGAGCAGATCGTCCGGCGGGAGATCGATCAGCTCGACATCCTCGGCCTGTTCCAGGATGGAATCCGGCACCGTCTCCCGCACGCGGACGTTCGTGATCTTGGCGACCACGTCGTTGAGGCTCTCCAGATGCTGCACGTTGAGCGTGGTGTAGACATGAATGCCGGCGCGGAGCAGTTCCTGCACGTCCTGCCACCGTTTGGCATGGCGAGACCCCGGCACGTTCGTATGAGCCAGCTCGTCGACCAGCATGATCGTCGGGCGCCGGGCGAGGGCGGCGTCGAGATCGAACTCCGACAGCGTCGTGCCCAGGTATTCGACGCGCCGGCGCGGGATGATCTCCAGATCCTTGACCAGCGATTCGGTCTCGGCCCGGCCGTGGGTCTCGACCACGCCGATCACGACATCGACGCCGTCGCGCCGTTGCTCGTGCGCCGCTTCCAACATCGCATAGGTCTTTCCGACGCCGGGATTGGCGCCAAAGAAGACCTTCAGCCGGCCTCGATGCCGCTGCCGCTCTTCCTCCTGCGCCTTTTTCAGCAGGGCATCGGGATCTGGTCGTGTGTCGGTCATGAGTATGAGACGGTCAGGGCCGCTGGGTCGGATCAGATTCAACGGATGATTGTAGGAAAGGCCGCCGGAACCTTCAACCAGGGTCTGGCCATCCGGCGCAGCCCTATCGGTGGCGATCCAACGCGAGATTCACCAGCAGGACATTGACCCGCGGTTCGCCGAGCACCCCCCATTGCCGGCCTTCGGTATGCTCAGCCACGAGACGGCGGACAACGTCCTCGTCCATACCGCGGGCACGGGCCACGCGCCGGACTTGATAGTCGGCCGCCGCCGGGCTGAGGTGAGGATCGAGGCCGCTTCCGGAGGCAGTGATGAGGTCGACGGGAATGGGCAAGGGATTGTCCGGATCGGCGGCCGTCAGGGTTGCGACACGGTCCTGCACCGCCTTGATGAGCGCCGGGTTGGTTGGCCCGAGATTCGATCCGCCGGACGCAGCGGCATTGTATGGAAAGGGCGATGTCGCGGAGGGACGGCTCCAGAAATATTTCAGGTCGTCAAACGGCTGACCGATCAGCGACGACCCGAGGACTTGGCCGTTCTGGACGATGAGGCTGCCGTTGGCCTGACGTGGGAAGAGCGCCTGGGCGACTCCCGTGACGGCCAATGGATAGAGCAGGCCCGTGATGATCGTCAACAGCAAAAGCGTCATCAGCGCGGGTCGGAGTTGGGCCGTGACAGACATGGTGATCACGCCAAATGGAGAGCGACCAGGAGCATGTCAATCAGCTTGATGCCGGCAAACGGCGCCACGACGCCGCCCAATCCGTAGATCAGCAGGTGGCGCCGCAACAACGGCCCGGCGCCGATCGGACGATAGCGAATGCCCCTCAAGGCCAGCGGGATGAGGGCGATGATGATGAGGGCGTTGAAGATGACCGCGGACAGGACGGCGCTGTGCGGGGTCGCGAGGTTCATCAGGTTGAGCGCGTTCAACGCCGGATAGGTCGTCGCGAAGGCCGCCGGGATAATGGCAAAGTACTTCGCGATATCGTTCGCGATGCTGAAGGTGGTCAGAGCCCCGCGGGTCATGAGCAACTGTTTGCCGATTTCCACGATCTCAATCAGCTTGGTCGGATTGGAATCCAGATCCACCAGATTCCCGGCCTCCTTCGCGGCCTGCGTCCCGCTGTTCATGGCGACCGCCACATCGGCCTGCGCCAACGCCGGCGCGTCGTTGGTCCCATCCCCGGTCATGGCGACGAGGCGGCCTCCCGCCTGCAAGTCCCGAATCAATTTCAACTTGGCTTCGGGCGTGGCCTGCGCCAGAAAATCGTCCACGCCGGCCTCGGCCGCAACCGCGGCGGCGGTTTGAGGATTGTCGCCGGTGATCATCACGGTCTTGATGCCCATTCGCCGCAGTTCCCCGAATCGATCTTTGATCCCGCCCTTCACGATATCTTTCAGCGCGATCACGCCGAGCACGGTCCCGCCCTCCGCCACGACCAGCGGCGTGCCGCCCTGCGTGGCGATGGCCTCCACCTGCGACCGGATGGCCGTGGAAAACCGCCCCCCTCTGGCCGTGACATAGGCTTCGATGGCGTCGGCCGAGCCTTTGCGGATTTCCCGTCCGTTCAAGTTCACGCCGCTCATGCGCGTCTGGGCCGTGAACGGGACGAAGGTGGCGCCCAACTCGTGAATGTCGCGGGCGCGAAGCCCGTACTGCTCCTTGGCCAGGATGACGATGCTCCGCCCCTCGGGGGTTTCGTCCGCCAACGACGCCAGTTGGCAGGCATCGGCCAAGGTCCGTTGGCTGACATCGTCGGCCGGAATGAAGCCCGTCGCCTGGCGATTGCCCAGCGTGATGGTGCCGGTCTTGTCCAACAACAGCACATCGACGTCGCCGGCCGCTTCCACCGCCTTGCCCGACATGGCAATGACGTTCGCTTGCACCATCCGGTCCATCCCGGCAATGCCGATGGCGGACAACAGGGCGCCGATGGTGGTGGGGATGAGGCAGACGAGCAGCGCGATCAGCACCGTGACGGAGACGGGGCTCCCCTGCCGCGCCGCGGCGACGCTGTAGAGCGAGAACGGCAGCAGGGTGACGGTGGCGAGGAGAAACACGATGGTCAACGCCGCCAGCAGAATGTTGAGCGCGATCTCGTTCGGCGTCTTCTGACGCCTGGCGCCCTCCACCATGGCGATCATCCGGTCGAGAAAGCTCTCGCCCGTGCCGGCCGTCACGCGAATGACGAGCCAGTCGGACAGTACTTTCGTGCCGCCCGTCACCGCGCTGCGATCACCCCCGCTTTCCCGAATGACCGGCGCGCTCTCGCCGGTGATCGCGCTTTCGTTCACCGAGGCGACCCCCTCGATCACCTCGCCGTCGGCCGGGATGAGTTCCCCGGCCTCGACGAGCACCACGTCGCCCCTGACGAGCCGATCGGCGGAGATTGCGCTGAACGCGCCGTTCTGTTGGAATAACCGGCGCAGGCCCGCAGGACCATCGGAGCCGGACTCGTTTCTGACCAGTTTCCTGGCCGTTAATTCCTGCCGGGCCTTCCGCAACGAATTCGCTTGCGCCTTGCCTCGCCCTTCGGCCATCGCTTCGGCGAAGTTGGCAAAGAGGACGGTGAACCAGAGCCACAGGGCAATGGACAGGATAAAGCCGGCCGGCGCTTCTCCGGTCCCAACCATGGCCTGGACGAACAAGCCGGTCGTTACGAGGCCGCCCACCCAAACCACGAACATGACGGGGTTCTTGAGCTGATGGCGTGGATCCAGCTTCCGAAATGCGTCGCACAACGCCGGTCGAACGATGGCGGCTTCAAAGAGCGAGCGTCCTTTGGTCTGGGCGGTCATCGGTCGATGCTCCGCAGCGTCACGGCCGCGCGGCCATGGCCAGATGCTCGACGATCGGTCCGAGCGCCAGAGCCGGGAGGAAGGTCAAGGCGCCGACCATGATCACGACTCCGATCAGGAGCACCACAAACAGCGGGGTATGAGTCGGTAATGTGCCGGGGCCCGGGGGCACGAGCTTCTTTCGCGCCAGGGAGCCGGCCAAAGCCAGCGTCGGCAGGGCCAGCCAGAACCGGGAGATCAACATCGCCACGCCGCCGGTCAGGTTGTAGAAGGGCGTATTCACGTTGAGTCCGGCAAAGGCGCTGCCGTTGTTATTGCCCTGGGACGTATACGCGTAGAGGATCTCGCTGAACCCGTGCGCGCCGGGGTTCAAGATCGAGGAGCGGCCTGTCGTGGTGGCGGTCGCGATGGCGGTGAATCCGAGCACCACGATGGGCATGATCAGCACGAGCAGAGCGGCCATCTTCATCTCGTAGGGTTCGATCTTCTTCCCCAGATATTCGGGCGTCCGGCCGACCATCAAGCCCGCGATGAAGACGGCGATCAGGGCAAACACGATCATCCCGTAGAGCCCGGACCCCACCCCGCCGAAAACCACCTCTCCGAATTGCATGAGCAGCAACGGCACGAGCCCGCCCACCGGCGTGTAGGAATCGTGCATCGAGTTCACCGACCCGTTGGACGCAGCCGTGGTGGCGGCCGACCACAGAACGGAATTGACGATCCCGAATCGGGTTTCCTTCCCTTCCATGTTGCCGCCGGCCTGTTCGGTCCCGGGCTGCTGGTCAATTCCCAGCGCCGTGAAGACCGGGTTCCCGCTTTGCTCGGCCCACAACCCAAGCGGAATGAAACAGAGCAAGAGAATGGTCATCGCGGAAAGCAAGGCCCACCCCTGTCGCGTCTCCCCGACCATCATCCCGAAGGTGTAACAGAGGGCGGCAGGGATCAGCAGAATGCCGAGCAGTTCCAACACATTCGACAACGGGGTCGGGTTCTCGAACGGATGGGCCGAGTTGACGTTGAAGAACCCGCCGCCGTTGGTGCCGAGTTGCTTGATCGCGATCTGCGAGGCCGACGGGCCGACGGCAAGGATCTGTTCGGCTGTCACCGCCGGCTCTGTCTGGGGTTGGCCCCGGTCATCGAGGACCGGCCGGCCCAAGGCATCCATCACAGGCTTGGCAGAGTTGACGGGTTGCAGCAACGTGACGGTCTGGTACGAATTCATAGTCTGCACGACACCTTGGGACACCAAGAGGAGCGCGAACAGCGTGGCGAGCGGCAGAAGAATGTAGAGTAGGCTCCGCACCAGGTCCGTCCAAAAATTGCCGATGGTCTGCGCGCTGCGTCGCGCCAAGCCGCGGATCAAGGCGATGAGCACCGCCATGCCGGTCGCGGCCGACACAAAATTCTGCACGGTGAGACCCAGCATCTGTGTCAGATAGCTGAGCGTCGTCTCTCCCCCGTAGGCCTGCCAGTTCGTGTTCGTGACAAAGCTGACCGCGGTGTTGAACGCAAGATCAGGGGCCACGCCTCCCACGCCCTCGGGATTCACCGGCAAGACCCCTTGCAGCCGTTGCAATCCATATAGGACCAACAGCCCTGCTGCATTGAAGAGCAGCATCGCGAGGGCATAGGTTCTCCAATCCATTTCTTCGTCGGCACGCACGCCACACAGCCGATAGAACCCACGTTCAACCGGGCCGAGTATCCGGTCCACCGCGCAGGGTCGGCCCTCATAGACCAACGCCATGTACCAGCCGAGCGGCTTGACCAACGCCAGCAGTACGAGGAAGAACAATCCGATCTGACCCAGCCCGTTCGCGGTCATCAGAACCACTCCGCCTTGAGCAGGTCGACCATCAGATAGACGAGCAAGCCCAATGAGAGGAGGAGGCCGAGCAGGTACGTCATGTCCATCGAGGCGTCCTACAGCCGATCCAGCGCCGAGATCAGACAACCGGACAGAACGAAGAAGCCGACGGCCAGTGCGATCAGAAGAAGGTCCATGTGCCGCATCTCCAAAGGCAATCGCCGATGGTGTCACCCTATCAAATCGGGCGTAAAAACGGCGTCAATTTATTGACACCACATCCCCCCCGCCCAGCCGCATCGGTTCACGGCGAATCAAAGGTCCAGATCGCCCCGACGATCAGCATATGTTGAGCCGGAGTCAGGCCGATGACACCCGGCGCAATTTCGTTCCCCTTGAAGAACCCCCCACCCGCGCCGGTGGACTCGTCATAGCGATATTCGACCCGCAGGATCGTGTTCATCCATCGATACGGGAGCTTGTATTCCGCGGTCGTCGTGACCGCCCGAATGAACTGCTCGAAACCCGTCATAACGCCGTTCCGATCCCAGTAGACTTCCGGACGGACGGCGACCGCCCACGGCCCGGCAATGTGCCATCGGGCGGACAGCGAAGCGCCCGTATAAAATTGCCGGGGATTCCCCGGCGCGGTCGCACTCTTCTGCGTCCCTATCTGATAATCCAAGGCAACCGTGGCATCCTCGCCCTTCCATTCGACAATACTGTCCGCGAACAGGCGCCAAAACTCCACGGATGTGTCGGCTTGGTCAGGCCCGTAATACACCGTTTCCTTCCATGTCCATTGCGTCGTGGGCTTATACGCCACCTGCGCGCCGTAGCTGGGAAGGCTGTTCGCATTCTGCAGGTGAAAATAGTCATTGATCACGAAGACGGCGCCGGCCCATTGATCATTAAAGGAATATTGGGCATTGGCGCCCATCATCAGGTAGGGAGAATAGTCGGCGATCCAGGCGCGCGTGTAGTTGAAATTATTCTTCGCGTAGAGTGATTCGTAGCCGATAAGACTGTTAAAGATCCCCCCTTGCAGGACCAAGCCGTTTCCGACCGGAGCCAGATAGGACACATTGGCTAGCCCCAAGTGCCGCAACGCATCGGAATGGTCCAACTTGGGCAGGTTGACCCCAAATCCGAAGTCCTTCGCATCCTGTCCTCCCTGGGCCAAGAGCTCCATCCCCCAGCGGGATTGGACCGTCGCATCCTTGCGGATGTAAACGGCTCCCATATTGAGATCCAGCTCATTGACCCGCGTCGTCGTGCTGCGATTGCGAAACAAATGATTCTCCGGATAATTGAAGTTCAGGAGATACCCCAGATCCACAAACCCGCCGTAGTGCCACAACGGCGAAACCGCAAGATCCTGCTGCGGCAACCCGCCCTGCTTAGACGGCTCTTCCATGGCGCCGTTTTGCTGCCGTCGCTGATCGTTTGAGAGTGGGCCCAGGATTTCCTCACCCAAGACCGGCGTCACCACGATCCACATCGTCAGCACCATGATCCACCTAATAAGCTGCAAAACCCTCCGTTCCATGTAAGTAAGTCGCCGCTCCCTTCCTGACACCCTATCGCCGGATCAAGCCGCTCGTGATCCCTGAAGTCTCTTGGCTGATATCGTCTTCCCGGGGCTTGGCCGGCTCCGTTCGCCCTGCCGATCGTCCGCTCCCAAGATCGTGACGTGCAGAATCCACAGCAGTCCGGCCATACCCAGCAGTGGACCCAATGCTATCCACGTCATCATGCTCCCCCGTGGGACCGCCCATTGGCCGAGTGAGCTGTTGGTCCCACGTGTCATTTCGCTCATGACTCTACCAAGCGAGATGTCAGAACAGTGTTAATACGGATGCTACCCGCATAAAAACGGCATAAGAATATGTCGTCCCCGCGCAGTCCCCTCGCCGTATATGAATGAAAGAATGGCCGGTGGAACGGGTGAGGCGTCGTCAGAGGAAGGTATCGCGATCAGGAAACGGATGTGTCGTCGCTTCTGCTTCGGGACCACCAGTGCCATCCGAGCCAGCCCCAAGACGCGACCATCCCGACCCAGCCCACCAGAGCCACTCGCTGTGCAATCAGTTGGTCGGACATAAGCAGGCCCCAGCGCGCAAGAATCTCGGCCCAGTCATGTGCTCCACCGCCGGCCAGAGGCAGGACCTGCTCGCGTGCATCGGCCACGTACCTCGCGATGTTCACGAAGTTTTCAAAAAACCAGACGCCTGCGATTGCACAGGCCACCGTATCCCGCTGCCGCCAAACAGCCATCCACACGATCGCCGGCATGGCAAGCTGCCCCATGGTGCCTCCGTACAGTTCCAGCGTCGAACCCAACAGACCGAAGATCACGTGTCCCGCTTCATGGAAGACAAGATTGACATGGTCGAGAAAGAGAAATCCGTCCTCATCGGCCTTGAGAAAGAAGAAGAACCAGGCCAGGACGATGGAGCCTGTCACCATCTGCCAGTTAGGGACAGGTTTCCATGGAGTGCGGCTGATTCGAAGGGCGCAGGCGAGGATATCGCGGATGGTCGCCACAAACTTACGAGATCATTTGCCCAGCACGCACCAGAGCCGGCGCATGCCGGATTTCTGATCGGTCACGGCCTGGCCGGTAAGAAAACTCTGCTGCCAGGCCACGATGTCGTCCGTCGGGTGGGGCGTGGAGGTCCAGTAGATCTCCGAACGAATGCCGATGAATGGATGATCCGGGGGGAGCGACGGATCGTTCTGATCGGGGTCGACCAAGGTCTTGATTTCCTCGATCGTCGGAGGCCGCCAACCCTTCTGGCCGCCGACTTCTTTCGTGGCGCAGCGTTCGAGAGAGCGGCTCCAGATGTCATGTTCCCGGTCCGGTTCCCGTTCCCAGATCAGGCCGGTTTTCGTATCGCGGACCGCTTCGCCGTTGAACTCCAGCACGAACCGCTCGGCGCCCCGGGCTGGGTCGGTCCCGCTCAACAGAACGGCGGCGAGCAGGACGACCGACATTACTCTGCCACGCTTTAATTCCAATCTCGCCATCATACGACCTCTCGTGACAATCAATGCACCGAAAACGGAACCGGCGCGAAGGTGAGGATGAAAATCGCCAGCGCGAGCCAGCCAATGACGGTTCTGGTCACGCCCAGCTCATCCGACGGATCAAGCACAGGAGGATGGGATAACCCCAACAGCCCCGCCATGCCGACCCACAGGAACCAACCGGGCCAGCCCTGAAATCCCAGCACGATCAAGATCGGCACCGCCACCATCGCAATCGTGCGCTGTTTCTTTCCCCACAGGGCATAGGCGACGTGCCCGCCGTCGAGTTGCCCGATCGGGATCAAATTGAGCGAGGTCACGAAGAGGCCGAACCAGGCGGCGAATCCCACCGGATGCAAGATCACATCGGCCCGGGGCGGAATGTCGCCGATAATGAGGGACGACATGAATTGCAGGAGCAGCGGCTCGCCGAGATGCAGGCCAAATGTCTCATCGACCGTCACCACCTTCGACCATTTGAGTCCGATCGCCAACATGACCAGCGCCACGAGGAACCCGGCGATCGGGCCGGCCACGCCGATGTCGAAGAGCGCCTTGCGGTTCAAGATCGGCTTCATGCGGATGATCGCGCCGAAGGTGCCGATGAAATGCGGCGGCCCTGGAATAAACAGCGGCAGGGTCGCGGGAACCCTATGAATGCGAGAAAACAGGTAGTGGCCGAACTCGTGGGTTACTAAAATACCGAGCAGGGTCGCGGCAAAAGGAATCCCTTTCCACAGGGCGCTCGGGTCCTGTTTGAGAAACTGCCAAGGTCCTTGAAACGGATTGCTGTTGGTTTGGTAGGCGCCGGCCCACAGGGTCGTGAAGACCGTCAGAGCGAACAGGCCGAGGGGCAGGAGCAATCTCGTTCGCGAAGGCTCCTCTTCCTCTTCGTCATCCTCCACCGCCGTACCGGCAGCGGCCGGTTCGATGGTCCGCCAGCCATTGGGATCGCGGAACAGTGACCCGTTCGAGAGGGGATCCTGAGGCTCCGGTCTCGATTCCGGCTCCATGGCAACGCATCACGTCCCTCCGGCGAAGGGATTCTGCGCACGCTCCTCCCGAACCGTCGTCGCCGGCCCGTGTCCGGGAAACAGCACCGTCTCCGTCGCTAACGTTAACACGCGCCGTCGCACCGATTCCAGGTGGGTATCGTAGAGGGTGGCGGGGTTGGACCGGCCGATCGAGCCGGCAAACAACGTGTCTCCCACGAAACAGATCGGCTGGCCTCGATGGGTCAGTTTGTAGCAGAGACCGCCCGGTGTATGGCCCGGCGTGGTCAGACATTCGATCGTCAGGTCGCCGACGCGGATCGTCTTGCCGTCGAACGGCGTCACCAGCAGGTTTCGGGGCGGAGACCATTCCAACAACGGCTCGTCGCCGGTCCCCAGATAGACCGGCACCGGCCACTTCGCCAGAATCTGATCAATCCCTCCCGCATGGTCCACATGACCGTGGGTGAGACAGATGCCGACCAGTTTCAACCGACGCCGCTCCAGAAACGCCAACATCGCCGGCGCATTGTACCCGGTATCGATCAGCACCGCCTCGCCGCCGTTGTGAACGATGTATCCCTTCACCTCGTATCCGCCGATGTCGCCGCGAATGGTTTCCACCTGCATCAGCGGCGGAGTGGGCAACGGGCGCCATTGCTGGAGAGCGATTTGCCTGAGCTGGTCCGGGCGCAGCTTCAAGGCCCGCGCAATCGCGCCGACTTCTTCCACATGTTGCTCGGGCTTGCCGGTTTTCAGGGCATGCAATTCGGCTAGGGAGATGTCGCTCTTGTGCGCGAGCTGCACCTCGCTCAAGCCCTGGCCGACCCGGGCCTTGCTGACAATATCCCACCACTCGTCTTCAAGCGTCATATGCCGGCCTCTTGCCTGGCTGCATAAGTTCGTTGCGCCAGGCCGCAACCATCGCCGCATCGATATCGACCAGGATCACGTTTTGAAGCGATCGCGGGGACACCAACCGGATCGCCCGGATCATGTGCCGGGCCGCGTCCTCCGGCTCGACTCCTCCCACGCCGGTGCCCATGCCGGGAATCGCGATCGAGACGAACCCCTTTTCGTCCGCCAGATCCAGCGCCGCCTTGGTCGCACGCGAGACGTTCTCGGCCGGGATGCGCATGCCCGGCTCCGGCATGGTCGGCGCATGGATGATGCCCTTGAAGAGGGTCTTGCCGCCGGACGTGAGCACGGCCCGTCCGACCGCGATCGGCGCCTGCTTCACGGCCTCCTGTTCGACCTCGATGCCCGCGGCCCGTTTGATCACTCCCGCGACCCCGCCGCCCATGAAGCCATGGCTGTTGGCCGCGTTGACGATGACCTCGGCATTCGCGTCCAAGATGCTGCCTTGGATCACGGTGATGTGCAGGCTCATGGTACGACGATCCTTGTACGGGCGAAGCGGTGGCGTCAGCTCAGGCTCCCGATGATCCGCCGGTACTCCTCTTCGGAGTAGGCCTTCAGCGTCGTCGAACGGACATTGCCGAGCGAGCCCAACTTCAACGCAAAACTCGCCAGCTTGTCGTTGTTCGACATCTCGACGATGAGGACCAGGTCGTAGGCCCCCAGCGTCATGAAGAAGGATTTGACCTCTCCGCCCATGTCCTTCGCGAGTTTTTTTACCGCGTCCAGCCGCTTCGGCGAATCCTTGACGTTCTTGATGCCTTGATCCGTCCAGTTGAGGAGCATGACATAGGTCACCATGACATCCCTCCATACCAAGCTTCGCTTGAACCCGTGGCTCTTTTGAGTTTTATCGTTACTTTGCCACGGGAGAGACACCTCAAGGGATTCTTCTCCCTATTATTCATACCAAGCTATGCTTGAGCCGCCGGCTATTCAGGCGCAGCCTCTCTTGATTGTCGCCGGCGGAGAAGCACCTCAAGGGATTCGTGTCGATTGTCTTCTTGCCAAAGGACGCAGACCGGAACTCAGGGGAATCTAGTCTCACACAAGAGAGGCGGGAGAGTCCACGGGGCTCTTAAGGATGAGATTCTTCACCAAGATATGGTTGCAATTGCGGAGGGGGGCAAGCCATGAAAATCAAACGGCTGAAAGTGGGAGTTCGCCCATTAGAAGAGGGATTGCAGGAGTTCCGTGCGACGCTCAAGGCCCTTCAGGCTGGCAAGACCGTGCCCAAGCGAACGGGGGTCTATTTTGTCAGCGTGGAAGCCATGCGACAGGTGCTTACCCCGTCACGCTTGACCTTGCTTCACCTGATCAGGTCTCGCCGTCCTTCCTTGAGGGTCAGGCGCAAACTTTCGATCAGCGCTTCTCGCGTCTGCTCCTGGCAGTTCACACCGGGGACTTCCTCAATCCAGCCGATCCACCATCCTGCATCTTGCTTGATCACTGCGGTGTAATTCTGTCCCATTGCATATCCTCTTGTCTGCTGTTAGCCCAACTCCTCGCTTTCCTCTTCCGGGACACGCGGGCTGGTCTTCCCCCTGCGCGCATCGAGCAACCATCAAATTAATCCCTCAAAGCTTGCTCGTTGCTTCTTTTCCCGGAAGGGCACTCGTGCTGGTCCCACTGCGGCCATCGAGCGAGCGTGCTTCATAGCGCGCGGGCTCTGGGAGCAAGGGATCGGCACGAGTCGCCCTTCCATCACTTCCGATCGTGCGGGCTCTGCGAGCACCGGAAGAACTGCCCGCGGGCCCGCCCATTTACCCCTCCGGAGGCAGCTTGATCTCCCTCACGTCCCCGAATCCCGCCAGCGCCTTGGAAAGGGCTGCCGGCGATCCCACGGCCAAGACTTTCAACCGCTCGGGATGCAGGTGCGTCTGCGCGGCGCGGAGCAGATCCTCTTTGGTCAGCTTGACGACCTTGTCGCGAAGTTGCTGGAGCCAGTCCTTGGGAAGGCCGTCATATTCCAGATCCACCTGCCGGGCGACGATGCTGGCGCTGCTGGCGAACGAGAACACGAACGAGTTGACGAAGGACTCCTTGGCCTCTTCCAACTCCTCGGCCGTCACGGGCTCCCGGCGCATCCGTTCCACGTGATCCACGAACCGGCCGATCACCTCCTGCGCGGAGGCCAATTTGGTTTCCGCGCGCATGTACCAGAGCCCCTGTTCGTAGACGTTGGCCTGCAACCGGCTGCCGACGGAATAGGCCAATCCACGATTGGTCCGCACGTCTTTAAACAACCGGCTGCGGAACCCTGACCCGCCCAGGATATCGTTCACGATGGCGAGCGCCGGATAGTCCGGATGGGTTTCCTTGATCGTCAACGAGCCGGCCCGCAGGTGGGCCTGCGAGGTTTCCTTTCCCACATAGTGCACCAGCATCTTCGATTGGTTTGTCGATGCCGGCTGAACCGGCGGCAAGGTCAAGGTCGGCACATCCCCCTTCGCCCAATCGCCGAAGGTCTCCCGCAGCAGCGCGAGCAGCTCCTGCTTGTCGAAATCCCCGCTGACGCCGACGATCAACCCGTTGGGATGGATCGTCCGCCGATGAAACTCCGCCAGGTCGTCACGCGTGATTTTAGTCACCGATTCGACCGTGCTCTCGCGCGCATAGGGATGCGTCGGGCCGTACATGAGCTTGGCGAACTCGCGCGCGGCGATCGAGCCGGGCTGATCCTGCCGGCGTCGGATTCCCTCGATCGCTTGCAGCTTCGCCAACTCGACCCGTTCGGACTCAAACGCCGGCGTCCGCAGCAGGTCCGCAAAGATCCGCAGGCCGGTGCGGAGGTCCTTCTTCAACACATCGAGGGTGGCCGAGCCCGATTCCTCCCCGATGCTAAAGGAAATGCCGGCGGCGATCCGTTCCAGCTCCTCATCCACCTGCTTGGCCGACATCTTGGCGGATCCGCCGGTCCGCATCAGGTTGCCGGTCAACCCGGCCAGGCCGGTCTTCTCGGCGGGATCGAGCCATGAGCCGGTCCGCATCATGGCCGAGACGGTCACGAGTGGCAGCTCGTGGTCCTCCAGCAGAAACACGACCAGGCCGTTGTCCAGCACCAACCGTTCGACATCGGGCGGCGTGAAGGTCACCGGCTCGAACTTCATCTGGCGTGGATCGGGCAACGAGGCGGTCTCCCCCGCCGCGTGACTCAACGGCAGCATGGCCATCAGGCCGAAGAGGAGGACGATCCGCACGAGCAGCCGGGGTCCTGCGTCAATGGGCCTTCCGATCCTGCGGCTCATGGTCTGACCTCCGTCTCCTTCACCGGCTTTGTCCTGGCCATCGCGTTCGCGGCCGGGACCTTGACCAAGGTGGCGACCGTGCGATTGTTCTTGGTGAAGTAGGTGTTCGCCACCCGTTGGATGTCCTCCGGGGTCACCGAGGCGATCCGGTCCCGCCCCTTCACGAGGTATCGCCAATCGCCCGTGACCGTCTGGTAATAGGCAAGCGACCCGGCCAGCCCGCTGCTCGACCGCAACGATCGGAGGAGATAGGCATCCAGATTGTTGAGCACCTTCTCCAATTCACTCTTTGAGACCAGCTCGGTCTTCAGCCGCTCCAACTCGGCATAGATCGCCGCCTCGACCTCGGCCGTCGTATGGGGCGCCCGCGGGACCGCACTGATCGCAAACAGGTTCGGAAACTGCGCGCCGGGGAACGTCGTATCGCTGTCCACCGACACCGCGAGCTTCTTCTCCCGCACCAACCGCTCATAGAGCCGGGAGGTGACGCCGTCGGAAAGCACCGCCTCGATCACGTCGAACACATAGTCGTCGGGATGGCCGATGGCCGGCTTGTGATAGCCGATCAGCACGACCGGCTCCGCATCGAACTCCACCTCCACCCGCCGCTCGCCCCGCTGAACCGGTTCGACCGTCACGACGGACGGCGGCACCGGCCCCCGTGGTATCTTGCCGAACGTCCGCTCCACCAGGTCGATGACCTCGGGCGGGTTGATGTCGCCCACGATCGCGATCACGGCGTTGTTCGGCGCATAATAGCGCCTGAAAAAGTCCTCCGTCACGGCAGGCGTGAGGGTTTGAATGTCCGAGCCCCAGCCGATGGTCGGCGCGTGGTAGGGATGCGCATGAAAAGCCGTGGCCGAAAAGGCCTCGTACAGGAGGCCGGCCGGGCTGTCGTCGGTCCTGAGCCGCCGCTCTTCCATGACCACGGCGCGCTCTTTATAGAATTCCCGCATCACGGGATGGGCCATGCGGTCGGCTTCGATCGCGGCCCAGAGGGGCAGGCGGTTGGACGGCAGGCTGACCACGTAGCGCGTGACATCCTTCCCGGTCGAGGCATTCATCCCGACGCCCCCGTGCCGCTGGTAGAGCAACGGGATCTCATTCTCGACGACGTAGGCCCCGGCCTTCTCTTGAAGCTGCGCAAAGCGCGCTTCCAACTCGGCCACCTTCGCCTGCAGCGACGGTTCTTCCGGCGCGCCTTTGTCCTTCAGCGCGGCGACCTCCCGGCGCGCCTGCTCCAGCTCGGCGTTCAGACGGTCCAACTCATCCAACAACGGGCGCTCCTGCTCGTAGTTCGTCGTCCCGAGGCGGCGCGTCCCCTTGAAGGCCATGTGTTCATACAGATGCGCCACGCCGGTCTGGCCGGTCAGCTCGTTGACGCCGCCGACGCCGAATGTCACGTTGATGGACACGACCGGCGCATGGTGCCGCTCGACCATGAGCAGCGTGAGGCCGTTCGCCAGCCGATGTTCGATCACGCGGTCGATCAGGCCGGTCGAGGCAAAAACAAGGTCGAGGTTGAGGTTAAGGGTGAGCAAAAGGCCGAGGCATGTGATCACAATCCGGCCGGTTGTCCGTCTCACATGTTGCCTCGACCTTAGCCTCAGCCTGCATCTTGAGTGTTGTGTCATTCGAAAATCTCCATCAGTTCTTCCGGCCGTTCGATAAACCAATCCGGACGGCAGGCCTGCATCCGTTCTCGGTTGCCCATGCCGTAGCCGACCGCGCAGACACGAATTCCCGCATTGTGTCCGCCGTTGATGTCATTGGTGCTGTCTCCGATCAAGACGGCCTGCTCCCTGTCCACGCCCAACTGATCGAGGATGTGGAGCAACATGCCAGGCTCGGGCTTGAGCCCGAAGCCATTGTCGCCCCCGACGATGTAATCGAAGTGGTGGTCGCCCAGCCCCTTAAGAATCACCTTGGTGTACTCCAGCGCCTTGTTCGTCGCGACCGCCTTCGATTTCCGCGCGAAATGCGTCAGCACGGGCTCGACGCCGGGATAGAACCTCGTCCGATCCAGGCAATGTGCCAGATAATGGACGCGAAAGACTCGCAGCGCCTCCGCGTAGCGGATCTCGTCCATCTCGCCGACCGCGAGCCGCAGCAGGCGCTTGACCCCGTCCCCGACGAATCCAAAGATCTCCTCCTGCGGCCGTTCGGGCAAGCCGAGATCCCGCAGGGTCAGGTTGACGGCGTCCGCGATATCCCACTTGGATTCGACCAACGTGCCGTCGAGGTCAAAGATCAACAGCTTGACGGGAACGCGCATGGTTATTTGGCCTTCCGGATCGCCTCTCGGAGCGCATCCAATTGTTCTCGTTTGGCCAAGTCCGTTTCATCGAGCCAGGCCTGCCGGACGTGGTTGATCATCCGCTTGTGGCCGATGTGCGGCGGCAGCACGGGCTCGACGATACGCCAGCGATTCCGCACGGCCTTGACCCGCACCCGGACCACCTCCGGCCCCGGCTCCGGGATGAAAATTGCTTTCTCATAGTACACCAAGCCGAGCACCTTGAACTCCACCGGGATCACCACCTCCAGATTGTTCACGATCTCCCATTGGCTCGTTTCGTTGATGACCTTGAAGTCCTCGATGACGACGGCATGGCCCCAGACCGGCTCGTCCTTCCAGGCCACATAGGGAGCCACCGTTTCGTACGAGAGGGATTCCAACCGGGCGCCTTTCGAATCGAGCGTGAAATAGCGCTTCAGGATCTCCGTTGGATCATGCGTGAGGCCGCCCGACTGCGCTTGTACTTCCGCCACCATCAACAAGGACATCGATAGAGCCAGCAGGAGCTGCCACGCCCGCAGGATTCGTTTCCTCCTGTCTTCCAAATGTCGAGCCTGCGACAGGACATGAGGCGACCTTGCCGCCGAACCTGTCCACTCGCCGGGGAGGAAAGCGGGAACCGGGTACCCGCCTGGCGGGTGGGGAGTCCGCGAGGGAATTCCCGAAGGCTTCCCCCTGGCGGATACGAGCATCTGGTCCCTCGGCGGCGCTGGAGCCTCGATCCGGCCACAGGCGCGTCTCATCCCACCTCGTGCAGCTTCATCAAATTCGTTCCCCCCGGCCATCCGATCCTCGTCCCGGACAGGATCACGATGCGCTGGCCAGCCTTCGCCAACCCCTCGGCCTTCAGGCGGCGCTCGGCCTCGGTGATGCGTTCGTCGGTTTGCGCGATCTGGGCCATCGTGTGGGGCAGTACCCCCCAGTAGAGCGCCATCCGCTGCCGGACCGACTCAAACGGCGTGAACGCGATGATCGGAGCGGCCGGGCGCTGCTTCGACATGAGCCGCGCCGTCATGCCCTTCTCGCTGAAGACCACGATCGCGCCGGCGCCGATCGCCGCGGCGGCCGTGGAGGCCGAGGTGGAAATGGCTTCGGGAAAGGACATGCGGCCCTGGTCCGGCTGGGCGCGTCGCACGAACTTCGGCCCGGTCTCCACTTCCGCCGCCTGTACGATACGATCCATCACCTGCACGGCCTCGACCGGATAGTGCCCGATCGCCGTTTCGGCCGAGAGCATCACCGCGTCCGTCCCGTCGAAGACCGCATTCGCCACGTCCGAGGCCTCGGCCCTGGTCGGCCTCGGGCTCCGCGTCATCGACTCCAACATCTGCGTGGCCGTGATGACGAGCCGGCGGCGACGGTTGGCCTGGCTGATGATGCGCTTTTGCAGGACCGGGACGACTTCGGGCCCCATCTCGACCCCCAGGTCGCCTCGGGCGATCATGACCCCGTCCGCCTCCTCCAGGATCGCATCGAGCTTTTCCACGGCTTCGGCCCGTTCGATCTTGGCGATGATCGGCTGATCCCCGCCGCAGTCCTTCAGCAGCTTGCGGGCCTCCACGATATCGGCCGGGCCCCGCACGAACGACAGCGCGAGGTAATCTACGCCTTGCCGCACCCCGAATCGAATGTGCTCCCGATCCCGGTCGGTGAGCGTCGGCGCGCTGATGGCGGTGCCCGGAAGATTCATTCCTTTGTTGGAGCGCACCAGCCCCGGCGTGACCACCGTGCAGAGCACATCGGACGCTTCAATCGTCACCACGCGCAGCTCGATCAGCCCGTCGTCGATGAGAATCCGCGCGCCCGGCTTCACATCCCGGCTCAGGTGGGGATAGGTCACCGGCATCTCCGTCTCGGAGACGGTTCGGCCCGCGTGATAGCCATGTTGCCCGCCGGAGCGCAGGGCCGAGCCCACTAACCGTACCCGCTGGCCAGGCTGAAGGTGAATCCCCTCCGGAGCCAGCAGGCCCAGCCTGATGCGCGGCCCTTGCAGATCTTGAAGAATGGCGATCGCCCGTGCCCGCCGGTCGGCCGCCTGCCGGATCAGATCGATGGTCTTGGCATGTTCGTCGAGCGTGCCGTGCGAGAAGTTCAGCCGCGCCACGTCCATTCCGCAGTCGAGCAACTGTTGCAGGCTGTCGAGCGAGCGGCTCGCCGGACCGATCGTGCAGACGATTTTGGCTTTTCGCATGAGATTGAAGAGCCGGCCTAGCCGGGCGGGCGAGAGCTCTTGACGTTCGCGGAGATTGTAACAGAGGGGTCCGGGGGTCGCAATGAAAGCACGGCGGAGCGCGTCCTCGGTTTATTGTGCCGGTTCGCAGAGAAGTGTTACGGTGTTCCCGGCCATGCGGACGATAGAACCACGCAGCTATCTCGCGAGGGCGGCGCTGCTCCGATCGAGCTTGGCGGCGATTCTGTTGATCGCCGGATGGGACGTTGATCACGCGCGCGCTGTCCCGCCGCTTTCGGAACAACAGACATCGGTTGAGGTTGCCGCTTCGCCCGCTGATCGATCCGTTCTGGCTGATCCGCTGGATCGCGCCGCGGATGGCACCGGCACACATGTCGATGTTGCTCCAGAGTCTGAAAGCGACCGGCGCGTGGAGGGAGTGCCGGCCACGGCCTACGAAGTCTTGGCGGCGATTCAGCGGAACAGCGGGAAGCCGCCGCCCGGCTATGTCGGAGGCCGGACATTCATGAACCGTGAGCGGCGCCTCCCTTCGGGCCGATATCGCGAGTACGATATCTATCCGCTCGTGCCGGGCAGAAATCGAGGGGCCGAGCGCATTGTGGTGGATCAGCGCAGCGGCAAGGCCTACTACACAAGCGACCATTACCGAACTTTTATTCCTATGAACTGAGGACCTGATGCCGGCACATCATCGATTGCAGTCTCTCACATCTCCCTGGGTCTATCTGCTGGTGCTGAAGCCGGATGAGACCGCGATGGCGCGGCTCACGCCGCCGGGCGATCTCGCGGTCAAGACGCTGGACGGCCGCGCCTGTCGCACAAAGGACGGGCTGCTCAAGGAACTCGCCGTCACCCTGGCCTTCCCCGATTACTTCGGCGAAAACTGGGACGCGCTGGAAGAATGCCTCTGCGACCTCTCGTGGGTAGCCGGAACCGGCCATCTGTTGTTGATCGAGCAGGCGGAGGCGCTGCTCGCGGGGGCGGACAAGGACTATCGGACCTTCATCAGCATCCTGCGCGCGGCCGGCGCCTACTGGGCTTCAGAGGAGGCGGGCCGCTCTCCTAAGCCGTTCCATACTGTCTGCGTAGTGACGGAGGAGAGAAAATCGGCCCGCCGACGCTGGGGCTTGCCTCTCTGGAAGGGCCGATGACAGGAGGCAGCTCACCTTGATAGAGTCAGATGCCCCAGCAAGTCCGACGAGGCCACAAGACTGAAAAGGAGACTGGGTGGACAATCACGTGAGGTGTTTCTCCGGCGTCCTCTTGAAGGCAGAGGAATGGAACCATGTGCTAAGAACCATGTGCTAAGGGGCCTCTCCGCCGGTTCAGTTACAAATAACGAATAGCCGGCGGTTCAAGCGTAGCTTGGTATAAACGAAGAAAGGCGAACTGGAGGAGTTTCTCCGCGGGCATCATGTTCTCAAAAGCGATAAAGAGCCCGCGGTTCAAGCGAAGCTTGGCATAGAGGGGTTGCGCCCGATGAGCCGCCGGGTCTAGCGAAGCTTGGTATGGAGGGTCCCATGGGACTGTTTGATCAACTGGCGCAGACCGCGACATCCATGCTCGGTCAAGGCGACGGGAAACCGGATCAACTCGTGCAGGTGATGACGCAACTGCTGGGGAAGGACAGCGGCATCGGCGGCTTGAACGGGCTGATCCAAGCCTTTCAGAAGAGCGGGCTCTCGGAGATCGTCAATTCCTGGGTGAGCACGGGCGCCAATCTTCCCATTAGCCCCGAGCAAGTCAAGCAGGGCTTGGGCGGTCAGCTCCTTCAACAGTTATCCGCCGGCACAGGGCTCTCCCCGGAGGCCTGCAGCAGTCAATTGTCGAGCTTGCTCCCGACCCTGGTGGACAGCCTGACGCCTGAAGGAAAAGTGCCTGAGTCCAATTTGCTGGAGCAGGGTTTGAGCCTGCTGCGCGGGAAGCTTGGATAATGGGAGAGTGGTTGACCGGAACCTGCGATACTCGTCATCCGTTGGGTTGGGTCATCCGACGCCGGCAGGGTCGGACCGTAGTTGCCCCTCGACCGGATACACGCGCTTCAGCCCGGCTCTGAGGCGGGCATGATAGACCTCCGAATGCGCCTGACAAATCCCATGGGACACCCGCTGATCCACGGTGGGATGGATCTCCCTTATGAACCCGGGCTTCCCTTCTCTCTGACACCAGGCGCACACGATCTTCATGAAAAGGCTCCAATATCCTGTCGCTTCAATCATCCCGTGAACGATCTCCTCATCGTACCGCCCACACTCTCGAATGGAGCAAATTTCAGACCGCCTGGCGTACATTGAGAACTCCAAGAGTTTTCAATGACTTGTCTGTCTGAACTCCGGCCAGACCACAGAACTGTATCTGATCCGATGGACGACTGTATCTTTTCGGTTGGACAACCCGTCTACGGCTGAGACCAGCGGTCTTCGCGTCCTGTCCTGGATTCGGTGTCCTGTCTGGTCAGCCCTTCACCGACTCCAACAGGGACCAGCGGACAAGCAAGCTCGGTCTCGTGGTCACAGTTCTTCAGGTAGGTCCTGACGTGCGTCCAACAGATGCCATGAGTGGTTCGTGGGTCGTCGAACGGACTGGTTTCCCCAATTAGTCCCATCCGCCCTTCCCGCTCACACCAGGCACAAACAAGCAACATGGTCGGTGCTCCCGGTTTGCCTTGCTTACGACTCTCAGCAAGTCCCGGGCCGGACGGATGCCACAGCTATTTTCGTGCGCTTTTCGCGGACTTTGGTTTCCAGGAGGAGTTGGGGAATGTGAATGGGCCTGATAAGCGGGTGAAGGAATGTATGGTTCCGCCGCGCGAAATCGCACGATTTCGCGCGGCCCCCCTGGTAACTTCCCTAGCCCACATTATTCATGAACGCTTCTACTGCAACCGCCGATACGCCGCTGCGACAAGCCCGCATGCGCCTCTGGGGCATGCGGGCGGGCAGGCTCGCCCCTCACGGCCTCAACGTACTGTTTCAAGTACGCCTCCGCCGCAAGGGGCTCCGCGTGCCCGTCTCGCTTGGCGTCTCAGTGGTTTCGTGACGAACCGTCATGAATAATGTGGGCTAGGCCATGGTGTCCAGCATGATTCGGTCAATTTAGAGCCTCACCCAGCGCCCCGGACACTTCGGTTTCGTCCCAGAGGTAGAGGCGGCCGCTTTGTCCACTACCAGTACGGTCGTCACGGAATCTGAAAATCTGCCACGACCGGCGCATGGTCCGACTCGGGAAACTGGGTGTCGTCTCGGAAGGCCCCGGACTCGTCCGGCAGGATCTCGTTGTGAACCTCCGTGCCGCGATACCAAGGGAGAAGTGCCCGCGAGACCAGGATATGGTCCAACATGTGCCCTCGCCCCAAGTGGAGCAGTGAATAGCGGGCCAGTTCGGGAATGCTCTGTTCGCAGGGAATCATGACGCTGGGGCAGAGGTCGGGATTGCCGGTCTCCTCAATCCGCCCTCGAATCGCCATCATCGGCACATCGTCCAAATCCGCATTGAAGTCGCCGCAGCAGGCGATCCAGGGTTCGGGTGTCCCAGCAAAGAGGCCGTCGATCACCCGGCGGATCTCAATGGGCCTGCCCCACCCGCTTCATCGAGGAAAGGAAATAGCCTTCAGCCCATCCGGACGCGCTTCGCCAGGTATATTGGTCCTTTTGCTGTCCTGGAATATCGCTCGGCAGCTTGGATTTGAGGTGCACGTTGATGACATGCAGGACCAGGCCTCCGCCCTGGTCGAGTTGCACAACCAGCAGGGGCCGCTCCCATTCCACGCGTTTGGCCTCCAGCTCCAGCGGCTGCGCCGTGACCTTGCGGTAGAGCGGCATGCCCTCGGTGGAACGGATCTGCTGCGTCTGCAGAATCGGAAACCGACTGAGGACCACGAGGTTGCGCGCATCATAGGGAACGCCCGTGACAGTCTTGGTGTGGGTCAGGTGGAAGAACTCATAGGGAGTGCCGGCGACCAGCGTCCCGAGAGCCGCCAAGGTTCTGGGGCCGGTGGCCGGTTCCTGCCCGTTCACTTCCTGCAAGCACAACACGTCGGCCCGCAGCCGCACCAGCGCCTGCCGCAGGTACGGAAGGCGAACGGCAAGCGCCGGTTTCTCCGTGGGCTTGTCATCGAGATTTTCGAGGTTGAAGGTCGCGAGGCGCAGTGAAGTCGGCATGGAGGGCTCCTTCCGCAGGAATCAGTGCGGCAGTGCAATGCGCGCTCCTGATGCGCAAGGACCATGCCCTCGGGTACTTCACCTCCTTGATTCAGCGATTTCACCCATGTTAGGTTGCCGCGCCCTTATGAAAACCACTAAATCACAAACCCTCTTCGAGGCGGCGCAACAGCTCATTCCCGGCGGAGTGAACAGCCCCGTGCGCGCCTTCCGTTCCGTCGGCGGGCAGCCACGGTTTATCGTCCGCGCGAAGGGCGCCTATCTCTACGATGCCGACGGCAACCGCTACATCGACTACGTGCTCTCCTGGGGGCCGATGATTCTCGGCCATGCGCCCAGGCCCGTCGTAGTCGCCCTCACGCGCGCCGCCAAGCAGGGCACGAGCTATGGAGCTCCGACCGAATTGGAAGTCCGGCTGGCCCGGATGATTCATGATGCGCTTCCGTCGATGGAAAAGGTCCGGCTGGTCAGCTCGGGCACGGAGGCGGTGATGAGCGCGATTCGCGTGGCCCGCGCCTTCACCAAACGAGACGGCGTGCTGAAGTTCGAAGGCTGCTACCACGGCCACAGCGACTATCTGCTGGCCAAAGCCGGCTCCGGACTCGCGACGCTCGGCATCCCGGAGTGCCCCGGCGTGCCGTCCGACTTCACCAAACACACGCTCACGGTTCCCTATAACGATCTCCGCACGGCGGCGCAGGTGATCCGGCAACAGGCCAAGCAACTGGCCTGCGTGATCGTCGAACCGATCGCCGGCAACATGGGGGTCGTGCCGCCGGCGCCGGATTTTCTTCCCGCGCTGCGCGAGCTGACACGCGCCCACGACATCCTGTTGATCTTCGACGAGGTCATTTCGGGATTTCGGGTGCAGTATGGCGGGGCGCAAACGCTCTATGGCATCAAGCCGGACCTGACGATTCTCGGCAAAATCATAGGAGGAGGGTTGCCGGTGGGCGCCTACGGAGGGCGGGCCGACATCATGAACTTGATCGCGCCGGCCGGGCCGGTCTATCAGGCCGGCACCTTGTCGGGCAATCCACTGGCCGTGACGGCGGGCATCGCAACGTTGACGGAACTCAAGACTCGCGGGGTCTATAGCAAGCTGGAGAAGCAGGCCGCCGCCCTGGCGGCCCAGCTCGGCGAGGCAGCCAAAAAGGCCGGCGTGGAACTCTATCAAACGCGGGTCGGGTCGATGATGGGCGCGTTTTTTACCAGGGGACCGGTGGTGGACTGGGCAACAGCCAAACAGTCGGATACGGCACGCTATGCCAAGTTCTTTCACGCCATGCTGGAGCGGGGCGTCTATCTGGCCCCATCCCAGTTCGAAGCGGCCTTCATTTCAACCGCCCATACCCCGGCGGACATCACGAAGACCGTCAAAGCCGCTCAATCGGCTTTGAGGTCTCTCTAGTGTTTGCGTCCCGGTCCCTTGCCCTCTCCCCGCACGGGGGGAAGACGGTGAGAGAGCGGGCCACTGGACTTGTGAGACGTATCGTTGGGACGCCTCACTCGATCTGTATCCCTTCAGATACAAGTCCGACCCGATTCGATACAGTGCGAAAGGTGGGGATGGGGTTCAACGCCTGCGGGACGTTCAAAAACGCCTTCCAGCGAGGCCGCAGCGAGCGAGAGGCCGAGTCGTACTTTTCGCTTGGTACGTCGAGGCCTTGAGCGTAAGACCCATTGCAGGCGGGGAGCAATGGGTACCCCAACAAGGCTGGAAGCGTTTTTCAACGTTCCGTCTTACTCGTCGTCCTCGTCGGCCATCTCAAGCGCCTCCTGCCGCTTCTGCTCCTCCATCGCATTGTGGAGCAACATGCGGATGAACATCGAGTAGAGCGACCCCTTCTCCAGAGTGCCGCCCGGCGGCACGGCGATCCGGCCCTCTTTGATCATCCTATCCATCCAGGCCTTCTGATCCGGCGCGATCAAGACCGGAATCTCCACCAGGCCCACTTTGCCAAACATATCCATGGCTTAATCCTCCGTCATTCGTCAGTCGTCATTGGTCAATTGTGAATCGCGAGATACCCTTCGTCTCCATCCGCCGCATAACACGTTTGTTTCGTCGGCTGCTGCATACCGTATCTTGCGGCATTTGATCATGCGGTTTTTCGGCTTGTCAACGGCGCAATGCGCTAAACCGCCGGTCGCCCTTCCAGACCGCGCATGTGTCTTGCAAAGTGGCTTGCAGAGCCGATTTGCCTGGAATCAACTCAGAACCAAGGTCACCCATGATCACCTCACGCCGCCTGGTCCTCATCATGATGCTTGCCTCTACCCTCTTTCCGGCATCCCCGCTTCTCGGCGGCACCGACTCCAATGGGCAAATCCCGCAACCGCAGATCTGCCCGACCTGCTGGACGCCCGCTCCGTCGCACCCGAAGCTGACGCACAAGCCTCACAAGCGGCCGCGCTCGGCTGTGAGACCCTACCGCTGGCGAAAGCACGGAGCATCTGCCTCTCATCGGTCCGGCCGAATACCGGGTCTCCGCACCCTCCCGCGCTCGAACGTGCTCTCGAACCTTCGAAGCCCGGTGGAAGTCGATGGACGATTCCTCCGGCCGATCGACGGGGACACGTTCAGTTATAACGGGATCAAGGTGCGGGTGCGTGGGATCGATGCGCCGGAGATCGGCACGCCCGGCGGATTGGAAGCCGCGCAGCGGTTCGCAGCAATCCTGCGCGAGGGGGCTATCAAGATCGTCCCGGTTTCCCACGATGTCTACGGCCGCACGGTGGCCGATGTCTTTCTCAACGGACAGAACCTCGCGGATGTCCTGATCGCGGAAGGGTATGCACGGAGGGAGTAGGGCGAATACAAGCACCGTCAATCGTCAAGGGCCACTCGTCAACCGTGAATCAACAGGGCGATGAAATCGAGCCCTTTCTTCGCTGAGGAACCAGCACACTGCCATGGAACACTTTCCAATCCAGATCACGCCAACGGAAGCCGGACGGCTCAAGGTTGTGCTCCCCTACCGGCCGGACCGGATCGCGAAGATCAGGGGCGTCAAGGGTCGCTGCTGGCATGCCGACGGCCGCTATTGGACCGTCCCAAGAACCGACGAGACTATCTCACACCTGCTCACGCTCTTTGCGGGAGAGCCGGTCGAAGTCGAGGCGTCACTCCGTTCAACTACCGGCCAGAATCCAGGGCACAAGCCAGAGGTCCGTGAAGACATTGCATCGAATCTGGCACTTCTTGACCAAGTTCGGCAAGCCATTCGACGGAGGCACTATAGTCATAAGACCGAAGAGGCCTACGTCGGGTGGATCAAACGCTTTCTCCTCTTTCACCATCAGCGTCACCCTGCAGAGATCGCCGAACAAGAAATCGGCCGGGTACCTTTCGAGCTTGGCCACACACTCCCACGTGAGCGCGTCAACACAGAATCAAGCCTTGAACGCCGTGCTGTTCCTCTACCGTGAGGTCCTGAGTAAGGAGATCGGCTATGTGAATGGGGTGGTGCGTGCCAAAAGGCCACACCGGCTACCGATGGTCTTAACACGCGAAGAAGTGAAGGCACTGCTCCGCCAGCTTGATGGGACGGCATGGCTGATGGCGACGTTGCTCTACGGCGCTGGCCTTCGCCTCATGGAGTGTTGCCGCCTCAGAGTGAAGGACCTCGACTTCACCCGAAATCAAATCGTGGTTCGAGCTGGCAAGGGGAACAAAGACCGCTATACGAGGCTTCCTCTAGCAGTGAAAGAATCCCTCGCCAGACACCTTGAGGAGATCAGACAGCAACATCAGCATGACCTCGAACTGGGATTAGGCCGTGTCGTCCTCCCGAATGCGTTGGATCGCAAATATCCCAGGGCGGGCAAAGAGTGGAGTTGGCAGTGGGTGTTCCCGGCTTCAAAATATTACACCGATCCCGTGACCCGCGAGCAGTACAGACATCACCTGCATGAATCCGTCATTCAGAAGGCCGTCAAAGAAGCCGCCCGCAAGGCTGGAATCGCCAAGCCGGCCAGTTGCCATACGTTCCGTCATTCCTTTGCGACGCACCTCCTTGAAGATGGGTACGACATTCGGACCGTACAAGAGCTACTGGGACACAGGGACGTGAGCACCACCATGATCTATACGCATGTCCTGAATCGAGGTGGGCGCGGTGTGTGCAGCCCCGCAGATCGGCTCGGTTGAGCCTCCCTGAGCCGCTGGTCAGACGGAGATAGGCTACGGGCCAATAGGGTGATAGGCCGCCGGGCAGGCGGGGTTCTCTGGAACGGCTCAAATTGACACCCTCATGTATTTCACGGAGAATCCGGCAGATTTCGCGCGGTTCGGGATGAGGAACGACGCGAGATAGGCCGCCAGAACGCGCAGTGCCTTGTCGGCTCACTTAATAGTTAGACGGCGAGCGGGGCAGAACCATGTTCTGGTACCTGCAATGATTTGCTGCTCAAGCCACGCGCATCCGTGGGATACCTTTGCGATGTCCAAGACATGGTGTCCAAGCGGCCTGCGATGCCTCATCGTCGGGGAAAGCCCGAGCGAACCGTACTTCTACGACGCGCACCGACGGGCGGCTATCCAAACCATGCTGCTGGAAGATCTGCACTCGCATGAGCTCATCGCACAACCCGACCTCCCCGCGTTCCGCGATGCTGGATTCCTCTTCGACCATGCCATCCGCTGCTTGCTCCCACAGCCTGTGGTTAAGCAGGAATGGCGCCGGGCGAAAACGTATTCATCCAAGCGCGCTGAGGCAGCGACACACCTTCAGCCCCTCCTATCCGTCGCGACCAAGGTATGGGTCATGGGCTACATCGCTCGGAACGCCGTCGCCGCTCTATGCCGTGAATTTCCGCGGGACCGCTGCGGCATCACCGAGGCACCGTATCCATGCAGGGTAGCCAACGCACCGCGATTCTTCGTCTCACGGTATCTGCTTCACGCCAGCATCGGTGAGCGCATCGTCATCGCACGCAGGCTGCATCGCTTTCTTGACGAAGAGGGTTCTAAGACATGCGCTTAATGTATCGCCGTCTAACAGCGCGTTGCAGCGGACTGCCGCGGGAGCGTGGCGCCGTTTCAGGAGCTGTGGTATCAGGGACGGCAGCCGCTGAGCGCGAGCGTTAGACCTCACCAGGGGAGTACGCGTAGAATTCGACTATGCAGTTCGCATGGGACCCCATCAAGGCGAGAAAGAATCTGGTTAAACACGGGGTTTCATTTGACGAAGCTGCCAGCGTGTTTCACGATCCACTCGCGGCGACAGGCGCCGACCCTGATCACTCCGAAAGTGAAGAACGGATGGTCACCTTTGGCATGTCATCAGCCGGCCGGCTCTTAGTCGTTGCCCACACCGAGCGCAGGAATGCGATCCGCATCATTAGTGCCCGTGTGGTAACCCAACAGGAAAGGCGCATTTATGAAGAAGGGTAGTTCCAAAGCCCATGAGCTTCGGTCTGAGTACAAGCGATCCGACTTCGGGAAGCTGGAGCGTGGCAAGTATTATGAGCGTGTCAAGTCGAGCTCCAACGTAGTGGTTCTGGATGCTGACGTGGCGAAGGTCTTTCCCAACTCAGCGTCGGTCAACAAGGCGCTGCATTCCCTCGTCGAAGTTGCGCAGAAGGCATCGGGTCTAACACGTCGTTCAATCGGACGCGGCCAACGGCGCCGCGCCGGCTAACTCCGCGTTATGCCGCTTGACCACCATCGCCGCTGAACGAGGAGCCTGAGTGTCCGAGAAGGAGGCCACAGCCCGAATCAAGATCAACAAGCTGCTCGAAGCAGCGGGCTGGCGCTTCTTCCGTGATGGCAGCGGCCCGGCCAACATCCGCCTTGAGCCGACCGGCGGAACAAGCGGGGTCAGATCTTGTTTTGTGCGTGTCGATGAGCTAGATTCGGTGACATGGTGCGTCCGCCTCGCCTTGCATTTCCGGGGACGCTGCATCAACGTTGGGGTCAGGCATGAGTATTGACTTATGGAGCGGATGACGCACGTGGGTCCATTGAGCCCGCATTCTACCTCAGCCCCGCAAGTCCAGCCTTTTTCTTAATCAGGTCTTGTCTTTGTCATCTTCCTGCCAAGCCACAACCTCTGTGGATTGAAGAAAAGGGGACATTCTGGATTTTCGTGACCGACTCCTCTGATGTTGGAGCCGGAAAAGCAGCGTTGGACCATTGTTGGACCCTCAAGCCCTCCCGCCGTCAACATCGACCCACGCTTGCGCGATCCCTTTGGATGTGTTACATAGTAACACATGAAGGCCTCTACGGTTACGATCCGTCTCGATGCCAAGATCCAGCGCGAACTGGATCGCCTGAGCCGCCAACTGGGCCGCAGTCGCAGCGACATCGTTCGCGATGCGGTAAGGCGTCAAATCGCCCTACTGCGGTTCGAACGGTCTCGCCGGAAGCTCCTTCCCCTCGCCGAGGCGCAGGGCATTCTCACCGATGAGGACGTGTTCCGCATCGTGTCGTGAGAGTCTTCCTCGATACCAATGTGTTGGTGAGCGCGTACACGACACGCGGTATCTGCGCCGACCTGCTCCGCTATATCCTGGCTGAGCATGAGTTACTCACCGGTGAGGTGAATCTGGTTGAGCTTCGTCGAGTGTTGAGGGATCGGTTCCACGCATCGCCGGAACTGACGGCCACCATCGAGGCGGAGTTGCGCGATACGACGATCGTCCCCAAGCCCGGAACGCCATCCTTGCTTCCCATTCGTGATCAGGATGACCAGTGGGTGCTTGCATCGGCAATCGCGGGCCGAGCAGATCTCCTGGTCACTGGAGACCAAGACTTGTTGGCCGTCGCACCTCAATCTCCACTCGCCATTGTCGATCCGCGCGGTTGTTGGGATCGTCTCCGCAAGTAGGAATGGCCCATCGGATGAAACCAGCACCGAGACACGCGCGGTCTCGTTGCCTCTTTCCATACGCCTCCGCTCTATTCCTTGCCACGATAACCGCCGTCTCTGCCGCCGACCTTCCCCTCTTTGACGTCCACATCCACGACAACCATGACGCCTGGGAGTCGGTCTCGGCTAAAGAAGCGATTGCGCGTCCGAAAGAGGCTGGGGTCCTGCGGGCGCTCCTGTCGAGTTCCGGCGATGAGGGCGCACAAAGGCTCTCTGGCGAAACGCGCGATTCTGATCATTCCCGAGCTGCGGCCTTATCGGAACAACGGCGAAACGTCGACCTGGTTCCTCGATGAATCGACGATTCTATGTCACACCGACTCGAACGGCTGGTATTTCCCCGCGCATTCGCTAGAATAGCCTCGTGTCCGTCTTCGAACCCATATTTCAAATCCTGAATGCGGCGGGTGCACGGTACGTCGTGGTCGGTGGCCTTGCCACGCTGTTGCATGGATATGCTAGGCTGACGGCGGATGTCGATTTGGCCGTCGATCTCGCTCCGGAAGAAGTCAGAAAAACGATTCGGGCGTTGGGTGAGAAGGGGTTTCGACCGCAGGTTCCGGTGTCGGCGGAAAGATTTGCCGATCCGGCCGTGCGTGAAGAATGGTTCGCTGAGAAGCACATGCGCGCTTTTTCACTCGTCGATCCGACCAATCCCATGAGGGTCGTGGACCTCTTGCTGAAGCCGGAGGTGCCCTTTGATGAACTCCTGGCCCGCTCACAGGAAGCCCTCGTGGGCACGACAAAAGTCAGAATTGCCTCGCTGGACGATCTGATTCTATTAAAACGGCACGCTGGTCGGCCACAGGATTTGACCGACCTTGAGCAGTTGGAGGCGATCCGCAGACAGAAAGGCAATCGCTGACATGGCCGACAAGTCCGGGGGTTTGTCAGGAGAAGCGCAGGCGGATTGGCAAGCCAGCGATCAAAGCCTGCTTGCGGCCACATTGACGGCAACACCGGCTCAACGTCTGGCGTGGTTGGAAGAGGCGCTTCATCTGGCCTATGCGAGTGGCGCGTTGAAGCCAAGAAAGCCGATCAGCCAAGAAGAATGGGAGGCGATGGGCTCATCGCCTCGGTAATCGTGCGGGGCCGTGCTGAAAGGCAAGAAGACATGGCCATTGCAAGCATAAACGGCGTGCGGCTGTTCTACGAACTCACCGGTGGTGGGGAGATTCCGCTCGTCCTGGTGCATGGGTCGTGGGACTCTCACCACGATTGGGACCTTCTCGTTCCCCATTTGACCAAGTCCTGTCGCGTGCTCACCTACGATCGGCGTGGTCACAGCCAGAGCGAGCGTCTCCCGGGACAGGGCAGCGTGCGCGAAGACGTGGCCGACCTCGCTGCGTTGATCGAGGAGTTGCGACTCGCGCCGGCCTGGATAGCCGGAAACTCTTTCGGCGCCTCCATCACGCTGCGGTTGGCTGGTGAACGCCCCGATCTCTTGCGGGGCCTCATCGCACACGAGCCACCGCTCTTTTCGCTGCTCGGCGGTGACGCCGCCGTTGCGCCGATGCTAGAGGAGATCAGGCAGAGGGTTGGGGCCGTGGTCGAGCGGATCGCCTTGGGCGATCATGCCGGCGCCGCCGAACAGTTCGCCGACACGGTCGCGCTCGGACCAGGTACGTGGGCTCGACTGCCGCGTGAGGTCCGGCAGACCATGACCGACAACGCACCGACCTTTCTCGATGAGGCACAAGATCCCGAGCAGATCGTTTTCGATCTCGAGTGGGTACAGGAGTTTTCCCGGCCCGTTCTTCTCACGATGGGCGACCAGAGCCCGCCCACCTTCGGGCCGGTCGTTCGCAAGCTGGCTCAGGCAATGCCTCACGCCGAGGTCCGGACGTTTCCGGGGGCTGGCCACATCCCACATGTCACCCACCCGGACGCCTATGCCGAGGCCATTCTTGCCTTTGTCCGCAAATACTCATGATCGTCTACCAGTAAGAGTCACTTCTGCCTCATAGGGTCTCGAAAAGGGTGGCGAATGATTGTGCGGTGTGCCGGACGAGGCAAACGCCACCGACCGGATTTGTCGAGACCGAATCCTGCTCCTTCGACCCTTTCCAGTACCTGCAGCGGACAGGCCAGAAGCAGCGCGGGGCTCACGCGGACTGTTCTGCCACTTCTCGCCAGAAGGAAATCCTGCCATGAGCACAAAAACACTCTCTGAACGTCTTGGCGGCTATGATGCCATCTCTGCCGTGACCAACAACGGGCGTCGGCTCGCGTACCAACTTTATTGAGCTGGCATCACGCTCGGCACATCGCTTTGTAAGACGATGCCGACCCCACCGCCGCCTTTCTGACGCTCGAGCTCCCGATTGATCCTGAGCGCCATGAGCTCGATGCGAAGATCGTTCCAGACCTTTGCAATACGATCAAATTGTTCAGCCGACGAACCCAAGCGGCTTGCCAAGGTTTCCATCTGCTTCATCCGTTCGGCATACGTCTTCTCAATCGCCCCCAGCTTTAATCGCTCCTGTTCGAGTTCATGCTTGAGGGTCTCAGCCTCCTTCTTGGCGGCCTGATAGGTGCTACTGCTCACGCAGCCGGAGACAGACACGGCGGCAAACCCCAGCAGGACCAACAGCGACAGGAGCCATACGGCCCGAGACATTGTATCCATGGTCCACCCTCCTCAGATCGGACAGGTCACCACATAATCTCCGCCGCTATTTCATCGCGCCTGCCCCACTCGCCTCGTGGGCTTGAAGCGGCCTGAACCGCTTCTTCATTTCCTCGACGACCCGGAGGCGGTCCTTGAGCGCCGCCTCCTCCAGTTCATAATTTCCCATCAGCGTCTCCGTGAGCGACCGCACCTCCGTCCCCAGCGCCGTAACCAGCGGCGGAAATTGCTCAATTCGTCCCTTGACGCCGGAGACGGCCTGCTGGACGCTCTGGAGCTGTGTCGTGATCTCTCCAGTCATCGACTCAATCTTGCCGGACTGGTCTTGCATTTTGGTCGCGTAGCCCTCGATGGTCTTCCTCGTGCTGGTGGTGACGGTGCTGAGTTCATGCAAAATTTGCCCATTCATCACCTCCTGCTCCTTCAGCAATTCCAGCGCCGATCTCGTATCGAGTTGGAAGGTGCCGACCTGGGCGCGGAGATTTTCCAACTCACCCTTGAAGGATTTGACCTGCTCGCGCAGGCTACCGGTCTCCGCCCGCATGGTCCTGGTCTGGGCGTCCAACTTCTTGCTCAGTTCCAGATTCAGCATCTCCAGATCCGAGGACGTGGCACAGCCTGCCGCCAGCCACGACAGAACAACGCCGGTTCCGACCAACAGGAGAGCACTTCGGGATCGTTGTTTCATAACCCACCTCCCCTGGTAAAGCGATATAGATCATCCTACTCACCGTTTGAGAGCGGGTGCCAAGTGGGAGAACTACGGAGTGAGCGACCGCGTTGTCCTCATGGGTCCTGTCGATCGCGTGCAAATTCGGGTCACCAAGAAAAGTAGGAGTGGGGCATCCACACGTCGCAGGCTGGAACTTGTACGTCCCGCGCGCCCAAGGCGCGCGCCATGCGGTTTCTCCTCATGAGCCGCTATGCCGAACGCCGACCCAGGGCCGATCAGGCAGTCTCACGCGAAACCACGTCCCCTTCCCACGGCGACGATACCTGATCGGCCTTCACTTCCCGGCGGCAGGCCGCTGTGGGAACCCAACCGATCGGAGTGCTGGGTGATTGCTCGACCATGCTGGCCCCCCTGACTTGACGCCTTCACCGCCTATGCATCAGGCTGTTGCCGAATCCCCATTGATGAACTGCTTCATCCGCTTGCCTTCGATAGCCATTTGCGACTTGTCAACGGATTGAGCCATGGCGACCGAATCATACACCCCCGGATACACGGTGCACGCGAGCGATTTCATGGCGCGACGCACTCTCCAATCTCACGGCATGTTTTTTCATGCGCATCTCAAGCCTGGATCAACCGTTCTCGATTGCGGCTGTGGTCCTGGCTCGATCACGATAGGAATTGCCGAAGCAGTCTTCCCCGGCAGGGTGACCGGAGTGGATTACGCCCGCTCGCAAATTGAATTGGCCCGACAACGGGCTGTCGAGCATGGCACCGCGAACCTCGATTATCTGACCGCCACCTGTTATGCCCTGCCTTTTGACGATGCCTCATTCGACTGCATATTCAGTCATGCGCTGCTTGAGCACTTGGCGGAACCATCGAGGGCCTTGGCAGAGTTCTACCGAATCCTTAAGCCCGGTGGCAGTATCGGCATCTGCTCTCCGGATTGGGGCGGGTTTATCGTCTCTCCGCCCTCGCCGGCATTGTCCGACGCGATGCAGGCCTATATGGCACTTCAGACCAAGAACGGAGGAGACGTGTTGATAGGCCGTAAATTTGGAACCTATTTGCACGAGGCCGGGTTTCATACCATGAGCATGCAGGCTCGCTATGAGTGTTACCCTTCTTTGAACCTGATCGGCGAGTATCTTGCTCGCCAGTTGGCTCGGGACGGACAGCAGGAGCACGCTTCGACCTGGCTCGCGTGGAGTCGCAGTCCAAGTGGACTGTTTGCCCAAACGTGGGTGTCGGCCATCGGAAGGAAATGATCGAACCCGAGACCTTCGGCATGCCTTGCCTAGCGAATCCATTGCTTCTTCTTTGCGCAAGCGAGGATCGCGGTCAGCCACTGACACGAATCACTTGGCAGGGCGCGGCAATCTTGGCAAGATACCGGCACAGCGCGTCGCCCCATGCGGATGACCCGACGGCTGATCCCGGCGAGGATATCACCGAGGGTCACCCTCTCGCCGGACCATTTTGAGATGCGCACAGCCCATCCCCTCATGATCGCAATCACAGTGATGCTGATATCCTGCGCTTCCGCTCCCTCGTCGGAAGACAGGCGCCGGCTGGCCGAGGGCACTCGGTGGGAGTTGGTCCGCTGGGGCGATCGCACGGTCCCGCATGGCGATAACGGCGAGCCCGTCATCCTCGAATTCAAAGACGGCAGGGCCTCGGGCCACACAGGCTGCAATCGGTACCACACTCGCGTCACGTTCGGGCCGGGTGAGAGACAGGTAACCGTGTCGCCCGGCATGACCACGCGCTTGGCCTGCGAGCCGCGACGCATGGAGTTCGAAGCTTCGTTCATCCGGCCATTTGAAGCCTCGACAGGGTATCGCGTCGAGGGTGAGCGTCTCTTGTTCGAGAGCGGAGGGGCCCCGCCGCTTGAGTTTTATCGTCGCCCATTGGAGCGGTATCGGGAGCGGTAACGCGGAAAGGAGGTTGGACCCATGGCAAAGGGGAACATCATGCTTCAGATCGCGGTGGAACAACTGCTCTCCCCGGCCGTCACCCATGCCCCTGAGATCTGGGCCGTGGCGTTCGACTCGCTCGACGGCGACCGGACGACGGTCCGGGAGATCGCGACCGAGAAGAGCCACCAGTTCTACGGATGGACCGATGAAGGGCACGAGTTCGGCGAGCTGCAGTTCACGGCCAACGCGCTGACGGATCTGTGGCTGGCGTTCCCCGACCTCCGCCGTCCGCCGGCGATCCTGCATGCACCGTCGCACGTCCCGTCTCCGCCCATCGACGGCGCGCGGCTGGCGCTGCTGCGGGTCCGGGACTTCGGGTATGGTTTCGATGCGCCGGCCAAGTTCGTGCTTGGCCGTCGCGTCGGCTCGCACGCCTATTTGGACGAAGAGCTTCCACTCTGAGACTTAAAGAAGCTCTCGCCCCGACCATTTAGAGAGTAGAGGAGCCTGTCATGGAGATCGCGATCATCGGAGAAGGCGAGGTGCTGATCCGATTCATCGACCGGAATGGTCAGACCCTGATGCAGGAAAGGCTCATGGTTTCCGGCTCTCCGACTGTGGAGGGGAGGCGGACGATCGACCTTTCGGTGAAGACCATTGACGGTATCGTGCCGCTGGCTCCGGTCCTGATCAGGCAGAGCAACCCGAAGCAGCGCGTGCTGTTCGACGGCGAGCTTCCGTCCCGCTTCACGCAGAGGCGATGCAAGGAGATCGGCTGTCCGGCCAGGATTATGAAGGAGGCGGCGCGGGGACGGGTCGCGCTGCCCGCAGAGGGCGGTTCTTCAGTGCGCCTGAGCGACGATCAGGTACTTTTCCGGTTGATCAAAGAGCGGTCGCGCGGAAAGGCGGATCGGAAGAAATCAGGATCGTAACGCCCCGTCAAAGCCGGAATCCCGCCACCGTTCCAAGAGGGCGATCCGCCGCTCCAGTTGCCTGACGGTCGCCTGATCAACCCGCCCGCCGGTGCGTTTGATGAGTTCCGCATTGAGCCGGCGATGATCGATCCCCGTCTTGCGCGCGACCGTTCCGACCAAATCCCGGTGGAGATCCCGAAGGTGGATCTTCCGGTCATACAGCGAGACGTCCGTTTCCGTGGTTCCCGTGCTTTTCTCTGGCTCCGCCTCGTCCTCGCCGATCAAGGCATCCAGTCGGGCCACCGCGTTCAACGGCACATATTCTTTCAGCGAGGTGGCGACGGTGCCGAACAGGGTCCGTTGCACGGACGGCATGACCTCTTCCAAGACATGGTCCCGCTCGGCCTTGATCCGTTTGGCATAGTGCACGAGCGTCTCGTCCTTCGGCAGGTAGAGCCAGGCCCGCTGCGGGCGCGGAATCCCCTCCTGCATCCTGACAAATCGCCCGACAACTTGGCGGAAATACATCTCCGTCAACACGTTCGTGGCGTAGAGGCCGACGCGAAGCCGTGGAATGTCCACGCCTTCGCTGACCATGTTCACGGCAACGAGCCATTGTTGCTTCGGATGTTGCGCAAAGGTTTCGATCGTCCTGGAGGCGGCCGGATCGTCGGATACGGCCACCAAGGCGCGGCTTCCCGTAACGCGGCCGACTAATTCCGCCACCTGCCTGGCATGGTCCTGATTCATGGCGATAATCAGGCCGCCCGCGTCCGGCTGCTCGTGCTTCCTAAGCCTGGTCAATTCGGCATGGGCGTCGGCGATCACCGGCCCCAACCAGGTCTCCTGCAACAGGGCGGTCTTGAGCCGCTCTCGCCGTCGTTCGGCCGTCAATCCATCCTCAAACGTGGCCCGGTGCTCGCGGCCGTCCGACAGCCAGGTCAGTTCGCCCTCATAGCTCGGAAACAGAATCGGACGGCAGACGCCTTCGCGGATCGCCTCGGCATAGCCGTAGGCGAAGTCGGCCTGGCTCTCTCCCTGCTCGTATCGGACGAAGGGAATCGGATTGTTGTCGGAGCGAAAGGGCGTGCCGGAGAGCGCGAGGCGAAACGCCGCCTCGCTGAACGCCTCCCGCAAGGCCCGGCCCCAATCCTTGCCGTCGCCCGCATGGTGCAGCTCATCGAAGATCAGCAACGTCCGCCGGCTCCGGCAGGCCCGTTGGAACAAGGCCGGCGCGAGACAGACCTGCTGATAGGTCACGACCGCGCCATGGTAGTCGCGCGCCTCGCAGGCCTGGTCGTTCGTGAGCGCCGGGTCCAGTTGAATTCCCACCTGGCCGGCTGCGGCCGCCCATTGCCCGCGCAGGTGATTCGTCGGACAGACGACGAGCACGCGGCCGGCCGCCCGGTCTGCCAGAAATTGATGGGCGATCCGCAGGGCGAACCGCGTTTTTCCCGCCGCGGGCGTCGCGGTCGCGAGAAAGTCCGGGCTGTGATGGGTCAAGACCGCCGCCACCGCGCGGCTCTGCCAATCGCGCAGCTTGGCGTTCCAAGCGGACAGATTCACGACGACCTTTTTTCCGGTTTCAAGACACAGTCGCTCAAGATAAGGAAGGCCGAGCGGAAGTACAAGCACTGATGGCGATGACAGGCCGAATTGTTGTGATCGTGATGCGGAGCGAACGGGCCATGGAAGGGACCATTGACGAAATGCCCGCACGGCTCGGCTGAGAGCTGACGGATGCCGAAGGGGAACTTACGGCTTCTTGCCCTTCTTGTCTTTCGGCCCCTCGGAAAACAACAACCAGGCCAGCACGACGAATCCAACCGCGACACCGGCGATGGCCAACCATGTTCCCAGTTTTTCCATTGGTGCGTCGTTCCTATCGGTCCTGAAGTCGGTCGACCAGCACCTGGTCCATCCGTTTGACCTTACCCGCAAGATCGGTCGCCGCGAGCTTGGCTGCTCCTTCGACCACGACCCGCTGGCTCGTCCGTTCGCGGACGACATGGGCAAAGGTCAGTGAGGCCCTCGTCACTTCGGCCAGGCGCGTGTCAATCGTCAAGGTCTCCCCATACCGGGCCGGCGCCCGGCAATCCAGCTCGGCATGGACCACCACGAACTGCGTGCCCTGTTGCAATTGCTCGGTGACGGATATCCCTCTCGATTCGAGATAGTGTGTCCGCGCCCGCTCGAAGTACTTGAGGTAGTTCGCATAATACACCACCCCGCCGCAATCGGTATCCTCATAATAGATGCGAATATCGATCGTGTGGGTGCGTGTCACGCGTCACACGTTCAGCACGGGAAATTTCGGCAGCGAGGTCTCCGGGACGCCGACCAGTTTCATGACGATCTCATAGAGCTGGTGGAATCGCTCCGGCTTCACCGGCTCGAACCCATGGCCGAGCACTCCCTGGTTCGCCGCATCCAGCAACGGCTTCATCTTGGGCCACTGCGCAAGAAACGCCTGCCCCATCTGATCGCCCAACCCGGCGAGCACGCGGAATTGCGCCTGGGGCGGCAGCTTGTACTTGCCGTCCAGGTCATCGAGATAACAGGCGCGGCAGGTTTCGCGGAGCGCGTCCGGCAATTGCTCGGGTTGCACGTCCCAGGTTTTGATCCTGTGCTGCTTGAACAGTTGCCGCTGCGCGAAAGCTTCCAGCGAGCGAACCAGCGCGACCACGGCTCCCTCGCTGTCCCCGTGCTGATCGGCCCGGCGCCGCGCCTGTGCCAGCAGGTCCAAGGCGACCTGCTCCTTCACCTCTTGCGGATCGAGCACCAGCCGTTCGAGAAAGCCCGCATTGGCTTTGACGGCCGGAATCAGCTCCTTGAGCCCGGGAGGACCGCCCCAGACCGAGGCCATCTCCAGCGCCTTGTGCGAGGTTTTCAACTTGTCCCAAGCCTGACGGTACTGAAACCGATGCCACAACCCATAGCCTTCCGCCAAATCGGCGAACGCGCGATAGAGCGGCTTCTGCCCGCCGCTCACCCGCAGTTCGAGTTGCTTGAACAGATAGGCCGCCGCTTCGTACGAGCCTCGGTTGAACAGCCCACTCGCCTCCTTGCGGACCCCAGCCGCTCCCTCGTCCCACGGATTTCCCTGTATCCACTTCCATCGCTCCTCCGGTGTGCCACTCGGTGAGCCGTCGGGAAGTTCGGCCGATGACGGTGGTTCCAACAGTTGGACAATGCGCGACGCTTTATCGAGCCCGGCCAGGACCAGCGCCCCGACCATGGGCGGCGTGGCATCAGCCCAGGCGATGACCAATTCCCCTCTCTGGACCTCCCAGGTCTGAAGCAGCGCCGGAAGGGCATGGACGAGCACGTGATAGGAGGCGAGAAACTCCTGCGAATCGGGCGTCACGATGATGTCCCAGCGGCGGGGCATTTGCGCCAGCTTTGGCTGAACCTGCTGTTGGACCAGGGGCTTGGCGGAGGCAGGGGCAAAAAAGCAGAGGACGTCAGGTTTCAAACGGTTAATCAGATGCGCGGCAGCTTCGACATCGCTGCCGAAACCGCACAGGAGCGCTTTGACGGGAGACTCCGCGGCCATGGAGGGCGGACTATAGCACCGGCCCTTCCATCGATCAACGACTGCCCGGCCCTGCCGGTGCTGCCTGTGGTCGCGGCCGGCGCTGAAAACTTCCTGCGCCTTGACCGTTTCGCCGGACGTGACTAGACTGACCGTTGTTGAACGCACCGCACCCGTCCACAGGTCGCCGATTCCGGCACCCCTTCGTTTCTCCCGGCCCATCATGATTCCTTGAGACGACAATGTTGTGGTGGCACTGGATGTTCGTGGGACTCGCGCTCCTGGGAGCCGAGCTGGTCACACCGGGCGGGTTCTATATCCTGTTCTTTGGTCTTTCCGCGCTTGTGGTGGGATCGGTGCTCGGTCTGGGGCTGGCTCTCCCCGACTGGGCGCAGTGGCTGCTCTTTTCGGTCCTGGCGGTGCTCTCGCTGGTCCTGTTCCGAGGCCGGCTGCTTGGAATGATGAAACGCGCGGCCCCGTCCAGCGAAGTGGATACCCTCATCGGAGAACAGGCGATCGCTCTGGAAGCGATCGAGACCGGGGGAGTCGGGAAGGTGGAGCTTCGCGGCTCTGCATGGTCCGCGAAAAACGGCGGCTCGATGGAGATCACCAAGGGCCAGCGTTGTCGGGTTGAACGGGTGGACGGCCTGACCCTCTGGGTCACGGCCGGCTGAACGGAGAGGCTTCGTTATCATGGAGGACTCGGCCATGTCCGGTGGATTGTTCGTCATGTTCATCCTGGCGATTCTCGTGGTCGTCACTATCGCCAAGACCGCCCGTGTCGTGCCGCAACAGAGCGCGTTCGTGGTCGAGCGATTGGGCAAGTACCATAAGACCCTAAACGCAGGCTTTCACATTCTGGTGCCGTTCATCGACACGGTGCGCTACAAACATTCCCTGAAGGAAACCGCCATCGACATTCCCGAGCAGGTCTGCATCACCCGGGACAACGTGCAGGTCGGCGTCGATGGGGTGTTGTATCTCAAGGTCTTGAACGCTGAACGGGCGTCCTACGGCATTTCCGATTATCAGTTCGCGCTGACGCAGCTCGCGCAAACCACCCTGCGCAGCGAAATCGGGAAAATCGATCTGGACCGCACCTTCGAGGAACGGACCAACATCAACGTGCAGGTGGTGAATGAACTCGACAAGGCTTCCGAGCCCTGGGGCGTGAAGGTGCTGCGGTATGAGATTAAGAACATCACCCCGCCCAAAGATGTCCTCAACGCCATGGAGAAGCAAATGCGGGCCGAGCGGGAAAAGCGGGCCGTGGTCCTCACTTCCGAAGGCCAGCGGGATGCGGCGATCAATGAAGCCGAGGGCGAGAAGCAACAGGTCATCAAGGCCTCCGAGGCGAAGCGGCAACAGCAGATCAACGAGGCGGAGGGCGCGGCCCAGGCGATCTTGGCGATTGCCACGGCGACGGCGGAAGGGATTCGGAAGGTGGCTGAGTCCACCCAGGTCCCCGGCGGATTCGAAGCGCTTCAGCTTCGCGTCGCCGAACAATACATTGCCAGATTCGGCGAATTGGCCAAGTCGAGCAATACATTGGTGCTGCCGGCCACGGTCTCCGATGTCGGTTCCATGATCGCGTTGGCGATGAACGTGATCGCCAAGCAACCCGCATCGCCTGCTCCGCCCACGACGAAGCCTTGAATTTGACAGGGTGGAACGCCTTTCCTAGAATGGCGCCCGGATGAAGACTCGCATCATCGAACGGTTCGACGACAGCGCCGAGGTCAAGCGCCGTTTCGTGCGCGAACACGCCGATCGCATCGCGGAACTCGCCGGGGTCATGGCGCGAGCTTTCCGAGAAGGCAATAAAGTCTTGCTCTTCGGCAACGGCGGCAGCGCCACGGACGCCTCGCATCTCGCGGCGGAATTCGTGGGACGGTACCACAAGGATCGCCGCCCGCTGCCCGCGCTCGCCCTGGGAGCGGACATGGCGGCGCTGACCTGTATCGCCAATGACTACACCTACGACGATATATTTGCCCGGCAAGTCCGCGCTCACGGCCACAAGGGCGACATCGCCATCGCCATCAGCACCAGCGGCAACTCCCCGAATGTCCTGAAGGGCGCGGAGGCAGCCCGCGAATGCGGCCTCGTCACCGTCGGCTGGACCGGCCATCAAGGCGGCAAGTTGGCCTCGCTCGTGGAGTACCGCTTCGTCGTGCCTTCCACTGTGACCGCCCGCATCCAGGAGTGCCATATCACGCTCGGGCATGTCCTCTGCGAGTTGATCGAGGAAGACCTCTTTGCCACGACGCCCCGGTAAGCTTCCCGCATCCGTCCGCCCGCGCCCGCCCGTCACGCCGATCGATGTGAGCCGGCTCACGACTTATCCGCTTCAGCGGCGACACAGCAAGGTGCGCATCGCCGACTTTGCCAAGCCGTGGAAAACTGGAGGCCGATTCTATCAATTCTTGGAGTGGCTGCCAGACATCCTTGCTGTCAAGACGCTCCGGTCCGTCGCACAGGCGATCGTCCGGGCTCATCGCCGGCGACGGCCGGTGATTCTCGGAATGGGCGCCCACCCGATCAAGGTGGGGTTGAGCCCGTTGGTCATCGATCTCATGAATCGCGGCATCATCACAGCCATGGCTCTCAACGGCGCCGGAATCATCCATGATTTTGAGATCGCGTTATTGGGTCAGACCTCCGAGGATGTGGAAGCGGAGATCGATTCTGGCCGCTTCGGCATGGCCGAGGAAACGGGACGTCTGCTCAATGAGGCGATTGCGCTGGGAGCCGGTAACGGCCTTGGGTTGGGCGAGGCCGTGGGGGCTTACATCGATTCAAGAAAGCGTGTGTTCCCCCACCGCTCGCTGAGCGTGCTGGCGACCGCGACCCGCCTCGGTATCCCCGTCACGGTTCACGTGGCGATCGGAACCGACATCATCCACATGCACCCCTCTGCGGACGGCGCAGCGATCGGCGCCTGCTCGCTGGTGGATTTCAGAAAGCTGGCGGCGGTCGTGGCGGGAATGGAAGGCGGAGTCTATCTGAATCTCGGCTCGGCGGTGATCTTGCCGGAGGTCTTTCTCAAGGCGGTCACGCTAGGCCGGAATCTCGGCCACTCCCTCACGAACATCACGACCGTCAACATGGATTTCATCCCGCACTACCGCCCACTGACCAACGTCGTAAAACGGCCGACTCAAAAAGGCGGGACGGGCTACTCGCTCATCGGCCACCATGAGATCATGTTCCCGCTCCTCATGGCTTCGGTCCTCGAACAGCTCCGGTAGGCCCTCGCGCGGGAAGTCCGCCGAGGCGACTGTCCCAGATGCCTCGGCGGGCTCGCTCCCGTCCAGAATCGCTATGGACGCTGGGTCACGAAGACATCGGCGACGCCGTTGAGGTCGTTCGCGACGAGGTTCGTGGCACGTGAGGTGTACGACACGAACCGGGCGTCGGCGCTGATCGCGGCAAAGAAACTCGCTCCGCCGACAGCTTCCGTTCCGTCTCCATCCACCGAGACGCGACGGACCGGGTTGACCGCGCCCGGTTGGGTATCCACCACAAAAATATCGGTCTGGCCGTTGGTATCTTGTCCGGCGCCGATCAGATTGCTTGCATCGGATTCATAGACCACGAATCTTCCATCGCGGCTCAACATCGGGACGCGACTTTCGCCGTTGCCTTCGACACCATTTTGATCCACAGAGACTCGCCGTACCGTGGGAGACGGGGACTGCCAGTCCACCACAAAGACATCCGCAACGCCATTGGCATCATTGGCCACGAGATTGCTTGCCAGGGACCAAAAGGCGACGATCCGCCCGTCGCGGCTGATGGAAGGGGTAAAGCTGTGATCATTGCCCTGTACCCCGCCCGCTCCGACTGACACGCGCGTCGTCTGTCCGGTGACTCGGTCATGCACGAAAATGTCTGAGAACCCGTTGGTATCCTGTCCAGATCCGATCAGCGTGGTGGCCTTCGACTCGAAGACGACGTAGCGGCCGTCCGCGCTGATGCCCGGGTTGCCGCTGAACCCATCGGATTCGACACCGGCCGGCCCCACCGAAACCCGTTCCGTCACTTTGGTCGTTCGATCGTGGACGAAGATATCTGCTTGGCCGTTGGTATCCCCCGAGATCAAATTTGAAAAGGTTGAGCCGAACACCACAAGATTACCGTCGTAGCTTAGATGCGGATCGTAGCTCGTGCAGTCCAAGCCGCCGGCCGGTGGAACGTCACACATCCCCTCCCCTCCATTGAGCGTGACCACCGAAACTCTCGTGGTCTCCTTGGTATTGCGGTCCCACACGAACACATCACCCGCCCCATTTTGATCGCCGTTGACAAGATTCGTCGCAAAGGAATGGTAGGCGATGATATGGCCGTCTTCGCTGATCGCGCCGAGGGGACTGTCTCCGTCCGCTGGAATTCCCGCTACTCCGGAAGACGCGAGGCTGACCTCTCCCGTTGCTCGATCATGAACAAATATGTCTCGCTTCCCGTTTATATCGCCGGACACCAGGTTTCCCGCGGACGAATTGAACACGACAAACCGCCCGTCGCCGCTGAGTTCCGCCTCTCCCCCATAGGCCGGAGGTGCGCCGCTTTCCGCATTGCCTTGTTGTCCAGCACTATCAACAGAGATCAAACTTGTTCGAGATCGAACCGTGAAGGTGAAGCTCTTTACGTCGCTGCCGCCCGGCCCGACGGCTGTAATTGTCACGGGAAACTGTCCCGGTAGGGTCGGCGTCCCGGAGATCGTGCCTGCACCCGACAGAGAAACCCCAGCCGGTAACGATCCGCCCGATAGGGACCAGGTAATGTCAGGGCTTCCGGTCGCCTCTAAGGCCGAATCATAAGGCAACATGACATCTGCGAGCGGCAGTCTCGTCGTGGTGATGGCCGGCGGAACCACAACCGTCTTTCCTTCCCCGCCACCTCCTCCGGCGCCTCCGCCACTACAGCCGGCGAGGACGCCGGCAACTGCTAGAAACAGAAACCCGTGGATCATTCCCGAACGCCGGCCGCCCTGTTCCATATGTTCCCTCCGTACAGCAGGTAGGACGTGTAGATTGCCGTGGCTCTCGCGATGCATGAGCCTACAATCCTATGAGACCGGTCAATCGTCTATACCATGGAGGTGTCAGAACTCCCTTCCGGCGAGGAGGGAAGAAGGAAACAGGAACTGGCCAGCTTGTCGCGACCACAAGAATCGCTCAGGATTTAGACCTCTCGATGGGGCGAAGTCGGGTTGGAAAGAAGAAGCCCTCTCCGACCCTGATTGAGTTAGGGACGAGAGAGGGCTCTGAGTTGGGTAGGGTAGATTTTACGGTCGCTGGCTTACGAACGCGTCAAACGCGTTCCCGTTGCTATCAGGCGTCACCAAATCTGACGCGGCAGAGTAGTAGGCGATGAAGCGCCCGTCTCCACTGATTGCCGGGAATCGACTTTCGCCATTTCCCATTTGCCCGGCGCTGTTCACTGAAGCAGGTTTTATCGACGTCCCGATCTGAAGCACATAGATCTGCTGCTGGCCATTCGTACTGATCGGAGGAACGATTGGAAGATCGGTCGCCAGAGAATGAAGAGCTAGGAAATTCCCATCCCGACTGAGCGATGGGGAATCGCTTTCAGCATTGCCTCCGATACGACGGAAGTTCGTGGGAGCAGACGTCCCGTTCCAGTCCACAATAAACACGTCTCGTATTCCCGAATCGCCAGTCCCGAGATTCGTCGCAACAGACGAGAATGCAATCCGTGATCCGTTGTTTGAGATCGTGGGATTCTGGCTGGCCCCATCCGCCGCCACGGCGGGATCGGGGGTCACAGAAATTTTGGTAATCTGTTTTGAGGCAACGTTATAGGCGAATACGTCATCGATGAGAGTGGTGAGATCGGGATCGTTTGCAACAAGGTTATTGGCGACTGAGGAAAACACGACAAACCGGCCGTCAGCGCTGATTTGAGGGCTGCCGCTTCCCCCGTTCGCCGCCATCCCGCCAACTCCCTTCGTGGCTAACTCTAGGGTGTTGGCACTTTTGTTCAGGACATAGATATCTGGTGTCGATGTGTTCAAATCTTCTGGCAACAGAGTCGCAAAGGTTCCAAAAGCGATAAGGTTGCCATCTGCGCTCATCGAGGGATCAAAGCTATTACAATTCTCCCCAACGCCTAAAGGGCATCCTCCCTCAGTACCTTGTGGGGTCTGGGAAATGCGAACAGTCGTCCCGGTCTGCCGATCATGCAAAAATATATCCCTGGCTTGATTGGAATCTCCATCGATTAGGTTGCTGGCGAAGGAATCAAAGGCCACGAAACGACCGTCATCGCTCACCACAGCGACGTGGCTGTCATTATTCCCTTGCGTGCCATCCGATTTCTTCGAGATCAACTGAGTTTCACCGATTTCGCGGTCTCTCAGGTAAACATGTCGCCTTCCGTTCGTCCCACCGAGGTTGGTAGCGGCCGAATCAAATACGACAAAACGTCCTGTATTGCTGATACCGGGATCCAAACTCCTTTGAAAAGGAGCCACGAAACCGTTTCCGCTGTCGCCACCAGTTGCTTGCACCTCATCGCTGTTGACCGAAGCAAGATGGGTCTTGTCCAGTACCGTCATGGACAAGTTTTCGGTGTCGGTTCCGCCAGGTCCTTTGACTTCTATGGCCAGGTTGAACTGCCCTGGCTGGGTCGCAGGTCCCGTTAGCTTACCCGTTGCCGGATCGACCGTAATTCCCTGAGGCAATCCCGTAACCGTCCAGGTGAAAGGGCCAGACCCGGTCGCGGTCAAATCGGCGCTGTACGGTTGATTCACGTCTGCGAGCGGCAACGGATTCGAGTTGATGTTGGGAGGGGCAAGAGGACTATCTCCTCCGCCGCCGCACGCGGTCAAGAATCCGAGGACACTCATCACAACCATCGCGTGCGCGATTCGTTGCAGGGTTCGTTGACTACTCATCTGTTTCTCTCCTCCTCTAGCGAAACCGTGGTGCTGGCGTCGACACTTCTCTCGAACGAAATAGAAATGCGGTCGTCGAGGCCGGAACGTGGATCCTATTGCCCTCGGTAGGCGCTTACTGTACTGATGTCCGAAGAGACCTATCAACCCCCTGGAGATGCTATTTTCCCCTCGAAAGGGTCAAAAAAATGATGATTGCGAGACTCGCATGGGTGTAGATTCGCAGGGGCGACCATACACTCCTACCTTCGGGGATTGCGTAAATGTCGATCCTACATCATCTAGAGACGCCACGGGGCCTTCTTAGATCCACTGACGTCCTTGCCTCCTGGGAGCGCTTCAATCGGCAATATTTTGCCGGGCGGCTGCCACCGATCCCCATCCAGTGGAGCGGACGGCTGACTTCCTCCTTAGGGCTCTTCATGAGTCGTGTAGGACCCCGAACCAACGTGTCCGAATCCCCACTGCCCAATAGAGACCGCCGCTGCATCCGATTATCCCTCCCTTTAATCGGACAGATGCCGGCGGATCCCTTGATCCGCGGACAGCTCATCCTAAATACCTTGGCCCACGAGATGATCCATCAATGGCAATACGACATCCTCAAGCGCCGCCCCGACCATGGGCCTGATTTTCGAAAGAAAATGCGGGAGATCAACCGGCAGGGGTCCCTCAGCATCACGATTTACCATTTCCTCTCCAACGAAGTGCGCGCGCTGGCGCGACATGCCTGGCGGTGTCAATGGTGTGGAGAAGTCTATCGTCGCCTGAGACGAACCATTCGCCCCCGCCTCCACATCTGCGCCATCTGTCATGGTCCATTGAAAGAAGCACCGGAACAGCTCGACCGGCATGCAAGCTCGGCCGAGTCCCAGACAGGGAATCATCGCGATCTTCCGCTGCAGCAGGACCCTGGCGTCGGCAATCGAGAGAGCCCTGCTGGCCAACTGTGGCTTCCCTTCGAAATCCCTGCCGACCCCACATCGACTCCCCATATCGCGTCAATGCGGGACCCGAGATCCCCCATCCATCCCTCCGGACAGGCAGCCACTAGGATTCCAGGCCGGCTCTCGGTAAGATGCGATCCATGAATGGGAAAATCCTCTCACAAGCGGCGCTGGCGCTGGAACTCGACCTCAAGCGGCAGGCCGGCGCGCGCATTGTGTTTACGAATGGATGCTTCGATCTTCTCCATGTAGGCCACACGCGGTATCTCCAGGCTGCCCGCAAGTTGGGGGATGTGCTGGTTGTCGGGGTGAACACGGACCGCTCCGTCCGAGGCCTCAAGAAGAGCGCAGAGCGTCCGATTGTGCCAGACTCCCAGCGGGCGGAGGTGCTCGCCGCCCTGGCCTGCGTCGATTATGTCGTGTTGTTTGACGAGCCGGATCCCTACGTGTTGATTCGGGCGGTGCAGCCCGACGTGCTGGTGAAGGGAGGCGACTGGAGGCCGGACCAGATCGTCGGGCGGGATATAGTGGAAGGCCGCGGCGGGCGCGTCCTCGCCATTCCTCTTATCCCGGGGGTTTCGACGACCGCCCTCGTTCAGAAGATTCTCTCACATCCATCTTATTGACATTTGCATAAATAATGGAAAGCATTACCGTGCCCAGGGAAGATCCGATGCGTAGATGCAGGACCACAGGAGGCCTTGCGAGTGACGCAGGCGCCGCACGGTGGATCGGAGCCTCCCGTTGAGCTGAACCACGTCCATGGGCGTACTGTTGGCCAAGGTGCGATCGGCCTGGGCCCAGACGTATTCCGCCGGATTGAGCTCTGGCGCGTAGGCCGGGAACTCTTCCACGTGGAGTCTTGGATGGGCGGTGATCCACTGGTTGACTTCTTTACGGCGATGGATCGTGCCCCGATCCCAGAGCAGGACGACGGGTCCCCGCAGATGCCGGAGCAGGTGTTGCAGGAACGCTCGGACATCCAAGCCGGTGAGATTGCGACGACGCAGCCTAAGGTAGAGCGCCACCCGTCTCCGCTTGGGCGACACGGCCAGGGCACTGATCGCCGACACCCGATCTTGCTTAGAGCAGTAGCGCACGATCGGCGTGCGGCCTTTCGGGGCCCAGGTGCGCGCCACGTTGGGGATGAGCAGGAAGCCCGATTCATCAAGGAAGACGAGGTGGGCACCACGTCGCGCGGCGTTTTTTTATATGGGGCCAGCGCGCTCTTTTCCACCGGGCGATGGCCGCGTCGTCCCGTTGCAGGGCTCGGCGTTCGGGTTTCTGACAACTCCATCCCAAACTGGTCAGGAGCTTCCAGACATGACAGGGATGGTAGCGCACCCCGAACTGCTTGCGGATCATCTGGGCGACACGCCGTAGGGTCCAGAGATCGGTTCGATAGCCAGCGGCCAGGGGCCCTCTCAGGAGCAGAGCCGCCAGACGCTTCTTCTGTGCGGGAGAGAGACCCGGCGGACGACCGGGCGTGGGGCGCGACTGCAGCCCCCGCCGCCCGTGTTTGCGGTACGCTTCGGCCCAACGGAACACGGAACTCACGGAGGCCCCCACAGCCCGTGCGATCGCCGACAGAGTGGTACCCGCCTGAGCAACCGGATCGCCTGTCGGCGTCGCCGTTCCAGTTGCTGGGCGCTTCCTGGAGGCCTCATGCCTCCGAGTATAGGACAAGAGCTTCTGCCTTTCCATTATTTATGCAAATCTCAATAATTCCCTGCTCCCGTGTCTGAATCATTCCGCACCCGGTACTGGAACGACCTGCTCCGGCCCATCCGAGAGGCGCTGGCCGACGGAACAGGGACTCCCTGCCTCACCGGCCTGATCGGGTCCGGCTCGGCCTTTCTCCTCACGCTGCTCGCCAGCTCCGAGAACCGAAAGACAACCCCGTCTCGTTCCTGGCTTCTGGTCACTGCCAGCCAGGAAGCGGCGGAACAGTTGTTCGACGATCTGTTATTCTTTCATACCCTTCTCGATCTGCCTTCCGAGCGGCTGACGTTGTTCCCCGCTTGGGAACTGCTGCCCTACCAATCCACGACCCCGCACGTGCAGGTCATCGCGAAGCGGATGCGTGCGCTGCTTCGGCTGTCGCACGGCGACCCTACGGTGCTGGTCACATGCAGCCAGGCGATCCTTCAGCGTCTGCTGCCGGGCGAGATCTTCCGCACCAGCATCGTATCGCTGAAACTCAACCAGACGATCGGGCGTGAGGACCTCGTCGCCCGCCTCCTTCGACTGGGTTATCGCCAAGCGTCGGTCGTGGAGATTCCCGGAGAGTTCAGTATTCGCGGCGGCATTGTCGATATCTATTCCACCGCCTACGACGATCCGCTGCGGATCGAGTTCCTGGGAGACACGGTCGAGTCCATTCGCTGCTTCGACATCGAATCGCAAACCTCCGCCGCCAAACGCCATGAGGCCTGGATTCTTCCCTCGCGCGAAGCCATCCCGCCGGCGGACGGCTCCGATTTCCTGCGCCCGCTGGACCTGGATGCCGAATGGCGGGCGCCTTCGTGGTATCCCCGGATGGACACGCTCCTCGACTACTTCGACAGACCTCCCGTCCTCGTCCAGGATCAGCCGGCGTCCCTCACGAGCGCTGCGGGAGCCTTTTGGAAGACGATCGAAGACGAGTATCTTCGCCACAGCGAGTCGGGACAACAGGAGCCATATCCCACCCCTGATCGCCAGTATTGCCTCTGGGAACAGCTGCTGGATCAAGCGCACGGCTGGCCAAGACTCATGCTTGAGTCCGTCGTCGCCTCCGGGCCGGCATGCGATCCGGTCGTGGAGTTTCCCGCGCAGAGCCCCGCCAGTACCGGGCTGGGGCTCCGGGGCACGCCCTTCACCGACACGCTGACTCTCCTCGACCGCCTGCGGAGCGCCGGGATCGTCATCCTCGTGGCTCGCTCCCGCGGCCAAGTCGACCGCCTGCTCGCCCTCTTTGCCGAGCACGATCTTCCGGCGGCCCCCTGGACGCCGGCCGCTTGGACCCTCGACACGGGGCAGAAGCTCCCCTTTTACGTCGTGTCCGGGGACGTGTCGGCGGGATTTATCGGACGGGACGAGGGGCTGTCGCTTGTCACCGAAGAGGAAGTCTTCGCCAAGGGCGCCCGCCACAAGCCGCCGCCCAAGAGCAAGACCGCCGCATTCCTGTCCTCGTTGGAGGAACTGCACGAAGGCGACCATGTCGTCCATGTCCAATATGGGATCGGGCGCTACCGCGGCCTGAAACGTTTGTCCGTCCAGGATTTCGAGAGCGATTATCTGGTCTTGGAATACGCCCGCAAAGACACCCTCTACGTCCCGCTCGACCGGCTCAACCAGGTCCAACGCTATATCGCCTCCGAAGGCAGCCTCCCGCGGCTCGACCGTCTGGGAGGGACGGCCTGGGAGAAGACCAAGGCGCGCGTCAAGAAAGACATCGAGGAGATGGCGCACGAGTTGGTGGAGCTCTATGCCAGCCGAGAGGTGGTGCAGCGCGGGGCCTACGACGGGGAGACCACGCTGCTGCACGAGTTCGAGGCGGCATTCGAATATGAAGAGACGCCCGATCAATTGCGGGCGATCGAGGACATCAAGCGGGACCTTGTGTCCACGAAACCGATGGATCGGCTGGTCTGCGGCGACGTGGGATACGGCAAGACCGAGGTCGCAATGCGGGCGGCGTTCATGGCTGTGGAACACAACCGACAGGTCGCCGTGCTCGTACCGACCACGCTGCTGGCCCATCAACATTACGACAACTTCGTGCAGCGATTCGCCCCGTTTCCGGCCCGCGTTGGCCTGCTGTCGCGCTTCCAAAGTTCCAAAGAGACGAAATCGATTCTCCGAGACCTCGCGGCCGGCGTCATAGACGTCATCATCGGCACCCATCGCCTGCTCCAGAAAGACGTGACATTCCGCAACCTGGGGCTGGTCATCATCGACGAAGAACAATGGTTCGGTGTCCGCCACAAGGAACGAATGAAGCAGCTTCGCACGCAGGTCGACGTCCTCACCCTGACGGCAACGCCGATCCCGCGCACGCTGCAGATGGGCATGTCAGGGGTCCGTGACCTCTCGGTCATCGAAACCCCGCCGGCCGGGCGGCTGGCCATCCGCACGGAGGTCGTGCGGTTCAACGAGACCGCCGTGCGCGACGCCATCGTTCGCGAACTCGGCCGTGGAGGCCAGGTCTACTTCGTTCACAACCGCGTCGAAACCTTGCAGCGGACCGGCAACTGGCTCCAGCAGCTCGTTCCCCAGGCCCGCGTGGTCATGGCGCACGGGCAGATGGACGGCCGGCTGCTCGAATCCGTCATGCTGAAGTTTCTGCGTCGGGAGGCAGACGTGCTGCTGGCCACGGCCATCATTCAATCGGGCCTGGATATTCCGAACGCCAATACGATCATCGTGAACCGGGCCGATGCGTTCGGCTTGGCGCAGCTCTATCAACTGCGCGGGCGCGTGGGACGAGGAGGCCAGCAGGCCTATGCCTATTTCCTCGTCCCCGACGAAGGCACCTTGACGTCGGATGCGCAAAAACGGCTGATCGCCATCCAGCAATTCACTGAACTGGGATCCGGCTTCCGGATTGCCGCAGCGGACCTGGAAATCCGCGGCGCCGGCAACCTCCTGGGACGCCAACAGTCCGGCCATATCGCAGCCATCGGCCTCGATCTGTATCTGCGCATGGTGGAACAGGCGGTCCACCAATTAAAGGGCGACCTGGTCGAGGAGGAACCGGATCCGACCCTGCACCTCAACGTCTCGGCCTACATCCCCGAGGAGTACGTCGCCGATGCCCACCAGCGGTTGGCGTTGTACAAGCGTCTCGCCTCCTGTTCCACGGTCGGAGAATTGGCCTTGATCCACAGCGAAGTACAGGATCGCTACGGCGCGCTGCCGGACTCCGTCGAACGCCTGTTCGAGGTCATGCAGGTTCGCACCTTGGCCAAGGTGCTCCGGCTCGCCTCGCTTGAGGTGAAGCACCAGGCGGTTGTCCTGTCGTTCCTGCCCAAAGCCTCGCCTCCGGAACGCGGCGTCCAGGCCTTGATGGACCGGTACCACCGGCGGCTTCGGTTCCTGTCTCCCACTTCGGTGGAGATTCAGATCCCGACCGACGAGTGGGCGTCCCTGTTTCCGGAATTGAGCCTCTCCTTGCAAACCCTCCAGGGCTGTGATACCAGTGAACCGGTACCTCGTCGGTGAACACCTCTCCCGCTTGGACGGCTGAATCTTCCATGAACAGAGCATTGTCGGCGAACTCGACGACATCGGCGAAGGCGGATTGGCGCGCAGAACCCGCCCTGCGACGGCCGCTTGTGCGGCGCCCCTTCGTGCTCGGCTGTCTGCTGAGCCTGATCGGCCTTGGTGTCGTCGGGTGCCAGCCCGCTTCCAGCGACCCGCCGATTGTCGCCATTGTCAACGGCCGCATGATCACGCAGGAAGAGTTCGACTACCGTTGGAAGGAGTTGGCGGAGGCGACGCGCGCACGTTACGAACGGGCGGGCGGCAAGCGCCAGTTTCTGGAGGAATTGATCACCCACGAACTCTTCATGCAGGAAGCCAAGAAACTGGGACTCGATCAAAGCCAATCGATCCGCGACCGGACACACCAGTATCGGGAGAAGCTCATCCTCGACGAGTTGGTCAGGCAGCGGGTCAAGACCTCGGTGGAGGTGTCCAAACCCGAGGTGGACGCCTACCTGGCCAAGCACGCGCACGAACTTCTGTTGCCGGCCAAAGTACGGGCGGCGATCATTGTGTCGCCGAACATCTTCGCGTCAAAGGACATCCGGCGGATGTTGGCAGACGGGGTGGATTTCGGAAAACTGGCCGTCCGCTTTTCGGTGGACCAGGCCACACGCGCCAAAGGCGGCGACTTGGGCCCCCTTCGCAAGGGCACGGCCCGTCCGGAACTGGAATCTGTCATCCTCTCGCTCAGGCCTGGGATGATCAGCGACCCCGTGAAAATCGACGACCTCTACTATATTGTGAAGGTCGAGGGACTCGATCAGGAGACGATCCAGGCCGATCTGGCCATTCGCGAGCGGCTTCGGCAAGAACTCTTGAATGAAAAACGCCGGCAGCGTCTCGACGATCTGGTCGCGGAATTGAAGAAGACCGCCACGATCCGGTATTCGACCGCCGCCCATCATTTAACCGAGCCGCAGCACGAATCCACCGCGGCCGTCAGCCCCTGAGTATCCACCGACTTTTAGCCTTCCCCCGGGCTTTCCCTGTTTTCTCCACCGTGTCAATTCCGGTATCATCTTCTATTTGAGCGAGGTCGGGTGCGTTGCTTCTCGCGGCTCCACGATGCGTTTGACTCACCGGTGCCGGCCCACTGACCGGCTTCCCTCACCTAATCCGAGTTCAACTCGGCCCCCTGGGCATTGGGTCGTCCTGGCCGTCTGGCTCGCGGTCTGGATGGTTTTCATCTCGGCGGTTCCGGGCTTCGCGGCACGGATGCACGACCGGATCGTCGCCGTCGTCAATTCGGAGGTCATCACCTTGAGCGAGGTGCTGGATGAGATCCAGCCCGACCTTGATCGGATCAGAGAACAGTTTCAGGGTGAGGAGCGGCAGCGCCGGCTTCAATTGGCCCATCACATCGGCCTGACCCGCATGATCGAGCGCAAGTTGCAACTGCAGCAGGCCAAGACCAAAGGCGTGGAAGTCGCGGACGCCGAAGTACGGCTTTCCCTCGCCGAAATGAAGAAGCAAGGGGAGAAAGTCGACGAGAGCAATCCCCGCTATCTCCAGGCCGTCAAGGAGCAGTTGATCCTCATGCGGGTGGTCGAGCGCGAGGTGCGGAGCGGCATCACGGTCGGCGATACGGAGATGCGCCGTTACTTCAAGGAACACGAAAGCCGGTTTGCTCTCCCCGAGGAATATACGTTGAGCCAGATTCTGATCCGGCCGCGCAGCTTCGAAACGCCCGAGGAAACCCGCGCCAGGGCGGAAAAGGTCCTGGCCGCGTTGAAGGCCGGGGGGAAATTCGAAGAGCTGGCGCTCCAGTATTCCGACGGCGAGAACTCCACTCGCGGCGGACTATTGGGGCTCGTCCGGCAAGGAGAGCTGCATCCGCCGATCGAGCGGGCCCTCGCCAGCATGAAGCCGGGGGAGACGACCGATGCGATTGAAACCCCGGAGGGGTTTCACATCATTCGAGTGGAGGAACGAAAGCCCCGGCAGTTTCGTCCGTTCGAGGCGGTCAAAGCCGAGATTCAGAACCTCGTATACGCTCAAAAGAACGAGGATTTCTATCAAAGCTGGATCGCCGACCTGAAGAATAAGGCCTACATCGAAATTAAGTTCTGACCGCCTCTCGGATGGCCTGCCAGAGACGATCCCGCCCTTCTCCCGTAACGGATGACCACTGGATCACCGGATCGGCCTCGGTCAACAAAAAGGTCTCACGGACAGTTTCCTCGCAGGCCCGCCGCTCTCCGCGCCCCAGCTTGTCGCTCTTGGTCATGACGACGATCACCGGGAGCTTCAAGCTCCGCAGCCATTCGAAAGTCGCGACGTCCGTCGGCTCGCTGCCGCGCGCGTCGATAAGGAAGAGGACGCAGGCCAGCGACCGCCGTTCGCAGAGATACCGCTGGATCAGCGGGCCCCATTGGGCGCGCAGGGCTTTCGACACCCGAGCGTAGCCGTACCCTGGCAGATCCACCAGTCGAAAGGGTGACAGGGCCCGATCGTTGGTGCGCAGGTCGAAGAAGTTGACGGCTTGCGTCTTCCCCGGCGTCCGGCTGACATGGGCCAGCCCTTTCTGTTGGACCAGGCGATTGATCAGCGAGGATTTCCCGACATTGGACCGGCCGACGATCGCGAACTCGATGCCGCGATCCGGGGGAAACTGTTCGGGCGCGACGCAACTTCTGGTAAACTCTGCCCCGACGATGCGCATGGTGCCCCTCTCTCAACCCTTCACCCCGTAACATCCGGGCATGGCGAAGTCAACGGGACGCTGGTCGATCGGTCGCCTTCTCGGCACGGCAGTGCTGGTGGCCCTGATCGCAATTACACTGTTGAGCTTTTATTGGCTGACCACGTTCCCTGACGTGGCGGCGCTCAAGACGGCCAACCCTCATTCCACCGCGCTCATGGATGCGCGATCGGCGCAGGCCAAGGCGGCCGGAGAGCCCTCTGTCCGGCACTGGACCTGGGTGCCCCTGTCACGCGTGTCCCCGCATCTTCAGCGCGCGGTCATTGCCGCGGAAGACGCCCAGTTCTTTTCTCACGAAGGGTTCGATTGGGAGGGAGTCCGAGAGGCGGCGATTAAGAACCTGGAGGCCGGGAAGGTGGTCCATGGCGGGAGCACGATCACGCAACAGCTCGCCAAGAATCTCTATCTGTCGTCGGAACGATCGCTGCTCCGCAAGGCCCAGGAGGCGCTCATCACTCGGAGCCTGGAGCACCATCTGTCGAAGCGCCGAATCCTGGAACTCTACCTCAACGTCGCCGAATGGGGCCGAGGCGTGTACGGCGCGGAAGCCGCGGCCCAGCACCACTTTCACAAGAGCGCGCTGGAATTGACGGAGGAAGAAGCCGCCACCTTGGCCGCAATCCTCCCCTCTCCCCGCCGCTACGATCCGCTCCGAATCACCCGCCACGTGGCGGCCCGGCAGCGCACGATCCTCCGCAACATGGACAAGGTCCGAACCCGCGTGTCAACTTCTTCCCCATGACCGGCATCCGCCGCACGACCTCGCAGACCGCCCGTTAGTCCGTATCTCCCACGCTCGCGTGGTCCTGCTCTCCGAAGATCGCCGATTCGTGGGTATAGTGTTTGAATTCGAGCAGATTGGCGGAGGGATCTTCGAGGAAAAACGTCCGGTGCTCGATCCTGCTACCGGGATAGCGTACGCGGGGCTGTTGGTAGAACCTGAGACCCTTGCTCTTCGCTCGGTCGGCTAACGCCTGCCAATCCGATTGATCGGCAAACACCAGCCCGAAATGGCGCGGGTAAATGCCTTTCTGGACTGGTAGCGGCTCCTTCACGAGATGCCCGACCAGTTGATGCCCAAAAAGTCCCAAGGTGAGGGCGGACGCGGATTCACGGCCCAAGGTACAGCCCAGACCCTCAACATAGAATCGCTTGGCTGCCTCGCGGTCCGTCACAGGAAACGCCAGATGAAAGAGGACCCGATCCATTGCTTACTCCTCGAACCGATCCCGGATCACGAGTTTGCCCCGGCCGTCCCAGTGGCCGGCGGCCATCCGGGGGGTCGTATGCCGGATCGCAAACCTGCCGTCCGGCGCCAACACGAGAGCGCCGGCCTCTCCTCTTATTCGCGAGATCAAGTGGGTGAACACCGCTCGGGCGGCCTTGCCGGGGCTTGCGCCGCTGACCATTCGATCTACGATCTCCTTCGCGACCGCCACTCGTATAATACTCTCTCCCCACCCGGTCATCGAGACGGCCCCGGCCCGATTGTCAGCATAGATCCCACACCCGATCAGCGGGGTATCGCCGACCCGGCCCGGCAACATCACGTCGATGCCTCCCGTCGAAGCTCCGGCGGCAAGGGTGCCTCGTCCATCGAGCGCGACGGCCCCGACCGTCTCGCGGCCATGCCTATCCCGCCACGCGAACTTCGCCTTCGACATTGTTTCAAAGAGCTTAGCCGTTCGCAGGGCGCGTTCGGTCAGTCGGTGCCTCTTCCCCCGCCTGCGAATCTGTTTGATTACGCTCGGCCGCGGGGCCAGCTTGAAATAGCGGGCCAATTCCGTCGCAGGTGGGCCGGCCAGCAGCACGTGCGCGGTCTCTTTGAGGACGAGATGCGCCGCAGTAATGGGATACGCCACGTCTTCAATGGAAGCGACCGCTCCGGCGCGAAGCCCCAGCCCCTCCATGATCGAGGCGTCCATTCGGGTGACGCCGTCCAGTTGGCGGTTGGAGCCCAGGCCGGCGTTGAAGACGCCGGACCCTTCGAGGATACGAATGCTCGCTTCGACCGCGTCGATAGCCTGAGCCCCTTCGCGGAGCGCTCCGTGCCCCTCCACGAGCGCCTGTTCGAGCCAGCGCCGCTGCGCGCGCGACAGGGCGCGGGTTCCGGCCCCTCCATGGATCAGCAGAATCGGACGGTGCTGGTTCAATTCAGGAGGATGTCTTTGGCGCGGCGGTAGGATGGATCCTGCAGACGTTCGAGATCGGTTCGCACAAACCCCAGGCCCGTGACGCACCATTCGAAATTCTCGGAGAGGCTGCGAAAGACCGGGGACGTTGGCTCGGAGTCGATCGCCAACGATTGCGCCACGATTCCGTAGGACCGCTTTCCCGTCTTGACGTAATCCACGAGAAAATCGGGATGGTGGATCAGGCCGGCCGTCTTGAGCCGCTTGAGATATTCCGGGAATAGGCCGGCCATGAACAGGGTGAAGTCGCCGATCTGCCGGTGCACTTCGCGCTCGCGGTCGAAGGATTGCGCTTCGAGCAATACTTCCGACTCGTATAGGAGTTCCACGACGGTTTCCACACGCTGGTTGCGGGCGTTCCGGATCTTATACAACCCGTCGACGTGGGCGAAATCGACCAGGAGGTTGGACACGTACTCGGTCACGGTCATATCCGTCCAGCCGAGCTTCTCCGCAAAGCTGCGTTCGGTGAGCGCCCCGAACAACCGGCGCAACGGATGATGGTCGGGAATGCGAAGCCCCATGCGAGCCTCCGATGTGACCTCCGGTTCCGTTGTCTGAAGTATAGCAAAGATCGGCCGGCAGTGGCTCCTGTGCCGTTATCTTCTGTCCTGTGTATCGGACTCCTGCGCGGACACTTGAGTCCCTGCTCGTCGGTCCCGGCTGTCCAGCGTCAAGGTAACCGGGCCGTCATTGCTCAACGTCACGACCATATGCGCGGCGAATCGGCCGACCTCGACCTGACGCACCAGGGTGCGGAACCGTTCCACTGCCTGCTCGTACAACAGCCGAGCCTCCTCGGGAGGCGCAGCCTGCTCAAAGCCGGGCCTGCGCCCCCCGCTGACGCTGCCCAGGAGCGTGAACTGAGAGATCACCAATAAGGCGCCCTGGACGTCCAACAGAGAATGGTTCATCTTGCCGGCTTGATCGGAGAAGATCCGCAAATTGATGACCCGCTCGACCACATAATCGAGATCCTGCTGGGTATCTCCCTTGGCGATACCGAGCAACAGAACCAGCCCATGGCCGATGGATCCGATCACCTCCCCTTCGACCGAGACTGAGGCGCTCGTCACGCGCTGAATGACCGCTTTCATCTCAACTGCGCCAGCGACCCTTCCAGCGCAAGGAGCTTCCGCTTGATCGGCAAGCCTCCGGAAAAGCCTCCCAAGGATCCGTCATGCGAGACGATGCGGTGGCAGGGCACGACGAGGGGAATGGGGTTGGCGCCCAACGCCAGTCCGACGGCCCTGGCATACTGCCGCCCCCCGAGCCGGGCCGCGAGCCATCCGTATGACCGGACCCGCCCGTACGGAATCTTCATGGCCAGGCGCCAGACCTTGCGCTGAAACGGCGTCCCTCCGCGAAGGTCTAGGGGAAGCTCGATGGCTCGAACGGTTCTATCCAAATACCGGGTCAGTTGTTCCACCCCTTGCTTCGCCCAACGCTGGGCGTCGGGCAATTGCACACCCGCTTCCGATGTCGGTCCCGCGAATCTTCCGCGGCGCAACTCCCGCGCTAGGGCGCGTTCAACATCTTGCTTGGAACGGCGAGGGAGGATGACGACACAAATTCCATGATCCGTCGCGGCCAGCCCTGCCCAGCCCCAGTTGGTCTCGAATAGCCGCGTAACCGCGGGAATGGCCCTGGTCATCTTCGCGTCACCTTTTTTTTCACCAGATCCCACAGCACATCTAATTCCGCCGATCGGAACAAGGCCTGGACGGCCAGATAGCCGCTGATGCTCAACCCGATTCCGACCGCCAGCATGATGGCTTTCGCGATCCAGGCCTCCGGGCGCTGCCAGACGGCCAACCCGGCGATCCAGACACAGGCGGCCGCCACCGGGACCGTGGCCAGCAGGGATCGGCCGGCGGATCGGAGCACCGACGGCCAGGCCATTCCGCCGAGCCGCCGATTCAATAGGAAGACCAGCACGGCTCCGTTCAGCATCGACGCCAGGGCCGTCGCCAAGGCCAAGCCCGCATGTTCGAGCGGTCCCATCAACACCAAGGAAAAGAGCACATTGGCCACGACCGCCACGGCGGCCGTGACAGCCGGCGTGGCCGTATCCTTGAGCGAATAGAAGGCCGCGACAATGATCCGCACGCCGGCGAAGGCCCACAGCCCCACCGCGTAACAGAGCACCGCCGTCGCGGTGGCCGCCGTGTCCGCCGGTCGGAATGTCCCATGCTCGAAAAACAAATGGACGATCGGCTCGCGCAAGAGGATCAAGCCGACCATGGCGGGAATGATGATGAACAGGATCAACCGCAACCCGAAGTCCATCGTGCCCCGCAAGTCGTCCAAGGCTCCCTTGGCCGCCTGTGCCGAAAGTGTCGGCAGAATCGCCGTGGCCAGCGCGACGCCGAAAATCCCCAGCGGAAACTGGATCAACCGCATGCCATAAAACAGGTAGGTCGGTCCTCCGTGGAAAAACGACGCCAGGATTGTGCTGACCGTGATGTTGATCTGCGTGACCGACAATCCCAGCAGCGAGGGGAGCATGAGCCAGCCGATCTTGCGCACCCCTGGATGTCCCGGATCAAGCCGCCAACCGAACAACATGCCGCGCCGGCGCAGCCCGGGAATCTGCATCGCGAACTGCGCCGCGCCGCCGGCCACGACGCCGGCCGCCACGCCCAGAATCGGCTCCTCCAAAAGCGGGGACAGAAACAGCGCGCAGGTGATGATGACGATGTTGAAAAACACCGGCGAGAACGCGGGCGCGGCGAACGCGCGCAAGGAATTGAGGATGCCCATCGCCAGCGCCGCCAGACTAATGAAGATCAAATACGGAAACATCAGACGCGTCAGGAGCGTGGTCAAGGCCAGTGCGGTGGGATCGTCCCGAAAACCCGGCGCGATCAGCCAGACCAATACGGGAGAGGCCGCGATGCCGGCCAGCGTCACGGCCGTCACCAACGTCAGCAAGGTCGTAAAGGTTGCGCTCGCCAATTCCCAGGCGTCTCGCTTGGATTTCAGCGAGTGATATTCCGTGAAGACGGGAATGAAGGCGGAGGACATGCTCCCTTCCGCAAAGAGCTCTCGGAGCAGATTGGGGATGCGGTACGCCACAAAGAAGGCATCGGCGGCGGGGGTCGCGCCGAACAGCCGGGCCAGCACCATGTCGCGAAGAAAGCCCAGGATGCGGCTCGAAAACGTGGCGACGCCGATAAGCCCGGCGGCTTTCACCACTGAATGATTGTCTTGTCGGACCGGCGTTGTTGTGTCGGCGGGAGCGGGATCGGCAATCATCGAGGCGGATTCTAACGAAACGGATGGAGAGCGTCCACGATCTTCCGGCAGCCGGCCGGATCTGTTGCAGCACTTCGCACGCCGCCGTTTGGGCTAGGCGGCCTGGCCCGCCTTGTGGACTCCCGATCCGCCGCCCTGGGCCTGCGCCTGAATGAAGGAGAGGAGAGTCTTGTTTTCCTGCGCCTGCCGCAGGAATTGAAAGGACACCCCGCGCGAAGTGACCGAACGGACGATCGCGGCCAGTTCCAGAGCCTTATCGTGATTGGGCAGGGTGATGTGGAGATAGAAGATGTCGTCCACTTTGACGTGGGTGAAACTTTGGATCATGCAGCCCCCCATGGACAGGTCGGTCACAAAACCCTCTCCCTTGATACGTCCTCCCGAGAAAGACAGGAACAGCCGGACGGGAATGCGGAGATGCTCTCGCCGATCGATGATGCTCGCCGGATAGGTGAGGCCTAATCGGAATCGGAAGAATCGATGGTGACAGGACTGGCATCGAAACGGAGCAATAAAGAGCAGGGCCAGGAGCGATTCGGACAGCCTGCGTGTCTGGGCCCGCAAAACCACGTTCTTGCCGCATTGGGGACAGATCAATGTTCTGGTCATCACGCGTTCCCGACCATGCCCGCGCGGCGGCGAATCTGTGGCCGCTTCCCCAGTCCGTTCGACACCATCGATGGGCTCATTTCAAGATTCCTCCACCCTCCCAGTCCGTCGAGGCGGATTGGGCTGCGACTCTTCCTGCACGGCCCGCTGGCAGGCTTCGCACAATTCTCCATGCCCTTCGTCATGAAGGTTTCGGTGACCTCGCCGCAACGTTTGCAGATCATCGTCGCACATTCCTTCGGCTCGCTCACGGGTCCCCCGAGCCAGATAGTAAAGATAGCAGATCGCCCTTCCAGGTAAAGCCACTCCGCCAATCCGGCAATCGATCTTCGCTCGGAACAACCCGCCAGATTAGCACCAGATGGCCATGGGACGATCCAATCCATCGACCGGCGGCGCAGGCGGAAGACTGCGCGCTTGACCCGCTGCGATCCTCGACGCCGTCCAACTGAGAATGGCGGCGTCGACGAGGTCGTCTCGGCCAATCTTGCTCCGGCGATAACAGATTTCCCCGCAAGCCAGGACCCGCCCCAAGACATCCCCCCAGGGAGCGGGCAACTTGCGCAGAACCGCTACCCGTTCCCGGCGGCCCGGGACGCGCTTCTTGTTGAACGTCATGGGCCGGCCGGCAACCAGCGCAAACGCTAACTCCGGATGCGCTTCATAGAAGAGTCCGCGGGTGCTTCCCAAGAGCGCCTCGTCGACCTCGCGGATCTTGGGAAGCAGGCCGAACGTTTGGCGGCTCATGCCTTTGGTCAGACTTCCACCATAGACCTTCGCAGACAACTGCTGCCGCAGAGGCGGGTTGAATACACTGCTGGCGCGGGGCCGACCAAGCAGACGCCGCGCCTCCCGGTCGCACAGCCGGCCGCCCGGCTCCGGCCGATCCAACAGGCCGATGGGGATGTCGATGGCCACCGCATGAAGAGCCGGTTCCATATCAAGGATCTCGACAACACGATGAGCCAGGTAGATCGCCGCCCGGCCGATGCGCGAGGCCTCAAGCTCGATCAACACCGCAACCCACCCGCCTCGGCAGCCATCGACACCGGCGACCCACATCAAGAGCCTCCCCTTGAGAAGGGATGGCGAAGCGAGTAGAAATCATCCATGGCATCTTCCACGGCTTCCATCCTCTGGTGGCTCGACCGCTCCTTCGATCATGCTCTCGCTCCGCTTGTCCTGTTGATCGCTTGCCTCCCGATCGGTTGCGATCCGGCTGTCCAATCTGTGCACATCGCCGTTCAGGACAATCGTTTTGTGCCCGATCACCTGATCCTCACCAGCGAGAAGCCGATCAACCTCACGCTCATGAACGAGGGCCGCGAGGTCCACGAGTTCGACAGCCAACTGTTCACCGCCGCAATGACCAACATCCTCACTATCGAGCCGGTTGAGCGTCGGACCCAGCGGCCCTGGCGACTAAATCCGGGAGACAGACTGTCCATCACTTTCAGCGCTCCGCCCGGAACCTATGTGTTTTACTGTGCGCGCAAGGGGCACCCTGGGATGAGCGGCACCTTGGTCCTCAAATCTGGCGTCAGTCCCCGCCCATCCTCTTCTGCTTCCGGCCGGTCAGAGCCCCCGCCGCGGCACGCCCGGCGATAAATCCCGTGGCCCAGGCCCATTGAAAATTGAATCCACCGATCCGGCCGTCACAGTCCAGCATTTCGCCAACCAGATACAGTCCCGGCACCAGCTTGGATTCCATCGTGCGGAAATTCACTTCCGCAAGCGGGACACCACCCGCGGTGACTTCTGCATAGTTCCACCCCCGATCCCGCACCACCGGCAGCGTCACTCCCGTCAGCGTCCGCACCAATGATGTCCGACGATCTCTGGTCAACCGGGCACTCGGCGTCCCGGGATCGAGGCGGCACAGGCGGCAGAGCGCCTCCGCGACACGCTCGGTCACATAGGCGGCGAGAAGCTTCTTGACCGACAGATGCGGGGAGGCGCCGATTCGTCGCACCAACTCGCGGTCCACGGCCTGAGCATCAGACCCCGGCACGAAATTGCAGCGCACCTCCACCGGATCACCGGCCTGTTTCGCGAGGGAATAGAACCGGCTTGCATCCATCACGACCGGGCCGCTGACGCCGACATGTGTCCAGAGGAGGCTGCCGGTTCGCCGGTCGATCTGGCGTCCATTCACAAGCGTCGAGAGTTCGACCGTCATCGAGACGCCGGATAGGGCCGCGTGAGGGAAGGTGTCTTCCAAGACCAGCGGCACCAAGGCCGGAGCGGTCGGCGTCACATGGTGCCCGAACGAACGGGCGATCGCCCAGCCTGAGCCGTCGCTTCCGCTTCGTGGCAAGGAGCGCCCGCCGGTTGCCAACATGATATATCGAGCCTGCATCGTCCCCTGTTGATACCGGATCAGAAAAGTCGGCCCAGTTGGCTGGTTTGATGCGGAGGGGATGATCGTCGCTTCAGACACGCGATGGCCGGTCAGGATCTCGACATTCAGATCCCTGCATCGACGGATCAGGGCATCCAAGACCGTCCGGGCTCGGTCAGTGACGGGAAACAACTTGCCGGTCTCTTCCCGCTTGAGCTCCACGCCAAGCGAGGCAAACCACTCAATGGTGGCTTGAACGGGAAAGGCCGCCAGCACGTTTCGGATCAATACCCGCGGCCCATGAAAGTCTTCCGGGCGCACTTCGTAATGGGAGACGTTGCACCGCCCTCCGCCCGAAACCAAAATTTTGGCTCCGATCGTCGTGGCCCCATCCAACAGCACGACCCGGCGAGCGGTCCCCGACAAGGTCTCTGCGGCGAAAATGGCTCCGGCCAACCCTGCAGCCCCGGCCCCAACGATAACCATATCACATTGATTTTGCTCGTCTATTTCGCTCATACGCGAACATTAACGCTTTTTAACCTGGCCTTAATGGGCGGCTAATGTCCCCGCCTTACCATCCCTTCAGCAAAATTGGTCCTGAGTAATCGGATCAATGACGATGGAGAGGAGGTGGAGGATGACCTGTCGCAAATGCCAAGGATTCATGGTGGAGGAGTGGCGGCCTGATTTTTCTCCAGAGACGTATATCTCCCGTTGTATCAATTGTGGCTTGATTGAGGATGCGCTGATCACCCAGAACCGCTTGCTCCAGGAACAGGGGAAAGAACCGGTCGGGAAGGCGGCATGATCATCCGTTTCGGTTCCGCCGTTCCGCTTCGGAAGACATGCGGGGAAGAAGACCGTGGTGATGATCAAACTGTGGGCGTCGCGCGCGAGGTTAGATCGAAAACTCCGCCCAGAGAAACGTATGATCTGATGGATCTTTCGCTCGCCTCGGCCCGACGTCCACCTCTACTGCTCGACAGCGCTCGGCCAAGGGTTTGGTTGTCAGGATGTGATCGATCCTCCATCCTTTGTTTGCTTCCAGTGAACTCGGTGCCCGATAGTCCCAAAAGGTATACTGTCTGACATCCGGGTGCAGTTTACAAAAGACATCCTCAAATCCCCATCCGACCGTATCCTCATACGCTTTCCGCGCCGCTTCGTGGTAGCAAACATGTTTCAGGTGTTTCTCCGGGCTGTGGACGTCGATCGGCCTCGGGGCGACGTTCATGTCCCCGCACCAGACGGCCGGTTGGTCGGGCGAGAGGTGTCTGTCGAAATAGTTCCGGAGCCGCGCATACCACATCAGCTTATATTGATATTTGGGTGAATCGATTTCGAACCCCTGGGGTACGTAGGTATTCACGATCGGCAGCCCCGCAATGACGACGCGCACCAGGCGTGAGTCGTCCCTCTCCTCCCCTTCATCGAACCCATAGAACACCTGCTCCGGCTTCGCGCGGCTCAGGACCGCCACCCCGTTGTAAGACTTCATGCCACGGAATGTGACGTGGTACCCTGTCGACTCAAACGCCAACAAGGGAAACTCGGAATCCTGAACCTTGGTCTCCTGCAGACACAGGACATCCGGGCGATGGGCCTCCAGCCAGGCCAGCACGATCGGCAGCCGCTTTCTGAGGGAATTGACGTTGAACGTGGCGATCTTCATGACCCGATGACCCTCTTCTTCCCCGCCCTAGCGTCGGCAGGATTATGATCCTGTCGCCCCCTTGAATCGCCCGTCGCTCATCGCCGTTAAATAACGGCGCAGAATCGCCTGCTCGGTTCGGGCGCGGCCGCGCACCGGAACCGGGAATCGCAGCACCAGATTGATCCGCCCCGGCTGGTCGAGCTGGAGCGTCACCTTGGGCTCCGGATTGGGCGCTTCCAAGAGATTCCGCTCCTCCAGGTCATGGAGGTACTGGGCGGCACCTTGAATATAGTCCGCACATTCCGTCTGGGCGGCTTCCAGCAGGACCCGTTCGGCCCGCCGCCAATCATCCTCCGCCGCCAGGGGGACGACCGTCACGTGGAACACGTAATCCTTAGAGAACGTTTCGTTTACGAGCGGGGTGGTGAAGAACAGGCTGTTCGGGAGCACCACGACCCGACCCGTTGTCAGGTGCGAGGACTGGCCGGGACCGATCTCAAGGAGCGTGGTCGCGAACAGATCATGATCCAGGACGATTCCGCGATGGTTGCTGATCTGAATGCGGTCGCCGATGGAGAAAAACCGCGCGCCCGCCCGCAAAGCCGCTCCGCTCATGCAGAGGATCAATTCCTTCGTTGCCAGCACCAGCGCCGCGGCGAGCGCGATCAACGACACCGCGAAGGCCTGGAGTTCGTGAGCCCAAATCGAGACCAACCCCGCCGCGAAGACGAACACCATGCCGTTCCGAATGTTGATGATCCATCGGCGGCGTTCCTCGACGGTCAAGCCCTTCTGGCTGCTCACCCATCGCACCAGCAGGGCTCGGAGGACCAGCACCCCCAGAAGCAGCGTCAGCGATTTCACGCCATCGACGAACAGCGAGCTGTCGAGAGAGGGAAGCCAGGCCGTCATCGGGCCAGACCCGCCCTGTGGATGATCGGCCGAACGGAGGCGTCCCGCCGAGTGATGGCAGCGAGACGCCGGAACGTGAGTGGGTGGGAAGTCACGGCGACGAAGGGGAGTTGGCGGTCTGAGTCGAAGGCACGCAGGGATGGCGTTTCCAATCCTGAAGCACCTTGTCCTTGTTGAACTTGAGCGTGTACTTCATGCAGTGGAGCCGCGGATGATCGCCGCCATCCTTTCCCTGTCCGACCACCGAGGCGGCGGTATCTTTGGCGCTGGCGGCGGTCCGGCCGAACCGGCCCCAGGGATCGATTTCATCCTCGGTCATCGCATAGCGGTAGGTCCAGACGGATTCCTCATCGAGAAACGTCGTCTTCGCGGTATGGGGCGGCCCAAGCATCTGCTCAACCTCCGCCTGAGTCGCCTTGTTGAGACCCTTGTCGAAGTATTGGTCTCGCCAGGGCCGACTGCAGCCGGTCGTGTACACCGTCAGGACGAGCCCAATCCAGATCATCGCCAAGGCAAAATGAGACCGTCGCATGGGAGCTGTTCGGGTCTGTTCCATGGCAGGCTACCGGCGATCGGATTCCTCACGTCCCCACAAGCGCCGCGCCGTGCAGACCAGCGCATAGCCTTGGGCCAACAACCCGGTGACGATCAGGCCAAGCGAGGTGCGCAGCCAGATCGTCTCGGGATGTTCCAGACCATACATCCCTCCCACGAAGCCTCCGGCAATGGCCACGACCCCCGCCGTGCGGGCGATCAGCGCGCTGAATTTGGCCTGTTTGACCGCCTGTTCTCGATCCACGATGGCTTCACGCTACACCGACTGCCTCGCCGCTGTCCATATGGCATCGACTTCGGCTCAACCGGATGATTTTGCCGGTTGGGGCGGCGAGAGTCCCCTCACTCGAATGCCTTGGGCGCGGGATTCAAGCGGCAGCGCCTCTTTCTCGCGCCCCATCGTCCGGAGCAGGACCGCATAATCCTCCAGACTCTTGGCCACGTCCGGATGCATGTCGCCCAGAACCTTTTCGCGCACTGCCAGCGCGCGTCGATAGTAGGGCTCAGCATCGGCGTACCGCCCCTGCGCCGAGTAGAGCTGGCCCAGGTTGCCAAGAGTGACAGCCACCTCCACATGGTCGGGCCCGTGGACCTTCTCTTTGATAGCCAAGGCACGCTTCAATAGCGGCTCCGCTTCGCTGAACTGCCCATGGAGGCGATGCACGACGCCCAAATTATTGAGCACGGCGGCGACGTCCGGATGGTCCTCACCGTGAACCACCTGGTAGATGGCCAAGGCCCGTCCATAGACCGGTTCCGCCTCGACGTACCGCCGTTGGGCGGCGTAGACGTCCGCCAATTGCGAGAGTGAGACCGCAACCCGCCGATCCTCCTGCCCGAAGGTCTCGGCCTTCTTCACGGCGGCCCGGAACTGTCGCTCGGCTTCTGTGTAGTTGCGCTGTTCAAATGCGCGCTGTCCCGCCGCCAGGGTTTCCTCCCACGACCGGCTCGTGCACGAATTCCCGAACGACCCAACCGCGAGTATCAGTGCACAGGGCAGGATGAGTTGCTTGACCGCAATCCCCGACGGAACGGTTCGGACAAATCTCATTGTTGCGCCCGGCTCCCAACATGGTCCTCGGCCTGAAGCCTGGCCACAAGTTCTTCGGCAGGATAGGTGACGATCTCCGCCAAGGTCGGATGGTAGTGCGGGATACGTAACAGATCTTGCACAGTTCCGCGGTAATACATGACGGCCGCCAGTTCGTGAACGAGTTCCCCCGCCTCCGGTCCCACGACCTGGGCGCCGAGGAGCTGGCCGGTCCGAGGGTGGCAGAGCAGCTTGACGAATCCCTGGGTCTGGCCGGAACAGAGGGCTTTGCCGTGATCGGCAAAGGGGTACGAGGCCGCAAGGTACGGGACGCCACGCCGGCGGCATACCTTTTCACTCCATCCTACGGCCGCCACCTGCGGATCGGTAAAGATGACGTCGGAGTCAAGCCGGTTATCGATCCGTTTCGGCACGGCTGTCGGATGGGTGGCGTTGTAGCCGGCGATCTCTCCCTGCTGGATGGCAATATGCACGATGGGGTTCAGATCGTTGACATCGCCGACGGCAAAAATATGCGGCTGCGACGTCCGCATCTCCTCGTTCAGCATCATGCGACCATCCCTGACGGCCACTCCCGCCACCTCCAGATTCAACCCGGCGATGTTGGCCTTGCGCCCCAAGGCTTGCAGGATCAGCTCGGCGGCCACGCTTCGAACCCGACCGGCCTGTTCGAATTCGACCACCTTCTCGCCGCCTTGGCAGGTCACGCGCCTCACTTGACAGTCCAGGTGCACCTCGATGCCTTCCTGCCGAAACGCCGTTTCCACCGTTTGTCCGACCTCGTCATCGAAATCGGACAGGAGATGGTCCCCCCTTTGCAGGATCATGACGCAGGAACCGATGCGCGCGAAGAACTGCCCGAACTCCGTGGCGACGGCGCCGCCTCCAAGGACAACCAGCGAGGCCGGCTGCTCACGGAGGTCCAAGATGCTGTCGCTGGTTTCATAGCCCGCTTCCTTCAACCCTGGAATGGGGACGTCGCAGGGGATCGACCCGGTCGCGACGATGAACGAGCGGGCCGTCAGCACGGTTTCTCCGACCAGAATTTCGTGGGGGGATGTAAACCGGGCGCGCGCTTGGTAGAGCGTAAAGCGTGGATCCTTCAGCGCCTTGATCCTGTCCTCCGCAAATTCTTGGACCAGGCGATTTTTTCGATCGACAATGGCGCTCAAGTCCGCGCGCACCGGGACCGGCTCTAATCCGAATTCCTTGGCTCGCTTCATCAGCGCGGCGATCTCCGCCGAGCGCAAGATCGCCTTGCTGGGCATGCAGCCCCGCAGGATACAGAGCCCGCCGAGCGGACCCTGGTCGACAATCCCGACGTCGGCCCCCGCGTCGCGGGCCGTTCGCGCCGCCGCGTAGCCTGCCGATCCGCCGCCGATGACGATGACATCGTGAGTCATGGGGTCCGTACTGCCCAAGCAGAGTGCCGCCTGCGAGGTTGCCGACGCGCCCTATTGTAGCGAAGTCGATCGCCGGTTGGCGAAGGTCTTTCCGGCCTGCGCAGGACGGGGCCACTCAACTGTCCAGGCCTCCTTTGACGTGACGTTGGCCTCCTCCAGCGAAGGAGGGTCCCGCTTCAGTATTGACAGAGCGGCCCTGGCTGGTCCCGTTTCCGACAACTGCCCGTTGTGCAGCGTCCAAGTCCCTTGCTAGAGTGTGGATGCGATGGGCAGGAGGCAGGACAATCGAGCCCGCACCAGAGGCAACAGCCGTAGGCCGGACTCCGGAACGGCCTCGCGCCTGACCTCGTATGGGCGTGATCGCTCGTCGCTTCCGTTACGGGTCTTGCGTCTCCTTCCGTTTACGATCGCGTCCGTCATGCTCCTCCCCTGGAATCTCCCGTAATCCGGCAAATGCCGTCCTCCTGCCCGGGAGGCGTCACCCATCGGGTATACTAAGAGCCATGCCGGGAGGATCGACCCCCATGACCACCGTGCGACCGGGCCGATATCGCCATTACAAGGGAAAGGAGTATCGCGTCATCGCCTGTGCGAAACACAGCGAAACGGACGAAGAATTGGTGGTCTATCGGGCGTTATACGGAAATTTCGACCTGTGGGTGAGGCCCAAGACCCTGTTTGTAGAGACGGTCACGGTCAACGGCAAGACGGTGCCTCGATTTACCTATCTCGGAGCGCACTGACCCCCATCCAGAAACGTCCAGGTCACAAACGTGGCGGCCTGCCCCTGCCGCCGTCTCTGTGGATCATGCACATTCCACACGGTCGCGCCCTCGACCAGAAATCGACGCCCGGTCCGCGAGATGCGGATGCCGCGGTAATCGTCGATATAGCCCTGGCCCGCGGCCCGCATCAGCATCCGTTCCCGCTCAGCCTGGTTGACCGGTTCCGCCGTCAGGCGCGAAGGGGTGCGGGTAAGTTCCGCCCACGTCACCTCCCACAGGTTCAAGGCTTGTTGGTTCCCATAATTCAGGATCGGATCCTCTTCCATTCCATGTGAGACGACGACCAATGGAGCGGAAAAGAGGGCTGACGCCTGGGCTGCTGCCGACCCTTCCCGAGGGAGCAATTCCCTTCCGGTCCAGTCCCGAAAACTGTCCAGCAACCATTGCGCCCACCTGACCAAGCCGGGCTCTAACCAAGGGGTCTGCGTTGACTGTGTATCCATCTCGCCGGGCCTCGGAACAGGACTCGCTGCCTGCCCGGCCTAGTTAGCATGGATCAGGGCTGGGGCTCAATCGTCAACGGCGAGAGGGCTTGCGCAGGTAGCGGATGAACAACGGTTCTCCATTCCTGCCCATGAGGGTCATCACAAGGTCGCCGGTTCCCACGGACACTGGATGGTTTGGATTCTGTCGGTCTGAAGTGATCGTGAGGCATTGCCAGGTCTCTGCGGCGGCCCCTGGCCCGCTCGATTTCACCATGACCAACCCGGGATAGTCGGGGTCCATCTCGTATCGAAGGACCGACGGGACCTTGCCAAGGATGTGGCCAGGCGACTCGATGAAGGCCTTGGGCGAGTGTGCCGATTTCATCGACCCATCGATAGAGAATTGAAAGAGTTGATGAGGATAGAGGTAGGGAGCTGTCGGGTCTTTGGCACGAAACCTGGCGCTGTAGGTCACCAACTGCCAGGTGCCTAGCAGATCCATCCTCCGGCAGGAACGGGTCGCGGAAGAGTCGATCTCCAGCGAGGCCGCGATTGAAGGGAGCGGCATCGCTTTCGATGAGAGGTCTCCCGCCCAACTAAACCGGCCCATGGTATCGAGACTCAGGAACCCAAGGCAGGCAACAAGGAAGGTCCAAGAAATGATTCGATGTCCGGAGAGAGGATGACTCCTGCCCATCATTCGCGTGAACCTGTGATCGCCATGATGAATCGGCCGGCCAGTGGAGCGGAGCGGCAACTCACTCGTTCTTGTCGTGGTGCTCATCGGCTTGCCTGGTTCGCTTCCGGGTCGAGGCCGCCTGCCGATCCTCGATCATCCGGCATTCGCAAAAGGAGACCTGGCGAGCATCCGCCTTAATCGACACGATCATCGAACCACAGTGGGGGCAGCCCAGCGGGTCGGACTGGCGCCAGATAGTCCAGCGCGGAATTCTGATGCGCTCGGCATCGACCGGTCGTGATTTCATACCTGCTCTTTCGGTTTCCTGCGCCCGACACTTGAAGGGATGGTCCCGGGCAGATGCCTCTTGCCTCGCCGGCACGCGACACATGTATAATGCTTGGCCTAAGTGTAGCACGCTCATCATCACGTCAAGACGGATCCGAGGATTTTCGATGGCCGGCCAGACCATGTTCGAAAAAATCTGGAATGCCCATGTGGTTCGCGAGGAACCGGACGGGACGACGCTCCTCTACATCGACCGCCATCTTGTGCATGAAGTGACCTCACCCCAGGCATTTGAAGGCCTCAAGCTGGCGGGCCGTAAGCCTCGGCGGCCCGGGTCGGTGCTGGCCGTGCCCGATCACAATGTTCCGACGACCGACCGTCGCCTGGGTATCGCGGACCCCATCAGCGCCAAGCAGATTGCGACGCTTGAAGAGAACTGCCGCGATTTCGGCATCACCCTCTACAAGATGAGCGATCCCCGCCAAGGGATCGTCCACGTGATCGGGCCGGAGCAGGGCTTCACCTTGCCGGGGATGACCATCGTCTGCGGCGACTCCCATACGTCGACGCACGGAGCCTTCGGAGCGCTGGCGTTCGGCATCGGCACGAGCGAGGTTGAGCACGTGCTCGCCACCCAATGTCTTATCCAGAAACGGCCCAAGACCATGGAGGTACGGGTCGAGGGGGAGTTGTCGCGGCACTGCTCAGCCAAGGACATCGTTCTGGCCATCATCGGCAAGATCGGCACGGCCGGGGGCACAGGTTACGTGATCGAATACACCGGAGCGGCCATTCGCGCCCTCACAATGGAAGGCCGGATGACCCTCTGCAACATGTCGATCGAAGCCGGTGCGCGGGCCGGGCTCGTGGCTCCGGACGACCGGACCATGGAATATCTCAGAGGACGTCCCCTCGCCCCTAAGGGAGACCTCTTTGAACGGGCCCAGCGAGCCTGGATGGACCTGCCCTCGGACCCCGAGGCCACATTCGACCGTCAGGTTCACCTGCGGGCCGAGGAGATTGCTCCTCAGATCACATGGGGCACAAGCCCCGGCATGGTGGCGGGCGTGGATGCGAAGGTGCCGGACCCTCGCGATATGCCGGACGAGAAATCGCGGGCCTCGACCGAACGGGCGCTGGAATACATGGGACTCACACCCGGCACTCCGTTTTCCGAGATCGCAATCGACCGGGTGTTTATCGGCTCATGCACGAACTCACGGATCGAGGACCTGCGCCTGGCCGCGCAATACGCCAAGGGCAAGCAGGTGGCCAAGACCGTGCGCGCGATGGTGGTGCCGGGGTCCGGTTTGGTCAAACAACAGGCCGAGGACGAGGGATTGGACCGGATCTTCAAGGAGGCGGGATTCGAATGGAGGGAGCCGGGCTGCAGCATGTGCCTGGCGATGAATGCGGACGTGCTTCAGCCGGGTGAGCGCTGCGCCTCCACCAGCAACCGAAACTTCGAAGGCCGTCAAGGCGCCGGCGGCCGGACGCACCTCGTGTCCCCGGCCATGGCCGTAGCGGCGGCGGTGGAAGGCCATTTCGTGGACATTCGTTATTGGCCGTCGTCACCGATGAGGAATTGATGCAGCCCTTCACCACCCTGACAGGCTTGGTCGCCCTGCTCGATCGGGTCAATGTCGATACCGATCAGATCATCCCCAAGCAGTTTCTCAAGACCATCAAGCGGACGGGCCTCAAGGAAGGCCTGTTCTACGACTGGCGCCGCAAGGCGGACGGTTCACCCGATCCCGATTTTTTTCTGAACCAAGCGCGCTATCAGGGCGCCGCGATCCTGTTGACGCGCGACAATTTCGGTTGTGGCTCGTCCCGCGAACATGCGCCGTGGGCGCTGCTCGACCAGGGATTCCGGTGCCTGATCGCGCCCAGCTTTGCCGACATCTTCTTTAACAATTGCTTCCAGAACGGGATTCTGCCGATCGTGCTCAAGCCGGATGAGGTGCAGACACTGTTTCGGGAAGCTGCGGAGTCGCCCGGTTATCAGCTCACCGTTGATTTGGCTGCCCAGTCCGTATCGAGCCCTCGCGGCAGCCGGTTCCGGTTTGAGATCGATTCCTTTCGGAAGGACTGCCTGCTGAACGGCCTCGACGCCATCGGCCTCAGTCTCAAACATGAGCCGGCCATTGCCGCCTATGAAGCCAGGCGAAAAGCGGAAGCCCCCTGGTTGTTTCCCGACCTTTAGCACAGAATGAGACGCTGGCCTCCTCTTCATCCGATCGAGTTCGATCGAATGATTCGACGCTTCCATTGGCGACCGTCGTGTCTATGCTGAAAATCATTGCCTCGCTGCTCCTGGTCATCCTGGTCGTGGGAGGCCTTTACCTGGCCGTGGTCCTCAATGTCAGCTATTCGGACGGCGACCGGACTGGCTACCTCCAGAAATTTTCCCGCAAGGGCTGGCTCTGTAAGACCTACGAAGGCGAACTCGCCATGACGACCGTACCGGGCGTCGCGCCCGTCCTCTGGACGTTCTCCGTCTGGGACGAAAAGGTGGCGCAGGATGTGAACGCCCGATTAGGCAAGCGCGTGGTGGTGCATTACAAAGAGCATCGTGGCATACCGACGAATTGTTTCGGGGAAACCGACTATTACGTGGACCATATCTCGGACGTTCCCGACCAGCCGGAATAGTTTTTCCCTTTTCTCTCTCCTCACGCCGGCCGGAACTGGTATCCTCAAAAGAAGAAGAGATTCCCCCGGCGGATTTCATCGCTACCGTGAAAGGCGATCAATGGAACGCGAGCAGGCGGTCCTGTGCGAAGCCGTGATCGAGGCCGGACAGCGAGCCCTTCATTTGGCCAGCGCCGGCTTCGAGACCATGACCAAGTCCGACTCTTCGCCGGTCACCTCGGCCGATCTCGAAGTCAACCGGATGCTGGAAAAGGCGCTGCTGGATGCGTTCCCGAAAGACGGCTGGCTCTCGGAAGAATCGCCCGATCCCCAGACGCGACTCTCCAAGCCCCGGGTCTGGGTCGTCGATCCCATCGACGGAACCAGGGCTTTCATGAGGGGCCGTCCGCACTTTGTGATCTCGGTCGCGCTCGTCGAACTGGGTCACGTTGTCCTGGGGGCCGTCTACAATCCTTCGACCGGAGAGCTCTTTACGGCGGCTAGGGGAAACGGAACCCGTCTCAACGGCAACGCGGTCCGCGCCGATGCCCCGGCTTCGCCGCGTCTCAGCTTGCTCGTCAATCCCTATGAGTTCGAGCGGGGCCGTTTCAAGGCCATCGCCGACACCGTTGATTGCCGACCTCTCGGTTCGATTGCCTACAGTCTGGCCTTGGTGGCCTCGGGCGCTGTGGCCGCGACGATCACCTTTGAACGGGAGAACGAATGGGATGTCGCGGCGGGAGCCATCCTGATCGAGGAGGCTGGAGGGAGCATCTCAGACCTGCATAGTCGCGCGTTTCGCTTCAATCAAACTGTCCCCACGTTCGAAGGAACGATCGCCGCCTCCTCGGAAGCTCGCCCGGCCATTCAAGAACTGCTACATCAACTCCACCGCCCGACGTAGCCCCCATCTCGCCATGCAACGAACCAAGAGATTCGCCCTGATCGGACTCGGGATTATCGCCGCCTTCGCCGTCCTGCTGCCGCTGTTATGCGAAACGCTGCTCCGTCGAGCCGTGGAAGACATCGGCTCTGGGCTGACCAAGACCCCGGTTCAGTTGCGGGAGGTGGATCTGTCTCTGTTCTCCGGACAGCTCGTTCTGAAAGATTTGAGCGTCGGGAATCCGCCGGACTACCAGGCGCCGGTTGCCCTGAGCGTTCGCGCGATTCGCATCTCCCTTGACTGGTCGAGCCTCTTCCACCGTCCCATTCTGATTCGTGAGGTCGTGATCGAGGGACCGGAGGTGACGCTTGAAGGCAGCTCGACACGCAATAATCTGACGACCCTTCGCGATCAGGTGCAGGCGGCCACGAACGGCACTGCCGCCGGACCTGCGCCCAAAGGGAGTCGTCCGTCCAGAGAAGCAGAGTTGGCTCCCGTCATCGTCACCAGGCTCCGGATCGTGGACACCAGGCTGAATATGCTGCTGCGGGCGGGTTCGGTTGAAACGAACGTGCGGGGAGTCTCCCTGCGCGAGATCACGCTGAAAGACCTGGGAAGCGCGGCCCATACGACCTCGTTCGAAGACATCACGGCTCAGATACTGGCAGCCTTGGCTGCGGAGGTGACAGGGGCTGTGGCAAAGAGCGGGACCGGCATGATCGAGGAAGCCGGGAAGAAGGCGGGACGCTCCCTTTCGGAGGCCGTCGAGGGGGTGAAGGGCCTGTTCAAATAACCAAGGACAGACAGCGTGGTCACGAATGGCAATCTGCTCTTAAACGGTTAGTCGATCTTCTGATCGGGGCGGCTTGGAGCAAGGATCAGGTCCACATCCTTCGTCCCCAACCTCGCCCGGTCCACCCACGGCCGATATTCCGCCCCTTTGTCTCCGTAGGTATCGATCACGCGCTGATAGGTCCCTTTCGCCTGATCATACCGCTTGGTGGCAGCCAGGTAGCGCCCGAGGTTGAGCCAATTGTCGATCGCTGTCTGGTTGGCTGTCTTGATCAAGGACCATTCCCGCACCTTTTGATTGCTGTCCATCGACGAAGCCCGCTTGACCAGCCCCTGTTCCATTTCGCGAGCGAGCCCTTCGATCTGCTCGTTTTCCGAGACGGCGGCCGCGATCCGGCCCTGCTCCAGGCTTTGATAAAAGGCCTCCGTGTGCCCCTTGATGATGTCTGCCCGCTGTTGGTAGATGTCTTTGGCACAGCCGGCGGAGCCCACTGCGAGCAAGATGAGCAGAGCAGCAAGGCGGGGTATCTGATGCACTGGGCGAGACATGGGCTGATTATAGCATCGTAGAGGCCCAAGAACTGAGTTGCCTGCTCGGTTGACGATGATTCCTCATGAACTCACGCCCCGCCAGCGCCTCATGGACCTATTGGTCGGGGCACGACTGTCCTCACGCCAGCTTGCAGAACGGCTGGGACTTCCGGAACGACAGGTAGAGGAACACCTTGAGCATGTGATCCGATCGCTGGCCCGAGACCCCGCACGGGCTTTCCTGTTGGAACCATCCGAATGTCTGGATTGCGGATTTATCTTCCGAAACCGCCGAAAGGTCACGAAACCAAGCCGTTGCCCTCGCTGCCGGAGTGAATCCATTTCGCCACCCCGGTACGGGATACGGGTGCGCACCAACCGGTCAGACGCATGAGCCACTGGCCAAGACACAGGCGGTGGTTGACCTCATAAACCGATCCTCTCCCGTTGATCCCCATCATTCCAACGGGTCAGCCCTCCGAATGGTCTGCCCGAACCTAACCGCCAGAAAGCCGGGCGTTTGCTATAGTTGGAAGCGGTTATCGAATAGGTCCTTTCTTTCGATCCGCGATGCCCTTCAGCCTGCCTCATCTGTCCTGGACCGAGGTGAAACGGGATCTGGTTGCCTCCGTCGTCGTGTTCCTGGTTGCCCTGCCGTTGTGCATGGGAATCGCGGTCGCGTCGGGAGCGCCTCCTGCAGCCGGCATTATCACGGGCATCGTCGGCGGTCTGGTCGTCGGATGTCTGGCCGGCAGTCCGCTTCAGGTCAGCGGCCCGGCCGCCGGCCTGACCGTGATCGTGTGGGAACTGATTCACGAGCACGGCATGGAGCGATTGGCGATCGTCATCATGTTGGCGGGAATCATCCAGATCAAATGGGCGTGGCTTCAACTCGGGCAATGGTTTCGAGCCGTATCCCCGTCGGTGATTCACGGCATGTTAGCCGGGATCGGTGTGCTGATCTTTGCGAGCCAGTTTCATGTCATGATCGACGATACCCCAAAGGGATCGGGCCTGGATAATCTCCTCACCCTCCCATCGGCGGTCTGGAAGGGACTCGTGGCCGACGACGCCACGCCCATGAATCATCACCTGGCGGCCCGCATCGGCGTCCTCACCATCACCGGCCTGGTGGCGTGGAATCTCATGGCCCGAGGCCCATTGCTGGCGCTTCCGGCCGTGCTCGTGGGCGTGTCCATCGCGACCGGCACGACGCTCGTGCTGGGCCTTGACATCAACCATGTCAAGGTTCGCGATGATCTTCTATCGGTCATTCATCTCCCGACCTCCGCTCAATTCGCCCACATGCTGGACACCTCGATGCTGGCGGAGGCCCTGGCGCTCGCCGCCATCGCCAGCGTGGAAACCCTGCTGTCGGCGACCGCGGTGGACCAACTCCACAGGGGACCACGAACCCGCTACAACCGCGAGCTGTTCGCTCAAGGGGTCGGGAACGTGCTCTGTGGCCTCCTGGGCGCCTTGCCCGTGACCGGCGTCATCGTCAGGAGCGCAGCCAACGTACAGGCGGGCGCTCGGACGCGCGCCTCGACTGTGTGTCACGGTCTGTGGTTGCTGTTGTTCGTCGCCTTTCTCCCGTTCATCTTGCGGTCGATCCCCACGGCGAGCTTGGGCGCTGTCCTCGTCTTTACCGGGTATAAGCTGGTCAACCCTCAGGCGATCCGCGATCTGGCCCGTCACGGACGGGACGAAGTGCTGATCTATATGGGCACGCTCGTCACGATCGTCACGACGAATCTCTTGACGGGCGTGCTGGTTGGGATCGGCTTGACCGTCGCCAAACTGATCTACACCACCCAGAATCTGAACAGCTATTATGCCCATGATCGAGATGGACGCTTTGCGCTTCATCTGGAAGGTGTCGCGACATTCGTGAGCCTGCCGAAACTGGCCTCCTCCTTGGAGATGATTCCTCCCCATGCCGACGTCGTCATTCGCACCGAATCGCTCGTCCACATCGATCACGCGTGCCTCAACCTGCTCGAGAACTGGCGGACATTGCACGAGACCACGGGAGGCCACGTGAGCATCGATTGGGATCAGCTTCGGCAACAATCCGATCATCGATCGCCGACCGCTGGCCGCCGGGAACCAGCCCGGGACCAGGCCGCCTGACCCCGTACTGCCGATCCCTGCCCTTGGCTTTCAACTGGAAGCGAATCGGCTACGCCAGTACAATGACGCAGCCTGATCAGGAGGTTCGTCGCGATGACGCTGTATGGCTTCCTCTTCTGCATGCTGGCCCTGCTGGCAGCAGGCTGTTCCAGTCAAGATCCAAGCGATCTCTTCGCCACAGCCCAATTTGAAGAGCGGCAGAACAATCGGGAGCATGCCATGCAATTGTATGAGCAGATCATCAAAGACCATCCACAAAGCGAGGTGGCTCAACGAGCGCGTCAACGGCTTGAAGAATTGCATGGCCGCAAATAATCCCAGCTTGCTTCTCTCTGAATAACGTCATCTTCGATTGTTTCCGAGATGACAGCACAAACGGGTTCGGAACCAGTCCGCTGTTCTCACTTCCGCGAAGGCATTGTCCTCATTCTTCGATCACACACGCGAATCGCCTGTCCATGCCGGTCACCGAGTCCCCTCACACGAGACAAGTTGGTTGGTTCACGGCTGCTTGCCTCCTGATCAGTAATATGATCGGCGGGGGCATCTTTACCACGACCGGGTTCTTGGCGCGGGACCTTGGGGATCCACCGGCAATCCTCTTCCTGTGGATAGTGGGAGCAGCGGTTTCGCTTGCCGGAGCTCTTTGTTATGCCGAGCTGGGTACTGTGTTTCCACAGGCAGGCGGCGACTATGTCTACCTTCGCGAGGCCTATGGGCCTCTACCCGCCTTTCTCAGCGGCTGGACCTCGTTCACCGTGGGGTTCGGGGCGGCGATTGCCGCATCGGCCGTCAGCTTCGCGACCTATCTGGTTCGGGCCCTCCCGCTGACGGGACTCGATTCCGGGTGGATCACGGGGCTTGCCCTTGCCCTCGTCTGGAGCCTGACTGCAGTCCACGGGGTGGGACTTCAAGCGGGCGGGCGGCTCCAACAAACGCTCACCACAATAAAGGTTCTGTCCATTGCCGGTCTGATCCTAGGTGGATTGCTCTTTGGAAAGGGGAGCTGGGGCCATCTCCAAACATCACCGGATGCGCCAGGTGTACACGGCGGCGTCCTCGTCGCCTCGTTTGTCTTTGTATTCTATACCTACCTGGGATGGAACGTGGCCGGATACATTGCGGGAGAAATCCGCGATCCCGTTCGGACTCTACCGCGGATCATGATCGGAGGGACGCTCTTCGTAGGGGTGGTTTACCTTTGCCTCAATCTCCTCTATTTCTTCGCCCTGCCGGTCGATCGGCTCGGTGAACCCCCGTTGCTCCCTGTGGCGGAAAAGGCAGCTACAGCCCTCTGGGGCTCCAGGGGAGCCTTCTTCGCGGCGCTCTTGCTGGCCATCTCCATTGCGGGAGCGGTCAGCGCCATGGTCTGGGCCGGCCCCCGCGTCTATTGGGCCATGGCTGTCGATGGCGCACTCCTTCCCTGGTTCGGCGTGCGGCACCAGGGGACGGGGATTCCCGTTCGATCGATGGTCTTGCAGAGCACATGGGTTTCGTTCCTCATCCTTACGAGCACGTTTGAGCAACTTGTCGTCTATGGAGGACTCGTCTTAGCCGGGTTCAGCGCGCTGACCATCGCCGCAGTGATGTTGCTGCGCCGCCGCCGCCCGGAATTGACAAGACCGTTCCGAGTGCCCCTATATCCCTTCCTCCCAATCCTGGTGATCCTGGTCTTGCTGACCCTCATCGCTCACAGTCTCTTTCACCGTCCAGGAGAGTCGCTGATGGGTTTGCTTACCGTGATGATCGGTGTGCCATTGTACTGGCTGATGGGGAGACGGACGAAACGCGAGCGGTCAGCCGACTCTTATCAGTAACCAAAAGACATAGCGTTATACACCATCCACGGCCCGCTTATCGACGACGGCTGGTTAATACATCCGTCTTACGCCTTCCGAAAGACGCTTCCCTGTTTTGAATGTGCGGTAATAGAAAAGGACCTTTTCCACGTACATCTGAGTTTCCTGGATTGCGGGGATTTGATAGTGATTTCGTTTCACGCGGTGTTCTCCGGCATTGTACGCTGCCAGCGCGAGCGACAGGTTGCCGTCAAACCGGTCGATTAAATAGCGAAGATGCTTCGCCCCGCCGCGAATGTTCTCAACCGGGTTGAAAGGGTCCCGCACGTTCAATGCCGCGGCCGTCCGAGGCATCAATTGCATCAGACCGAGGGCGCCGGCGGGAGAAACCGCGAGCGGGTCAAACCCCGACTCCGCTTGAATGACCGCCCGGATAAGCGCTTGGGGTAAGTGGTGCTCGCGCGCGAACCACCGAATCGCTTGATTGAGTTCCCGCTCGGACATTCGACCGCCGCGCCCAACGCTGCCGTTCTGCAGGCTAGCGTTTTTATGACGATCGTGCCGGACATTCTCTTCGGGAAAAGAGGACGTCAGCCTGGAACCCAGATGGTCATGAGAACCGCAGACCTCACTCGTGGCAGCCGGTGGCAGCAGGATGACCAGCGCCATCATTGCCATCGGAAAAAGAGTCTGAGCCAGCGCATGGTGGATTCTCGTGGCGTAGCCGGTTGGATGTGGGATGATTCGCATAGCTTCCTCCCGGAGATCGCCGAGCCGGCGATTCTCACCGCATCGTGTGCACGGTCAGCCTTGTCATAGAACAGGATTCGTGCCGGTCATGGGAGACCTGGCACATCCACACAGTGCCACGAAATCCAGGACTTAGATAGGGTTACGACGTCCCCTGTTAGGAGGGAGGAATGGAAGAGGACTGACGTCTTTTGTTTGGTGAGATCGCAAATCGCGCTGTCCCTCGAAAGGAGGGAGGCCTCATCGGCCCTCTGACCGTCCACGGCTCCACGCTATTTCGATGAAAGCCGCCTCTGAACTGGACGCGCTCAAGGCCGGCTCGAGTCGGGGGTCTCGTCACGGTTCACGAATGACGGTCTGCCCGAGCGGGCTGGACGGAACCCGGGCTGATTCGGCGGGACAAATCTTGCCGGCCAGATTATAGAGGGTGAGTCCGGACAGCGCACGAGCTGCCGCATCGTCCCGATGTCGAATAACGTCGTCGATAGCATCACCCAAATGCGAGACTCTGGACAACCCGGCTGATTTCTCTCGCAAGATATCCAAGATGGTCTGAATGCCGATCAGTTCCGGCGGCCGCATGAGGACGAGTGCCTTCGAATCTTCCAGACGCCCGACCAATCCCGATGATCGTAGTTCCTCGACAAGGTCCTCCACGATCGAGAGAGGGACGCCCACGTCAGCCGCCAGTTCATCGAGCGTGGCGGGGGACACTCCGCTGATCGCTCGAGTGGCCATGGTCGCCAGAAGCCGAAGAGTTGTCCGCTCGCGGAAGGCATGCGTCCCCTGTCTCCAAAGGTAATGCGCTTCATACGCACGCGGGTGCTGATGGAAATAGGCCACTTGCGCCCCGATGAGGATGATCAACCACCCCACATACAACCACAACAAGAACAGGATCATGATCGCGAAACCGGAATAAATGGCGCTGTATTTGGAAGAGCCAGCCACAAACGCCGCGAATCCTTCGCCTGCCAACCCCCAGAGGAGCGATGCCGCCGCCCCTCCGACACAAGCCGACCACGTTCGGACATCCGCGTATGGAATGAACTTGTAGAAGAACGTAAAGACCCCCCACAGGATCAGGAAGGGAAGGTACTCGGCGATCCACACCAACACAAAGCCCAATGGTTGAAGGTCCAGAATCCGCTGAATGAGCGCGTGATTCTGAATGGAAGCCAACAAACCGAACGCGGTGACAATCAGGACGGGACCCACGAGCACGACGCTGAGGTAGTCCGTGAACTTCCTTGTCCAGGAGCGCCCTCGTCGCACGTTCCAAATCGCATTGAACGTCTGTTCGATTTTGTCGATCAAGGAATAAGTCGTATAGAACAAGCCCGCCACCCCGACGATGCCGAGCACGCCGACCTTGAGATTGTTGACGAATCCCACGACGCGGGAGGTGATCTCTCTCCCGCTCGGTCCGAGCGGCTCAAGCGCCTGGCTCAGTAAGGGTTCGACCTGTTGGTGCACACCGAACGCTTTCAAGACCGACACCGTCACGGCGAGGAACGGAACCAACGATAAGAGCGTGGTGTAGACTAAACCCGCGGCCCGCGCATCCAATAGGCGGCGGCGGAATTCCCAAGCTACGGCGCTGATCAGCCGAAGCGCCGACAGGCCAACCCGTTGCCATTTCGGCAAGTGGGTCAGATCAAGGGTCCAGAGATCATGAGAGAGAAATTGTTCAAGGCGTTGGAGATTCACAAGCTTACCCAACCGTCACGGCATAAGGCCGTATTCTGTTGAAAAATCAACGCAAACTGCAGCTCCCTTCCTGAGTGAGAATACCACCCTGTATCGACAGGTCCGTGCTCTCCAGACCCCGACCGGTCAGCCGTCGCGCCCCTCCAAAGAAGAATGGTATCGGCTTCGCTCCGGTGGATAAAGTGGCGCAGGGAAGCGGCAACACCAACGTCGCGCCGGGTGCTGAGCCTGATGCTCAATCTGTCCTTCTCCCTAGTCCGTTGGTCCCACTCCTGATCTGGAGGTGCGGTATGCGCTCCATACAGCTCATGGTTGCTCTGCTTGTAACGGGGACGCTCGCTATCCCCGTTTTCGCCGATGAGCCACGACCTGCCGACCCGCTAGGAATGTGGGAGTGCTCGCAAACAGGAGCGGTCACACTTTACACAAATCGCGAACGAGAGGGATGCCGAAAGCTCGAGTTAAAACCGCTCTCCGTTGTGCCACCCATGCCGGAATTGCCCGCCAATCTTCTGCAACCCACGGTGCCGGCTTTCGACATCGACCAGGTGCCTCAAATTTCTCCGCCCGCTCCGGCGCACAGCCGCACGGTGCCTGATTGGGCCAAAGGCTGGTATGCGAACAATACGTCGGACGCGTCCGTACAATCAGAAGTTTGTTCCCTGTATTCCGAATGGCTGCAACTCGTCCAACGGACGCGAGGAGGGTTCTTCTTTGGGAACGATCCGTCGTACGGCACCGATCCGTCCGGACGAAACTACTTACCGACCAACCCATTTTGGGACAATGCACGGTATTTTGCATTGGCGAGAATTTTCGGAGCCGGTTTCGTTCCGATCGGTTGTCTCTAAACCGTTCGCTTCGGACAGAACCGACCTCCCACAGTAATGAACTGCACGACTCAGTTGAGCAGCAAGCACCTGCCAGTTCGTATACTCGATCTTCTCGTTCGGTCCGCCTTTGCCGTGCGAAAGCGGCGCCCGTTTCGTTATCGCCTGCGCGTGACCGTGGATGGGTGCGCGCGGTCTACCAACCACCACGCGCATGGTCTTCTGTGGCTCATGTTGTCAAGCCACGCAAGGCTGTGCTAGCCTCGCAATACGGAGTTCCACACGGGCTTCTGGGGATCCGGCAGGCTTCGTCACCGCAAAAGGACCGCCGCTCGTGCTTCACTGGCTCTTGAACTTGCTCCGCCAATACGTTCACCGAGATCCTCTCCCCTTCCTGACTAAACAAGGGCTCGTCGTCGGAAAGCATTTCATGATGCTGGAAGATGTCGTCATCGACCCGAGCCACTGCTGGCTGGTTACGATAGGGGATGAGGTCACGTTGGCCCCCCGGGTTCATATTTTGGCGCACGACGCCAGCACAAAACGCCACTTAAATTACACTCGTCTTGGGAAAGTCACGATCGGCAACCGAGTGTTCATCGGCGCCTCGACGTTGATTTTACCCGGTGTAACGATTGGTTCTGATGTCGTTGTAGGCGCCGGGAGCGTTGTCACCCATGATGTGCCGTCCGGAGTGGTCGTTGCGGGCAATCCGGCACGAGTCATCGGCTCACTCGAAGATTTTCTCGCTCGGCGGAAATCGGAAATGGAGACAAGCCCGTTATTCGGGGACGAATATACCATTCGTGGAAATGTTTCAGACGCCATGAAAGCAGACATGGTCAAACTGATAAAAGGCCGGTATGCCTACGTCAGTTAGCGTTTCTGGTCGTGATGCGGCGGCGCCCTTTTCGGTCTTATTGGCCACACACTGAAGTCACATAACTTCACGTGCCTTGCTTCCCGGAATCGTATTCCGACTGTTACGCGCGAGACAGAGGGTGTGCCAGGATTAGTTGAAAATTGACGAAGCGGCTGCCTTTGTGGTGCTGTGCGGTGACCGTGGATCAGACAACCACCACCCCACACCAACGAAAGGAGCCGCTTCATGAGAAACGTAATCC
>WBZO01000340.1_pt1 | contig 107225 bp, 87 predicted proteins | sample 5204261 | NCBI WGS metagenome assembly WBZO01 (sample SAMN12412400, study PRJNA552823) | activated sludge metagenome | isolation source: activated sludge from anammox sidestream of wastewater treatment plant... | place: USA: North Carolina | collected 2017-09 | reverse complement strand
CAATAAGATTCGAGTGATCCAAAGAAGGGCTTACGGGTTACGTGACGAGGAGTATCTCCGACTGAAAATCCTTACCTGTATGCTCAAGGAGATATAAAAGAACCCACACGACTACACGATGACCCACCATTTTCAAAGCAGTGAACTTCAGAATATGGGGTATTCCCATTGCTATTATGTAAATTATAACCACTGGGACAATGATGACGGGGCCATAATGATGAAGAGGACAGAGAAAATGAATATGAGCGGGAAAATGCTTAGAAAGGATATTGGAATATCACAATTTTCCGATGTTACAACTGAATTCATATTTAGTGCGTCTCACGTTATTTTGCAGGTCTGAATTGCCTGACCAGTGAATGCCATTCCCAGGGAAAAGAGCATCACTTCTCTATTGGAGAGACAATTTACACTGATACCGACGGTGCGACCGAAAGGACTGGTGCAGAAATAAAGGTAGTAGATGCAACTGGTAACACAACTATTTTGAGAATTGATGTGAAAGTCAATGGCTTACATATCTAAGAAAGGAATCCGTATGAACAAGAAAAGATTTGTTGTTGTAATATCTTTAGTAATTGCCGTAAACGTAATGTTCTATTTTTCAGATATATCCAGGGCAAAGGTAGCCAAAATCGATGCCATGAAATTATATGATAAACATTGTAATGCCTGCCATGATAAAAATGGAAGACCAACTGATTTTGGCAGGGAACTGGAAACGACCGATTTTACTGATAAGAACTGGCAGATAAACACAACCGATGAAAAGATCATCAAACAAATCACTGACGGCACGCCAGAAAAGATGATGCCCTTTAAAGACAAACTGAGTGTTGACGAGATCGGTGCACTCGTGCCAGTTATCAGGAACTTCGCAAAGAAATAAAAAATTCCCGTCTTATTTAGTTCGCCTCGCTTTTATTTCCAACATATTTTCACGGATCTTAGTTTTGCAAAAATACGTTCAACGTCTTCTTCAGTACAGAATTGCGGTTTTGTTCTGCATAATCAGCGTAACGGTTTTTTTTGGCTACTATGCCCGCCAAATAAGGACCGATAATTCCATCGAGATATGGCTTTCAAAGGATGATAAGGACATGGAATATTATAAGACATTTTTAAAGAAATTTGGAGATGAAGAGTTTTTGGTAGTAGCATTCAGCGCCCCTAATATTTTCACGAAAGACTCTATCCAGTACCTTAACACCCTGGCGGAAAAGCTGAAAAAACTAAAGGGTATTACAGGGATACTTTCTCTGGCCGATGTATTCAAAGACAAGATTACCTCACCTGTTTTCAAGGAGAAAATCAAGACTCAACAAGGCCGCTCTGTAATGAACATCTTCAAGCAGCAATTACTCGCAGATTCAGGGTATTACAGCACGATTATTTCTAAAAACGGTAAAACGACTGCCATCATTGCCACCATACAATGTGCAGGACCAGAATCGAGGAAACAATTAGTGAGCGCGGTCAAAAATACGCTCGCCGAAACGACCGTTGAACCGATAGACACGAAGCAAAAAAAACGAAATTATCATTTAGCCGGCCCATCCGTGGTAAATGTCGAGCTTGATCAAATGTCAAAAAGAGACATGGACAAATTTACACCACTTATGTTTGCATTATCGATTATCGTATTAGGGTGTCTGTTTAGAAAGTTTTCTGGTGTATTCATCCCTTTGCTAACGGTTGGAGTTTGCATCATTTGGACTACCGGTTGTTTTGTGCTGTTTGGACAGACCATGAACATGATTGCAAACATGCTTCTCCCTCTGACTTTTATTATTGCCCTTTCAGCCTCGATTCATCTGATCAGTCATTATTACCACGAGAGTAAATTTTCCATCCGGAAAGAAGATACCATTTACCAAACTTTACGACACGCTGGTATCCCTCTTCTTATGACCACGATCACCACTGCAATTGGGTTTATTTCACTGACAACCAGCAGCATTCCCCCAGTTTTCATCACCGGTTTATTCATGAGTGGTTGTGCATTGCTTACCTTTATTATCAGCATGACGTTTATACCCATATTGCTTTCCTTTGTCCCATCTTTTACGCCTGCATATGCAGGAAACAGAGTTTCAGCCAGAAACGATTCAACTGAGAATCAGGACAGAGAACGAGGCATCGGACTTCTCCTCCTTATTCTCAGTCGCCTTATTATAAAGTACAAGGGTCTCCTCCTTTCTTGTGTTTTTGTTGTGGGACTACTCTTTGCGTGGGGCATCTCAAAACTTCGGGTAGAATCAGACCTTATGGCATCCTTCCCGGCAAACAGTCAAATAGCAAAGGACAATGCCTATATTGAAAAGCATCTGATGGGCTTGCTGCCTGTGGAAATCGTTGCAGAAACAACCAATAGCATGAGTATACTTCAGCCGAGCCTGTTAAATAATCTGGTCGGTCTCCAGCAATATCTTCGTAAAATACCTGAAGTGACAGGCTCAACTTCCATTGCAAATTATATCCAGAAAACCCATCAAATCGTAAACTACGATAATCCTCAGTATTACTCTATACCAGACACAAAAAGAGAGGCTACAGACTATTTAAAAATGGCTTCTGTATATGGCGACAAATATGTTTATAGCCTGTATACAAAAGAATATACGAACGCGAGGATATCCGTACGAATGAAGCAAGTTGGTTCGAACCGCTATCAGTTAGTGATAAGGTCTATAAAAGAATACATCCATAACCATCTTGATACAACCGCATTATCATGGCATATTACCGGGATCGTTCCTCTTTTAATTAATGTTCAGGACAACATCCTCCGGAGTGAAATACAGTCCTTTTCCCTAGCCTTTTTTCTCACATTTATTTCAACGGCAATTGTCCTAAAATCTATAAAGATCGGGATCATTAGTATCATACCCAATCTGTTACCAATCACGATAACCCTTGGTTTGATGGGATTTACCGGAATGAAGCTTGACGCAACGACGATTATGATTGCCAGTATTGCGCTGGGGATTTCTGTCGACAACACCATACACATATTTTACTGTTTTAAAAGGGAATTCTCCACTGATGGTGATTATTCAAAGGCGGCGTGCCGTACGTTGCAAGGGGTGGGGAAAACCGCCATGATTACCTCTTTATCGGCAGCCTTTGGGTTTATGGTATTTTCCTTTTCGAGCTTTAAACCAGTACAATATTTTGGCGTACTTACAAGCGTGACCATGGTAAATGCCATTATGTCTGATTTATTTATATCGCTTGGTTGTCTGACACTGTTTAAACCGTTTTGAGGTTTTTATTCGATAAAAACCTTACAAGAGGTTATCAGAATATGAGCAGATGGAAATACATTGGGGTATTCCTATTATTAACTATGAGGATTATTGGCTCGGTATGGACACAAACATTTGCCCCGTTGCCCGAGACACCACCCAATTTTAAGATTGCATTTATTGGAGATCAGGGATTGGGAAAAGGTGCGGAAGCGGTCCTTAGGCCGATCAAATCCGAAGGCACGCAAGCCATATTACATCAGAGATTTTGATCGTTGGAACGATCCGTCTGCTTGGGAAATGCAGATTAACAAAATTCTTGGTCCAAATTTCCCCTATTTTGCTTCTCCTGGAAACCGCGATATCAAATGCTGGAATGGAGAGGATGGTTATCAACAATACTTAAAGAATCGCCTCAATCGGTTGAATATCGTATGGGATGGAGACTTAGGGGTAAAGTCATCGGCAGTACAATACAAAGACATCTTTATTATATTAGTTTCTCCTGAGGAGATAGGATTTGGCCATGCTTCATACATTAGAGAACAACTTGCTGAGAATAGATCTATTTGGAGAATATGTAGTTAGCATAAGAATTGCATCCCATGCAAGTAGGGGAAAAAGAGAATGAGAGGGGATGGGACGTATACGAGGAGGCAAGAAAATGTGGTGTGATTATCGCTACAGCACACGACCACTCCTACGGTCGCACATATCCCATGAGTAATTTTATGAATCAAACAATCGCAAACTGTTCGAATAGTTTGAATATCACTGAAGGCAGAACTTTTGCCTTTCTTCCCGGGCTTGGCGGTGCAAATATTCATGATCAAAAAATGAATGAACTCTGGTGGGCAAAGATTTATACAAAAACACAGGATGCAACTCATAGTGCCGTTTTTGGTGTCTTTAACGTAGATGATATGTCAAATAAGGCAATGTTCTACTTTAAAAACGTTCAAGGCGAAGGCATCGGTTGTATCGACGTAATTAATAATATTCATTGCAAAGCTACTACTCCGCAAAAGCAAGCCTTATCTTTAAAAACGTTCATAATTCAAACCACGAAAGGTTAAATCAGGAAAGGCCTTGTAATAAACACACGTGGTATAATTTCGGAAATATCAAATGAAATATAAACATAATGGAATAACAATCAATAACCATAACGCAGCGACAAATTGTGATTTTTTAGTTAAACCTGCATATCAACATTTGAGTCAACCAATCCTGAAGGATGCAGAGTGGTTTGGCATGTCGGCAGATGAGTGGGTGAGACGGGTAATAGCAATTCATTTTGACCCTGACATTGGCTCGCCTTATTGGCTTTGGAAGGAAAGGGAGTTAGGTATCAATGCGAGAAATGAAATCTCTTCGTTAGAAGATCTGCATATCCTGGGACCTATGGAGGAAGAAGACCTTCGGCGGTACCCGCTGGAATATTTTATTCCAAAAATTTACCTCGGGAACAAGGCAGAATTAATCCTGGGTGAAACGGCAGGAACAACTGGCCTCCCGAAAGTAACTGCATACCTAAGAAAAGAGTTCTATATTACTTTTGTCGATTGGTTCCGGTACATCGCAGAATACAGGGGGTTTCCTCAAGGCGCTCAGTGGCTATGGGTTGGTCCCAGCGGCCCGCATATTATCGGCAAGGCGGTAGGATTGGTAGCAAATCGTATGGGGAGTATGGATCCGTTTTCCATTGACATGGATCCGCGATGGGTAAAAAAACTGAAACCTGATTCCCTGGGATACAAAAGGTACATCAGCCACCTTCTTGAACAGGCACTGGATATATTGGAACGACAGCATATCGAAGTAATCTATTCGACACCACCTCTGCTCCTCAGATTGGCTGAGACCATGCATAGCAAGCAAAGGATGCAGATACGCGGGATTCATTATGGCGGAGTTGCCCTTGAGCAAGAACAACTCAAAAGGTTTCGAAGCGAACTCTTTCCAAATGCCGTTCATATTGCCGGTTACGGAAACACCTTGTTTGGCCTGTGCATGGAAATTGAAGAATCTCTGGATGGCAATCTTGATTATTATCCTCCCGGACCTCGTATGGTGGTGCAGGTCGTTTCAACAAAGAACGGTATTCAACCAAGCATAAATCGCCTTGGTGAAGTAGTTGAATATGGAGAAAGGGGACAGGTCGTATGCCATAGGCTCGATGAGTCATTTTTTATTCCCAATATGTTCGAAAGAGATGAGGCCATTCGGTATGCGCCTACCAAAGACGTTCAATCCCTCGGCATTTATCAGGACGGTGTCAGAAATCCAACGTTGTTAACCGGATTGGAGGCAAATGCAAAGGTCGGGGTTTATTAAAAGCTGAACCGTAAGTTTTGAAACGATATATGAACCTGGACTCGTGATATAACATGGAGACGTATCAAACGTTTGAGTTCAATCGAGGACGATTGAACCGGCAAACAGACACGTTTCAAGCAATTTTCCCTTGAAAGGACATTATGAAGTTATTGGAAAGCAAAGTCGAACTGCTTGCGCCTGCCGGCCGATGGGAGGCATTAACTACCGTGATCGATGCCGGCGCTGATGCAGTGTATATCGGTGGCAAACGCTTTAACATGCGGCTTCACAGATCAGATTTTAATTTTACAGATGAACAAATAGTAGATGCCGTACGGTATGCCCACTCAAAGAAAGTAAAGCTTTATATCACGGTAAATAATTTGTTAAGTGATGATGAACTCGGCAATATAGCTTATTATTTGAGCTTCTTAAGCGAAATTCAAGTTGATGCCATTATCGTTCAGGACCTTGGTGTATTGCATCTGATAAAGCAGTTGGGCATTTCCACACCTGTCCATGTCAGTACCATGATGAACATTCATAACATCGAATCTGCATGGGCATTGAAAGAATTGGGAGTGAGCCGCATTATTACCTCCAGGGATATTTCCCTTGCACAGGTGACGGAGATACATGAAAAGACAGGAATTGAAGTTGAGTATTTTGTACATGGAGACCTGTGCGTTTGCCAGAGCGGGCAGTGCTATGCCAGCGGCGTGCTTTTTGGGAAGAGCGCAAATCGCGGCGAGTGTATGAAACCGTGCCGATGGTGTTACACCCTTGTAGAAAACGTTTCGGGACAGCCCATAGGAGACCTGCCCTCAGGACATTTTTTAGCCATGAAGGATATGAACCTCCTGAGACATATCCCTGACCTTGTCCATGCGGGGATTTGTTCCTTTAAAATTGAAGGTCGTATGAGACACGCCGATTTTTTAAAAGTAGTTGTTGGTATTTACCGGAAAGCGATAGATACTTATCTCGATAATCCTGCCACGTATTACTTGTGTTCGAGTGAGTACGAACAGTTATATAATCATCGGGTACGTGAGTTTACAACGTCAATGGCCTTTACCCCTTCATCTGTTTCTCTTGTTGACATTTCAGGAAACCGCGAGCCTCTTTTCTTAAGCCGTGCGGCAAAGGAGTTGTCACTCACGAGAGAAGATATTTATAATAACCCCTTTGAAATACAAACCACAGAGGACACTGAGAAAGAGAAAATAACTAACTTTCAATCAAAACACTCAGATAGACACTACCCACTATTATCTGTAAAAGTAGCCTCAATGAATGCACTCAAGGCAGCGCTGAATGAAGGAGCAGATCGCATATACATAAGCGGAGAAATCTCACCGATGAGGAAACAGTTTTGGACAAAGGCATTGTATCGTGAGGCGCATGAAAGAGTCCAAGATGCGGGGAAAACCATAGGGTTTGGGACACCCCGCATAACTACTTCACGTGAGATGGCTGATATGGCATGGTTATTTGAGCAGTCCGCATCATTAGGTGTCGATTATGTACTGGTGCATAATCTGGGTACCATGCGGTTGGCAAAGGAATTTGGCTTAAACATTTTAGGAGACCTTTCATTCAATGTCCTCAATGCACAAACCGTAAATCTGTTAAAGGAATTAGGCGCACGTGAGGTCACAGTTTCTTTGGAATGTTCTTATAACCATTTGAAACAGATATCTAACGAATCATCTCTTTCTGTGGAATGCATCGTTCACGGACCTGTTTCCAGCATGATACTTGAACACTGTATCCCGGCCATGATGACCTCTCAATCACATAAAAAGGACACATGCAGACAGGTCTGTCAATATATAGGATATGCCCTCAAGGACGAACGGGGAGAAATACGCACCATCGAAATAGATCAATACTGCCGCAATCATCTCCTGCTTGCAAGGGACATTTGCGTATTACCCTACATTTATTCCTTTGTACAGACGGGTGCAAAGGTATTCAGGATCGAGGCACAGTATTATGAAGACGGACTTATAAAAACGCTGGTACGCTTCTATCGTAAGTATTTAAGCATATCACAAGAACATCCTAATCTCTCATTACCCATGTTAGAAAATGATTGGGATAAACTGGTTGAAGAAAGCCCTCGGGGTTTTAACCTGGGTGCCTATATACACGATATAACCCATTCAAAAAGCACGGCAGAGGTGATGAAGAGTATAAAATGAGTATCCTTGGATACTATGAGGGTTTTGTTTGTTTCTAACCTCTATCTAAGAACGAGATAAATATGACAAAGGATTATATCGGCCCTGATGCCATCCTTCAAAAAAAATCGGAATATCTGATCCCATGTGTCTACCATTTTTATAAAAAGCCAATACAGATTGTCAGAGGTGAGATGCAATACCTTTACGACCACACGGGCAAACAATATCTGGATTTTTACGGTGGAGTATCAGTGATGAATGCGGGTCACTGTAATCCGGAGATAGTGGAAAAGATATGTGAACAGGTAAGAACGCTTCAGCATACCACCACCATCTATCTTACGCAACCCATCGTGGATCTTGCAGAGGGTCTGGCACACATTACCCCAGGGACACTTAAACGGTCATTCTTTTGTGCCAGTGGATCAGAGGCAAATGAAGGGGCGGCGCTCCTTGCCCAATTGTATACAAATAAACATAAGTTTGTTGCCGTTCAGCAGGGACTTCATGGTCGTACAAAACTTACCATGAATCTTACCGGCCTTCAGATGTGGCGAACAGATACTAACCCTCTGAGCGATGCCGTCCATATCCCAGGGGCAGACTGTTACCGATGCGTTTATGGACTTACCTACCCCCTCTGTAATTTAAAATGCGCTAGATTTTTAGAGGATGTTGTTAAAAGAGGTGACTTTGCCGCCTTTATCGTCGAACCCATCCAGGGTAACGGTGGTATTATTACACCGCCTCCGCAGTATTTTACGGTAATTCGGGAAATTCTAGATAAGTACCATGTACTCTTAATAGCAGACGAGGTTCAAACTGGATTTGGCCGGACAGGAAAGATGTTTGCCATGGAACATTGGAATGTTGTGCCTGACATTATGACCATGGCCAAGGCACTTGCCAATGGCACTCCTATCGGCGCCTTTATGACAAACGATAAAATTGCCTCATCTTACACACGACCAGGTGCATCAACAACGGGTGGCAACCCTGTGTCGGCTACGGCTGCTTTGGCGACAATTGATGTTATTGAAAAATACCAACTCGTGCAGAAGGCAAAGGATCTTGGTGACTATTTCAAAGGCAACCTATTGGAAATCAAACAAAAATACAGCCTTATAGGGGATATCAGAGGGAAGGGCCTTATGGTAGGTATTGAATTAGTCAAAGAAGATAAAATCCCTGCCATTGAAGAAATAGACTATATCCTCGAGAAACTCAAAGATCGCGGTGTCCTGGCAGGAAAGACAGGTGTATCACGAAATGTACTTACCTTCCAGCCACCCTTAGTAATTACACGGGGTGATATTGATCTGGTAATAGGGACATTGGATAATATACTATGTAACGTGGTAGCAGGAGTTTCTTAAATTAATCTAGAAAATATTTCCAATGAAAACTTGAGTATGAGGCACAAACGCTCAAAAACAAGATTTAAGAATTTTACGTGGTTACTGTTCATCATCCTATTCATGATTAGCAAAATTTCCGGATGTAAAGGCTTTGACCATTTAACGCGTATTGATATGACCTATCCAAAGGCTTCTTTTTGTGAAGATTGTCATGGTGACATTTATCATGAATGGGTTAGCTCTCCACACGCTAGGGCTTTTACCAGCAACACGTTCCGCATGGCTACGCATAATTACTCGTTTACCGATTGTATGGGATGCCATGCGCCCGAACCAACGTTTTCTGCTACTCAATCTGAAAGTCGTAATATTTTTCGTGAGGAGGGGATAACCTGTGTCTCTTGTCATCTCGAGGAGAGCAAGATGGTTGGGCCAGTTAAGCCTACGGGAATACTCGCGCCTCACCCGGTGAGGGTTGATGGCGATCGATATCGAAACAGCCAATTTTGTGGCCGTTGCCACGAAGGCACTTTTAGAGAATGGTCGGACGTAAAGACGGAAAATAAACACAACTGTCAGGAATGCCATATGCCTCCCGTAAAACGAAGGATAACTCAATCGGAAAAATTTATCTCTAAAATGATTGTGGCTACGGAAGATGTATCTGTACAAAAAAAACATACCTTCGGTCTTTATAGGGAATTGCCGGACATTGATCCCTTTCATGTCACCGTAAACAGGGAAGGGGAACTTTTTAAATTGGTACTTGAAAACAACATTCCCCATGCGTTGCCGACGGGAGATTTTGGGATTCGGATTGTAACAGTTGATATTTTAGCTGTACAAACCAATAATGAAGTTGTTCGAATAAAAAGATTTGAATTAATAAAGGAGATACATACCGCAATTCCGCCAAAAGGTTCTGTAAACTGGACATTTTCATTGCCGGACACAGCAAAAGCCGTTCGATGTGTAATATCACGATACCATGTGAATAATGATGAAAGAGAAGATTTGTATCAAACAGAGGTGCCGATAATTTGAAAATATTTCCCGTTCGCAGATTCACAACCATTGAAATTATTTATCATGCCATTCAGTTAGTTCTCTATCTGATTTTGTTTGTCAGTGGTGGTATGATTCTTTTAAAGCGATTACTTGAAGTTGAGATAGTTAATTTAGTCACACTGGCAAATATCCACCGTGTAACCGGCTTTGTATTGATTGCTTTTATCGTCCAGATTATTGTTATTAGCATATTTTCAAAAAATTTCAGACCTTTGTGGGAAACGTTCCTTGATGCGTTCAAGTGGCTTTACAGTGATATTATATGGTTGATGAAAATGTTAGGCCACACCTTTAACTCCAGGGTAAAATTACCACCTTCAGGGAGGTTCAATCCAGGTCAAAAAATACATCTGTTGGTTATTTGTTTGTTGTTGCCTGTATTCGCAAGTACCGGACTTATCATGATATTTGTGCCTGGAGCTCTTGGACCATGGGTGGTACATACGATTTGTTTTGCCCCTGCGACTTTGTTTTTAGCCATACATTTGTTCTTGTCGATAATAAATCCTCCCACGCGTAAAGCTATAAAAGGAATAGTAACAGGGTATGTGCCTCTTGATTATGCAAGAGAACATCATGCCCTTTGGCAGAAAAGTGAAGATACCATATCCTCTACAAGCCAGGTATCGTTACCAGCGGTCATGCTTACAATACTGGTATCTGTTGCCATTTTGGTCGGCATAGCAGGGTATGCAGGTTTTGATCGTGTAAAATTACAAATAATAAAAATTGCAAGTGATGATGCGAGAGAAGCATTGTTGCCGGGTATGTTGATTTCCGTTCATGCAGAAGAACCGGATGCAAAGCAATGTACATCGTGTCATAATTATCTTAATTCACCTCCGGCCTCCAAATGCCTTAAATGCCATCGGAAGATTCTTGCCGTAATCAACAATAACCAAGGATATCACGGTGCATTAACAGGACAATGTTGGACTTGCCATACTGAACATAAAGGTTTGCAGGCAGATATCACCTCGTTAGACCTAAAAGGCTTTAATCATGAGAATGCAAGGTTTTCTTTAGAAGGCAAACATCGTGATTTGGAATGCAGGTCATGCCATAAACAGCAAAATAAAAATAAAGAACTCACCAGAACTAAATTTATAGGATTGCCGTTTGAAAAATGCATAGATTGCCATGACGATATACATAAGGGTCAATTTCAAAAAGAATGCCAAAGTTGCCACTCAGAATTTGGTTGGAAAGGTACATGGCTTGTAGATTCTCATGGTGCAGATTCGGCGTATCCTCTCAATGGAATGCATAAGAAACTTAAATGTAATGAATGCCATAAACTGCCGTATAAAAACGCAAAACTGGCCGAATCGAAGCTCGCTGGTTTATCGCATGAGTGTTCTTCCTGTCATGATGATATCCATGATGGCCAAATGCATAATACCTGCGAAATTTGCCATAATGAGCAAGGCTGGAAAGGCATGAATCTGTTATTTGACCACAACCAACACTCATCAAACAAGCTGGATAAGTTGCATACACATGTTTCGTGCAACTTATGCCATTTGCCTGATAAGGACAAGATTGTCCGGTACAGTCCTTTGCCTCAGCAATGCGATACGTGTCATACAGATATCGTTGATTTTATGAATGGTAAGTTACCCGATGGTAATGGAAATGCAGATCCCCATGCCAAACGTGTGACCTGTGTAGACTGCCATAGGACTGACATCGCCAAACAGTCGCCGCATCAGTACGCGGAAAAATGCGCAGATTGCCATAATCCACGTTATTATAACCTGTATTTCGATTGGCAAAAATCCATAGCTCGTGGTTTTGAGAGCAATTTACGATTGATTAAAAGTTTAGAAGGAAGCGATGACGGTCAAGAGGAGCGTATAAGCGCAAAGGTTAAAATCGCTGAAAAAATCGGCTTTCACAATATTCAATTAAGTATAAAATTACTTGAAGGTAATGGTCTGTTGCCTTCAAGGTAAAAAATTAACGGCTTAACAAACGCATTTCCAAAATTACGAATAAGAAAAACATACATGAAAGTTAAATTAATCAGTACCAATCAAGAGAAAGATCCTTATCCCGTAATGCCGATCGGTATGTGTCTTGTCGGAGAAGCGGCGCGCAAAGCCGGTCATCAGGTAGAGATGTATGATATGACTTTTCAGAAGAAGCAGCATTGTATTTCCCAATGGGTTGAAACTCCGCATGACGTCATCGGAATTTCCATGCGGAATTTAGACAACTGTGATGCCCTGTTCAGTACTTCTTTTATTCCTGGAGTAAAGAAAATAATTGCAGACATAAGAGGACGTTCTTCTGCGCCCCTTGTCCTTGGAGGGGCTGCAATGGGAGTAGCGCCACAGGCTCTTTTGCGGGAAGTTGGAGCAGATTACGGCATTGTGGGAGAGGGGGAGGTCGCTTTTGTGGAATTACTGAAACACCTTGATAGCGGTGACGATCCATCAGCAGCAAGAGGAGTAATTTCTCTTAAAACAAAAGAACCTTATAGGCAAATCGAAGGTCTTGATATGAGAGAAAATGTATGGGCAAGAATAGGAGACCGCTTTTCCGTAAAACCTTTTCTAAACTATGAAGGAGTTTATCCTCTTCAAAGTAAAAGGGGTTGTGCCCTCAAATGCGTTTATTGCACTTACGTAAACATTGAAGGGAAAAAATATCGACTAAGAGACCCGAAAGACATTATCGAAGAAATTACTGATATCCGGGATAGATATAATGTTCGCGAATTTGAATTTGTGGATTCTACATTTAATTTACCGGCACGCCATGCAATGAGATTATGCCGGGAAATTGCCAGAAGTCAATTGAAGGTTTCTTTTTTTGGGTCTAATATCAATCCCATACATCTGGAATCTGGTTTACCTGAAGAGATGGTTAGGGCAGGATTTCGCAGTATAACGTGTACTGCGGAAAGTGCTTCAGATAGAGTTCTTGAGGGCATGAGAAAGGGCTTTAAACGTCAACAAGTAGTTCAGATGGCAAAACAATTTCAACAGGCGGGATTACGGGTCTTTTGGATGTTTTTGATGGGAGGTCCTGGAGAAAAGCAAGATACGGTGGAAGAAACGCTTGAGTTTATTCATAGAGAAACGGGGACAAGAGACGTTGCTCTTGTAATTTACGGTATGCGGATTTATCCCAACACCGGAATGGAAACCATTGCTCTGTCGGAAGGGCTAATACAAAAAAGTGAAGAGCTTCTCTGGCCGGTCTTTTATATGTCTCCCGATTTAGATCATGGATGGCTAAAAAAGCGCATCAATCAGGCAATCAGGGAAGATCCCAGAATATTCACGTCGAACCAAACCCAAAGTGCATTTATCCCCTTTGCACAACGCGCCTTAAGCTGGATGAAAGTAGAAAGGCCCTATTGGAGATTTCTCCCAATGATTAACAGAGTAATGAATTTTTATGCAAACTAATTGGGATAAGAACCAATTTGAAATGACACTGTGTAAAGAATACATAAAGCAAAGGAAAACACCCCCGACACCCCCATTTATTAAGGGGATAAACACAAATCCCCCTTAGAAAAGGGGACAAAAGGGGTTGTAAAAAACTTGCAGAAAAAAGAAGTTTTTACAAGATGATACTATAAATAAACTACAAAGATACTGCTATATAAAGAAGATTTTAAAACCACTAAATTCAAAATCCTAGTGTCTGAACGAAAACTAGTAAAAATGTCATCCGAGCATAGCGTGAAATCTTTTGATCATTGAAATTGCAGGGTTTACAGATTTCTCCCTTCGGTCGAAATGACAAAAGCATGCGTTTTCGTTCGGACACTATTATATAAACAAATATTTCATCCCTCTATGCATTTTATTGAAATCTTTAAAAACCATTACTTTGTTAAAAATTTAAGCGGCGCATTTTTTCTTAAGGCGTTTCGATTTAATTTTAAAATAGCCATGGGCAAGATTTTCGTTCTTTGATAAGGCATTAGTAGAGGCAAATTCTAGCATGGAATTGACAGCCTGTTTGATTTCGTTGAAGGTGGTGGGTTTCGTTTCAAGGATTTTGGTAAGATAGGCGTTTTGTTTGATCCAGTAGGTGAGGGTCCATGCAACAAGACAGAGATTCCAGTATCTATCAATCTTGTTGATATGCCTGACCTGGTAGTGGTCAAAGGAAAAGGTGTCCTTTAATTCCTTGAAACCGTGTTCAATACCCCAACGGAGCAGGTAGTTGGTAATGACCATTTTGGCAGAGGCACGGAGATTATTGGTAACAAGGATATGATAGGTGTAGTCGTCATCCTTATTCCACTTGCCAAAAATGATTACAAACTTAATGGGTACATCACAATCATTCAGCTTTGCCTCGAACGAATAGGTTTTATGGGAAACTTCAGAGCCATCCGTAGTTTTGAATTTGACGAATTTGATTTTGTCCCGGAAATGCTTCTTGATGAGGGTCACGAGCTCATCTGGTTTGACGAGACATTTGTTTTTCTTTACGGGATGGCGCATGAAGATGTTTCTGTTCGATTTTATTTCGGAATAGAAGATTTTGCCTTTCTTATGAATGTGCGTGAGGAAGCGTGTTGTCGCATACCAGGAGTCGAAGACTATGCCAGAGAGAGCGAAGCTTTCTGCGTAGAGGTCGAAAAGTTCTAGAGCGATTTGTATCTTGTCTTTGAACTGAGAGTTGTTTTTTCCTCTGGGAAACTCCCTGGCAGGAAGGTAGGGAATGATGTCGATGGGAAAATGCTTTGAGTCTGAGACGAAAGCAGCGCTGACACCGACATTGCAGACCTCTTTTCTTTTGAGTGGCCCGCAGTATTGCAATTTTGCTCCCTCGGTCTTCTTTGCAAAGGGTTTCGGGCAGCCGGTGTCATCGATAGCAAGAAGGCCGTCTTTGGCGGGGGCAGTAGTTCTTTGTTTTTGAATAATTTCCAGTCGTATGCGTTTGAGTGCCTGGGTATCCCATTTTGAATCGGAGAAGAAGCATTGAAGTTTCTGATAATCGGTATGAGTGGCCTTTGCCATCACCTCAAGGGAGTTTCTTTTGTAGTCTTTGAACAAGGCATAGATGACGAGGGTAAACATAGCCATCTGTTTTGTGCTAAAGCAAGAGGCAAAATTTTTCAGAAACGTATTTAACAGAGGAATGTTTGCAGAAAAAATACTCAAATCCTTTGCTCCTGTTGTTGGTTGATTGAAAAATTCACAAGTGCAATTGATAGCAGGAGTAAAGGAATAAGTCAAGCGCAAAACAAGTCACAAAGCATTGATTTGTAGTAAGTTGGGTTGAATTCGACTTATGACTTAAAAATATTTTTTTACATGCGCTTTTTAACAAAGTAATGTAAAAACTAAACTGTTACGAATTTTTTAAATGAGAATTTTGTTTTTGTTTAGAATTTCGATATTAGAATTTAGAGATTCTTAGTTTCTCTGTGGCTAAGTTTTGACTCATGAAATCATGGTAGAGGAATACATACATTTTTACTCAAATAACCTGAGACTAGAAGGAATTTTGACATATGACGAAGATTCGCTGTCATTTCCTGCAATCCTGATATGCGCACCACACCCCAATCTGGGCGGTGATATGGACAACAATATCACTACCAGCATCGCCCGGGTATCCGCAGATAGGGGATTTACCTCCCTCCGGTTCAACTACCGGGGTGTGGGAAATAGTGAGTGCCATATAAAGGACATTGCTCAGCGGTTTCAATATTGGGATGTATCTTTGAATGGCGGCGACTATACTGACGCCGTTACGGATACCCACTCGGCACTTAACTTTTTGATTTCACAAATTGGTAAGGAACATGGAATTTTTGTAGCGGGATATTCGTTTGGCGCCTTCGTTGGAATGAGGGTAGGTGCAGAGAGTAAATACATAAAGGCATTCGCCGGTATATCAATCCCCTTTGGCCGATACCCACTTAATTTTTTACCTGAATGCAAAAAAAGCAAATTATGTATCTATAGCCAGAATGATTTCTCAACGACGGTAAAAGATACCCTGAAGGGTTTTGAAAGCCTATTGCCACCAAAGACCCTGGAACTCATGGAAAATAGCGACCATTTCTACCGGGGGCAAGAAGACCTTATTTCACAAAAGATATGCACCTTTTTCACAGACCAAGGGAAAGAGAGTACCCGATAATATTGGCAGAGAGCATTCATGATCCGTCATCAGGTCGCTCTGTACAGGGTTTGTCGCCGGGTCCCGGCAGCGGGGCTTTGATTCCTCCCCGCGATTCACCATCAATAAGCGCTTCTATGGTGGGGTAAGGGTATATGGTTGGCGCATTATGTATCATCAGTCCGCCGGTATCAGCAGAAGGGCCGTAGGTACTGTAAATTTCACGTCCCAACATTCGCAACATCACGGTTAGCTGTCCTCTGTGATGCGCCGAATGTGTTATTCTCCTCATCATAATCCACGCCTTCGACCGTTTTACATCAAAAAACGGCATTATCTTTTCCCACCATGCCTTATCGGTCTTTTGTAAGGCTTCAAGCCGTTTTCGTGAATCCTCCGCATAACGTTTTATAAACTCCAAACGAGATTCCTGCTTTGGTAAAGGCGGAGCGCCAACGTCGATCTCCAGCATATTACGAAACCAAAGGTTTTCGCTCATACACTGATGCACCATATGCTCCAGGGCATTTCTTCCGCGCCTGTCATTGGGACGTGGACGCACATGCATATCCTCATCCTGAAACATACTCCAGGCACTCAGCGTCTTCATCCGTTCGGTCTCATAGGTATCGATTAGAAATTGGTATTCCATAGGGAACGTCTTCCTGAAAAAATGTTGTTAAATCTTGCCAAAACGTTTTTTTGTGATAATGAAAAAAGTGAAAATTTTGTGAGGCAATACTATAAAATTACCATATTGTCCCGATGAATAACCTCGTCGTATAACTTATAACCCAGCACTTTGGCAATATGAACGGTACTACAGCCCTTAATCTTCTCAATTTCTGCTGAAGAATAGTTGGTCAAACCGCGTGCGACGATCGCCCCGTTTCCTTTTCCGCTAATCGAGACAATATCCCCTTTAGAGAAAATCCCTTCCACGGACACGATTCCTGAAGCAAGCAGACTCTTCCCCTTGTCTCTTAGGGCATGCATGGCCCCATCGTCAATAGAAATCTTCCCTTTTGGCTTTATGGTATAGCCTATCCATCGTTTACGGCTTGCCAGTTTCTCATGCTTAGGAAGGAAGAGTGTGCCAATATGCTCACCCTGTACGATCTTTTTTAATACTCCATCCATCCTTCCGTTGGCAATAATAACCGACTCCCCGGCATTTGTTACAACGGATGCCGCCTCCAGCTTTGTCTGCATTCCACCCACACCCCTTTTGGTCTTTAAATCAAAGGCCAATTGCCGTATCTCATCCGAAACATTTTCTACAATGGGGATAACTGCCGCCTTGCTTTTTCCTGTGGGATGTTTATCATATAAACCATCAACAGAAGAAAGAATAATCAGCAACTCCGCATTCAGGAGGTTCGTTACCAGCGCTGAAAGCGCGTCATTATCGCCGAATTTGATTTCGTCCACGGAGATTGTATCATTTTCATTCACCACAGGAATAGCCTTAAGCCGAAACAAGGTATGGATCGTATTGCAGGTATTCAGGTATCTCTGCCGGTCCTCGAAGTCTTCACGGGTAAGGAGTATCTGCGCTGCATGGTAGCCATGTAATTTAAAGCAATCATCATACATGCTGATCAATTTACTTTGGCCTACTGCTGCAACTGCCTGCAACTCAGGCAACGTAACGGGCCTCTTCTCAATACCGAGTTCCCCCATGCCAGAACCAACAGCCCCTGAACTTACAACGACAACGTGATATCCCATCTGGTTCAATTCCACAGCCTGCCCTGCCAGGTTCTTTATCTGCTCTTTATCCAGATGCCCATCATCGGTCGTCAGAATACCGGTACCTATCTTAACAACGACCTTCTTTACCTTAGATAAGATCTGGCTTCTGAGATCATCCTTTAGTTTCATAAGTATGCATCAATCTGGTAAAATTCTTCGCTTTGCCCAGAATGACCCTATTTATCATTTTGGGGAATGAAACAATGAAGAATCCTAAATTTACGTATAAGAATTTTCATTTTATTTAAGCGGGTTATCGGGTGGCATGGACAAACAAGTTTGTCCATGCCACCCGATAACCGAAGACATACCTTGATCGTTTTGAATGCCTGTCTAAACAGGATGCGGACTTTGCAGGCACATGATATTGGGGTTTAAGATTTTCAACCCCTGCATTTTAAATAATCTGTATTTACCCGTATCTGTCTGCAATCCACGAATAATCATTACAAAAAATGCATTTTATTCGTTTTATCTTCAGAACCGCCTGAAATCTCATATTTCCATCAATTTAGTCTCATTAAGGTAGTTATAATTTCAGAAAAAGTCAAGTAATATGTCAATGAAAGATACGACAAATGCCTGAAATCAACCGATTCAATGGTATTGCTATCGTAATGAATCATAATAATCACGAACTACCACATTTTCATACCTGTTGTCCAGAATGGGAATTTACTGTTGAAGTCAAGCTAGGGAATATGCCGGAACAGACGCTTTGAACGTTATTAAAACGATAATGCATGTTTTCTGTGGGTAATGTATAACAGCCCGTCAGACAAAGAATAATTATAGGGAAACGGACACAATTTCTCACTTAGCCGGCTTATTACGTAATGATACATTCGTTCGGCTTCTTCCGGGGACATTCCCTGTTCTACTTCATAAAAATAACCTAATCCCAGGTCCTCACCGGAGGGCGCCATAATACTCCTTAATCCATGTGCCGCCGGATTTTGAGTAATCGGAGAATCTTTCTCCATTCCGTAAAGGGACGGCAAACAGGAAAAACCCGGTGAATTCAGATAATCTTTATTCAGCACAAAGTCGAGCGTCTCCAATGCTTCTTTTTCCGTTTCCGTCGGAAACCCAATTATTACATAGAGGTGGAATGATATACCGGTCTTCAGGCAGTCACCCAGTATTCTTTTCACAACATCGACATTTATCCCCTTTTTCATGAGATCCAGGATGCGTTGATTGGATGACTCCAATCCAAAGACCAGTTTCCTGCATCCGGACTCATACATCTCCTCAAGCACGTCCCTGCTCAAGGCATTCTCAAACCGCACCCCACCCATCCATCGTATTTCCCATTGGTTTTTCAATATCCCTTGCGATATCTCACGTAATTGATTGACAGGAACAGATTCGTCCGTAAAGAAAAAATATGGGGTGTGATATTTTTGCGAAAGTACATGGATATCCTCCAAGAGCAACTCCGGCCGACGCAAGCGGAAATTTCTGTGATCCAGGTGCAGATTGCAAAAGGCACACTTCCGGTAATAACACCCCCGTGAAGTCTGTACCGGCAGGATGAATGCAGGGGCATAGTAAAGTTTCAAAGGAAGGCCATCAAAGTCCGGTGTGGGAAGTCTGTTTAAATCCTCCGCAAAAAAAGGCTCATTGACCCTGACACCATTGCTATCCCGATAGATCAGATTGGGCACCTTTCTGAAATCTCTTTTGCCATCGAGTTGTCCGATAAGTTCCAGCAGGGCATGCTCACCCTCAAAAACAATAAAACTGTCAACAATGGAAAATAACCCATGTACATTTTTTATATTTTCAATGAGCTTGGTAAAGACACTTCCACCAATGGTGATGTGAATTCCTTTGTCCCGATCCTTTATCAATTTTGCCAGGGTCAGCCCGGGAATGATCTGGGAGGTGCTGGTTACGGAGATACCCAGCACCTTGGGAGAAAACTCCAGGATAGAAGCGAGAATATAGTCCTGGTACAGATTGAGAAAGATGTTTTCTTCTGTGTCATCAAGCGCTTGAAAAATCTCCCGGGACGAATAAACGGAATACCGCATATCATTATTGAGCGCAGTCATAGATGAAGGGTAATACAGGGCAGAAAGCATTCCAAGCGCTTCATTTATGATACTGACACTTTCCATATACCTTTCGAGGTCGTAAAATCCTTCTGACCTCAGGGTGTCTTTTGCAGGTTCCACCTTTTTCGCAAAAGCAGGAATTGTTTCCACCGCATGAATTAATACCTGGCGTTTTTCCTGCTCTCCCGGGATATCCCGGCAGGGGGACCCGGGACGATCCATGTATTTTAATTTATCAAGAATTTTCTGATAAAATTCACGGCAAGTCTTTTCAGTAAGGAGGATATCCAGTAGTTCGATGTTGAGATCCCGCTGAATAACATCAGACACACCATTTTGTCTTAAAAAGGCCGTTAACGAAGGCAGACTAAGGTAGGGTTGTGAAGGATGCCATGACGGTGGGAATAGTAAAAGCACTTTCATTACTTCGATTTTTTACCCCTCTTCAGTTTTTTCAAGAGGTTTAACCTTTGGCGGCATGATCGAATCCAGACGTAAAGCCTCTTTGCCTGCTAAAATATCCATCTGCTTCTGTGCCTGTATCTTTACCGGCAGCCCATATATTTTAATAAATCCAAGAGATGCGTTGTGATCAAAGGTGTCTTCTTTCTGATAGGTTGCCAATTTTTCGCTATACAACGATAATGGCGACTTGCGTCCCACAACAGTACATGTCCCTTTCGACAATCTGATGCGGATCGTCCCCGTCATAAGGCGCTGACTGCTCAGTACATAGGCCACCAGATCCTGGTGAAATGCAGAGAACCAGAGTCCGTTATAAATCAAATCTGCATAATGCGCCGAGACAATATCCTTAAAGCGCAGGGCATCCTTTGTCATAATCATGCCCTCCAGCGCCTTGTGGGCTGTATGCAAAATGATCGCCGCCGGGGATTCATAGATTTCCCTGGACTTAATGCCCACCAGACGATTCTCCAAATGATCAATACGGCCTACGCCATGCTTCCCACCTCGCGCATTCAGGGTGTTAATCAGGGTCACCCCATCCATTTCATTCTCATTAATGGCCACAGGAATGCCTCTTTCGAAGTAAATCTCCAGATATTCTGGCTCATCCGGGGCGTCCTTCGCATTTTTTGTCCACTTGTAGACCTCCTCCGGTGGCTCTGCCCATGGGTCTTCCAGCACGCCGCACTCAATGCTCCTGCCCCAAAGATTTTCATCCGTGCTGTAAGGGCTCTTAATCTTCGCTTCCACCGGGATATTATGTTCCTCTGCGTAGCGAATTTCCTCATCCCTAGTCATCTTCCACTCCCTCACGGGGGCAATAATCTGCAACTTTGGATTCAATACCTGCAAAGACACATCCAGCCGGACCTGATCATTTCCCTTTCCGGTGCATCCGTGAGCCACGGCATCCGCCTTCTCCTCATGTGCCACATCTGCCAATAGCTTCGCAATGAGCGGTCTGCCCAGGGCCGTTGCGAGCGGATAAACTCCTTCATACAGGGCGCCAGCCTGCAGGGCGGGAAATATAAAATACTTGACAAACGTGTCCTTCGCATCAATAACGATCGCCTTCTTCGCACCAATTTTTAACGCCTTTTCCCGAATAGCATCCAGATCCTTCACTGCGCCAAGGTCGATGGTCACCGTAATGACATCCATATGATATTTTTCAGGAATCCATCGAATCGCCACCGAGGTGTCCAGCCCGCCTGAATAGGCCAACACAACTTTTTTCCGTTGTTCTGTCATAAATAGAACTCTCCTGTTGTTTGCTTAAAAACCATAACGCAGCAAAGCCACAACCAAATTCCCTCTATTAGATGAGGAAAAGGGTAGGGTAAAAACTCCAAAAAAGAGGGATTTTATACGATATGGCAGTAATGAAAAGCTTTGGAAAAAATAATCCCCAAATCGGGTATTTGTAAAGGCACCATTTCGAAGTGGAATTATAGCAAACAGGAAGCAAGAATCAAATGATTTTCATTATGAAATAGTTGGCCACCAAACGTATGAGATAATAAAAATATATGGCTGCTTGCTATGATATCTAAGAATGTTTATTTGCTGGTAATTCGATCACAAATGTTGCTCCCGAACCAGACTCACTTTCCGCATAAATCCTGCCATTATGTTGCTGGACTATGCTTTGAGCAATGGATAAACCCAATCCGGTGCCCTTACTATGCTTAATATTTTTTGCAGTAAAAAATGGTTCAAATATCCTCGTAAGATATTCTCTCGGTATGCCGGGACCCGTATCCGACATAACCATCCTTACTTTCTCACTCTCCCATTCTGTACGGATGGTTAAACATTTTTCATTTTTTATTTCTCCCATCGAGGCACAAGCATTTTCTATGACATCCAGGAAAACCCGCCGGATTTGTTTCTTATCTACAAAAACTGCGGGTAACTTTTCATCCAGAAATTTGAAAATCGTAATGTTTGCATATTCAAACTGATTCGACTTTTGCTCGATAATTTCTTCAAGAATATCGTTCACATTAATCTGTTCTTTTGAAAGGGTATAGTTCCCGGTAAGGGTCAACAAGCTCTTTATAACACTCTGTATTTGATCCGTCTCTTTTTGTATCCTGTTTAAATATTTCTTAGCCTTTTCACTGATGGAAGGTTCATTGAGCACAAGATCTGTGCAGAGCTGAATACCTGCCAGGGGATTGTTTAATTCATGAGCCGCCCCTGCGATCAGATTACTTACGGCAAAAAGTCTTTCCGTCTTTACCACCTGGTGTTGCAACTGATATTCCCGCGTAACCTCCCTGAGCACAATAACGATATCGGTTTTCTCCCCACCTACTCCGTGCAAAGGGGAGATAACGACGACGAAGTATTTTTCTTCGGTTTCTTTCGTACGTATTTCATACGAAACGTACGGTTGTTTTTTGACAAATATCTCGTTGCAAATTTCTTTGATCTCAAGATTATTAAAACCAAGGATAGACCCATCATCGGCCCTCCTGACATCCAGATGCCGGGCCATTTCCCTCCCCGCCCTGTTTATTAACGCTATTTTACCCTGTGAATTCAGTAGGATAACACCATCAACCATGCCCTCTATTACGGAATGTAATTTTAATTCCACTTCTTTCAAATGTTTCTCAAGGCGATTCATATGATACTTCTTTACCGCACGGTTACAAACGCCGGCGACCGCCATTTCATCATAAGGCTGGAAGATATAGTCGTCAGCGCCCGCCTTCATCCATTTAATTTCCATGACCTCTGCACCCCTGTTTGCTATTACAACCACTATGGCTTCAGGTATAGTTTCCCTGATCTGCCTCAGTATATACGGATCATCTTCTGCCATCATATCAGAAGACAAAAAGATAATCTGCGGTCTCTCAACTTTCAACACATGCAGAATCTTTTTTATATCAGGCACAGCCAGAATTTCATACCCTTCCGGGCGCATAGAATGTTCTAGAATCCTTACTGTATCGGCATCCTGTGTAGTAACCACTACTTTTGCCGGATATTGCAAAAGCCCGACTTTACCAGCAGGAACCCTTTCAGGGTAAAATTTATGATTAATCAGATTCAACAAATCTTCCATCGCTACCGGTGCATGGAGAATACCATAAGCACCTACCGACCTTGCTAGTTGAGAAGTCAAATAGGTTTGATATGTTCCCGACAACAGAACAACGGGAATGTTAATGCAATTCTTACATACCTCGGATTTCATTAGCCTGCACAATTGAAACCCGTCCAATACCGGCAGGTTTACATCCAGGATGACAAAATCGGGTACATGTTCATTAAGATGTCTTATGACTTCATCACCGTTGGCTGCAAGCGTGATATCTGAAAATCCATTATGTCTCAAATATCCGGCAATATCTCCGTACTTTTCTATGATATCTGTTGCAAATAATATTTTAATATTTAACATGTTTGCTGTTATGCCGCCATTAATATTTTCTTTCCTTAGGTTCAAATGGCCCGATGTTAACGGGTTTATAATCCAGCCTTACGCCGTCCGGTGTGAAATACGCCAAAGTGTGCTTTAGCCAAACCATATCATCCCGTCTTGGAAAATCTGTCCGGAAATGAGAACCTCGGCTCTCCTCCCGTGCGAGTGCGCCTGCAACAACAGCTTCAGCCACATCGAGACTGCCCTTAAGCTCTAATGCCCATACCAGGCTGAAGTTGCCTCGTTTCCCAGTATAATTCAGCTTAATTCGTTGATACCTCTCTTGCAAGATCCTGATATCGTTCACGGCCTCTCGCAATCGGGAGGCGTCGCGGAAGATACCAGCCTTGTTATCCATAACCTTGTTGAGGGCAACTTTGATATCTACGGGAATTTCTCCTCCCCCTGATTTACCCAATGCATTGATCTTTTCCTCTGCGCGTTTTAAAGCATCAGTAAGAACCCCTTCTCCCTTTTTCCCCTCCAATCCTTGTATATACAAGGCGGCATTACTGCCAGCAATCGCACCAAAAACAATGGTATCCAGCAATGAATTTCCCCCCAGCCGGTTCGCTCCGTGCACACTTACACAAGCTACCTCTCCGGCTGCATAAAAACCTTTTACCGCCGTTTCTCCGTCCGTATTACAATCAATTCCTCCCATGGTATAATGCTGCCCTGGCTGAATAGGAATGGGATCGACAACCGGGTCTATTCCGGCAAATTCTCTGCAAATATCCCGTATACCAGGCAACCTCTGATCAATCTTTCCCTCTCCCAGGTGTCTCAAATCCAAATGCACATAGCTTTGGTTAAAACCACCGCCTGCCATAATCTCACGCATGATATTTCTGGAAATAATGTCGCGGGGAGCTACTTCCATATCTTTTTTTGAATCATGGTATTTGGCTAAAAACCGCTCGCCTTTGTTATTCAATAAAACTCCCCCTTCACCGCGACACCCCTCGGTAATCAGGATATTTTTACCCAACAATGTCGTTGGATGGAACTGAACAAATTCTATATCCTTAAGTGGCACACCTGCCCAATAGGGCAATGCCATACCCATGCCGGTATTAATCAGTGCATTCGTGCTATTCCCATAAATACGGCCAACACCTCCCGTCGCAAATATTACAGCCCCTGCATGGAGCGCCTCCAACTGCCCGCTCATCACATCCATTGCTATTACTCCGGCACAGACGCCATCCTCTACCACCAGCTCTACAACCAGCCACTCTTCATAAATTATCATTTCCTTCCGTTCCGCCGCTTGTTTGAATTTTATGATTTGCTGGTACAACGTGTGCAAAAGGGCATGCCCGGTTTTGTCCGCTGCATAGCAGGTACGGGGAAAGCCTGCGCCACCAAAGGGACGCTGGGCGATCCTTCCTTCAGGAGTCCGGCTGAAAGGACAACCCCAATGCTCCATCTCATAGATACAATGGGCGGCTTCCTTTGTCATACGGATAACAGCGTCCTGATCTGCAAGATAGTCACTCCCCTTTATCGTATCGAAGGCGTGTTTTTCCCACGTATCATACATGCCGCGCGGATGATTGCCCAGAGGGGCATTAATTCCGCCCTGGGCAGCAACGGAATGCGACCGGATGGGATGAACTTTTGAAATCACCGCAACCTTCACATTGTGCTGATTGAGTGCGATGGCAGCCCTTAAACCTGCCAATCCCCCGCCTACTACGATAGCATCATGGTATTTCATAAAAATTGTCTTGCTACACAATAACTCACCATCTGCCCGACTACCTTTTCTTGCGTTCTTTTAAAGTACGTAAGTTAAACCGGAGGCAAATAATTTATTTCGTCTTATCGATGAAGTAAAAAATATAGCACAAAAGGAGACAAGAAAACAACCAAAAACACCATGGGAATAAAAAGGACAGAAAAGAAACAAAAAGCACACGGATCCATGTATCGTCTCCCGCGCTTTGTTGCTCGAATTATACGCGCAGCAATTCGGCAATCTTTTGCACTGGGCCTTGCTACTCCCCAAATTAGAACCGACTGCTGCCTGAAATGATTGGTTTTAACATTGAATATAATAGAAATCCGGCAATGACCAGCACATCTGCTATTTTGGTCTTTTCTACAGACGGGATGCCGCTATCCATGAATCGCACATTGATTATTATTCATGCACCCTGGATATACTTTGCACGCCATAGCCGTGTAAACCATTACGCTGGTCCTTTTTCTTTTGACGTGTTTTCACGAAACTGATATATTACCTATTTATTACTACGAAAAATTTTTTTGTGCTTGTCCGGGCTGGACCACAGAAAAAACCTAACATAAACAAAAAAGAGTTTTTAGAGAGAGGAAAAAAATATGCAATACATGCCACTTCTTATGATGAGTACAGGTGCATCCATATTTTTGTATGTCTTGCTCTTTTTTTTTATTTCTGCCTGCGCATTTATCCTCTTTAAATACGGTGGGCTTTATATCAAGTCCATTATATCGGATGCCCACGTATCCCTTACACAAATGATCAGCATGACCTTTCGGAACGTCGATATACGGTCTCTTGTCGATCATCGTATTATGGCAAAGAGGGCTGGAATCGATCTGGCCTCATCGTCCCTTGAGGCGCACAGCCTGGCAGGTGGAAATATTAACCATGTTGTTCGTGCCCTTATTGCCGCCCGAAAGGCAAACATCCAACTGAGTTTTGATCATGCCTGCGCAATAGATCTCGCAGGAAGAGACGTGTTTGATGTCGTGAAAACCTGTATCAACCCGAAGGTAATTGACTGTCCGGACCCTTCGAAAGGTTGTACTACGCTGGATGCGGTTACCAAGGACGGTATTCAGGTAAAACTGAAGGCACGAGTCACCCTTCGCACAGATATTGAAAAAATTGTAGGCGGGGCTACCGAAGAGACCATCATTGCACGCGTTGGAGAAAGTATCCTTGCAACTGTCTGCACGTTTGAAACTTACAAAAAAGCGCTCGAAAACCCTGATTTACTCTCCAAGATGGTCATGGAAAAGAAATGTGATAGCGATACCACATTTCAAATTCTTTCGGTTAATATCGTAAGCGTTGCGATAGGCGACAATATCACTGCAAAACTGCAGGCAGATCAGGCAGAAACAGACAAATGCATAGCACAGGCAGACGCCGCAAAACGCCATGGTATGGCTCTTGCTCGTGAGCAGGAGATGAAAGTTCTTACCGAAGAAAATACGGCAAAAATACTTGCAGCCGAGTCTGAAGTGCCGAAGGCTATTGCTCAGGCCCTTCGCGAGGGAAACCTTGGGGTAATGGATTACTATCATCTTAAAAATATCCAGGCAGATACCGAGATGCGAGTAGCGTCGGTTTCAAAACCAGGCATTCTGCCCCCCACAACAAAACCATAAAATTTTCTTTGATTCCCGAAGAGAAAACATTATACTAAGGGAATTATGCCAGAGTGGTGGAATTGGCAGACACGCCAGACTCAAAATCTGGTCCCCGTCACAGGGGGTAAGGGTTCGACTCCCTTCTCTGGCATTTATAAAAAATAAGACTCCTGTTGCAAAATTACCCGCCAAAACACAAAGAAGAAAAAAGGCATTTGACTCGAAATCCATGCACCTTCTTTTCTCATTTGATTTTGTTGTAACCGTTGCATTGTTATATCCGCTTAAATCGGCACAGTCGTGAGCCCGTCGCTGTTAAAAATACGCTTGATACCACAAACATAGCCCATGAATAACCAACAAGACAAACCTATTTCGCTCTCATATCAGGATGCCCTGGCCTTTCTTTACAAAACTATCGATTATGAAAAACTGATCAGCTTTCAATATAATGCATCCACATTCAGTTTGGACAGGATGAAAAAACTGCTTGCATATATTGGAAATCCCCATATAGGGCTACCCTGCATTCACATAACCGGCACAAAGGGGAAAGGCTCCACAGCTATCATGACAGCCACGGTCATGGAATGCGCTGGTCTTATCACCGGACTTTTTACCTCGCCCCACCTCATCGATCTAAAAGAACGTATTCAAATAAATCGTCAAAAGATACCTGAGGCTGAATTTGCCAGCATCATGCATGAATTGCAGCCGTACATCCGGCACTTACAGGAAACAGAGCCATCCGCATCTCCCACCTTTTTCGAAATCCTTACGGCAATAAGCATGGTGTATTTTAAAAGGAAGCGGACAGAGATGGCTGTTTTGGAAGTAGGACTTGGCGGACGCCTCGATTCCACCAATGTTGTCGTGCCAATGGTATCAATCATTACGAATGTCGGGCTCGATCATACGGCAATTCTGGGCAATTCTCTTTCAAGCATTGCGTATGAAAAGGCTGGTATCATCAAACATCGCGTTCCTGTTGTATCCGGTATCGACAGCGCAGAAGCCCTCTCCGTCATAGAAAACACCTGCAGGGAGAAAGACGCTCCCCTGTATCTTTTCGGCAGAGATATCCGGGTTGAAGCAGTGAAACATCTTGTAAAAGACGGTACACAGGGAATGCGGTGCATGATAAAGACCTGGCGAGGTTCCTATGATAACATCTATTTGCCTCTTGTTGGCATTCATCAGGCAAAAAACTGTGCCCTGGTTCTCGGCACATTTGAAATTCTCAGAGAACAAGACAACCTTGCTGTAAACCCCGACATCATCCGGGAAGCCCTTGCTTCTATCCATTGTCCGGCAAGGATTGAAGTTGTTGCAAAAAATCCTACCATTATTCTGGACTTTGCACATACCGCAGATTCTATGCGATTCCTTAAAGAGACGCTGATAGGAAATTTTACATTCCGGCGGTTAATCTTGATCCTGGGTTTCTCACAAGACAAAGACTTAAACAACATTCTGAAGGAAATCGTTATGGAGGCAGACTCGATTATTATCACCAGGAGCAAAAACCCCCGCGCCGCCCCTCCCGAGGATTTATATGAGAAAATAACGAAACTCTACGGCAAACACCCAGACACGGCAAATACCGTTCAGAGTGCCATAACTATGGCAAAACAAATGGCATCCAAAGAAGACATGATCTGTATTACCGGTTCCGCATATGTAGCGGGAGAAGCAAGACAAGCGCTGGATACCTGATAAACGATCTCCAAAAAACTCTATTGTTATAAAAATAGCCTTTTTGTAGTAAACGAAACAACTACGTAGTGTTTGAACGAAAAACATCCTTTGTTTGAAAAGCATCAGGGCGATTTTACGCTTACTAAAATCTTTGCATAAATTTTGATGTTAGGCTTCTGGCAGAAACAAGTATTTCTTACTCATTTCCCTTCATTTTAGACTTGTCTGGAGATGGTATCTCCCTTGCCATGCTGCTTCTTGTTGTTTTTAAGCTACTTTTCTCAATTTATCGTGCGTCTTTCGTACCTTCTCCCGAAGCACGTTTCCCAGTTTGTGTAAATTCGCAGCCACCACTCCCCGTGCACAATACCTTTTAAATGCATGCAACCATTTATCCAGACACCTATCCAAGCAGTGACGTTCCAAACGATTGATGTCCGATTCCACTGCCGAGTGCTTATGTCTGAGATTCTTAAACGTCCTATACTTTTGAAATGGATATGACTCCAAGCCTCCTCTGCTGCTCAAATCCCTTCCTTTTTTATAAATTCAATGCTTTTATTCGATTCTTTTGTCTTCTTACCTTTGTATAATCGGCCTTCGGCTGGTTTTCGTTCAAGTATTAATTACAAAGCAAAAAAGAAATCTATTAAAAGAAAGATTATTTAGGTGAATAAATATTGTCAACTATTCTTACTTGAATTTGTTTACAAGCGCTGATAAAATTGCAATCAAACACGATTAAATCTTATCAAAAAATGTAAAAGAAAAAGTGTTAGATAGCATAAGTTAGACATTTTATGTAGTAGGGATGAGATGAATAATTATTTTTTAATAAATCTTGCTATTAAAGGTATTGTCATTATTTCTATATTAACTCTTGCAGGGGGTTGTGCTACGCAAACTAAGAAAACAGAAGTGCCAGCTCCACTGGAGAGTGAAATGAGATCCATTGCTGATCAAAAGGCTAGCACAACATATCAACCTCAGATTCAAAGTGAAAAGGCAACGTATTATGTTGTAAAAAAAGGAGACACGTTATGGCGTATATCAAAAAATTATGGAGCACCTGTGAATGCAATACTCAAGGCTAACCATATGAAGAGTACAAAGGACTTGAAGGTAGGTCAAAAACTTACCATTCCTGTTTCCGGGAAATCGCAGAAATCTCCTTCATCGATATCACGTTCAAGTCGTCTGTCAACAGGAAATACTGCAAGGGATGCGTCCTCCCGCGGTTTTATATGGCCAGTAAAAGGGAAAGTCGTATCAAAATTCGGTGACGTGAGAAATGGAACAAAAAATCATGGTATCTCTATATTGCCTCAGGCGGGACAAAACGTTGTTGCTGCTAAAGAGGGCACCATTGAGGCAGTTTCTGGCGCAGGAGGCGACATATCTGTCATTGTGATCAAGCATGAGGGGGGAATACGCACTCTATACGAATCGTGTTGTAATCCCGTAGTGGGAGAAGGCAGTCACGTGGAGACGGCACAAACCATTGCAAATATTCATCCAACAAGTGCCGGGAAATCGCAAGAGATTACTTTTAAAGTTTACGTAAAAGATAAACCTGTAAATCCCATGACTTATTTATCAAAATGATCGATAATCAAGCGTTTCGATGCAATTCGAGGGGAAATAAGGAGAATATGATTGTTGGTGTCATCGATTATGACCGGTAAAGTGGTCACGGTAGAGATGGACGATACCCTCCTGACAATCCGTATGCTTTTTCAGCACGTTAAGTTTCATCATCTGGTGGTAGTGGAAAACCGAAAACCTGTGGGGGTAATATCCGACCGCGATTTTCTCAAAGCAGCAAGTCCTTTCTTAGGAAAAATTATTGAGACGACCCGTGACTTAGATACCTTGAAGAAGAGAGCGCATCAGATTATGACTCGAAATCCTGTTACCGTATATCCGGAGACGAGCATAGAGACTGCCGCTGATCTCCTTCTGAAAAATAATATATCATGTCTTCCCGTCATTTCTTCTCGGGGCGATGTTGTGGGAATTGTGACCTGGAAAGATATTCTTCAGTTTTATCTCGGAAACAGATGAAATTTTATTTGTACTGGAGTAATCCCTATGCCAATATATGACTTTCAATGTAATGAGTGCAATACGATATTTGACGAATATTTTTTGAGTGCATCAGAACAGAAAAAATTATTTTGTCCGTCCTGTCAAAGCGGGAATGTTAAAAAAATATTTTCTGTATTTGGAACGTCTGTAAAAAGTGGTGGGGGTGCTGCTTATGATGGTGGTTCTGGTGGTTGCGGAAGTTCTCCTGCATCTTCATGTCCGGGATGCGGATCGTAACATATTTTTTTGCTGAATTTGTATTTCATGAAGATGTGTTAGTGATAATCGATGAAAAACCTCTGGGCGCCATGGCGCATTACCTATATTCAGGAACATCCGAAAGATGATGGATGTTTCCTTTGCAATTCATTTCGCGATAATCAGGACGAAAAACATCTCATCGTGGTTCGGGGAAAAGAATGTTTTTGCATCCTAAACAAATATCCGTATAACAGCGGTCATCTCATGATTGTACCCAACAAGCACAAGCCTGATATTACAGATCTTACGGATCATGAAATGTTGGAAATTATGAAACTAACAAGAGACATGAAGAAGCTTCTGACAACCTTGATGAACCCGGATGGTTTTAATCTTGGCGTGAATTTGGGGAAATCTGCCGGGGCAGGGCTTGTTGGTCATTTCCACCTCCATATCGTGCCTCGATGGGATGGCGACACGAACTTTATGCCTGTCATTTCAGAGGTAAAGGTTATTCCACAATCCCTGGAAGATATCTATAAAGAATTCAAAAAACATGTGTAACTATCCACCCACATGCTGACCCGTAAGGAAATAGAGTTAAGAGAAAACCGGGAGCTTGCCTCCTATGCTATGAAAAGCAAGGACTCGCGGGGCAGAAAATATCCTGAGCCGGAGCATGAGTACCGCAGTATTTATCAGAGAGACCGGGATCGTATTATTCATTCAACGGCCTTTCGGAGACTTGAATATAAAACCCAGGTGTTTGTGAATCATGAAGGAGATTATTATCGGACCCGGTTGACTCACACCATGGAAGTTTCACAAATCGCACGAAGTATAGCTCGGGTATTGAATTTGAACGAGGATATTGCAGAAGCCATTGCCCTCGCGCATGATTTGGGACATACACCCTTCGGACATTCAGGAGAGGACGCTTTGAAAAAACTCATGGAAGGGCACGGGGGATTTGAGCACAATCTCCACGGACTGCGCGTTGTCGATATCCTCGAGCGCAAATATCCCGACTTCCCCGGACTGAATTTGTCATGGGAACTCAAGGAATCCATAATCAAGCACAAGTCGCCTTACGATAATACATCAGTTGCAACCGAGTATCATGCCAATGAGCAGCCATTGCTTGAGGCGCAAATTGTGGATAAGGCAGACTCCATTGCCTACGACAATCATGATTTGGATGACAGCCTGAAGGCGGGTATTATCACAGACGATGATTTGCAAGCTGTTGATTTATGGCGGGAGACACAGAAAAGAGTGAAACAAAAATATGCAATTCATGATCGCGATATAGTTATTGCACAAACGATTAAGACGTTAATTAATCTAGAAGTTACTGATCTCGTTGAAAATACGATGTCCAGGATTAGACAGGAAGGTATCAAAACGGTCCGGGATGTCAGACAGTATCCTGGCCTGATTGTGTCTTTTTCTCCCACCCTGTCTAAACAAAAAAAAGATCTTCAGGAATTTCTTTTTAAAAATGTTTATCAGCACTATCGGGTAATCCGAATGGCTGATAAGGCAAAGCGATTTCTGGAAGAACTTTTTATTGCGTTTATTAGAAATCCCAAACAACTTCCCATCGAATATCAGGAATGGATAGAGGAGGCAGGTCTTTACCAGTCAGTGTGTGACTATATTGCTGGAATGACAGACCGCTTTGCACAGGATGAATACAAAAAACTTTTTTATCCATATGAAAGGGTTTAGGTCGGCTTGACACAAAGGCACCAGGGACACATGAAGGTTATTGAAATTTGGCATTTTTTAATGTCTCTGTGATAAAGTCTGCCAGAGTTAACATGAAAGTATCTGTTGTATTGGTTGGAGCAGGACTTGGATTACGCATGGGGGGAGCTGTGAAGAAACCTTTCCTGCACATTCACGGCAAGCCTATCTTCCTTTATACCATTGAGCGTTTTTCTCAAATAGAAACGATTCATGAAATCATCTTCGTCGTTGGACAGACGGAGATACAAACCCTTTGTGATCGATGGCAGGACACCCTCAATGCACACAAAGTAAAGAAAATTGTTCCCGGAGGAAAAAGGCGCCAGGATAGCGTGTATAACGGACTTTGCCAGACTGGGATTGATGCTGAAATCGTATTGATTCATGATATAGTGAGACCGCTCGTAAGAAAAGAGCATATTGAGGCAGTAATAAACAGGACAAGAGAATCTCACGCTGCTATTCTTGCTGCACCGATGAAAGCTACCGTCAAAGAGACTGGAGATAATTTGTACATCCAACGAACCATTCCAAGGAATCACCTGTGGATGGCACAAACGCCTCAGGGATTCAAAAGGGAACTGATCCTAAAAGCCTTCAATCAATTTAGAAACGGAGATAGGGAATTTACGGATGATGCGGAAATGGTGGAAAAGGCCGGCTACAGGGTAGAGATTGTGCCAGGTACAGATGACAATATTAAAATTACAACGCCTGATGACATGCGTATTGCGGAGGCGCTGCTTGGGTAAGTGGTTAGGCATGTGTTCTTACCGGCAACGCTGAGAATGGTCCAGCGCTTTTTTGTTTTCTATTCGTGCTAGAATGTGCTAATATGACAACAGTCAAATGTTTTCGGTTTGGTTACAAGTAAAATACAATAGAGTATTTATTGAATGTTTCTGTTATTGGAGGAAGATTCGTGAATCCGATTAAACTAAAAGAGGGGATTTACTGGGTTGGAGAGGTTGACTGGGAATTAAGGAATTTCCATGGATATTCAACACAGAGGGGTTCAACCTATAATGCGTATCTGATTCTTGATGAGAAAATCACTTTAATTGATAGTGTAAGACCATACCTCTATGACAAAATGATGCAGAGGCTGTCATCTCTCATAAACCCCGCAGACATTCATTACATCATTTCAAATCATGTGGAGATGGATCATTCAGGTAGCCTTCCACTTCTCACAAGGACTGCAAAAAATGCCACAATTATCACTTCTCCGCATGGTCAGAAGGGATTATTGGCTCATTATAAAAGGAATGATTGGAATTTTAAAGTTGTCAAGACTGATGAAACTATTGCTCTTGGTAAGAAAAATATTAAATTTGTTCTTACTCCGCTGATACACTGGCCCGATAACATGATGAGTTTTTTGATCGAAGATGGTATTCTTTTTTCTAATGATGCTTTTGGACAGCATATCGCATCTTCAGAAAGGTTTGATGATGAATATCCTCTTGGCGTCATCATCGATGAGGCTGAAAAATATTATGCAAATATTGTTTTGCCCTATTCAAGCCAGGTTCAAAAGGCCATGGATTTAGTTTCTCCGTTAAGGGTAGACATGATTGCCCCAGGTCACGGGATCGTCTGGCGTTCACATGTAAAGACTATAGTAGAAGAATATAAGAAGTGGGCTTCCAATCGGGTAGATAATAAATGTCTGATAATTTATGATACCATGTGGAAGTCTACAGAAAAGATTGCCAACGTTCTTCAAGAAATTTTTGAATCTCATGGAATTCCCGTAAAAATGACGAATCTTATGAATAGTCATATTTCGGATATCGTGGCTGATGTATTGACTACCAGATTTATTTGTGTTGGTTCTCCTACGTTAAATAGCAATATGCTCCCGACAGTAGCTGGTTTTTTAACCTACTTAAAAGGTTTGTCTCCAAAAAACAGAATTGGACTAGCTTTTGGTTCATATGGTTGGGGTGGTCAGGCAGTTGGTCATGTTGAAAACACCTTGAAAGAATGCGGTTTCGAAATGATGGAGAGCATAAAGATTCCGTACGTTCCTGACGAAACACAATTGCAAGAAATCTCCAATAAAGTGAAACAGGATCTCCTTAAGCGGTGATGTATCTTCAATAAGCCGATAGTGGAAATTCATGTTTAAGAGGCATAATTATGAGGAAGTAAGTGGTGCCGAAAATGGGTTAACAAAGCTCTTTCAAATGGATGTTCTGTTGATACGCTTTTTTTATCGTTCGATATCTTGTAATGCATTGAATTTTTTCCCAATATTCTCACTAGTTCACTAGCCGGCATGGGTCTACCGAAAAGGTAGCCCTGTGCCATATCGCAATTATGGGAGCGTAAAAATTCCAATTGTGCATCCGTTTCCACTCCTTCAGCTATTACTTTCTTGTTAAGGCCGTGCGCCATATTGATAATTGCCTTGGCTATCGTTGCAGCGCCAGGACTCGTAGCAATATCTTTCGTTAAAGACAAATCCATTTTTATTCCGTTCACCGGCAAAAACCGTAGGTTGTTTATTGCAGAAAAGCCTGTACCAAAATCATCAAGCATGATTTTTACACCCATGCTGTTCAACTCTTCTAACGTTTTAATGCTTCTGTCCATATCCTCCATGACAGTGCTTTCCGTGATCTCCAAGTCAAAAGCCATAGAATCCATGCCGGTTTCTTCTAATATCCTTCGTATTATTTCCGGCAAGTTATGGCTCCGGAATTGTCGTGCAGAAACATTTACTGAAAGAGACACGTTTGAATATTCTACATTGTGCCAGATCTTACTCTGAGAAAGAGACTCCTTTATTACCCATCTGCCAATTGATTCAATCATTCCCGTTTCTTCTGCCAGTGGTATGAATTCTGCCGGAGAAACCAAACCCTTCTGTGGATGTTCCCAACGGATAAGAGACTCAACACCGGTAATATTACCATCTGCTAACGACACAATGGGCTGATAATACAATTTGAACTCATTATTCACAATCGCCCTTTGAAGGTCAGCCTCCATCTGTAAGGTCTTTACCGCATGAGCGTGCATCTCTTTGTCAAACATTGCATAATTCGATCTGCCATTCATTTTTGCACGATACATTACGGTATCGGCATCTCTCAGAATATCCTCTGGCCGATCGTAGTATTCCTCACTCAGAACGATCCCAATGCTTGTGCCGGTAAACACGCTGTGCCCATCAAGGCAGAAAGGTTCTTTCAGTTTATTTAAGATTTTTTCGGCAATTACTTTTGCACACGAACTCTCTTTTATATCACTAAGGAGTATAACAAACTCATCTCCGCCAAAACGTGCAACAATATCATTATGGCGCAGACATTCCTTGAGTCTTTCTGCAATCGAAATCAGTAACTTGTCACCTATTGCATGGCCGAGACTATCATTTATGACTTTAAAGCGATCGATGTCGAGGAAAAGAACAGCAAATAAAAAACCTTTATCCATTTGTGAGAGTCTTATCACTTTTTCCAGATGATTCATAAAAAGTTTCCTATTTGGAAGACCAGTCAATGAATCATGAAAAGCATTATACAACAGTTGTGCCTCAAGACGCTTCTGCACAGTAATATCACGTGATATGCTAATAATTCCCACCTCACCACCTTTCAGATCTCTTAAAACAGATGCAGATAAATATGAATGAAAGGTCTCGCCATTTTTCTTTTTCTTGACCACCTCTCCGGAAAAACACCCTTTCTGCTCAATTTTCCTGTTAATATGCTGCCATTCATTTGCGTCAGCAAAAAGAATGCGAAAGGGTTTGTATAGCACGTCGTATTTGTTGTACTCAAACACCATTTGTGCTGCGGGATTAAACTCGGTGATCAGACGATCCGTATTTGTAGCTATAATCATATCAATCGAGCTGTTGATAAGATTCTCTGCGTAATCTTTAGATGCCACCAATGCCTCTTCTGTGCGTTTACGCTCTAAAGCGTGACGAATAGAGCGCTCGAGCAAAGATGAACAAATTTGTTCCTTGACGAGATAATCTGATGCGCCTGCTTTCATCACCTCTTTGTCAATTTCATAATCGCCTTGTCCAGTCAATATAATAACCGGTCCCTTGTAACCATTTTTTACTACTTCTTGTAAGAGATCCAACCCTGTTTTTGAGCCTAGTCGATAATCGAAAAGACAGAGGTCAAATTGATTATCATTTAATAGCTTGAGCACATTCTCGTGTGTCTTTTCCCAGTACAAATCAAATTTCATCCATCGTATTTCAGAAAGTAGATCTTTTGTTATGACGTAGTCATCTTCATCGTCATCGACTAGAAGTATTTTCAACTTCTTTTTGCTCATAACTTTCTCCATGCCCCTGTGTATCTTTTGAATTCTGGCCATAGTAAATATCCTCTATAATCGGAAGGTACAAACAAAATGTTAATAGTAAATAAATTCCAATATTTATAAAATTACTATTGTCGGTTGTGATTATAAGAGTGTTTTGCAGATACAGACCTGTAGCTTAAAATGCTGTGATAGTCGGTAGACAATAAAAGATTTGTATTTATTTGAAATGTAAAATATTTGGGCTTACTAAGTTATGTATGGGTAAAATCTCAAGTTGCTAGATACGTATGCATTGTAAACTAGCCCTGCTTTTATTATAGTCTCCCTTTCGTGCTTTTGTTAGCCCTCAATGCGATAAATCTTACCGAGGCATCTTTCAGTCCACGCAATTTTGGAAAATCCCAGGAGTAATTCAGGCGTGAAAAAATTTTGAGCTCCTATTTTATCCGAAAAGCCTTTATTGTGTCGTACTAAATAGAAGGAATAATATTGAAAATTTAGTCACACAAAATTCAGAAGATCTATAAACAAAAACACCTTTTCTGCAAAGGTAATGATGTAAGGGGATTTACTGTCTTGAAGTATTTTCAACTGTAGAAAATGAAAATTACCGTAATTTCATTTTCATCTTTCTCTGAAATTCTACCTCTTCATGGATCTTCTTTACCTCTTCTCTCATATCACTCAAATCTTCCTGGAGTTTTGCCCACCCGCATAGGTGTGTATAACCTGGATTCTCATGAAAAGCCCCTTTCCAGCTAACAGCGGCGCTCTGCGTTAATTTGATAAACAAGCGTTCTGTCCTGGATTTGTTTGTGTACGATGGTAAGGTCTCCTGAACGGAGGCGTGGCTAGGCAAAAGCATTCCCGCTGTTTTGCTCATTGATAGAGACAATAGATTTTCTCTTTCCAACTCAGAGACGATATCCCGAGCCTCTTTTATAACAGCCTCGACGTTTTTGTATACGTCATCAGCATCCAGTAATGTCTTTTTTGCAAAAGAGAATGAGTGGCATATATTACAGATCGACAGCATGTCTATTCTTTTCTTTGTAAATTCAACTTCATCTATAGCGGCTCCGTTTCTATCGATATAATAGGGTCCATTTCCAGCAACCGGGCCATGGGTAAGTCCGAAACTGAGATCATGAGTACCCTGCGGCATATGGCAGGTAACACAGACGGGGGATCTTAGGGAGGAAACGGTTTGAGATTCTTTTAATATGCCAGATTGACTTGCCATATAAACACCTCCGTGTTTGGAGGAAATATACATCTCATAATGCGGATTATCTGAACACGTGTGACATGTTCTGCATGCCTCCGGAGTTTTCGCCTCAAGGGTGCTAAAGGTGTGTCGGGTGTGGCATGAATCACATTTGAATTGGATATTGTGGCACTGTCCACATTTTGTTGAACGGATGTCCTTTGGAATTGACATGAGGTTTCCGCACTCAAGCATTCGCTCCCAGCCAATGGAGTGTCGGCTTTTCATAAATTCCTGGTATTCTTTTTTATGGCATTTGCCACACATGCTGGCTGCGACATGACGGCGAACTTTTTTGTCCTCACAATTGCTTCCTTGTGAGCCAAGGTATTCCAATTCTATGGCTTCCATCGTTGCCAGTTCTGTGACAGAACCGATATGACACATCTCACATCCCACACCTTTTCTTGCATGCTTGCTACCTTCCCAATCTGCTACCCACCCATGCGTAATGCCATGTTCTTCATGACACGTTATGCATTTCAAGGATTCTTCAGTGATTCCTCTCTCCTTTTTGGGAATGGTCAATGTCACTTCACTTTTGGTAAGTGCAGGTTTTTCCTCACGAGCAGAGATGACCGTTTTCTGATGGGTGATCGTCGTTTCCTTTTGAGTCGAGCAACTGGCAAACAAAAACAATCCGGCAAAAATGATCACAAGGGCGAAATGTTTTAGAGATACCTTTGCGATATTATAATGTACAAGATACATGTTTGAGAAATTGTTTTTATCCACCCGTATCTTCCTTGATGAGGACAAGAAAACGGAAGTCGGGGAATCAAAAGCCGCTCTGTTTTTTCTTGTGAAGAGATTTAAGACGGGGGGCGTATGATGGTTGCTATGCGGTGCCTCATAATAGTCTAACGGGTGTGTCATCTTATCTCCTTTGGCAGAACTGGACAAGTAAATGCATCATGTGGTTTCATGTGTGTATTGACATGATGAGCAAGCTAATAAATCCTCTTGTCCTTTTGTTTATTCCAAAATTCAAAAAGTGCCAAATTCTCATCTCGAAGGCAATCTGAAACTATTTCTACCGGACTGTTGCCAAACTGTTTCATTGTCATATTCGAAATGGTGAGCTCAGCGAATCCCAACTTTTTTGCATCATCGATTTTTGTGCCATACACAATCTTCGAGATTTTTGCCCAATGGCAGGCGCTAAAACACATGGGACAAGGTTCACAGGTAGAATAAATTATACAGCCCGTCAGATCAACGGTATTCAATGCTCTGCCGGCCGTCCTGATTGCATGAACCTCGGCATGTGCAGTGATGTCCATATTTTCCCAAACGGTATTATGCACACAGCAAATGATTTCCCCATCTTTTATGATACATGCCCCAAAAGGTGTTTGCCCATTTTCAACGCCTTGCTTTGCTTTGTCTATGGCAAGCCTCATGAATTTTTCATTCGGTACATTCATCCGCGTAGATAGTGTTATCTTATTTTTGTATAAAACCAGGAATGTGAGATCCGTTTACGTCGTTACAGTTCTCTTCTGTTAGCTTAGGAATCCCTAATTTTTGATGACAATTCGTAGTCAGAAATGAGTTCATCAAACGTATTGGGATAGTTTTCCTTTAATTCGATAGTGTAATCCAAAAATTTTTGAATACCAGAACCTAACACCTTTTTTGCTTTTTCCAGAAATAACACATTTTTCTCAGCTTCATAAATGAAAAGTTTATCAGGGTTATTATTTTTAAATAATTTGACATCGTGGATAAAGTTCAAGATAAATATCATATCGCGAAAACTCTCCTCAAAATTATAGGTAATCGTTCGTTCCATAAAACTACGCCAAACGTGTTCGGCCTTGACGTACTCCATAATTACCGGCTCCATCAACTCTGGTGATTGATATTCTATCGTATTGGCTTCCTTTCGCATGTATTTTAGTTCTTCTAAGGTTGCATTTCTGATTTTTGACATCGTTAGAGACGGAAACTTAAGTGCATCAAAATTAACAATAAAAAGATTAAGCAACTCTGACCGAAACACATAACTTTTTATGAACATGAGTTGCCTTCGTTTCTCCGTTTTTTCACTGTTCTCTAAAAATTTTTCTACAATAAAAACACCAGCTAATATTTCAAGCGGAATTGCGGATAAATGGAACATAAACTCCAGATGTGTCAGGTACTCGATGAACAAAAAGAGCAACGAAATGGAGACTAAAACAATACAAATTCTTGTATTAATATTTTTTGTAGTATGTGTTATTTTCAATGGACGAAATGGCTAAAATATTCTTTTGAAGATGCAGAAAGAACTGTAGAAATGATACAATAAATGTGGAAATTTTCAAGTCCTATCTCTAAGCTTATCAGACTTTAAATTTCATTGCTTCCCATTTACATGAATACTATATATTAACGAACCCTAAGCAAAAAAGCATAGGCACAGAGCCAGTGCTGAAGGTAACTATGATACTCCAGCCTACTGGTGGAACGTTACAATTATCTAGTGTCTGAACGAAAACACAGACTTTTGTTATTTCGACCGAAGGGAGAAATCTTCAAACCCTACAATTTCAATGCTTAAAAGATTTCTCGCTCCGCTCGAAATGACCTGTTTGGTACTTTTCGTTCAGACACGGCTCAGCAACTCCTTGTTCTCTCGCTTGTAAAAACCCTTATTAAAACTAACGCCCTCCATTGCGTCTTCTCCAAATCGATTCAACAACTTGTCTGCCAGAGGAATCGGCAACAATACCTCCGCCTGTCTCTCAATAACCCGTTGCTCCACGAAAAAACCCCATTGATCACTTGCCACCAGAATGTTATGCCCTAATTCCACCCTTTTGTTTGACTTGCCTTTGTACAACCATTCCGTATGTGGCTCAAATGATGAATATACCTTCTCTTCCACCGGTATCTGCTCACCCTCTATCACTCTTACTTCGATTAACTCCATACAGGTCTCTTCGCCAGGTTAACGTGCTTTTCGATATCCCACGAAAATACTCAGGTCTCTCTATTTTCGGGGCATATACCTCTATCCGATTTATTAAGACCACCCTTTCATAGATTGACAACATACTTGCCTCTATCTTTTCACTTATACTACTCGTCAATCCAATCTTACCACAACCTTATTGATTTTGTTGAGGGCATCCTCATCCAATAAACTTATATTGTCCTTGATACTCTGCCTTGAAAATCTCTTGCCCTCTCCAAACGTTGTCTCTACCCCAAGAATCTGCCTGATAAGCTTATGATGGTTGGCGAAATCATCCAGCCGGCGTAATCAGCATCCAACACCCTAATCTTTCTGCTGATAAGACCAGGATATGCCACAAATCCATCCCGTATCTCCCCGTCTTTTTCTTCCCCTTCGGTACCTTTCCCTCTAAATACCCTGAATACCTCCGCGTTTAACTCCGGTGTGACACATAGATATGTTGCAATACCCGCAAATATCGGCGGTAGCTCATCTCGGCTCTTGATTGGCGATTGTACCGCGGAAATGGGTATGATGCCAAACTCCTGTTGCTGCTCAAATACTTCGATTAACTCAGTACAGGTCTCTTTCTCGTCTTCTATCAAATGTCTTTTGCCTTTCTATTGTCGCATCGAATATTTGCCCTTTTTACCACCTCGCTAATAACGAAATCCTCATTTTTCGCCATAAGTTTACCTCTCCTGCTTTATGTATTCAATACTTTTATTCAATTCTTTTGCCTTCTCTACTGTGTATTATCTGCCTTAGGCTGGTTTCGTTCAAATACTATATAGAATACGTTTAGGTTGGCCACTGAATTCTTGGACAACCTGTCAAGGTTTACGCATCCGGACAGGTCGGTCTGTAGTGCCGACCTTTTTACATAACCCCCTGATTTTGCTATCTCAGCGGGTTGCACCCCCCCAAATTGCGAAAGTAGGGGTAGGTAATATGGACATCTTAAACTTCCCTTTCTGGTCTCCCGGTACTTTAGTGTTTAATTGTAATAATACGCTATAATATGTAACTACCTCGAATACTTGAAAAATACACGGATGTTAGTTAAAAAATACTAGCAGCAATTTATGTAATTAAGGATTAGCAGCAACCTCCCCTATGCCTTTCAGGGTAAATCACTGCTTATATCCGCAATTCCGGTGATTTACTTTGTCCTCGCCTCGCCTCTGATATTACTCCTGCCCTATATAATACGTCGACTCCGCTTCCATTAATTCACTCAAATATTGGTCCACATTCTCTCTGACATGGTAACGTACCCTACAAAAATCTTAACAGGCGTTTCTATTAACCCCTTGATATACTTTTTAACTTCTGCTACATTAATGCTAAATTCTGTCATGGCGTATTCTTCTTCCCTAGTTTATAGTTATTCAAATTCCACAACTCCAAGTATAAAGGTGAATGCGCCTTTTTCTAACCTATCTTAAATTTGCACAAAATATTTTACGCTACCCGATACCAGAAAGCTGTCAAAACTCTTACAATGAGGTTTTCTTGTTAACAAGGATACTATTTTTCTTGATATGCTTTTTCATAGACAACACTTGCGGGTATACTTATTTATTACGTTTACTGTAGTAAGGGCGTTTTTAGTAGCATATATATTTATGATAATACCCGGTGGCATGTCTGGAAAGAATTTTGTAAAATGGAATTAACCATTATCGGTTCTGGTACGGGAACACCATCGAAGACGCGGGCATATCCCTGTACCCTTGTAAAGATAAAAGAAAAATATTTAGTTTTTGATACCGGCCCGGGCTCTTTACGTCAGTTGTTTCTTGCGGATGTTACCTATTTAGATATTGACCACCTATTCTATTCCCATTTTCATCCTGATCATTCGTTAGATCTCGTTTCCATCCTTTTTGCGATGCGATATAATGACCCAAAAAGAACCAAGCCACTTTATGTTACCGGACCTATGGGATTAAAGACATTTTATGAAGGTTTGCTATCAGTGTTTGGTGAAACTATAAAACCGAAGACCTTTGACCTGCATTTCTGCGAAATTGAGAAAGGGGAAAGAAAATTTGACGGCTGGAAAATTATCGTGGAACCAGTACAACATACAATACACAGTATTGGCTACCGTATAGAATCCACGGATGGCAAAACTTTAACATACTCAGGCGATACGGGGTATTGCGACGGGATTCTTCGCCTCGCTGAAAAAGTTAATACGTTGGTTCTTGAATGTTCTCTTCCAAACGATCAAAAGGCAGAAGGGCACCTAACGCCACGTCTTTGTGCACAAATTGCGCATGAATCCCAATGTGATAGATTGGTCTTATCGCACTTTTATCCCATATGCGATACCTTCAGAAAGAATAATAGCCATTTGAATAATGCCCTGAAAGACATTTACAAGGGTGAGATCATTTTTGCGGAAGATTTTACCCGTGTTATAGTATAAGGCTTGGTTTCTCTGAAGAGGTATAAAAATATTGAAACAACATGATAAAGCACGGTATGCACTCCTTATTTGTGACATGTTAAATGATTTCGTCAAAGAAGGCGCTCCCTTGGAGGTACCAAAGGCACGAGCCATAATCGATAACATTAAAAAGGAACTTAAAAAATCAAGAAAGAAGCGCATTCCCGTTATTTTTTGCTGCGACGCGCATAAAAAATTTGATAGAGAATTTAAGCTGTGGTCCAGACATGCTGTAAAGGGAACCGATGGCGCTCAGGTTATCAAAGAACTTCATCCACACAGACAAGATTATTTGGTTAGTAAGACCAGTTATTCCTGTTTCTACAAAACATCTCTGGACAGGATATTGAAAAGGTGTGGTATCACTCACATAATCATAACCGGGGTTGTCACCAATATCTGTATATTATATACCGTAGCGGAAGCCTATATGAGAGGCTATCAGATTGTAATACCTGACAATTGTGTTGCCGCACTTACACAACACGAACACCAATTTGCTATAGAGCAGATGCGTCATCTTTTCCATGCTGATATTATCTCAGCGTCCTGATTTACAAAAAAAGAAAGGGCATACGAAATGAATATTTCATATGCCCTTTTACCTTGTATCCAGAAGAAGTTGTAAGGCACGCTCACGAAAAGATTATTTCGAACCAAAATTCCTTACAATCTCCACCATCTTCTCAATCATTTCCGGTGACATCTTTCCCTGATACCCAGGGCATTTTCCTTTTCCTGCATTGATGTGTTTTACAAGCGCTTCATCTGTCCAAGCACTTTGAAAAGCCGGATCTGTAAAATCTGGCACTCCATACTCATGACCCTTGGCAGTGCCCTTACCACCATTTCCGTGACAATAATAACAGCTCTCCTGAACCGCAAAACCAAGACCAGCAAAAATCGTATAAGGGCTCTTTGTAGTGTCGCCAGGGGTATGGTGTGTTAATGCCCATACAGAACTCGCCAAAGATAACCCTAAACCTGCAACAACAGGCACTATATATGATAAACGGAACAATTTCATTATTCAAACCCTCCTCATTTAGATTATGTAGGATATGATATTTAAGTATATTACGGAACCAGTTTCATCTCTGATCTATAAATCTTATGACAATTCCTGCAGGCTATGGTTAGCCTTCTGAATTGTACCTGGATTTCTTCCAAATCTTTGTTTGCTGCCGCTTTATCAATTTCGTTTGAATGATAAATGACCTCGTCATTCAATACGTTATAATTTTTATCCGTTGCAAATTTGCTCTTGGAGATCTCCGTATCTGCGGTAATTGCCTTTGCTGCCGCCGAAAATTTACCAAAATTACTATCATCAGCCGCGGAAAGTCCGGTCATTGCTCTCATTGCCTGAAAATCATCCCACATTTTTTTGCACAACTCGGCTTGGCTTGCCTGTCCATAACTCACTGACGACATCGCTGCAACGAACAAGGTAATTGTTCCTGCAAAAATACCTTTTTTTAACCTCATTTTTTCCTCCTCACTTTCTTTTTTTAAATTACTTACAATCTCCAGACTCTTATCGAATTTCTTCCAAGACAATCATTTCCCATAATAATAGACTAAAACAAAAAAGGCCGCTATTCTTCAATCCGTGTTTAGACTCTGAAATATTAGAATTCACCCCTAAGCTTCTGATTTTTCACTTCACCTCCCTTCGTTACTAAAAATCTGAGCGCATCACTGTGTCAAGCTACAATTTCACATTCTTTAAAAAGCAAGAAAAAAATTTCTGCCCTTTTTTTCTCATTCTTGCATCTTTCGGTTTTTTATGTAAAACGCTTTCCTTTTTGTTCTGTGAAAGACAAACCAAAAATAGATCAAGATTATTACAGAGCAATGGCTCATGTATCTTTAATGCAGAAAGAAGTATGGGAAATATGAGGCACAGCGGATAGTAGCCAGCTCTTACTTATGGTACTCAATAGCATAACGATCAGATTAGTTTTTAAACTCCCAAGTCCTGTCACTATATCATTGAAAATAAAACGAGTCAAGCAAAAACTTTACTCAACGGTAGCGGCAACACAAAGCTTATCAAAGATTATTTCAAAAACTTAATACGCTCTTTGAGTACTCATTACCAATCTTTTGGCACACCGGTTTCTTTTGGAGCCGGGATTTCTTCCTGGCCAGGTTGCAATTCGTCCTTTTTACCAGGATACAACTGTGGATAAAGATGAATTCCCAAGTGTTTGTGACATACTGCGCATGTCTGCCTTAACCGCCGCACCTGCCATTGCGCATCTTCCAATGCACCCTTTTCATTCCTACGCTTTGTAACTTCTAACATCTTTTCGGCCTCAGACAACATCGATTTATTAAGATCCTGATACTTTTTATCATCAGGCCGTGAAAACTTACTAATCACCACTTTTGTAAGTTGAACGATGTTTGCACTCGCTTCTGCTAAATCACTCCAATCATTATCATTGTATTTATAATATCCCGATATCCGTTCTGCAGCTTTATAGTTTTTATCTATTTCACCCATAATCTTGGCCAATTCACTTTTTTCTTTTTCCTCCTTCAGTTTATCTTCAGCAAAGCCATGGGCCGCAATCACACATATACCAGCAATTAAACCCGCAAAAAGACTTTTTCTTACCAATTTCTTTGACCTCCGTCAATGAAGTAACCTTTAATCCTTTCCCAATACTTAAATAATTTATTATATTACCGTCATACAATTCCTAAAGAGAATAGGACGCATTCCAAATAACATATCCCATGCTTAATCGTATAAATTTTTTATAATATACTTGTGCTGGAAAGCCGTTGTCTTCGTTCCAGAACTTTGCATAATATCGTTTCTTATCGCAATTAAGCAACTGTACAAATAATTTTCAGTACCATACCCTAGGTTACTTCGAAGTCCAATTCTTTGTACCACAGCAAGAGCATCTTTCGTACCAAAATAGAAAAAAAACTACAACCTATTCATTGATAATAAGTTATTACCATTACAGTAAAAAGACCCGTCTGTTTTATTAAAAATCTTTGGTTCAAAGTAACCAAAAAAAACAAGCGATTTGTACTAAAATTTGCCACATAAAACAAAGAGGGGTAATTATAAAAAAAACCTACAATATGTCAAATATTTAATTCAAGGTTTCGTAGACAGGTAAGTCCTCCCAGATAAATGTTGCAAGATAATATCGTCGTCTATACATCAATTAACTTCCATCAGTTTTCGCTTAAGGCCCCGGGCAATAGTGATTAAAGCTACCATCCCTAAGATGCTTTGAATAATCACAATCACTGACCGTACTGTCTCGCATAAACATTTACTCGGGTAAAAAGACAAATCCCAAATACGTTCAAACGTAGTTATGCAAGCGACTCTCTTGTCAAACGGTCAGCCGTCTCAATCATATCTTTCAGAGTTTCGGAAGACCTTGTTTCTACATAGAATCTTACCTTTGGCTCTGTGCCTGATGGTCTTATCAAAAACCACGAGTCATCTTCGAGCACCACCTTGATCCCATCAATGCTTATAACGGTCTTAATACTTTTAGAACTTTTTCCAACGGTTACTTTTCCTCCGGCAGTAAGTTTACTTTTCAGGCGCGAAAGTTTTTCTAAAAGAGGGGCGCCTGCAAGGGAACGCTCAACCTCAATATTAGCTCTTTCAGGAAAATAAGCTCCGAACTTTTCCTCAAGTTCGCGGAGATATCCACCAAGATTTTTTTTCGTTACAGATAACATCTCAATGGCGAGCAGAAACCCAAACATGGCGTCCTTTTCGAGCGTATTATTATAGCCGGAGATACCGTCACTTTCCTCATAGGAGACGATAGCCCGCTCCCGTGCATCCTGAAGCATATATGGTCTGAAGTTTTTAAAGCCAACTGCCGTCTCCCGTACGGGGATTCCAAGCTTCTCTGCAATGGCATTTCCAAAATTACTCGTGGCTACCGATTTTACTAATACACCAGATATATTCTTATATACGGCGAGAAAATGCAGCGCCATAGCCCCAAAGTGGTTCATCGTGATATCCATTTCTCCATCCGTAAACCGTATCCTATCACCATCGGGGTCCATGATTACCCCCAACTTGAATTTTGACCGCACCCCTTTTAATGCATCCATTACCGGCTTTATATTCTTTGCCGATGGTTCAGGCGGTATACCTCCAAAGAGATAGTCGTCCTCCGTCCTCAGATATTTTATTTTTGGACTCTCACCAAGAAGAACATTGGGCCTGCTCCGTGTGGCGCCATGAACGTGGTCAATATAAATACAACAATCCTCGCCTTCGATAAAACGTCGTATCTTGTTAAGGTTCAGCGTGCCCCTTTTTTTAAGAAAGTCCTCATAAATCCTTGTTGTATCAATTCTTTGAAAATTTATAGGTTTTATTTCTTCTATAATTGTCTTCTCCGTCATCAGCCGGTTTGCATGGTTCTCAACAACCTCGGTAATCTCCGGGCCGGCAGGGCCGCCGTCCGCCGGATTAAACTTAAATCCTGCATAATTTGCCGGATTGTGTGAGGGGGTAAGGTTTATGGAACATGCTGCATGAATCATGCTAATAGCAGCAGAAAGTTCAGGGGTAATAGCTTCCCCTGCGTAGTAAACCTTGATACCCTCGTTCGCAAGCAACCCCATCACCGATGAAGCAAATTCTGGCCCTAAAAACCGGTTATCGTGGCCCACGATAATGCCGCGCCTTTTAATCTCATCAAAATCCTTTACGCCAAGCGACTCCATTACGCCTTGCCCACTCGTTTTAAACATTTCTATAAGTGCGGTGGTTACAATGCGCACATTGTTAAAGGTAAAATCGGTACCTATCTCACCCCGCCATCCAGAAGTACCGAAAATAATCTTTGCCGGATCTGTATTTTCTGTTGCAAATCTTTTTATTTCTTCAAGAAAGCCTACGTTCCGTTTTGCATCTGAAAGGATAGCCTTCCAGCATTCGCCTGCATCTTTAAAACCATTGGTTTTCATTGGTGTCTCCGGAATAAGAGTAATATATTTCTCATTATGATCGAGTTTGCCAGTATGATTATTTTCCCCGAATGCCCTTGATTTTACCTGCATCTTCAGGGCTTTCAAGAAAATTTCATAGATTTTATCAAATGGTATTCGGGCTGGCTGCAGTTTTTGTCATTTTTTCTTGTGAGCGCTTCCACCGCATCTGTCAATAAGGAATTAACTTCATCTATTAACTTGACATCATAATTTTATTTATTTAAGCTAAACCACAATGAGCCAACCAGTACACCTTGTAAATCGGTCATGTATGCATGGAGGATTGTAGAATGAAATATCAGGTAGGAAAGATAGGGAGGGTTATTGCTGCAAAATTTGAAGACAAGGAGGACGTCCTTGGGAATCTCAGTAGTATCGCCAAAAAAGAGGATGTTCGTGCAGCCGCATTCTATCTGCTAGGAGGGATGCGTGAGGGAAAGATCGTTGTAGGACCGGAGAAAGATGAACTCCCGCCCGCTCCCATATGGAGAGCGCTCGGTGAAAGCCATGAAGTCGTCGGTTTTGGAACTATCTTCTATCAGAACAATGAGCCAAAGGTTCATTGCCATGCAGCATTCGGGAAAAAAGACACGGTAAAAGTCGGGTGTCTGAGAGAAAATTCCCAGACATATCTTGTGCTCGAAGCGGTAATTATTGAACTCGACGGAATCGATGCAGTGCGGGAGTTTGATCCTGTGACTGGGTTAAATATACTGAAGCTTTAGAACGTTTCATACTGGCAATTGCAAGGTCAGGAACAATCATAAACCAAGAACGGCTATGGTCAAGCCAATAGCGCTTTAATATTGCCGTGTTGCCTCTGTTTCATTGATTGGACGCTTGAATTGATCGCTCGTGAGTTCTGCCGAAAAGCGCACATCACCGGCGGCAAGGGCCTTCACAATGACCTGCCATTTGGCGGTAGCTTTCGGTGGGAGCATGGTCAGTGGAGCAAAGGTTATGATATGACCTTGCGCCTGGGCAGTCGTTACACCTGTGCCCGATACAAACTCCTGGGTGTCTTCCAGTGCGCAAACGATTACCACATTGGTAAGCGCAGTCGAACCCTGGTTAACCACGCTGAGTTCATAGGTCTCTGTCCGGCCTACCTCGATAGGATCATCAACGTCAATGACCTCAAGTAAAACCGCAGGAATGCCGGAAACGCGGGTAACGCACATTGAGTCCGCCTGTTGGGCAACGGTGCCAAGCACCGAGGGGGTAAAAGTCAGGGTACCTGGTTGCTGCACGGTAAAGTTTGCGCAGAGGTGCTTGCTCGTATCGGGTGTAAAATTGGAAATACGCCAGATCACGCGGCGCGCAGCGGCGTTGATCTCGCCGGTTGACTTTGTAAATTTCGCACCTACTGGAACCGGCAGTGTTACGGTAACCAATTCGTCCGGTACATTACCGGTATTCTTCACAGTCAGACATACCTGCACGGGGCGGTGGATTAGGACCTCATCTGATGTGTTACACTCAATTGTCAGGACGGGGACACGACTATCCGGCCCAAGGTCTTCAACCCAAAAATTGCAGCATAGTTTAGGTGTTACACAACGGTAACGACGACCTTTCGAATAAAAGGTGAATTCATACGCATCAATCGGCTCCTCTCCTCCCCAGACCAGATTGCGAATCAGAATTGGTTCGCCATTCTTGCGTGAAGACATTGCCGGCAGGTGAGCACCAACGGGAATCTGCAGCGCCGTAATCGGCGCAGTTGCTGCTGCATGACGGAAATCTTCAATGCTACCCTGCCAACCGTTGCAAAGGTTCAAAATAACATCTATGTCGGAAAAAAGATCTTCGGAGGTTAGCCGGGTACGCAATTCTTCTGGGGTGTGGATTGGATCGGCAAAGCGCGTAGAGGGATGCCCCAGCCGTCGTGCAATGTGTTGGGCATGAAGCGGTGTTGTCGCCAGTAATACCAGCATCATCAACGATACAAAGCAGGTGTAGCGCTTTTTGATCATAATCATCTCAAGTTGTTTTTATTCAGAACCCGACGACAATTGATGTAGAAACATAGAAATTGTTCTTCTCATTAGACGATTAATCTAGCAAAAGTAAAAAAATTTGCAAGTATTTTTGTTTTATTTATCCTGTTATTCGAAGATAGAGATATTTTAATGGGGAGAATCGGTTGCATTGCTTGTGATAACAGGTAAAGCAACTTCGGATTATAATCTGGAGGTGCGCAACACATAATCGTTATTCCGAATCGACGGGAAACTCCAAAACAGCCCTGCTTCTACTTTTGAAAGAGGTGAGCAATGTTAAATTATGCTTATATCAATCATCTATCGTCTATCATGCAAAGAATGTAATGTGTCGTGGACTTCAGAAGTCTACATGAGGTGGGACACTCCGCAGCATCGGATTTGATGACAACATATCTAATGCCATTTTTCTTGGCATAAGCAACAAAGTCCTCTGGGCTATGCAGGGTCGATACTTCTGCAACTCGTTGCATCCATTGATCATGGAACGAAGGCGACCACATCACTGCAGCGCCCTGATTCCGATCAACCCAGACGCTTCTGCGGGCCCGCAATTGAAAAAGATCGGCTTCGTCACCGAGTGGTATGAGGAATGTGCCATGAAGATCACTGTCTCTAACCCACGCAACCAACTCGTCCCAACTTTTCCTCTCGGCGGGTATATAGTCCCGGTCCTGGCCAGACACACGCCCGTAAATGATGATGGCGGGAAACAGGAAGTACATCAACGCAAATACGATAACAATCATCTTGCGATGTCTTGTTGGACTCAGACCTCGGTGGAGAACCAGGCCAAAAGCAGAAATAATCAGAATAATGCGAATTATCGTTGTTTTCACAAAACCTGGAGGAGATATTGCTTGATAGGCAAGGACAATGGCAAAGCCAAGAATAGACACCCATGTCAGTGTTTTAGTATGGCGCATCGCAAAACTAGTCAGCATGCCGATGCCTCGACCTTTATTGTCTTTCTCAGAAGGTTGTGGTAGACCCGCGGCGAGAGCCAAAACAATAACAATCAAGACGGGCATGCAACGATGGAAGGTAATTAAGGAAGAAAGGATCACGATACCCAGCAATTGCCTCCGAATTGATTCCAGGCTTAACACAAGTTTAGTTCCGGCCATAACGGTAAGAATGACGGCAATAGCCTGTTCTAAGCCGGCGGATCGTAATAGGTGCAGATTAAAAACAAATCGGTTGTCAAAAAGACAGGGCAGGGGTATCCCCCCAAAAAAACAAGTAAACAAGCCAGTTGCACACCTATCCAGTAACGGCTATTCGGAACAAACCTAGCAGCAAATAAACCACTTACATAAATGAGCACTAGCGCTGCCATGTCTGTTTTAGTCGCTGCCTCAATCAAAAAATGTCCGGAGTAATATCGACGAATATATTCGATAAAGCTGAATGATACTTTTGAATCAGGACTCCCTGCAACCAGTGCTATCCAGAGTATCGTTGGAGAAGCTAATAACAGAAATGAAACAAGGGACCATACCGTGCGACGAAAGTCCAGCGGTTGCCGATCATACAACAAGGAAAATGAATTAACGAAAATCAGCCAAATTCCCACGAATGCATTAATAGAAAATGCCGCTCCAGTCATTGCCGCACTTGCTGCTGTTTTACGAAGGGACAGTAACGTTAATGAAAGAAATACAAATGGCCATGTTACCTCAGTATGAGTAAAATAATTAATAAATAATCCATGACAGCCTACCACCGAATAACCTACAAGCCATGGTGTAACAGAAAGCACACCCATACAGGTAATAATGCCCCATATGTTTGTCAAACTATTAGCTCTGAGTAGAAACTGAATTGCGCCAAAAGCAGATGCGCGGCTAATAAAGTTTGCCACTCGAAATACATCATAAATATTGGATTCTGTGGTAACCAAACGTAGTACCGGCCATACAAGTGATGTAAAATATTTTAACGAAGCATAAAATGCATCATTAGAAAACTCTGGTTGCGAAGCCAATCGTAAAACATAAGGGATATGAAAAACATTGTTATCTATTCCGAAACGAAACCCGGTAATAAGCAATGATATTGAGGCGAATACCATCGTGAAAAATATGAATACAATTATTTTGCGTATGCCTTCAGATGTCACAACTAACCCTCAGTTTTGTTATAGTTAAACAAAAAAGTTTCAATTAAAAACAATTGGGTAACGGCAGAGAATACGTGACCAATAGCAGCAAGAAAATAACGTATTCATAACGTAAGCCTCAACTTCATGAAATGGGCGACTAACATCGTAGATGTCACGATCAGGATGACCATGCAGCTATTACGGTCTTTGATAGCATAAATCACCGGATCGTCATGTATTCACCACGCGAAGTCTTAACCCAGAGTCGTGCAAGCCAATAGATCATACAAACCACTGCAAGCCACAGCAGATTTGGAGTTGCATACCGCATCTGGGTCTCTGGAGCATTGATGAATAACCCGAATACGACCATTGCTGATAGGGCTGATCCAATGCCTAAAGGGTAAAGCACTGCGAGGTCAGAAATCCGGTAGTTACGCCCGCAAGCAACCTTCCTCCCAACCTGTTCAAGAGAAACTAACTCCGAACAACGTTTAACCAGCGCTAAGCTCAAGAAAAAGAAGACAGAGAAGACGAGCAACCACGAACTAATAATAAGACCTGTTACTACCGAACCCACGACAATACGCAGCGTATAGAGGAGCGACAGTATGATTACATCTATCATTATGTACCTCTTGAGCGAACAGCTGTAAGAACATATTAATACAAAATAGAGAACCAATATTATCAAGAACCCTTTTGACACAATTAATGCAAGGACAAACGCGAAGGACAGCAAGACGCCTGCCACCGCAATCCCTTTCAATATAGGTATCGAAGCGCTAGCAAACGGACGGTATCGTTTTCGTGGGTGAGCACGGTCATTCTCAATATCCCATAAATCATTGATTATATAACATGCAGATGCTGCCAGGGAAAAAACAAAAAAGGCGACTGTTGTGGACGCTAACTTATCCAGTCTTAAGAAGGAATATGCTGTCAGGAGGGGTACGAAGAGTAGTAGGTTCTTTAGCCACTGATGTATCCGCAGGGTACGCAACCAAACAGACAGGCTCCTATCTACTCCGGGAAAATTGTGTTCGACTTGAATGTCACGGCAAACGGTTTTCGTCAATCGAGGTGAGGTTCCTACCAGAATTGCCGTTTGTGCGGCTTTCCATATGGGCAGATCGACCTTGCTATTACCTGCATAGACAAACGCAGTCCCTATCTTTTCTTGAATAGCTTTAAGCTTGGTTCTTCCTTTGAGATTATGAGATCCGTCACTGGCGAGTACTTCATCAAACAGTCCAAGGGATTTCGAAACGGCATCCGCAATATTTCAATTTGCTGCCGTTGCCAGTACAATCTTCCTCCCCTTTTCTTTTTCAGCGCGCAGATACGCCAAAAGCTGTTCATGCCAGGGCATATATGCAGCAGAGAAATTTAAATGAGTGCAAACAGCGTTTTTAAAGGCAGCGTATCCCTTAAGGAACCAGAAGGGCAAGCGCAGTAAGTGGAGAGGGTTTTGCCTGATTAGTTGAATGACAGATTCTGCTAACGTATCCGTTGGCGTAAGAGTTCCATCCAAATCAACTACTAAGGGCGCCAGAGTAGCCATTTGCAATAATACCTCCATTCGTTTTGTACGTTGGGTTTCGTTCCTCAACCCAACCTATCGTTAGTTGTTCAGGGTTAAATCGACGAAATTGTTTCCTGTGATTATATAATCTTTCTTTATATTTATCTATTTCAAGCTGAAGATTCATTGTTTAAACGTCCGGGCAATAATGTTTATTTAGATAAACGTGATGGAGTTTGTTCCGTAAAATAATATGTTTTGATTCCTTTACCGAAAACCATAACATTTTCCCGGTGAAGAAAATTTTGAGGTTGCGGTTCCTCAATAACAATGTATTTTTTACTTCCTCCAATATCTTGCATAAAATGATGCCCTGCATGGGGCATTATCGACCCTGGTTCAGTATCCTTCAGATAACCATTTAAAATTATCCACTGTGCCATATTCTCGGACGCCCTTCCCTGTCCAATTTGATAAAAAATACTTAAGAAAGTAATTGCAATAAAAATAATTACCGATGGCCAACCTAACCATTGAACTAATCGAGGCATACCGGAACCTAAAACCACAATTACGTAAAAGGTTAAAAACGGAAGGCAAAATAAAAGATACCGCTGAGCGGGTCTGGAAAAGGATGATATGATAAGAAATGGGAAGAGCGTACACACTAAAAAGAGTGCGATTTTGTTTCTTTCACGAAAAGCCGAATCCATAAGTTGAACAAACAGAAAAAATGCTAATAAAAGGTTGCAGACACGAATCAGAGATGCAACTTTGTTACTCATTAACTTGTCGTAAAAACCTCCAAAACCCATTTCACCAGTGAAAGCATTTGGATCAGATTGAATTTTCAAAAAAATAGTTCCAAGGATAACCGAAATAAATATAAGAATGAGAAAGGTTTTTCGAGAACACGATTTCAACAAATAAATTACCGAAAGAAAACTAAGCAAAGCAAGTGTTATTGCCAAGTAACTACTATACAACCCTACATTTAAAGCAAAATTTTTCACGTGTCCTTCAAAGTGAGTGGTTTTAAATTTTTCTGGTATACATAGTATTTCGAACTGATTATATATTACAAGAAAATACATTCCTAAAATACATAGTGGTAATAATGAGTAAAAGAGAAACCCTAGTCCCTTTTCCCTACTCCACCTTATTTTGCCATGCTCATCAGTAAAAATGATATATACAAAGCCAAGACCTAATAATATAGAATTAAATTTAACAAGAGACGCCACAGAAAAACAAAGCCCCGCTATGAAATGCATCCATAATCTACCTTTAGCACAGTAACACAAAAGGAAAGATAACACGATAAAACCAACAGGAAGAATGTCAGCCACTGCCCTGCCACTATATATCCAGACAAGTGGGTTTATTGTGATGATTGCGACCCAAAGAAAAAACAATGAGTCATTTTTGAAATTTTTACTACGATAAAACACCCAACCGGCAAACAAAATAACTATTCCCCCAAATAACGACGGGATACGAACAGACCAGAAAGATACATTTAAAAAAGATGCTACTACGGCGGCAATTAAGGAATACCCTAAAGGATTTGCTTCAATTTCCCAATAATGTTTTAAGCCTATGGTATAATCTGGATTTAGTATAGTTCTGGTTGCTTCTGCAAATGAATATTCTAAATTTACCCAGGGTGTATTAAGATAAATTCCATGACCCGCAATAAAAAGAAAAACAGCAAAAAAGAATAATATATTTAGTTTTAATTTTTTTTCCATAAGCGCCTTAACCTCAATTATCCTTTTTTTTATAATCTCCTTTTGAAAACCACTTTTCAATAAGACAATAGAGCACAATAAATAGATAACGGCTACCCATCTCCTTGATTTTTAATTTCGATTCTCCCGTTTTTCGATTTGTCCATGAGTTGGGTAAAATAGTATAATTATAGCCTCTCACTATTGCTTTTAGCGGGAGTTCAACGGTTAAGTTAAAATGGTGACTTAAAAAAGGCTTTAAGCCTTCTATAACATGAGCACGATACATTTTAAAAGCATTGGTTACATCATAATATTTAATCTGGAAAAGAACGGCGATAAAGTAATTAGCTAAACGGTTAATCAATCGCTTTAGCCATGGATAATCAAAAACTCGCCCTCCATCTCCCCACCTTGATCCAAACACGCAGTCATAACCCAATTCTATTGTTCTGAAAAAATTGACAACATCATCAGGATCGTCTGAGGCATCTGACATATAAATACAAACGGCTCCTCCGCTAAAAGTTTCTAATCCTTTCCGGACAGCGAAGCCAAAACCATTTGGATATTCATTGTTTATTGTTATAAGTTCTGGAATACTTTTTACCATATCCTCTAAAATTTCTCCGGTATGATCTGTCGAATTGTCATTTACAACCCTTATTTCAAAATCAATGCGAGCGTCTTTTAAAACAGTATGAAGGCGGTTTACCGTTTGACGGATACAATCTTCTTCGTTATGGGCCGGAATGATGCAGGAAAGTTTCATTTTATATTTATTTTCTTTCTTTTAACACATCGACAATCTCTTTAACAATTTCCCGTATTCCATATTTAAAGCTCCATTTGGGATAGTGGTTTTGAAATTTCCGGACGTCACTAATCCACCAGATGTGATCACCAATCCTTGCTGAATTTGTGATTTCGTATTTGAATTCCTTTCCAGTAAAGTCTTGTACCATTTTGATTGCCTCAAGGACGGAACAATTACTATTTCGGCTCCCCCCCATGTTGTACACTTCTCCCATACGAGGATTTTGATAAAAATGCCAAAAGGCATTTACTAAATCACCGGAATGAATATTATCTCTTACCTGTTTCCCTTTATAGCCATAAATTGTGTATTTTCTCCCTTGCAAGCCGCATTTAACAAGATAAGCCAAAAAGCCATGAAGTTCTGCGCCGCTATGGGCAGGGCCTGTTAAACATCCACACCGGAAGATACCGGTTCTCATACCAAAATACCTTCCGTACTCTTGTACCATAATATCAGCAGCCACTTTAGAAGCGCCAAATACGCTATGCTTCGACTGGTCGATAGACATGTTTTCATCTATTCCATATTGAGAACAAGGATGAGAGCGCTCCACTTCCCATCTGGTTTCCAATTCAACAAGAGGTAATTCATTCGGTAAATCACCATAGACTTTATTGGTGCTTGTAAGGATAAATACGGCCTGCGGGGTGTGGAGCCTGGTTGCTTCCAACAAATTAATGGTTCCGGTTGCATTCACACTAAAGTCGGTTAATGGCTCTCTTGCTGCCCAATCATGACTGGGTTGTGCAGCGGCATGAATTACCAATGACAGGGTATTCTTAGCCTGCTTGAAAAGCTTATTTACCGATTCAAGATCACGAATATCCATATCAAAATGCCTGTAATTCTTAAGCTTCAACAGTTCTTCTTTCTTCCAAAGAGTCGAACCATCCTCTCCGAAAAAATATTTTCTCATATTATTATCGATGCCCCAAACCTCGAAACCCTTTTCATGGAAGTATCGAACCGATTCACTTCCGATTAAGCCTGCTGAACCAGTGATTATCGCAATACTCATAAAACCTTGTATTTAAAAAATTGATTGAATAAAGTCTTCATTTTGAACAATCCAACGATAAATATCCTTAACGGTATCTTCTACGGAACATTTCGGTTGCCAGCCAAAAGCCTGTGTCGCTTTCCCGTAGTCTGTGACGTAAAATGGGATATCTACACTCAAGGTACTCTGAACACTGTTTATTGGCACCTCATTTTGAGTGATCTCCTTGCAAATTTGCGTTAACTCAAGCAAACTTACAGAAATATCCAGCCCACCTCCAAGATTAAAGATTTCACCAGAAAGGGCGTCTGTTTTTTCATTTTGAAGATTCAGCGCTTCAAAAAGGTCTTTGGGATGAAGAATGTCTCTGACCTGTTTTCCCTTCCCGCCAAAGCCAGTGTATTTTAAAGGTTTTTTCAAGTAGTGGTTGACCACCCACAGGGTAAAAACCCCCTGTTCGACTTTGCCGAATTGCCCAGGGCCGCAAATGACACCGCAGCGATTGATTACCGCTTTCAGACCATAGGCCCTTACATATTCTTGTATCAGAAGTTCCGAGGCTAGTTTTGTAGCTCCATAAAGGGACCGGGCCGTATTGGTAGGAAATTCCTCATTGATACCTTGAGTTGATAATCCCCTCATAAAAGCCTTAGGAGAATCAATGTGAAAACGCGAGTCTCCTTCCTTGAGAGGGATGTTAAGCAAAGGGTCAATGGAATAAACCCTGGATGAAGACAAGAAGATGAAGTGTCCAGCATTCTTTAATGCAAAATTCAAACAATTTATAGTGCCCGTTAAATTAGTCTGAATAGCATAATTATCGGGGCGGTTTAAACCGGCAATAACAGAAGGCTCCGCAGATGCCTCAATGAACAAATCAAAAACGCCTTCAATTGCATCAAGATCTCCCTGACACCGGATATCACCATGAATAAATCGAATACCCCTGTCTCTAAAATCTTTTAAATTAAACTCAGACCCTCTTCTATGGAGATTATCCAAAGCAACAATGTTGGCAGACGGGTATCTTTCCTTATACATCCGGCACAGATAAGAACCCACAAAACCAGCACCGCCGGTAACCAGAATATTTATCATTCCTTACACTTTTGTTTTATGTTATTTTTATGGTTCATCTCCCATTTAGTCAAAGAAACAGGCGGGAGATCTGATATCGATATGATTCCCAGCTTGCGTTGCTGATCGAGTCCCTTTCTCATTTCCTATCCAATGTCCTTTGTCTGTTTTGTTGTTGTGGCAAATATTCGTCTTTTTTGCCGTCTTGTTTCTGACAAAACCCTTTGTTTTCGCCATTAGTTTACTCCACCCCATTCAAATATTCAATACCTTTCTCCGATTCCTTTTACCTTCTTCTCGCGGTCATGGTACTTCGAAAACATCTGTAATTATTGAAGCATCTACCCATGGAGATACTGTTGGCTTTGCCAAAAGACTCTAGTAGATAAAGTGGAAAGTGCAACCATTGACCGCCTCATAACACAGCAAAGCCGCAACCAAATCCTCCTTATCGTTCGGCTGAGCGCTCACGACTAAGTTTAGAAGGGCGAAGGGAGGTTCGACAGGATCACCATGCACTGCGCTACATCCTGAGCCTGCAGAAGGATCCATCGAACGACAAACTTGTTTGCCCATACGGTTTAAGTATACACACGGATTTGGAATATATCACACTGACAAACTTTGTTTGTCAGTGCCACCCTGTAACCGAAGACATAGCCTGATGAATTTTGTTATCGGTTCAATCAAAAAAAATGGAGGCCTCAACTCTTTGATAGATTAGTTACTGTCTGTGTTAACTCGTAAGCCATTTCCCTTGCTGAACTAATTCAATACCTATTTTATATATAAATAAAAAAGCACCTTGATTCCCCCTATTGATTGATAAACTGTATTAAAATAACAAGGTTGATGAAGACTAGATATAAAACATATTATAATATTCCTCACACATCAAATTGTTATACCGCGTGAAATCAGAGAAACACTTCCGCTCTCACCGGGATAAAAGGTTCACGTTATTGTTCATGACAACCGCATTGAATTGATATTCATTTGAGAACAAAAAGAATATTTCATGGGAAAAATATAGTACTAACACGGGCAAACAACTGCCTGAACCCAGACGAGCTTTCTCACCGATACGCTAAAACCAACGGGGCGTTTTATGCCCTTGCACGTTTTCTGTGCAACTGAAGGAGGAAAAGTGATGAACGTTACCATTCGCCTTTTGACAGAGCGTGATCTCCCGGCCACAAGGCGCATTATCTCCCTCGCATTCGGCACGTTCCTCGGTGTTCCTGAACCGGAGCAGTTTCGTGCTGATCGTGACTATGCGACTACCCGTTGGCATACAGACCCGGCCACAGCCTTTGTCGCTGAGATGGACGGTACGCTTGTCGGATCGAATTTTGTTACCCGTTGGGTAGCGTGGGTTTCTTCGGTCCGATTACCGTGCACCCCGATCTGTGGGATCGTGGTATTGGCAAGCAGTTGATTGCCCCCGCCATGGAATGCTTTGACAGATGGCATGTAACACATGCGGGGCTCTTCACTTTTGCCCAAAGCCCAAAACACATCGGTTTGTATCAACACTATGGCTTCCTGCCGCGGTTTCTGACTGCGATCATGTCAAAGCCGGTGCATTCACCCACAAGCCCTTCCCAATGGTCAACGTATTCTGCGTTACCTGAAAGTGAACGTGTGGCATGCCTGCGGGCATGTCACACGTTGACAGATACCTTGTACGCAGGATTGGATGTGGAACGGGAAATCCGAGCCGTCTCTGCACAAGGTCTGGGTGACACGGTACTGCTCTGGGATGATCGTGAATTAGTGGGTTTTGCAGTCTGCCACTGTGGTCCCAACACGGAGGCCGGGCACAATAAATGCTACGTCAAGTTTGGAGCGGTGCAATCCGGACCAACAGGCGGAGCGCTGTTTGATCGTCTGCTGGACGGGTGTGAGGCCTTGGCCGCCGCTCAGGGCATGACACTCCTCGAAGCCGGTGTCAGTACAGCACGGCGTCAGGCTTATCGTAAAATGCTCGAGCGAGGCTTTCGCACGGACATTCAGGGCGTAACGATGCATCGACCCGATGACCCGGGTTACAACCGGCCTGGGGTATATGTGATCGACGACTGGCGCTAACATGTGTATAGATTACGATAAGAAGCTCAATTCCTGAATCTGTCCAATCATCTTACTTCGACAGATCCGTTACTCCTCAAAGCGTTCCACGGGATAATCATTTTTGGTGTTCACGGTAACTGGCGAGAATAAAAAAAACTTGCATTCTTTTTTATCTTTCTTTACCATTGCCTCAGAATAAAAAAGCAATTTCCTTATCATTAACGTCATAAAGTCGGTCTCTTCTGTAACGAACGTGATGTCAGAAACTCGGAGCCATGCAAAAATTAATGCTGTGACAGCAAAGGGTAGCGATCCCATCGATGTTGACGCATTAGCAACTAAGTTTCGTCAATGGCGGGCACAGCACAAGACACCGGGCACGGTCATTGCCGCCCATCGGGAAGCCCTGCTGGAACGAGTTGCCCAATCAATGACATTTGAAGGTGAACCGATTACCGAGGCTCGTCTTAAATTTCTATTAAATCAATCGGACACATGAGTGAAGAAACAGGACACCTAGGATCAACCCGGTCGTTTGAAACAACGGAGGGGACTTTTACCTATACGGAAGTCTCAGAGAAGTTGGCCGTATCACTTGCCCGGATACTTGATCAGCTTTTGCAAACTTTACCCCATGAGATCGTCATTACCCCTGAGTGGCTCTGCCAGAAACACCGGGAACTTGCCGGACATCTCTTTCCCGAATGGTCTGGCCGGTTTCGGACAACGGATGTGAAGGTCGGGACGCTGGAGCCTCCGCCTTATTACAAAGTGCCGGTTCTCGTGCACTCTTTCTGCGATGATTTGGCTGAGCGGTTGCGGCATGTGGATGATGAAAATCTGCCCGATATGGCGGAGTTTCTCGCCTGGGTGGATTGGCGATTTCAGTGGATTCATCCTTTCAAAGACTTCAACGGCCGTATCGGCCGTCTGGTGCTGGCCGTACTTCTTTACAGACTTGCCCTGCCCCCTGTTGAAACCGCGCCCACAGACCCTGAGGGGCGTCGTGAATATCTTGAAGCCCTGCGGGCCGGCGATGCGGGAGATCTCAACCCGCTTCAAAAATTATGGATCCGGCGACTCGGAGACGCAATCTAGCCCTCAAATCTGATTCGTTCCCGGACATCATGAGCTTGCAAATGGAAGAATAAAAAGCTAAAATACGGCATGGAATTAAACCACGTTTGCATAACAAATAAGAATGAAGAGCAGGCAATACGGTTCTATCAAGATTTTTTAGGTCTTGAGAAGACAAGAGAAATTCTCCTGCCTCCGGAACTTTCGGAGCAATTGTTTTCCCTTTCCCGGGAGATCAAAGCGTTGGTATTTGAAAAACCCGGGCTAAAGGTTGAGGTATTCATATCCGATTTTCAACATGCCAATCCTAATTTTACCCATTTCGGCCTGATACTGGACAATTTCGCAGAGATAACAGAAAAGGCACAGAGGTCACATGTTGAGCTTGTCCTTGGGAAACATAAGGAGAAGACCGTATACTTTCTCAAGGATTTTTCCGGTAATCTGATTGAAATAAAACAAAAATCTTAAGACCGTATAACCGCAATAACGTTGCCCCCTGCATCCCTCCTTATTTCAAAAGCATAATGATATGAAGAAAAGCGCTTCGTGTTAGCTTTATAACATGATGTTTTATGCAGTTTTTGTGGATTCTTGGCAGAGAATCCGATGGAAGAGGGACCGCATCTAAAGCCTTCGCTATCTCTTCAAATCTGAACGATCCTGAAAAGGTAAAAAATCTGAAACATGAAATTTGTGTGCCGATCCTGTCAGGGTTTATTTTATTTATATTTCTGCAGGCTGTTGTCCGATCATTTCTTTTCCTGAAGATCGTTGAAACAATTTTCGAACCTTTCCCTGGAAGGTATCCATGTAGATGTAAAATACCGGGGTGAGGTAAAGGGTAACGAGTTGTGAAAAGAGCAGTCCGCCTACCATGACAAGTCCCAGTGGACGGCGCGTCTGCGCTCCTGCGCCAAAGCCGAGGGCTATCGGTAAAGCGCCCATGAGCGCAGCCATCGTGGTCATCATGATGGGACGGAACCGAATCAGACACCCCTGATATATAGCCTCCATCGGGCTCTTACCATCATTCCTTTGTGCTTCTAAGGCAAAATCGATCTGCATAATGGCATTTTTCTTAACGATACCTATCAGCATAACAAGACCTACAAAGGCATAAACATCCAACTCTATGTGGAAAATGAGGAGCGTCAGGAGTGCTCCCAGCCCGGCAGAGGGAAGTCCGGACAGAATGGTTACCGGGTGGATGAAGCTTTCATAAAGTATCCCCAGTACGATATAAATGACCAAAATGGCAAGAAACAACAGCATTCCCAGCCCTCGCATCGACGATTGAAATTCCTGGGCCGTACCCTGGAAGCTGGTACTGATAGCCGGAGGCAAGGTCTTACGGGAAAGTTTGTCGACTTCCGCAACTGCCGTGCTGAGGGCAACCCCCGGTTTAAGGTTAAACGAAATCGTTACCGCAGGGAACTGCCCCAGGTGATTAATTGTCTGTGGGCCGAGATTCTCGGTCAGCGTCGCTACCGCATATAGCGGAACCGGAATCCCATTCGACGAGTTTACATAAAGCATCTGCAAGGTTTCCTGGTTCACCTGATACTGCGGTTCTAATTCCATAATGACTTTATATTGATCATTCGATGCGTAGATCGTTGAAACCCACCGGTTACCATAAGCGCTTTGCAATGCATCTTCGATCTGCCTGGCCGTCACCCCTAGTGTTGATGCCTTGTCCCGTTGAATTACAACGTTTACCTGAGGATTCTTGATAAGCAGGTCGCTGGTTACATCCTGCAATATCGGCAGATCACGCATTTGGGCTTCCAGTATCGGGGCATAGTGATACAGTTCTTCGATATTCGGGCTTTGTAAGGTAAATTGATAAAGACTTTTCGTCATCTTACCACCAATACGAATTTCGGGTGGATCTTGCATGAAGACCCTGATGCCAGGAATTATGGCAAGCTTTTGCCGTAATTCTTCCATTACCTTTTCAGAACTCGGATGGAACCCGGGGCCGTGTTTTAAATGGATAAATAAGACGCCCTGATTAGAGCTGGCTGTGACACTGGAACTGCCGACGCTTGAATAGAAATCTCTGACGTTTGGGTTTCTCCTAACAATATCAGCTACCGCCTGCTGGAGTTGCACCATCTTGTCATAAGAGACCCCCTGTTGCGCCTCGGTAATACCGAAAATTGTTCCCTGATCCTCGTTTGGAAGGAAACCCTTGGGGACTATTACAAAAAGATATCCCGTTGCCAGCAGGATAACGCCAGAAACTACCATTGTGATCAGACGATGGTGTAAAGCCAGCCTGAGCGTCCGCTCATAAACCTTCAATATGCGATTAAAACCATTTTCAATAATCATATAAAGACGCCCATGTCTCTCTTCAGATGGCGGGCGCAGGAAACGGCTGCACAACATAGGTGTGAGACTAAGGGAGACAAATCCTGATATCAGAATCGCCACACAAATTGTAACAGCAAATTCCCGAAACAATCGCCCAACAACACCTCCCATGAACAGTACAGGAATAAACACAGCTACAAGCGAGAGCGTCATGGATAAAATGGTAAAACTAATTTCTTGAGACCCTTTTAGCGCTGCCTGAAAGGGTTTTTCTCCCATCTCCATGTGGCGAACGATGTTTTCAAGAATAACAATAGCATCGTCTACCACAAACCCTATTGCAAGAATCAGTGCAACGAGGGAGAGGTTGTCCATACTGTAATTCAGTAAATACATCACCGCGAAGGTGCCCACAACAGATAGCGGAAGTGCCAAGCTGGGAATCACCGTGGCAAAGAAATTACGCAGGAAAAGCAATATCGTCATGACAACCAGGACTAAAGTCAGGATCATAGTAAATTTGACTTCATTGATCGACTTCAGGATTGATTCTGAGCGATCATAGAGGATATGCAATTCGGCCGAAGGAGGAAGATGTGACTGGAAAACAGGCATAAGTTTTTTGACGGCGCCCGATACTTCGACTGCATTTGTTCCCGGCTGACGACGGACTGCCAGCACGATGGCTCTCTGGCTTCCGTTTTGATCCACAAACCAGGCAGCAGCCTTATCGTTTTCAACACTGTCAATAACCCTTCCCAATTCCTCGAGGCGTACGGGCGAACCTCCACGATACGTTACAATAACAGGGCGGTAATCACTGGCTTTGAATAGCTGGCCGGTAGCAAAGACGGTGAATGCCTTGTGTGGTCCATACAGGACTCCCGTAGGCAGATTTACGTTTGCATTGCGCAGCGCCTCTGCTACAGTATCGATTCCGATGCCTCTGCTGGCAAGCGCATGCGGATTAAGCTGTGCACGAACGGCATATTTCTGCGGCCCAAAAATCTGTACCTCTGCTACGCCACTGGTCATGGAGATGCGCTGCGCCATCATGATATCTGCATAATCATGCAGTTCCCACAGGGGAAGCGTCCGGGAAGTCAGGCCAATATACATGATAGGCTGGTCTGCCGGATTTACTTTTTTGTATGTGGGCGGTTGAGGCATATCCTGAGGAAGAAACGGTGTAGATTGGGCTATCGCGGTCTGAACATCCTGAGCTGCTGCGTCGAGGCTCCGGTTTAGACTAAATTGGAGGGTAATTAATGTAGATCCTAAAGAGCTCGTGGAAGTCATAGAGTCTAAACCTTCTATGGTCGAAAACTGGCGTTCCAGGGGGGTTGCAACGGACGAAGACATGGTTTCCGGACTGGCTCCGGGAAGGCTGGCGCTTACCAGGAGCGTTGGAAAGTCAATATTGGGAAGATCGCTTACCGGTAGTAATCTGTATCCTGCAACACCAAAGAGAAGCAACCCGATCATGACGAGGGTTGTCATGACAGGGCGACGGATAAAAGGACCTGAGATATTCACGGATTCATTCCTCCCTCTTGTCTGATTTTTGATTATCTAAATCGGAACTGTTTGGCGTCAGAGATTCCAAATCGTTTTTAATTTCCACTTTACTCCCGTGGATAATCTGGAATTGACCATCGGTTACTATTTTCTCTCCCGGTCGAAGCCCCTTTGCAATGACCATTTCCTGATCAATGCGATTTCCCACAACAACTGGACGATATTCTACGGTAAGGTCGGATTTAACGACATAAACATATAGGCCATCCTGGCCTGTCTGTACCGCCTGAGAAGGAATCACTACTGCGTTAGGTTGTGTCGTAAGCGTTAATATCACGTTAACAAACTGTTTCGGCCAGAGAAATTCATCTTCGTTGGGATAGACTGCTTTCAGCAGAATGGTCCCCGTAGATTTATCTACTTCATTGTTAATAAAGGTCAGTTCTCCGATAACAGGGCTCAATTTACTTCCGGGAACAATTGCCTGCACTTCCAGATTTTTCTGTGCCATGTATTTTCTGACCTCTGAAACCTCCTGTTCTGGCAAAGTAAAAGCAACGTATATCGGCTTTGTCTGATTAATCGTCACCAGTACGGTATCGATATCTTTAACAATATTCCCCTGATTAACTTCAAGCTTTCCGACACGTCCGTTTATGGGGGAACGGATATGACAGTATCCAAGTTGAAGTCTGGCATTTTGCACAGCAGCCTCATCAGCGCTAACCGTCGCCTTGAGCGCTTCATAATCGGTATGATACTGGTCGTGCTCCTGCTTAGAAACCACGCCACTTTTCAGCAGCTCTTCGTAACGATGTGCGTCTGCCTCTGCCTTTTTCATCTGAGCGGTATCCCTTAACAGATTGGCCTCAAATTGTTGAAGCATTGCCTTAAAAGGGCGGGGATCTATCATGTAAAGGAGATCCCCCTTTTTCACTTCCTGACCTTCCTTGAAATAGATGCGAGAGATCTCTCCTTCAACCCGCGTCTTGACCGATACGGTAGAATAAGCCTCCACATTTCCAATGGCGTGTATTTGAATGGGAATGTCTTTTTGTTCAGCAACAGCCACAGTAACCGGAACACCGGATGGCATCATATGTTTCTCCCCTGATCCGGAAGAACAGGAAGCTAAAATAAATGCAATTCCCAAAATAAGACCATATTTCATGATAAAAAAATAATTCATCTCTCAGTTCCTTTGATAAAGATGGTGACAAATTCTCTGACAATTATGTCTGTATCGGTACGCCGGTATTTTTTCAATAGCAGGAAATTCTCAGCATCGAAATATGAAAAGAACATCCCAAGGAATACCCTTGCCCCTAACTCTGTATCAAAAACCCTCAAAATTCTCTTCTTCTGCATTTCCGCAAAATAGGATGCAAGGGTTTTAAACATTTCATCAATAAACGAATGATAAATCCTGTGGATTTTTTCAGTATACCGATGCATTTCTGAATGCATTATTCGCACTAAGTCTTTTCTCTCTGTGAGAGAATCCAGAAATCTTTTTGCAATCAGTTCTAGTCCTTCTTCATATGATAGCCCCGCGATCTCCGGAAGAAGGCCTTTAAGAGCGGGAAGGAATGAATGGGTGTTAATCACCTCTTCAAAAAGTTTTTCTTTTGAAGGAAAGTGTCTGAACAGGGTAACTTCAGCAATACCGGCTGCCTTTGCAATCTCCTTTGTGGTTGCACCAAGATAGCCCTTTTTTGAAAAGAGTCTCAGCCCTGTTTCCAGAATTTTGTCTTTTGTCCTCATGATGTTCGGTTTACAATTTTTTTCTTTAAGGTATATTTATGTGTGTAAGTAATTACTTACACACATAATAAATCTTAAAAGATTTTTGTCAATAGGAAATATTCCTCATGTTTTTCAGACCAGAATCTTACTGAATAAGCGGTTCACCTGTATAGCGTCCATCGCTACAAAACCTTTATAGACGGAAAATTTCTGTCAGCGGCGAAACTTTATTCTGTAGCCATTTGATTTATCAGGATGCCCTGCTAAAACCAAACAGATTGTCGGAGAATTCAAAATCTCAAAATGCTTTGGCAGAGGATTTTTGAGGCTAAAATCGGGGAAAATTTGAAATGATTCATTTTGAGACTGAACCAACGTCCTGAACCGAACAAAGAGTTTTCTGATTTCTTCACCGGTAAATTTCAACGGTCTCTTCCCTGCACCTGCTTTAAATCCTTGTTTGATATGGAAGAGGCTTTAGGTGTCTGCCGGCACATCAAAATCTTTGTTGGATAAATGCGTTTCCGGCAGGAAACGGAGTCGAATGAACAAATTCTGAGGATAGCATAATTTTTTACCCCCCCTTGACTTCGTCATGATGGTTCTACAGGCTCACCATACATGGCGCAACATCCTGAGCCTGCCGAAGGATCTGTCGAACGATAGAGCGGATTTGGTTGAAGTTTTGCCGTGTTATATAACCGGAACAAGAGAAAATATGTAGTGCGAGTGGATTATCGTTTAATGGATCTCACGATGAAATACCCTTACAGGTCGATCGCAAAGAATCGGCACTATATTTTCAAAAAACTAAATTTTTACACATTTTTTACCGTTTATTCTTTCAGGCAAAATCAAGCTGTGTCTTCGGTTACAGGGTGGCACTGACAAACTCTGTTTGCCAGTGTGATATATTCCAAATCCGTGTGCATATTCAAACGACATGGATAAACAAGTTTGTCCATGCCATCCGGTAATCCGCTCAAACAAAATGAAAATCCCTGTACAATCGGGCTACCACCGCAGCGGCGCCTGCCACGCCTCTTTCAGATCATAAATACTTTCATTGACAACGGGTTTCTTGTCTAAGCCGTAAATCGTGAAGACCGGCTCTCGTATAACCTTTCCCAACAACCCGTACGGAATATCCTTTACTATTCCCTCAAATTGCACCTGATGTTCTGGCCGTACTTCAACAACAAAGCGAGTGTTTGATTCTGAAAAGAGAAGGGTATCGTTTCGGCAAATAGATCCTTCTGTAGCAACCGCAGAAAGATTAAGTGCCATGCCGTATCCACCGGAAAATGCCATTTCTGCGGCAGCAACTGCGAGACCCCCTTCCGAGCAATCATGGCACGATCTGATGAGTTTTTTACTCGCTGCCAGGGAAAGGGCATTCATGATCCTTCTCCCCAGGACTGCATCTACCTTCGGGACATTATTCCCTTTGTATCCGTGGATATAATAGTAATGCGAACCACCCAATTCAGGACGAGTGAGACCTATGATATAAACCAGGCTGCCGGGCTCCTTGATGTCCATTGATACGGCGTTCCGTACATCTTCCATTATTGCAACTGCCGAAATAAGTAAGGTAGGTGGAATGACAATTGTTTCTTTATCGGTGATAAATTCATTATTCAGGCTGTCTTTTCCGGAGATAAATGGAGTCCCGTATGCAATGGCAATGTCGTAGCAGGCCTGTGCAGCCATCACGAGACTGCCAAGACGGTCTGGTTTGTTGGTGTTACCCCAGCAAAAATTATCTAAAAGCGCAACCTGCTCTAAACTCCCGCCAACGGCTATGATCTGCCGCAACGCTTCGTCAATGGCTGATGAAGCCATGTGATACGGATCTATATCGCCATATCGCGGGTTCATGCCATTAGATACGATAATGCCTTTTCCGGATCCCAACCTGGGTGTAATAACACATGCGTCACCTGGCCCGTCATTGTAAAGACCCTGAAGAGGTTTCAGAACACTGCTACCCTGTACCTCATGATCGTATTGACGTATAACCCATTCCTTGCTGCAAATATTCCATGAAGAAAGTATCTTCTTCAGGTCTGCTCCAAAGTCTTCTTTGTCCGGCAGGCTTGGTTCTTCAAAGGTTGGTCTATGCCATGTTGCCTTACGTTCCAGCCTGGGTATGCCTTTGTGGAGAAAATCCATTTCTATTTCACCAACTAAATGAGCATTATAGAACAGACGCAGCACTTTATCTTGGGTAAATCTCCCTATGACCGTTGCTTCAACATTTTCTGATTTAAATAACTCAAGGAGATCCTTTTCTTTTTCTGGAGGAACGGCGAGTACCATCCGTTCCTGCGCCTCGGAAATCCAGATTTCCGTATAGGAAAGACCTTCGTATTTAAGAGGCACCCTTTCTAAATTTACCAACGCACCCAGATCCTGACCCATTTCTCCTACGGCAGAAGACAGACCGCCCGCGCCACAATCGGTAATGCAGTTGTACAGTCCTCTGTCACGCGCCTGCAAAAGTACATCCAGCAATGCCTTTTCCGTTATGGCATTGCCAATCTGCACAGCGCCGCCAGATAACTGCTCCGATTGTTCGTGCAATTCCGCCGAAGAGAAGGTTGCGCCGTGGATGCCATCGCGCCCAGTCCTGCCACCAGCAACAACGATGAGATCGCCGGAGCGGGCCTCTTTTTGGCATTTATTTTTTGGTATAAGACCTACCGTACCACAAAATACGAGGGGATTGCCAATATACCGATCATCAAAGAAAATGGCGCCATTAGCCGTGGGGATGCCCATGCGGTTACCATAATCTCTTACCCCTGCAACGACCCCTTTAAAAATTCTCTTTGGATGCCATACCCCTTTAGGAATTTTATCCTGCGGTGTATCCGGTATACCAAAACAAAACACATCCGTATTGAGGATAGGTTTTCCCCCCAGCCCGGTGCCCATGATATCCCTGATAACGCCGCCAACGCCCGTGTTAGCGCCTCCATACGGTTCAATGGCAGACGGATGGTTATGGGTTTCCACTTTAAAGCATATATTGTATTGGTCATCATACTGAATGATGCCTGCGTTATCTTTAAACACGGAGACGCACCAAGGTTTCTTGAGCTCTTTCGTGGCTTTCATAATGGTATTTTGCAGGAGATTATCAATTTTTTCTCCGTTGAAATCGATAATACCTTTGAAGGTTTTGTGAACGCAGTGCTCAGACCATGTCTGTGCAATGGTTTCGAGTTCAACATCGGTAGGATCACGCTTGATTAATTTATAATAGTTCTGAATAGCCCGCATCTCGGATAAATTAAGAGAGAGCTGGCCACGGGCACTTATCTCTTCCAATTGTTTATTGTCTGCAGGTAATAAAGGCACCGTCTCTTTTTTAAAGGAATACCGGATCGTGCCATGATCGTAATTGGGTGTTTCAGGGTAAATAAAGACTTCTTCTATCTTTGTATTTGCAAGGATCCTGGTAGCTATGCTGCCAATAGCTTCCTTTGACATATTCCCATCGATTAGATACTTTTTAGCGGTTTTAACACCATCGATGCTTATTCCTATGTCACGAAGCGCCTTCAAAACCGATTGCTCAACGGGATCCATAACGCCTGGTTTGCGGCTGATTTCGACAATATGGTGTCCAAAATCCAAAATCCGAAGTTCGAAATCAGAAATCTGGTAGTGTTGGGTAATCGTATCTACCAGGAGCTTTTTAGCAATGGTATCCAGATCGTTTTCCCCCACATTCCCAAAGATGATATAAACCTGACGCACCCTAACGCTGGTAACTCCCGGGAAACCAAATGCTGCAATCTCTGACCGTACAGCATTCCCCAGAGGATCCGGAAGTTCGTCTTTATAAAACACTTCAATTCGTTTATACATAAAACTTATTTGTTTTCATCCTGATATTTTGAGTTGTTATGAAATACCTTATCGCGTGACGCCTTTGCCTTTTTTAACCATTCAAATAACAGAGCATCGTTTTTCTTCAGCAGTTCGCTTTTCAATTCGGTAAGTTCAGCCACAAAATGATCGATTGACCTTATAAGATTATCACGATTGTGATCAAAGATGTTTACCCAAAGCTCCGCATCACCGGATGCAACCCTGGTAGTATCCCGTAATCCGCTGGCACCGTAAACCAGATATTCTTGCTTAATGGAATTTATCAGACATGAGGCAATCAGATGAGGCAGGTGACTCACGTTTGCAAGTATTTCGTCGTGTTGCTCAGGGGTTAAATAGATTATTTTAGCGCCTAAAAGCTGCCACAGAGAGGAAATCGTTTCCAGCCCCTTTGAATCCTTGTTTAAAGGCGTTATGATGCAGTTACAACCCTCAAAAAGATCCGGTGAAGCGAACTCAACGCCTCTTTGCTCTGATCCTGCAATGGGATGCGCGCCAACAAATGCGATATCTTTTCTTATGTTCTGAGTAATCTGCTGAATGATGTAGTTTTTTGTGCTGCCCACATCGGTAAGAATAGCGTTACGTTTCATAAGGGGGATGACTCTTTTCGCCATATCAATAATTTTATCCACTGCTGTGGCAAGTATAACAATATCGGCGTCATGAATAGCCGTCTCCATATTTAAGACGCCTCTGTCAATGGCCTGCATCTTCAGGGCGCTGTCGATAGAGGCAGCCCTGTGACCCACGCCAATGACAGTCTTTGCCAGATTCCTTTTTTTCAGTCCCAGGCCAATGGAGCCGCCAATAAGCCCCGGACCAATGATACATACAGTTCCAAATTGCATCTAAACCGGCACAAATTTCTGTAAAAGAATATTAAATTTATTTATAGGAAATTTAAGCAACGTTTCCCACTCTAAAAAGAGCATCAGATATTACCTGCCTGACTTCTTTTTGTCAACATTTTTAAGCCGTTTGTGATGTTACTATCTTGAAATATTAATAGTTATTACTATTTTAACGCATGGAATTTCGATCTTTGTTGCAGGGCGAGGCATTTGCCTGTTTTGATATGAGTGTATTTATGACAACGGTAGCAATGCTTGTCCCCATGAGGTGCAATAAATGTCATTTTGGGGTTTATAAAACTAAATGCTCTGGATTTTCTCCTTGACGCAAATAAAATTTCGAGCTTATAATAAAAAACATACTATAGATATTATAAATTTTATTAGATCTATAATTATAGATACATGACGATAAAGGCAAACTCTGAGTGATCAGGGGGCGCAAAGTAAAGGGTCTTGTATAGAGATGTATGGTCATACGTCTCTGCATCTGATAAAAAGACAGCCTTACTGCCGAAAGTATTTTACATAATATTTTGGCAGTAAGGCTTTTTTATTTTATGAATATTCTTCGAAAAGGAGAAGAGGGGATGTTTAAAAAAACTTCTATGATTGCTGTAATGTTATCCGCTCCCTATACCTATCTTTATGCCGGCATAGGGGCTATAAAACCAACTAATAACGAACTCCTTCAAAAGGTACACAAGATTCAGATGCCGTTTATTGCCAACGAAGGCCAAGCGGATGAGCGAGTAGCATACTATGCTAAAACCTTCGGCGGTACGGTGTGTGTAACCAAAGAAGGTAAAATCGTCTATCTGTTGCCGAAGAACATGGCAGACGAAAAGGAAAGAAACACCATACACAGAAGAGCGAAAGGACTAGTTCCCATGTCGCCCCACTACAGTACGGGAGTAATAGCGCCTCTTTTCTCTCAGCCACAATGGATATCATGGCAATGTGACAAATGGTGGCAAAAGATTGGACAAAATACACCGGATAATATTCCTGGAGTGCAACCAGGAAAACACAAAGAGGAATTAAGCGGAGTTGCCCTGAAAGAAGAATTTATCGGGGGAAAGACATCCGATGTATGTGGTGAGAAGGCGTCCGAAACACGGGTAAGCTATTTTCGGGGAAATGACCCCTCAAAGTGGAAAACTGGTATTGCAACGTATGAGTGTGCAAACCTGGGCGAAGTGTACAAGGGGATAGAGATCCGGTTAAAGGCATAGGGAAACAATGTAGAGAAGCTCTTTTGCGTAAAGCCGGGGGCGAATCCCGAACAGATAAAGATCCGGCTGAGCGGCGCTGAAACCTCTTTAGAAAAAGGGGCAAGGGGTTTATCAGTAAACGAACAGGGTGAGCTTGTGGTAGAGACGGCGCTCGGCCCTGTGAAATTCATGAAAGCAGAGGCATATACGGATGTGAATGGTCAGGCAACATTTACCATTACCGCAGCGAATAAGAAGGAGAATGCGATAGTACGATTCAAGCATAAAAACCTGACAGGCGACGTAACAGTAAAGGTAAGAAAACCGTAAACTCTTGGGTTTTTTAAAAATTTTCAACAAAGAAGGGATATTGCATGCAGCGTAGGGGCAGGTTTGAAACCTGCCCCTACCAGATAACATTATTTATGCAGAGGGTTTTTCAAAATCTATACATTGCGATATACGTTTACACCTGCCTGCCATTCCAGGATTGACCCGGGATCCCGTATTTTTATGGATTCCCGCTTCCACGGGAATGACATATTCGTATCCGATTAATGACGCTGTGTATAAATCGTTATAGAAAAAGGCAACCAGCATGTGTACTTTTGCTCACGTTCATTATGAATGAACAAAATATTGATTCAGTAATTCCTCAGGGATCTCTGGTCTGCCCGCTTCCCTCACTGGCTTACAATCATCCCGAGAAGTGCGGATTAGTCCTTAACCTGATCAAAGTACCATTTTTTTGCCTGCATATCATAAGAAATCCAACAGGTAAGATTGTCGCTGGTAGTTATGCAGTATCGCTTTTTTAATACTCCCTGAATTGTTTGGTCCAGCCATTCATTTACAATTTCTTTCACACGGAAAAGTCTGCCGTGCAGTTTAAAGCTATAGGGAACCACAAAGTTAATTGTCAGATCGTTAACGGGCACCCATATCGACGATCTAACTAAATGAATAATAGTAAAGAAAAACGAAAATGCCCAAACGATAACACACGTGATGGAAAAACACTTTGACATTATTATAAGATACTGTCCTTCAAACAGGCGAGAGAATTGTTGTGTGCTGATGGCATGCAGGCCAATAACAAAGGCTATTTCCCAATAACCTACCGTAAATGCAAAACCATCTTCATTATAAACCTGTTTTCTGATGGCCATGACTACCAGGAAAGGCATCCACCATAATCCGGCAGACCAGAAAAACATGGAAAGTCCCTTGAGAAACGGGAGGGTTTCTATTAACGGGCTACTCATCGTGTGTATATGCAGATATAATGTGGCGCCTGTAAGCGTGGTAAATGTTGCAGCGCCGGCATTTATCCAATAAGGAGATAGTTCTGCATCATTACCGAAATGATAGAAAATCAATCGCAAGAAGATTAATGCCATAAAAATGAGATACAAACTCGCCCCGATTGACCACAAAGCAAACGAAAACAGTTGGATGAATAGTACGTGCCGTACTGCGTGTTCTGCAACGACCAATCCCAGAAAAGCAGTCGATTGTGTGCCTACCGTTGTAAAAAACCAACCGCCGTGAAATACATCCTCGATCTTTCTGTCTTCAAGTTTGCGATGCAAAAACAGGATGCTAAATGAAGAGAGCGATATGCCAAGCCAGAGACTTATAGCCACATACCAGAATATACTGGCCGTCGTGTGCATATGAAACACCCTTGAAAAACAAACGCCGGTTAAGTTAACGGCTACGGCAATAGTAAAAAAATTAAATGTTTTTCCCGGGTTCAGTAGTTCGTGCAGGATTTCTTTGTAAAACAATACGATCCGGACAATTTCAAAAACCATCACAGAGAGAAATATGACCAGACTTGTCATGAAAAGATACGGCACAACTTTCTCATAACCGTATAATTGAGAAATGGATGCGACCATAATCGTTGCCACAACGACAGTAAACCAACGGACATTCAATGAATATGTTGCAATCTTTAATATGCTCATGATATTACTTTATGCAGTATTCGCCACTTTTTTATGCATCTTTGCTATCGTTTCTTCTTCCATAAACGAGAGGCATATCAGAAAAATAAGGGATACGAAGATAAATTCTCAGGAATATCAGAATACTGGGTATCGTTGTGGAAAGGACGATTTAAAATACGTCTTCCGGACATATGATCGCGAAGATATTCTCCACCGGAATACAGGAAAAGTGGTGGCAAATACAAATATTTACGTAAAACCGCCTGCCTTTACCGGGGTTATCTTATAAAAACCCTTGAGGTAAGAGGACAATCATCATGCAAAGGTTATGAAGAGACCAAAGGTCATGAAATAAAACAGGCAGAAACCTGGTTGCAGCTATGCTGCATCATGGTCTGTTCTAAACCACATTTCATACAGAGGGATAAAGATATATGCACCGAAACTCAGAATAAGTAATATATTGGAGATGGTAAAGGTGATTACAAAGTGAGGGGATGCGTATCTGATAAGCCATGGCGCGGAAAGATTCAACAGAATTCCCATAAATGACACCCCATAGACCGTAACCTTCAATCCTTCCCTGGTATGTGTCATAGCCATTATGCGTGAAAGGATGAAGATGACAATGGGCAATGAAAAGATATGGGTATGCGTTACCTCTAAAAGCTCCCGATAGGATTTTGAGAAAAACAACCCTTCTTCGAGTCTTGATTTATCATCTTCGGCAGATAAAGGAACTTCCATCTCTTCTTCTTTATCGCCACAATAGTAACGTATCGTCTTTTGCGTAGAAAATCCTGTCCGCTCGTAATAATTGAGGAACCCAACGCCGAGAGCAACAATCATGATGGACAAAAAAAAGGTAAAAAAAATCTTATTGCTAATTGGAAGCGACCACATGCCATTTGACATCATCTTCTCCTTTCACCGGAGTTTTTTTAAATTTATCTGCAAACCCCTTTGTCATAGCAACCATGATTTTCCCATCGTTTCCTTCGTAGATAATCATGGCATGGACGTTGGGAAATTTTTTTACAAGCTCCAGTCCCTTTTCAAAACCCAACACAAAAAGGCTGGTCGACAGCGCATCAACCTCCGTCCCCGTGGGAGCCACAATCGTTGTTGCAATAGTACCGGTTACCGGCCTGCCTGTAAGCGGGTTGATAATATGTGAATAACGTTTTCCGTTCATCTCAAAAAAACGCTCGTAATCTCCCGATGTAGCTGTAGCCTCATCCTTGAGTTCCAGATAGCCAAGGATTTCCCCTTTATTTCGCGGATGTTGTACGCCAATCTTCCATGCCGTTTTGCCAGGTGATGTGCCCAGCACATAAATGTTTCCGCCAAGATTGATGCATGCATTGTTTATGCCATATTTTTTGATTATTTCCAATGCTTTATCTACGGCATATCCCTTTCCGATAGCGCCCAAATCGATCTGCGTCTGGGTATTTTTAAAAAATACCGTGTCTGGCTTTTTTGGATCGGCGCTTTTCTGTATGACAATGTTTTTGTAGGAGACGGCGGGCAAAACCCGCTCTATTTCTTTGTCAGAAGGGACATGTCCTTTTTCATGAAAAAATCCCCATAGAGCAACAACAGGCGAGACCGTAATATCAAAAGCGCCTCCACTGAGCCCGCTATAATATTGCGACCGCTCAATCACATCAAGGAGTTCTCCACGGCATGGCACAGGCGCCTTTACAGCGTTCTTATTGAGTTGAGAAAGCTCGCTGTCCTTTTTGTAGTTGCTCATAATGCGGTCCATACGTTCCATTTCATTCAGCGCCTCTTCAACACCCTGACCAGCAGTTTTTTCGTCCTTTGAATATACCGACACCTCAGCAAAGGTGCCCATAATCATGCGGGTCTGTTTTATCATTTTTACCTCAGAAGCCGCACCTTCGCTCCTGCCAGTCTCTCTCTTACTTTGTTCTGCGCCTTTCTGAGCATGGGCTACCTGGTTATTTGCGTTCTGGGATGTATTTGCCCTGTGTATCGGCTCTGTTTTCTGAGGAATCACGGCAGGTTCATTTGCATGCGTAGCAGAATTCTCAGCTTTTTTCCCGTTGAGGTAATATTCATTAATGACAGCAAGCACCTTTCTCACGCCTGCGCACAGGTATTGTACGGACATGGTTGCACCGGTAACGTTTATTATGTCTTTATTTATACGAATAGGATTTTTGAAAGATTTGCCGACGAACTGATAAAGGAAGCGTTTTTTGACAATCTCTCCTCCGCGGCTTTCACGGTAAACAAGGACTGCAATGTCCTTGATTTTCCCTTTTGGGGTCACACCAACAATGAAGGTAAAGGGGTGAAACTTACCAATCTCCTCGGTAATAATTGCATAACCCTGAATAACCCCTTCCTTTTTCCCGAGATAAACTTTAAACCCATCTTCATACAGTCTCCTGCTCAGGAGTTTTTCGAGGTAGTTTTTTTCTTCGTGAGACATGGTAATAACTTCGGTTGTAATATCATCGCAATCGGGAAATACGAGGGCAAGCGCTTGTTCCTCTGTCAGATACGTCTGGAGTTGAAAATTCTCTGACGGTTCAGCCGCTGTCTGAGCCTCTAAAGATTTTGAAATAAAGGAAGACAGGATGACGACCCATGAAAAGAAGAAAATACCGGCGAAAGTTATTTGCTTTGAAGCCATAAGAAATTTAATGGAAAGTTATATTCGTTGTTTTTGAAAAAGTATTTTTGGTTTGTTTGAGAAAGCTTCTCTACGCAATTGCAAAAGACACTTTCCTGAAAAGGACGAAAGCAATGCACCAACATCCTTCTTTTGTGAAGGAGTTATGTGGCATCAAGAATGTTTTCTATCCTTTTTAAAAAGTCTCGTTCAATGGTGCCGTCCGATACAACACGATTCCATCGATATGCCCGGCTACCACCCGGCGCTTTTTCTTCCGTCTGTGCTTTTATGGAAACATAGGTCTTATCTTCTACCCCAGATACCTGGATAAACAGACGATAACGACCTTGCCACTCACCTTCCGTAAGAAAACCCGTAGTCTTCTTCGCCAACCAGCCTTTTACCCATTGAGTTTTTAAAAGTCCCTGTTCCATGTCTGTCGTTTCGATGGGAATTCCTGCTAAGGCTTGGGTTACCGCATCCCATACGGTATTTTTATCCTTATTAAAATATCGGGAAACATCGGTCATGTTTCTCAAGCTAAAATGCCTTGTAGCGCATCCGTCAAGAATGACCGTTAAAAACACCATCGAGAGTGGTATGGTTATGCAACAAAACCTTAGCATTCGTTTTGGATTCATAAAAATAAAAATACTAACAAAAATAATATCCTTTTACAAACACTTTGTTCAACTTTTTACCGTACCTCGGCTCACTGCAGTAATTATATGTGATATATGCAGTAATTATACTGCATTTTTTGAAACAATTTGACATATTTATTCTTCGACATTTTTCAAGAGATTTATAAGCGTTTACAAACATTATAGTTACAAATACAATACAAAAAATATATTTCTTCTGCCTCTAAGGCATAGCTTTTGTTATTTATTGAAAAATTGCGATTGTAATGTTTTCGCACAGATTACTTTTTACACCCCATCGAAAACCTGGCAGAGCAATGACTTCAATTTTCAGAATATTTTCGGTTAACGATTGAATATAATAAAAGTGGTTTTTACCCTATGCGCAATTTTAATGGAGGTCTAGATTGAAAATAAGAAACACGTTACCATCGGCAGTTACTATGGGAAACATTACATGCGGTTTTTTTTCGATTTTGTGCGCTTCAAACTATCAGTTTGAAATTGCAGCATGGTTGATTGTTGTCGCTATGGTATTGGATGCTTTTGATGGTAGACTGGCCCGCATGATGAAGTGTACAAGTGAGATAGGCGCCCAACTAGACTCCATGGCGGATTTGGTAACATTTGGTATTGCCCCTGCCATGCTCCTGATTAAGGCATGCACGGATTTTTCCAGCGTCTTTTTGTGGGGAGTTGGTTCATTCTTCATGATATGCGCGGCCTTTCGTCTGGCAAGATTTAACATTCAAAAAGATGACAGCACTATTAAATCAAACCATTTTTACACAGGATTACCCACCACGCTTTCCGGAGGAACCATTGCGCAACTGGTCATTCTGGATCACTTCATTCAAGCAAAATTTGGTATTGATGTTGTCGCCAACCTTATACCATTTATTACTTTTGCGCTTGGGCTATTTATGGTAAGCAAAATTCCGTTTTTCAACATTACCGGAAAAATTGGTCTTAAGCAAGGAGTTTGGCTTATGATGCTGGAATTTTCTGCAGCAATCTTGTTCTTTGTGCTTACTCCTGTATTAACGCTATCAACCGTACTCAGTTGTTATTTAATAATCTGCGCTATGTATGGAGTTGTAAAAAGCAGGCATCTGAAAAAAGAATACTCTACTACATAATATGCCTGAGCAGTTAATAAAGTCACTCGAATTCCGCCCTGCATTTTTTTATATCCGCAGGATAAATTGTGCTTCTTCGGACGGAAAAGGCGAGATCTGATTTGTCGCCTTTTCCCGATTCTGTTCGGTTAAATATACTATACTTCATGCGGAGACAGCTCTGTTGGGCAGTTGCTGGTTATGCTTAATACCTTCATCCAGATTAAGAAATTCCCGCACAAAATGTGACACCATTTCAGCCATCTTCCCCCTCTTTTCTCGCTTCATTTTTCCCTGTTTAAAGCCTATAGTCACACGTTTTTTTCATGTTTTAACGAAATGAGACATAGGATAAACTTAAAACCTTCCCATTCTCTCCTCAACGGTGCGCTGCACTGCCGAGAGCGAGCGATGACAGATTTCCGTTACTGCTAATAAGCCCAATTTTCATGCCGTAATGGACTTCTGTTCAACTCGTCTTTGTAAAATCTCCATTTTGGTAAATAGGTGTCCATGTAAGCAATAAATCTTTCATCATGGTGGCGTTCAAACAGATGCACCATTTCATGCACGATTATATATTCAATACACTCTTTTGGTTTCTTCGCCAGTTCAAGATTTAACCAGATTCTTTTTGCCTCTCTGTTACATGAGCCCCATTTGGTTTTCATCTTTTTTATGGCATACTCAATATTTTCCAGCCTCATTTTTTTCTTCCAATAAGTAATATATGCAGGAACGATTTCCTTCAGTTTTTGGCGATACCATTCATCCAAAACGACCCGCTTTTTTTCTGCACTTGCGCCAGGCCTTACATACAATTCAACAGCGCTGTGCTTTAAAATAACTTTTGGAGCAGCGCTATACTCAATAACTTTCATCAGGTATCGTTTGCCCATATAATAATGGCTTTCCCGTGTTAAACATTCTCTTGGCGCTTCCCGCTCCTGACGGAGCAACTTTTGCTGCTGTTTTTTTATCCAACTTAATTTTGATATGGCAAATACCCTGATAGTTTCCAGGTCCATACGCAAAGGCGCAGAAATTCTTACCCTGCCTGCTGGCGGATAAACGCTCAGATGAATATTTTTGATGTCCTTTTGAATTACATCAATATGCATGTTGCTTAATGTGATTTGCTGCATATCAATACTCATGCTGCTCTTTTATGATCGGGAAAATGCGTTCTACTTCATTGACATCTTTCAGAATATCATACAGCTTCTTTTTGATCTCTTTTTCCTTCGCATCATTTCCGCGCCAGCCTTCCTTCTTTACATATCTGACGGCTTCGTCCATGACAACGGCTAATTCCTCATCGTGATTGAGATTGTTGTATAATGCCCGCCTGGCATCACTTTTTTTTATGCTATCCGGCAAATTATCTCTTGCTGGGTTGTTTACTTTCTTTGCCAATGCAGCGATCTTCTTTAAATATTCTTCATAATTAATGACATTTGTCCTTCTCTCTTTAATAATCTCATGTAAAAGCTTTGACATCTCTTCAAAGTAAGCAGGGTCTGTCAAATGCTCCTGTATGATTTTCTTCCGCACGTTGTTTTCAATCGTTTCCGCCACTGCTTCTTTATTGCACTTAATTCCATCGGGCAAACTCTTGATTGCATCAGCAATGCCGGAATTAACGAGCAAATCCAGCAACGACATACCGGCAAACGGTGAAATTGTCCTAGGTTCTTCCGCCTGTAGATAAGTATCGATTAAATGCCGCATATCCGCTTCGTAGGTCTTCATATCGAGCGTTTCGGTGCTGGCATTTCTGATTTCTTCCCGGAGTTTCAAATAATAATCCACTTTCTTTTTGATATCTGCAATCTCTGACTGGGTATAGCCTGCTTCTTCCATTTCCGCAGCGATATTGGCATATGCCCTTATGAGCGCCACCGTTTGTTTATAAAGAGACGTTCTCTTTACCTCATTGGCTTTCAGGTCTCCTTCGTTTTCCGGATTACCACAGAAGTAGCGGATGTACGCCAGTGAGTCTTTTGGCGGCGCTACTGGTTCGCATAATAATGCCATTTCTTCCAGGGCATTATCCAGTCGTTCCCTGCCTTTTTCCAGGCGGTCTTTTAATAACACGTCCACGTCCCCTTTCTCGAACGTATCATAATCCAGTTCCGACGTGTACACAGCAACGGCATTTTCAACCTTTCTGAACAGATCTTTGTAATCAACGATATAACCAAACTCCTTGTCATCGCTGTCCAGCCGGTTGACCCTGCAAATAGCCTGGAACAAGCCATGATCCTGCATGCTTTTGTCGATGTAGAGATAGGTGCAGGGAGGCGCGTCAAAACCGGTAAGAAGTTTATCTACCACAATAAGCAGTTTCATATTTGATGGTTCTTTTATAAACTTTTCTTTTGCCTCGTCCTCGTATTTCTCGGTCGTCTTGTTTCCCAGTAATGATGTATAGATCTTATAGATATATTCCTTTTCCGTCTCGGTATTTGCGCCGGTATCTTCTGTTGTTATATCCCTTGTTGATGGATTGTAGGAGGTAACAATGGCGCATTTATCTTTCAATTCGGTGGCTTGAAACAGTTCGAAGTACCGGCATGCTTCATAAATACTTGACGCTACCAGAATGGCATTTCCCATATCCGAGTTCAAACGCGGCTTTACCGTGAAATCAAAAACAATGTCGCTTACGATCTTTTCCAGCCGGGAACGGGAACTCAGCACCTTCTGCATCGTACCCCATTTTTTCTTGAGTTCCGATTTTTGAAAGTCATTCAAACCGCGGGTCTTGGCTTCAAACCATTCGTCTATCTTTTGAGGCGATGATATTTTCTGGTCAATATCACGGGCTTCGTACACCAAATCCAGCACCACTTCATCTTCTACTGCCTCGTTAAACTTATAGGTATGGATATATTTGCCAAATACCTCAAGGCTGGTTTGCCTATCTTGTTTTAAGAGAGGTGTTCCAGTAAAGCCAATAAAAACGGCATTCTTTAAAATTGCCTTCATTGCTTTGTGCAACTTGCCCGATTGGGTACGGTGGCACTCATCAACAAAGATAAATAATTCACCAACGGTTTTGGCGGGACTCCTCTTTAATTCTTCAATAAATGCATCAAAATTATCGACGCCCTTCCTGCCAAACTTATGCACCAGCGAACACAGAATGCGAGGCAATGCCTTGCCCAGTTGATCCATCAGGTCTTTGCCGTTGCGGGTACGCACCATGCTCTCGCCAGTATCGGTAAATATCCGTTCTATCTGTTTATCCAACTCATCACGGTCAGTAATAACCACTACACGTGCATGGGGATTATTTTCAAGAATCCACTTGGCAAGCCACACCATTACCAGACTTTTACCGCTGCCCTGTGTATGCCAGATGATTCCACCTTCTCGTCTTTGCACATGCCCCTGTGCCGCCTTGACGCCAAAATATTGATGCGGACGGCACAATTTTTTCATGCCGCCGTCAAAGAGGGTAAAGTCGTAGATGATTTCGAGAAACCGCTTCTTATCGCAAAGTTTGAGCAGGTATTTATCAAGGAGATTTTCCTGCTTGCCTTCTTCCTTCCACTTCAGAAAATATTTTTCAGGCGTGCCTATCGTTCCGTAAAGGAGTCCCTGAGTATCATTTCCGGCAAATACCCACTGAATGGTAGTAAAGAAGGACTGGATGAATTCTTTCTGCTGATTGGTAATATTCTGTCGGATACCATCCCCTATGGAAATCGTGCTTCGCTTCAGTTCCAATACCCCAAGCGCTATGCCGTTTACATAGAGCACAATATCGGGGCGTTTTTCGTGATTTCCCTGAATAGTAACCTCTTCGGCAATGGCAAATTCGTTTTCAAGCGGACGCTTCCAGTCAATAAGTTCAACGGTCTCATAGTTTTCTCCGGCTTCTGCCTTGACTTTTACGCCATAACGGAGCAGTTGATATACCTTTTTATTGGCGCTGTATAAACCATCGTTCAGATTATTCGCCGCCTTGACGAGTTCATATAAGGCCTTGCTGATAAGGGCATTGTTGTACCCTTTTTTCTCTTTTAAATATTTGCGAAGGATGGATTCTTCAATATTGCTGTTGTAAGGACGGTCTTTCCAATTGCCAAGATAGGTGTAGTCCATTTCTTTTTGCAACAAGGCAATTACCCTGTTTTGGGTTTCACGTTCCCTTATACCGATAGTGTTCATAGCACTTCCTGTTTAAAAAATTTATCGTTTTCCCAATTTTCAGGATTGGTTCTGATATAATGTGCAATCCAATGGTATTCATCCACGTTGCGGATGATGTGGTCGTGAAAACGGGATTGCCACACGGGTGTTTTGGGTGTGTTGCGAAATTCATTGATACGTTTGGTTGCAGACGATTTGAATCCCGCCACAAATGATGAAATGGACCGGGGCGAACGATAGGCAATGCCCGTGTTCATGGGCGTGGGTGATTGTTTCGGCGTTTGTAGAGACGCACGGCCGTGCGTCTCTACGGTCACCGTCGGGTCAGAATTTACAATCCGCACAATGGCGTGCAGGTGGTTGGGCATCAATACAAATGCATTGCAAAATAATTCCGCCCGCATTTGAAACGATCGTTCCCATTCTAGCAAAACGATTTCGCCTATTGGCGATGGCAGCATTTGACCGTCACTAATCTTGCCAAAAACACATGCATGATGTGCGGTACAAACAGTGATAAAATAGCACCCTCGCCATGAATAATTCCACCACGGCGCCCGTGCCGATGGTATGCGGTATGTTTTTTTGAATTTTTCCATTATAGCAACCTGATTTTCCCGGTTAATAAATCCTGCATCATGCCCTGCTTTATCATTCTGAATTTATCCAATTTCTTTTCCAGTACCTCTATTTCGGCATCCATGTCACTGAGGACTTGGGCAATTATTTTTTGTTCCTCTATTGTTTTTGGTATCAAAAACTGAAACGAGACGAAATCCTTTTGATAAAGATGATTTATTGTTGAGCCAGCACTAAGTTGAGATAGAAACTTTAGAAATACTTCCGAAAGCAATAAGTAGTAGAAAAATTCTGGATTAAATGAATTGTTTATTGGTCTAATTACAAAAACACCACTATTCAAAGTTGCTGGTTTTGGGATGGATTTTATAAGTGCAACTTTCCCAATAGTTCCATCTTTCGTAACTAGAACATCATGTTCTTTGATTTGAATGTTTTTATCCTGTTTGTATCTTTCTTCTTCAACATAAAAACAGTTTTCCCAATCAATAAAGCCATTTTTAAATTCTGTTCCTGTTACCAAAAAGTAATCACCTGATTTTTTGTATTCAGCAGTTGTAAGTCCTTGCCATCCAATCCTTGCTTTTAGTGTTGCCACTTCCCCTAGCTTCTTCATTTCCCATTCCTCTTTTGACCTCAGTAACTCCTGCATAACCCCTTGTTTGATGTTCCGCTTTTTGGCAATGAGTTTTTCCAGACTGCTGATGAGCGCATCAGTATCGCTTAATACAGTGGCAATGGCGTTTTGTTCGGCTTTGGTGGGGGGAAGGGCAATGGGTATTGCCCAACAAGTTCTTTGATTTAGTTTGGGTTGGGCCGTCCCTGTATTATATTGCTCATAATCTAAACTTTCTAATTTTTCTGTTAAGTAGCTAACATCAAACCCTTCTTTGGGCTTTAAAACATGAGCATGATTATTAACCCAAACTTTTCCGTTTATTTTGAAAACAAGACGAACATTTCTACTTAAAATATTTTCTCCGTCTTCCCCAAGAAGAATTAGTTCCTCATCAAATATATAGTCGTTTATGAAATCAATGACACCTGATGCACCATAATATGGATATTGTCCCTTCATTTTGGCCCTATTGCTGTCTTTAATCGGTCTTCTTTTGTCATCAAGGAAATAAACAATTTCTCCAAGCAGTTTTACAACCCAATCACTCGGGATAACCCCCACCTCAGTCTGTTTATAACCTTTTTTCAATTGAGAATTGACCGTTGGCAGTTGACAATTCTCCCTTTTCAACTTTCCATTACTCATTACCGTCTCCCGCTGTTCTTTCAAGCTCAGCCTCAATCTCCTCGATGCTCGGCAGGCTGGATTTCAGATTTTCCGGCAGGGAGCGGGTTAGTTCATATTCGGATACGCCAATAGGTTTATGCATGTCCCGCAATGCATACTCGGCAAGAACCCTGTCCTTCGTTTGGCACAAAATAAGGCCGATGGTAGGCTGGTCGGTTGGGTGTTTGAGCATATCATCAACTGCGGAGCAGTAAAAGTTCATCTTGCCCGCATATTCCGGCTTGAAATCACCTTTTTTCAGCTCAATCACGATAAAACAGCGCAGTTTAAGATGGTAAAACAAGAGGTCAATATAAAAATCCTTATCGCTGATGGTCAAATGATATTGTCTCCCGACAAAAGAGAATCCTGCTCCCAGTTCAAGCAGGAATTTTTCAAGATGTTTTATCAGTTCCGTTTCTATCTCGCGTTCATTAAAAGGTTCGGTTAGTGTCAGGAAGTCAAAAATATAGGGATCTTTTAAAGACTGTCGTGCGAGATCGGACTGCGGGTCAGGCAACGTAAGGCTGAAATTCGATACTGCTTTTCCTTGCCGCAAGTGTGCGCCGCTTTTAATCATCAGCCCCAGGGTATCCCTGCTCCATCCGTTTTGAATAATTTGCTTTACATACCAGAAACGGCAGGGTAGGTCTTTGACCCTTTCCATAAGCAGGATATTGTGACCCCAGGGGATTTGTGTAACAAGCCGCTGCACCGTTACCGAATGTTCATCTTCTGGTAATTGACCCACAGCTTGTGGCACTTTTAATACGTCTCTATTTTTAGACTGCTGTAATTGTGCCACAGCCTGTGGCATTTTTGGCAATAGGTTTGGATATTCACGATAAAAACGAAGCATTCGCTTGATGTTCCGCTCGGAGAATCCTTTCTCTTCGGGCAATTCATTTCGTATATCTCTGGCAAGACGCGGAATAACCGCGGTTCCCCACCCTTCACGGTCTTGCCGCTCCTGAATCATTCGCCCGATGTCCCAGTACATCAAAATCATCTCCGCGTTTGCGGAAAGGGTTGCTTTAACCTGCGCCTGACGAATGCGGGTTTTAATATCGCTTAATAAATTGCCGTAAAGCGCAAGGCTGGTTTTGTTGTTTTTTACTTCCATACATACCCCATCTTCTTCATGTGCCCGTGCACCTTTTTCTCTAATGCATCTACTTCGGCAGTAATAGCAGGCAGTGGAGCATCGTAGCGTTCTGCCAATTCTTTAATGCGTCCCGTAAGCCGCTGGCTGATGCGCTCCATCTCCGTCTTTATATCCCGTTCAAGCGTTGATATCCATTTATCGTCCACTATCAGGGTTTTTATTTCAGCTTCAGCAAGCGCCTTAAATTTATCTAATATCTTTTTCTCCAGAGCAGCCTGCGCATCTCTAATTTTCCTGCTGGCTTCGACCTCCTGTTCTGTCAGCTTTAAATATAGCTTTAATATCTTTAATTCTTCTTCGTCTTCCGTTGTCAATTGTCCATTATCCATTGTCAATTCTTTCACGCGTTTCTGCACGCTGGCCTTGGTAATCTTGTCCTTGTCGTTTTTGGCATCAGCCATTAACCCTTCTTCGCCGCCATGTTCTTCTTCCATCTCTTCCATTTGGCGGATAATTGCATCACGGCCAGATTCTAATTCTTCCATGGCCTTTTGCTCTGCCGCAAAATAGCGGGCAATGATAAGCCCTTTGGGTATGAGGCGGCCTTCCCATTGTTTTTTATCTCTTTCTATTTCCTTCCCCGCTTCCCATCCATCGCTTACCAAAGCATACACGTCGTCCTGCATAGTCTCAGACCAATAAACCATGAGATGCTGGTAAATATCATATTTATCGATCAGCTTTAAGCTGGAAAAGGCATGCAATAAATCCTCTGATATTTCGTGTATCAGTTTTTTGGGTTTATCGTCAATGGCAATGTCCTTCAATTTTGGCGTGTTCCTGGCTTTCCATTGGCTAAATACGGTATCTACTTTTTTGCTATAAGCAGTAAACTCCGGGTGAGAGAAAATGAATTCTTTTAATTGATAATTGATAGTTGACAACTGACAATAATTTTTTCGGCCGCTGGGTTTAAATAATTGAGTTTTCAGACGCGGATAGACTTCCCAATATGGGTGCAGGGCATCAATGTCGGCGTTGGGTATATCGCCCAGCAAATGCGCTTCGATATCCTGAATGTCCTCCGCCTCCTGGCTATCAATGTAACGGGGGATGTTCAGGTTAAACTCATTTGCCTCAATCTCCGTTACCGACACCATACGGCTGTATCTTTCCATTTCCAGATGTTTGTTAAATACATCCACAATCTTATGGATATCCTGTTCCCGGAGGCGGTTTTTGTTGCCATCTTTCTCAAAACCCTTGCTGGCATCGATCATAAAAATACCTTTGCGATGTTCTGCGTCCTCCTTATCCAGCACAATAATGCAGGCGGGAATGCCGGTGCCGTAAAACAGGTTGGGAGGCAGGCCAATAATGCCTTTGATGTATCCCCTGCGAATGATGTTTTTACGGATTTCCCCTTCTGCGCCGCCGCGAAATAATACCCCGTGCGGAAGGATCACAGCGCCCTTGCCTTTGCTTTTTAAGGAATGGATGATGTGCAAAAGAAATGCATAATCTCCATTTTTCTTCGGGGGTATACCGTAATCTTTGAAACGATTATGGCCATCTGATATGGTTCCATCATGAACGGCAAATCCGCTACTCCACGCCTTGTATGAGAAAGGCGGATTGGCCACCACAAAGTCAAAGGTCTTGAGCCTGCCTCTTTCATCCAGAAACAAAGGACTGGAAAGGGTGTTCCCTTGTTTGATTTCTGCGGTTGGGTTGTTGTGCAGAATCATATTCATGCGGGCAAGGGCGGCGGTGGCAACGTCCATCTCCTGCCCGTAAATCGTCATACCCGATTCTGATTCATCGGCCACCTTAAGTAGCAGCGATGCGGAGCCGCATGTTGGATCATACCCTGTTGATTGGCTCGTAATCTTTGAGTTGAAAGTAATAATCTTTGCCATTACGCGGCTCACCTCGGCAGGGGTATAGAATTGTCCTTTGCTCTTCCCGCTCTCGGTGGCAAAGTGCCGCATCAGGTATTCGTAAGCATCGCCAAGGATATCATCCCCTTCAGCCCTGTTTTTACTGAAATCGAGCGCCGGGTTTTCAAAAATGGCGATGAGGTTGCTGAGACGGTCAACCATCTCTTTGCCACTGCCCAGTTTATCGGCGCTGTTGAAGTCGGCAACATCGATGGTGCCGGTAAGTTTGTTGGCTTCGGCAATTTTTCCGATGATTCTCTTGTTAATATCATCGCCAATGGTGGTCTTACCCTTAAGGGCAACCATGTCCTTAAAGCTGGCGCCTTTGGGCACCGTAATAGATGCGTAGGGAACTTCGGCATATTTGTCGGAGATGTATTTGATGAACAGCAGTACCAGCACATAATCTTTGTACTGGGAGGCATCCATCCCGCCGCGCAGTTCATCGCAACTTGCCCAGAGGGAGCTGTAGAGTTCAGATTTTTTGATAGCCATTATTTTTCCACGCTCATATCATAAGAAACACATTAGGAAAAAATTAACCCTTCAGGAAAAAATAACACAGGTACTTTGAGAAACATACAAAGGCTGGCTGAAGTATTGTAACACAACCAATTATCAGGATACCATGATAACGATAAAATTTGCGATTCAACAGGTTTGTAATATTGACATGAACTTTCATTTCCATAGCGAATGGTCAATTATCATAGCACTTTACTGGCGCAAATCAATACAAATTCATATAGCCATAAAGTCACAAAGGCGCGGGAAACGGCTGGTAAGCAGCCTATAATTTTCTTGCAATACCTTGAAAAACAATTAAAATTTATCTATTCTGTAAATTTAGAGCAGAAAAAGCAGGGGCGAAGCATTTATCCGTTTGTGCAGAACGTGTTTACTCCAATTACGCACTCCCTCTGCACGGTGTGTCAGACATATAATAAGCGCAAAAGAAGTTGTCCTTGCAAACACATTCGCATTGCCCCGTGCAAGCTCCGTGAGGTAGTTCAGGCACAGGAGATTGCTCCTTGCCACATTTTTCATTATTATTTGTCTGTATGCTTGATTGTTGCTTTTACTATAGTGATTATTGGGATTTTTCAAAAAACTAAATTGTTACAGGGAATCTCATGAGAATATATTTGAATTCACGATAAGGAGATTTTGTTTGTCTGAAAAAACCGTGACAGAACTTGAAAATTTAATCCTGGAGATTGAACATCAAATTGAAGATTTACAAAGCGCTCCCACAAATGGCCGCCTTGACAAGAGCACAGAGTTACAGCATTTGAAGGAAAGACGGGATAGCCTTCAGATGAAACTCTGCTCTAAATTAACTCCCTACGACATTGTTAAAATCGCCCGACACCCCTTGCGCCCTCTCTCAGCAGATTATGTAAATATGATGCTTACCGATTTTATTGAACTGCACGGCGATAAACGTTTCGGAGACGATAAAGCGATGATCTGCGGGTTAGGAAGAATCGGGAAGGAAAGGGTCTTGTTTATTGGACAGCAGAAAGGCAAGAGCACCAAGGAGCGGATTGCCTGTAATTTTGGGATGCCGAATCCGGAAGGTTACAGAAAGGCGCTACAAAAAATGAAACTTGCAGAGAAGTTCCACTTACCTATTGTCACCCTTATAGACACACCGGGAGCGAATCCTGATATTGGAGCTGAAGAACGGGGACAAGCCCAGGCAATTGCTGAGAATATTTATGAGATGTGCCGGTTGAAGACCCCGATTATCAACATTGTTATCGGAGAAGGCGGCAGTGGTGGCGCGCTAGGAATAGGAATCGGTGACAAATTTGCAATTTTAGAATATGCCTATTATTCTGTCATCTCACCTGAAGGCTGCGCCGCGATATTATGGAAAAATGCTGAAAATGCACCAATATCAGCAAAATCATTAAAACTCACGGCAAAAGATCTTTTAAACTTTGGTGTGGTTGACGAAATTATTTCAGAACCGCTGGGCGCAGCACACAAGAACCCTAAAACTATGGCAGACATTCTTAAAGCACAAATAAGTAAATATCTGGCGGAATTTAAGAATATTTCCATTGATGATCTCCTGGCAAATCGATATGCGAGATACAGAAAAATTGGCAAGTATTTAGAAACATAACGTTATGTTATGTCATAGATGCAGATGTTTTCAATAATATTTATTGTTCCTGCACGTAATCCGCTTTACCTTGATTCCTGAACTACAAAATCATCAAAGAATGTATATGAATCGGACTTTGTCCAAAGCCCAACACTTCCGCAATCAAAGGTATTATCTGTCGCCTCTATCACTTTTGTATTATTGAAGAAACACTGCATCTTGTCCCCCTTATAAACTACTTTTAAAAGATGCCACTCATTCGATTTAACCTTCAGGTCTTTACCGCCAATCTGCCTGCGGTTTCCGTCAACCATTTTATATAATCTGACATTATTTTCCTTAGCATCCGCTCTGAGCACATAATAGTTCTTGTTGTCTTTATATCGAAAGACTAATCCGCCGGCCTGGTCTGTTTTCCCGCTGATAGCCCTGAACCTAACGAATACCATGGCATCCTTGTAAGATGACCCATCCAACACTAACAATGGAAACCGGTAATCGGTATCATCCATCTTGGTTTGCACGACTACATTATCGGCAGTAGGGGCATGTTCGATCTTTTTAACTACCCAGCGCCCCGGCTCTCCCTTTCCCGTTAAGGCACTTTGAAAACCCTGGGGGAATTCGCCGTCTTTAGCGTCATCGAAATAGTATTCCTTCCTTTCTCCCAGGATTTCAGAACCGATAATCTTTTGACCCTGCTGTGCATAGGTATAGTTTGAAATAAGTGAACCCATACAACAAATTACTGCGACAACAAAAAATTTCTTCATAAACCTACCCTCGTCTTTTTGAAAATCAGATAATAAAACCGATAAATAAAAGGAACGGATTGAAGGTTAACCTTTAATCCACATCCGGCATGTAAAATTTTTGCATCATGAGTTCGTATTCCGTGCTTGAAAATTTAACAAGCCGCCAGCGCAAAGAATATCAATCTCACGCGCGGTCAAAGCATGGTTTACCCCAATTTTTTTATTTTTTGTTAGATTACTTATAACCAGAGACACCCCTGATTTTAACTTGTTTTTTACATCTGGCAGTTCAATGTTATCCCCCTGATCAATGAAATTATAGTCATTTTCGATCTCAAAGGTTAGCGGCAGTATACCAAAATTTATCAGATTTGCCCGATGGATTCTGGCAAACGACTTGACAATGACTGCTTTTACCCCTAAATACATAGGCGCAAGGGCAGCATGCTCCCTGCTTGAACCTTGCCCATAGTTTACTCCCCCGACCAGGAAACCTCCGCCCTTTTCCTTTGCACGTCTCACAAATTCCTTATCCACCTTCTCAAATACGAATTCAGAAATTGCAGGGATATTCGACCTCAACGGTAAAACCTTTGCACCTGCAGGCATAATATGATCTGTGGTAATATTGTCTCCCACTTTTAAAAGAACATCTCCCTTCAAGGTATCAGGCATGGGCTCCTTTTTTGGCAGGGGTTTTACGTTTGGTCCTCGAATGATTGTTACTTCTTCCGGTTTTTCTGAAGGAGGAATAATCATGCTGTCATCAATAACAAAACTTTTCGGATATTTAATAATAATTGGCTCCCCAAATTCCCTTGGATCACTAATAACACCGTTGACTGCCGATGCTATAGCCGTTTCAGGACTAACGAGGTATACCTGTGCATCAGCCGTTCCGCTTCGTCCCTCAAAATTCCTGTTAAACGACCTTACAGAAACGCCTCCAGACGGCGGTGCTTGCCCCATCCCGATACAAGGCCCACAGGCCACCTCAATCAGTCGCGCACCTGCAGCAATCATATCTGTTAATGCACCATTTTTCGCTATCATCTCCAGCACCTGCCTTGAACCCGGAGAAATAGTAAGACTCACATCCTGATGCACCTTTCGACCCTTTAACATCGCCGCAGCTACCATAAGATCATGATAGGATGAGTTCGTACAACTTCCAATACAGACTTGCTGAACTTTTATCCCTCTGATTTCACTCACCTTACAAACATTATCCGGGCTGTGAGGTTTAGCAATCATCGGTTGTAAGGATGAAAGATCTATTTCAATTATCTCATCGTACTTTGCGCTGGCATCGGCTTTTAAAGGAATCCATACCTTTTCTCTCCCCTGCATTTTCAAATACTTTTTTGTCTGGGTATCACTGGGAAATACCGATGTAAGTGCACCAAGTTCCGCCCCCATATTCGTAATTGTAGCACGTTCCGTTACGGTAAGGGTTTTCACCCCATCCCCTCCGTATTCAAATATTTTGCCAACCCCGCCTTTTACCGTTACTCTTCTTAATAATTCTAAAATTACGTCCTTTGCAGTTACCCAGGATTGCAACGTTCCACTCAGTTTTACCAACACTATCTTTGGCATAGAAACATAAAATGGTCCACCGGCCATTGCGATAGCCACATCGAGTCCGCCTGCGCCAATAGCTATCATACCCAATCCACCGCATGTAGGGGTATGACTGTCTGAGCCCAGCAAGGTTTCTCCCGGTACGGCAAATCGTTCAAGATGCACCTGATGACAGATACCATTTCCGGGTTTAGAAAAATAAATGCCATATTTTTCAGCTGCGCTTTGAAGGAACAGATGATCATCAAAATTTTCAAACCCTGTCTGGAGCATATTATGATCAACGTAGCTTACCGACAGTTTTGTCTTTACCCTCGGTATCCCCATGGCTTCAAACTGGAGGTACGCCATTGTTCCCGTGGCATCCTGTGTGAGAGTCTGATCTATTGAAATAGCAATCTCTTCGCCACTTTGTAGTTTGCCGGATACAAGGTGCGAAGTTAATATTTTTTGTACTAGATTCTTTCCCATCATCACCCTTTCATTTATAACTTAAATGCTAAATAGAGAAAATTTCTGTATACAGGCTATGAAAAAGAAAAATATTCGGTTCAGATAAAAAAAATCCCACCGTTTTTATACGGTGGGATTTATGGTAAACAATCTCAAAGTTATTTCAAGTCATTTGGCACTACTAATGAGCTGTCTTTAACTTCGCATATCCGTACCCTCCGAAAAGCAGTACATCAATTTCTTTTGGTAAAAATGTTTTACAAAAATTATGGGATTTATTTGGGCCATGGCATGATTGACATGTCACTAAATCCTTAGAAATCAAATTCTGATTACGCATTTCCAGAACTTTACCAAATACCGAACCCTTCCCGGTATTTAGCTGTGCGTGCTCAGGCCCACCGATATGGCACTTCTCGCAGGCATCGTATGCCTTTGCTTCTGCAGCGGAGAATTTATGACTCGAATGGCAGGCATTGCAGCTTCCACCAATTCTGTCAAACTCATTACTCAAGCTTAACTTATGACAATCTTTACAACCCGGGATGTCCAATAATCTCGTACTAATCACTTCAAATTTACCGGGAACTGCCACAGGATGACCCTGAAGGTGCTTGCTTTCCCGAAAATCAAGAAACTGATTTTGGTGGCATTCTCCGCAGGTACTTGCAGAAACATACCCTCGTTTCCTTGCAATGTCCCGATGATCGTTTCCATGGCAATTAATGCACGTTATACCTTTTATGGCATGCACACCCTTTGTCCATTCCTTTATAACGTCAGGTGTAGCCATTTTATGACATGCCAGACAATCGGTTTCTCCGTATGTCCCGTACGGTTTAATCTTCTTGGCTGCATAGGCCTTGAACAGATCACCCGGCATATGCGGATGTACAACACCCAGGTGGCAATCGGTACACACTAGCTTTTCCAAGGACGTCCCCTGAGAAATTTTGACGTGATGTTTATTTCCTTTTAAAACATCCTCAACATGAGACTTATCCTTTGTAAAACCTTGAGAATGGCAACGGATGCAGTTTCCATTTAGAATTTCAAGACTGTCTTCAGCGATCTCAATAAAAGAACCGTCCGAATAGGCCTGGAACGAGTGCATGAATGAATCATGCGTTCCATCGCTAAGCTTTGCATGGGCATATCCCTTGAGTCCCGGACCCACATGACAGGCATGACAATTTTCAACATGTTCGTTGTGATGTTTTGATGCCTTAAACGAATCATAATGAACTTTCATTTCATGGCAACTGGCACAAAACTCACTCTTCTCAGAATAGTGGTAAACCTTGTTCAGCGTGACAAAAAAAACTACCAGCCCGATTATGGCAAAGAAGCCTATCAGTTTTTTTCTTCTCCGGACAAATTCCAACACATGCTTGCACCGCTCCATACATTCCTCCTAACGATCTTTTGAAAAGAGAGTCTTTGTTTTTTGCAATAAAATGTTTAAGGATAAATTACCTTAAAGTGTGTTTGTAATGACAAATGAAGTAGTAATAAAAAATTTGATGCAAAAGTTCGGGAATTCTACCACAAAGCTTGTTGTTGTTCAAGTCATTTTTTAATAACCAGTAATCATTCTTTTAAATCCACAAATAAAATCCCTGGGATTTATCCGGAACTAACTGTTTCTATAGTGATTGACAAACACACATTTTTCATGTAAAATTTTTTCACCTGAATCTTTTCAATACTACAAATTTTTAAAGAAGGAATTAAAATGAATATCCGTCATAAAAAATGCACAACACTATGCTTTTCCCTTATGTTCTCTATACCAATTTTTTTAAGCGCCTTTTTTATGAAGGAAAATCTCGTTCAAGCACAACACGCCGGAGGCGGTATTATAGATACCAGCAAACAACCTGGTAAAGAACTGCGGAGTTATCACCAGTCATTTGCACCCTATGAAGGAACCGTACAAATACCATGGATCGATGAGAAACCGAGTCCCGTTTCTATCAAAATAACGGAAACGATCACGTATGAAATTCCCGTGGATGAAAAGAAGTTTAACGAAAAGAAATTGACCGTTGAAGACCTTGAACTAAATGAAGTAAAGAACAATTCCGAAATAAATTTTCACCAGGTAGATTGTCTTTTTTTTAAAATTATAAAACAGACACAGACCCGAGCGATAGAAAATCTCGTCTGCACGCGGGAGAGAGATGGCACACAGTATTGGCTGTCTGATGGGAAAAAGTATGTCGAATGGGGGTCTTGGTCAAACTGGAAGATTGAAAAAGAGACGATTGGCATTGAGACAGCAGAAAAGAAACCATAATTTTTTAAGTCATTTACCATTGAACAACATAAAAAGGGATGCTTTACCGTATCTCTTTTTTTATGTATTCTGCATATTTATTGAAAGTTAAAAGGAGGTCTTTGTTGTGAAATTTGTATATCCGATCATCCCATTTGTTATATTCACTATGCTGCCCTACAACTTACTTCTTGCCCAGGCCGTTAAAAAGGAGGCGCAAAGCCCATCATCCCAAAAGGAATCTCTGCCAAAAACGAGAGCAAATGCCACGAAAAACAAATTATGCCCGGAATGTAACAGAGTATACCCGGGAGATATAAATTTTTGCAGTATTGACGGCAAACAACTCGTAGATTTTTCCAGCGAAGACTTTATATGCCCAACCTGCAAGGAAAAGGCAAACCCCGGCGAGAAATTCTGCAAAAAAGACGGAACACCTCTCGTTCACATAACTTCCTCTGCAGGAGAAGCAATTACGGGAAGTCCCGCCAGCGCCACACCTGAGGAACGAGCAAAAGAGGCAATGGCTCATTTTATGGAAGGAAACAGGCTTCGTGAAGAAGGAAAAGAGTTTGAGCTTGCATTGGAAGAATACAAAAAAGCAGAAATGTTAAATGCAGAAATTCCGGCACTCCAGTTTCATATGGGAGGAATCTACTGGAAACTGGGAAATCAGAGAGAAGCCCTGGCACATCTTGATAAGTGCAAAAAATTGTTAGAAGCACAACCTCCGGAAATAAAATCGGATGAAAGCTATCAAAAGACCATGCAGGATGTTACTCTTTACATTAGTAAATTAGAAAAAGGGCTGAATCCTTCCGAGAAGAAACAACGCGTTGAAGTTGCATTAGCAATCCGGGACGAGAAGATGAAAAAGGCTCTGACTGAAAACAGAGAAAAATGGAATCAAATGGTGTTGGTTCCCGAAGGAAAATTTGTCATGGGTACCGGGGAAGACGAATTTATTCCTGAAGAAACTCCGCAACATGAAGTGTATTTGGATGCATATTACATTGATAAATATGAGGTCACGAACGCTCAATATTGGGAGTTTTTGCAATATATAAAAAACACAGGTGACCACGGAAAATGCTATTCTGGTGAACCGAAGGGCAAAGACCATACCCCAGGCACCCCACACACAGGATGGGACTATCCCTATTTTGATTACCCCGACTATCCTGTATCCAGGGTAGATTGGTATGATGCCTATGCATATGCAGCATGGGCTGGTAAACGCTTGCCTACCGAGGCAGAATGGGAAAAGGCTGCCAGAGGAACTGATGGACGCAGATTTCCATGGGGTAATGTGTGGGAAACGAGCAGATGCAATGTCGGCACAGATGCGTCTTTATCTGTAGGGAGTTTTGAATCCGGTATAAGTATTTATGGGTGTTTAGACATGATAGGCAGCGTTTCGGAATGGTGTAATGACTGGTATCATCCTGAATACTACCATAACAGCCCAAGCGTAAATCCCAAAGGCCCGGAAATAAGCACAGGCTTGAGAATCATCAAGGGAGGGTCATTATTTGCTCCATATGCCTACAAAATGCGATGCGCTGTACGCATATTCGGTAAACCAGAAGACAGAAACAAGAGCATCGGCTTCCGATGTGCAAAAGATTATAAACCGGACACAAATAAAGTTATCAAAGAATCGGAAAAGCCGTAAGATGTAACTAAAAGCACACGAGAATAACCATTGTCCATTGTGTCCCGTTTACGTTTATTCTGCAGAATTTGACCCTGCATAAAAAGGGGATCTGATCTCTTCTTTATAGAACCGTGCAAAGGCTGCTTTGGCATGTTGATAAGAATTATAGTCACTTTGAGCATTACTCAGGTCGTCTTTCAATTCGTAGGCCTTGCAACGGTTTAAATAGGCATTTGCATAGTCGTGGTCTAGAACAATCGCCCTGGTAAATTCTTCAATGGCCTCATCTACCATTTTCTTCTCTAAATAAATAAGCCCCAAATTATAGCGGGGCGCAATCATTTTAGAATTGATTTTTATTGCCTTCTTGTATTCCGCAATTGCATCATTTTTTTTATCCATCTTATTGTAAATATTTCCACAAAAATAATGAATCTTCTCAGGAGCCGATCCCAGAGGCAATGCTTTTTTCAATGACTCAATGGCGTCAAAATAAAAGCTTTTTATAAAATAAACAAGCGACAAATTGACATATGCGTCTGCATAATCTGGGTTTACACTAATAACTTGTTTATACTCGGAAGCAGATTCTTCCAAACGCCCCGTTTGATAATAAACAATCCCTAGGTTAAAGTGTGCTTTATCATAGCTTTGTGATATTCCTATTGCCTTTTTGTACGTCTCTTCCGCCTTGTCGTATGTATTGAGGTCTTGATACAAGACTCCCAGATTAAAATATGCCTCCGTCTTTTTAGGATCAAGCCCAACCGCTATCTCATACTCTCTTTTTGCATCCATAAAGATGTTACATTTGTAATAAGATACTCCCAATCGAAAATGAGCATCGGCGCTATTCGGATTTTTTTGCACTTCTTTCAAACAAACTTTTATTTCATTCTCGGGCACTCCAATCTGCATACTAACCTCGGACAATTTTTGGTATGCATCCAAAAAATCCGGTTTGAGTTGAGTGGCAGCGGTAAATGCCTCTATAGCCTTTTCCATGTCTCCTTTTTTGTAATAAGCGTTTCCCAGTTTGAAAAAAATCTCCGGCTGATTCTTATTTTTTTCAAGGAGTTTTTTATATTCATAGATAGCGTCACCCCATCGGCCATCGTCAAAACAATTATCACCAGCCAACGATGGTTCCTTTGCATACCCATAATGATGGAACAATACAATAAGAATAATCCCCGCAATTAATATTTGCTTTAACATGTTAATTTGATTTTAATTCCATTTCCCTATCTTTCTCCTGGCCTTTCAACACGGGCACTGATTGTAGGAACATCTCCTTGATCTCGTCTTGTTTATAAACTACGGCCGGGTCCTTTCCCGTCCTCCACTTAGTAATGTATGAATACGAGATGAAATCACTATAGGCCTTGCTGTGATCCCCCTTTTGTGAATAGATTTGAGCCCTGTTGTAATAAGCGTCTTCATAAAGAGGATCGATCTTTTTAGTTATTTTATCATACCATTCAATGGCCTTGTCAAGGCGATCTGTCCTGTGGTAAATTACGCCTATATTATATGCTGCATTGACATATTTGGGGTTCTTTTCCAACACTGCCATATTCTCTGCCAACGCATCGTCATATCTCTTCTGCAATGCAAAGACAATCGCCCTTTGATAACGGGCATCAAGATTATCCGGATTTATCTCCATTGCCTTATTATAGTGTGCAATAGCCTCGTCAAATTTCTTTTCATTAAGGCTAATCAAACCATACACAACATACGCATTAGAATATTTTGGATTTATCTCTAATGTTTTATTGAGTTCTTTTATTGCTTCATCAACCTTCCCCTGTTTGTGCAAGGCGATAGCAAGGTTGTAATGCGCGTTATCGTAGGCAGAGTCTATTTCAACAGTCTGTCTAAATATGGTTTCAGCATCCTCATATAAACCCATATCCAAATAACCAACACCAAGGTTAAACATGATATACGGGTTTTTCGGGTCGAGCTCCAATGCCATTTTGTATTGATCAATGGCATCTATTTCCTGTTGTAATTTGTGATAGAAAACACCAAGTTCCACATATGTTAGTGGATTATCAGGGTCGCTTTCGATTGCCTTAAAACGCTTTTGAAATTCATCATCTGGAGCACCGATCTTTATAAAAGTTTCTGCTAATTTTTTGTGGGCATCAATATATTTGGGATTAATGTCAATCGCCTTTCTAAAATCAGTAGCCGCATCTTCCAGTTTTTCTTGCTCCAGATAAACATTTCCCCTGCCATAATACGCCTCAGCAAGATTTACATTTGCTTCAATAGCTTTTGTATATTCGGCCAACGCCTCATCCAATTTATTTTCTTTCGTCAGACCGTTGGCAAGTTCAAGATGGCGTTTCCCCTTCTCACAACCAAGAGGTAAACAAAAAATTACCAGCAATATTGAAAAAATCGTGTATTTATATAAATTCATAACCATCTCCACTCAAGATTAATAAAAATATATTGACCAAAATTTTGGCTTACTAAGTATATTTAAAAATTCTTCAAATTCAACTTTCTTGTATAAAAAAAAGAAGCTGTGCAAACGTCGCACAGCTTCTTTTTAGATTATAACTATTTATTGTACTACAAAGCTACTACAGATTAGTGATGACCGCCATGTTCCGGAGTCGCCCATCCGAGTTCCTTTATCTTCCTGTTGATGTACTCAACTTCTTCAGCAGGAGCATGATGCGTATCCAACCAACCTGGATCAGGACACAGATCGAATATGGTCTTGCCAGGATGATTCTTTACGATGTAAGGACCGGTCAAATGATCAAGCCATTCGCCAGTTTTCCAGTAGCTTTCCGGAACCCAAGTGATGCCAACCTTCTTCTCCAGAGCAGCAAGCCTCCTTGCCTGAGTAGCGTCCTGTTTTATATTAACCAGCCAACGATCCATACCGAATGAACCATCGTTGTAGGTGGCATCGTTCCACGAACCATGCGCCATACCCTTAAAGATGTATGTCTGGAAATATCCAACACTCTCAAAGCACAGCCTTTCTATATCTGAAACGTTCGACATCCTGAACTCGCCAGATTCACCAGCCTTACCTCCAAACGCCGGATCATCATGATAAGCGCCGATCTTCAAACTCCATACGTGCTGACCTGACCAGTCAGGGCACAGATCCTTTGGCATTGGGTCCGCAACACCATCCTTGACAAGATCTGCAGCCACTTGAAATGTTTCGCGATACTTCAAACCAGCATCCTTAACGGCTTCATCCATTGCCTGCAGGTTTTCCCTGGCAAATCTTGGTGAATGACAATCGTCGCATACGGATGCCCAACGGTCTCTCTTCTCTTTCCAGATTGGAGCGCCACGATCCGCCATAGACATACCCATACTGGTATACACCGTGCCAAACCTCTGTACGTTATGATGACCACCCCTCATATGGCAATACTGGCAGGTCGGACCAACATAGTCTGCATCGGCCAACTTCTTCGTCCAGTCAAACTGCTTTGGATCCCACTTGTTTATCTGATACACCGTACCATGGAGACCAATATCGTATGCCTCCCAATCCCTGTGATCCTTACCCCAATGACACGTCTTGCACTGTTCTGACTTTCTTGCAACCTTTGGATCAAACTGATGCCTCTGGTGGCAAGTGCTGCACCTTTCTTCCGGGCTTGTATGACAGAATGTGCAACCAGCCGTGTCTCCCGGTGGTCTTTCAATTGACCAGGCGCACTCTACCTGGGCAAAGCTCGAACAGGAAGCGTGTGAACCGATACCGCCCTGACCCTGCTCACTGTACTGTGTCTCGTGGCATTCGCTCGTTCCGCATGCTTTTGATGATGGCATGGTCAGCTTCTGATGATTGTTGCCATGGCAGGTATCACAACCGGTTGGGCTTGGTTCAGCCCTTGAATGGGCACTCTTCTTGTAATCCCTTACGATTCCAGGGGTCATAACTGAATGGCAGGCAATACACTGCTCTAACTGGAACGTACCCTTAATCGGGTTGGAAGGTCTTACCTCATCCCTGTTGTACATATAGTCCGGGATGTAATAACGATAAGCAGGTAATGTCCTCCAGAACTTACTATATTTTCCAGGATACGCTGGCGGATTCTCGTGCTTCGGGTATCCCATATATTTTGCACCCAAGCCTGAAAAGAATACCTTACCGTTATTATCTGGTTCGCCTATCTGCCCATACACTTCGTGTGGTACCCAGTGGGTGATGATTTCTACGGCCTTCGCCTCTTTCGTCATCAGGTTGCCAACCACCCCCATCGCTCCACAACCTAGTAATGCCGACGCTAATGTTAATTTCAAAAATTTATGCATGATACTTTAAATTCTCCTCCTTTCTCAGTGCCCATACGCCACAATCGTCATTCGATTGCGTTCCAAAACACATTAATATTAAACTATACTTTTTTGCTCCCCCCCTTTCTAGAATAATATTCAACGTTTAATCTCACTTAACGGTATTTTAATTTACATAAATTTTTAAAGACCTATTTTTTAGTCTTTTAATTATACTTAATCTCATGGTTAAGTCAATATAAAAAAGTTAATTATTTGGCTCTATGATTTAAAAAATTTTATTCTATAAAACGTATATTCACAAAAATTATCCTTTTGTCCCTGAAATCAACTGCCCTACAAAGTCACCTACACATTTTATTAATTTCTCTGTAGGTTCTTTCTCATATTTTTCAATTTCGCGCATGATAGCGCTACCTACAATCACTCCATCAGCAACAGTACTGATCATTTTTGCATGATCTGACGTCGATACACCAAAACCAACAGCAATCGGTATCTTCGTCATCTGTTTCAGTTTCTTAATATTTTGAACGATATCATCCGGCAATTTATCTCTTACTCCTGTTATGCCTACTACAGAAATATAATACAAAAAACCCTGAGCCTGTTGTGCAATCATGGCCATACGATGGTCAGATGTCGTCGGTGCAACAAAACACACAATTTTAAAATCGTTCTTCTTTGCTATTTCAAACAACTCATGATTTTCTTCCACCGGTAGATCAGGAATGGTTAGACCATCTAAACCCGCCTTAAGAGAACTTTCAATAAAATTCTGGTATCCTTTTTTGAATACAGTACTATAGGATACCATGGAGACGATAGGGATTTCTGTTTTCTTACGAACTTCTGTAACCATATCAAAGACATGCGCAACCTTGGAACCCCTCATGAGAGCCCGGTAATACGAAGCTTGTATAATAGGGCCATCTGCAATGGGATCGGAGAAAGGAATGCCGAGTTCAATAATATCAGCCCCTCTTTTTTCAAATTCGAGAATTAATTCCCTCGTAGTTCGTAACTCCGGATCTCCCGCAGTAATAAAGGGTATGAAGGCAGGTTTTTTCTCTATTTTTAATTCTTGGAACTTTCTGTCAATCCTGTTCATGGAAATCTATTACTCGAAAAGGTATTTTAAAGTACCACTGCAACCGCAATTGTCATTCTTAAATTTTGTACCCGAGTTTTTTCGCAACCTCAAATGAGTCTTTATCACCGCTTCCCGATAGACATAAAACAATTATCTTGTCCTTGCTAAGTTTTGGAGCAAACTTTATCGTATAAGCTATGGCATGAGCAGCTTCCAGTGCAGGAATGATTCCTTCCAATCTCGCGCATTCCTGAAAGGCATTTACGGCCTCGTCGTCCGTGATCGAAACATATTTGGCCCTTCCAATATCTTTTAAATAACTATGCTCTGGACCGACACCAGGATAGTCCAATCCGGCGGATATTGAATGAACTGGCAATGTTTGCCCATCCTCATCCTGCAGAACATAACTAGAGCTTCCATGTAAAATACCTATTTCCCCACTCGTGAGTGTCGAAGCATGCTGACCAATCTCTATACCAAGTCCACCAGCCTCAACTCCAATCATATTTACCTCTCTATCTTCAATGAAGGGATGGAACAATCCCATTGAATTACTTCCACCACCGACACAGGCAATGAGGTAATCAGGCAACCTCCGTTCTTTTTCCAGTATTTGCTTCCGAACCTCCTTACCAATTATCACCTGAAAATCACGAACTATCATCGGATAAGGATGTGGACCAACTACTGAACCTATGATATAGTGGGTATCCCTTACCGAAGCCATCCAGTCCCTGAGTGCTTCGTTTGTTGCATCTTTTAAAGTTCTTGAGCCACTGGAAACAGGTACTACTTTCGCCCCAAGAAGCTTCATTCTGAAGACATTCAATGCTTGCCGCCTTATGTCTTCTTCTCCCATATACACTTCACAATCAATTCCAAACATAGCAGCAGCCGTTGCAGTGGCAACACCGTGTTGACCGGCTCCTGTTTCTGCAATAATGCGCTTCTTGCCCATTCTTATTGCAAGTAATATTTGTCCGATGGTGTTGTTAATTTTGTGTGCGCCAGTATGGTTCAGATCTTCTCTTTTTAAATAAATCTTTGCGCCATTCAGCTTTTTCGTTAGTCTCTCTGCATAATAGAGAGTCGAGGGGCGTCCCACATATTCCCGTAAATAATAATCCAATTCCGCATTAAAAGACGGATCTCCTTTTGCTTCCAAATATGCCTTCTCCAGTTGGTCTAAAGCCGGCATTATCGTTTCGGGAACAAACTTTCCGCCAAAACGTCCGAAATGACCTGTCTTGTCAGGCAAGATCGTTTTTCCTGATATACCACCACATCCCTGCATTTTAGATTGCGCCATTGTCGTTACCATAGGGCATTACCGCCTTTTCATAAAACCCATCTATCAATTCATTCCATCATTGAATTTATTAACACAATGAGGGTAGCAAATTACTTTTCTGCTACCCTCATCGTTTAAAACCTTTTTAATTACTCTACAATCTGATTTTATCAGATTACTGCTTAGTGATGATGTACCTCAACACCAGCGTCTGCATTTGCACGGTGAGGAATATCAGTCCTCTTGAACCATTCAACATCTACGTCGCCTGGTTTTCTTATCCATCCTGGTAACAAATCCAGGTATTCACCATGCTGCCAAAACGCTTCAGATTTGTGCTCTAAGCCAATCTTCTTCTCAATTGCAGCAAACCTTCTCAGCTTAGCGGCCTCAGTCTTGATTTCAATTAACTTCCTATCCTGCTCAAAGGCGCTTCCGTTTCCATATGTCTGGTTATACATTGACATGTGAGCGTAGGCTTTGTATACGTTACCGGTAAGATAGCAAATCATTTCAAGACCCAAACGCTCAAGGTTCGACGTAGCATAGAACCTCGGATCTCCGCCCGGCAATAAACTAAATGTATAGTGACCATACCAATCAGGTGGTGAACCTTCTGGCATTGGATCGACAACACCATCAAGGAAACAACCAACAATAACTGCGGCTGCCTCTCTCCATTTCGTGAAGCTCAAATTAACACCTGCATCCATCTCTGCTAACTTGTCAGCAGCAAATCTTGGTGAATGACAGTCCTGACACTTCTTTATCCATGCATCTCTTTTTGCCTTGTGTCTTGGCGCTCCACGGTCAACCTGGAACATGCCCATATCACTATAGATGGTTCCAAACTGTTGTGGGTTGTGGTTTCCATCCTGCATATGACAATATGCACACGTTGGAACCCTGTAGTTGCCTTTCTTCGAAGGCTTACTCCAATCCATGGTCGCCGATTCAGCTTCATACAAACATCCGTGAATGGATGTATTATACATTGCCCATTCGTCGTGGTCGATACCCATATGGCAGAATCTGCAAGCAGTTGGCTTTCTGGCTTCTGCAGGGCTGAACACGTGCCTTGTATGACAACCGTCACATCTATTTTCAACAATTGCATGACATTCTGCACAACCCGCAACCTCTTCGGCAGGTTTTCCGACATGCCATGAAAACTCCAAAACGTTTACAGTGTAAGCGTGTGTATGAGAACCCAAGCCGCCAGCCCTGTGCTCCGCGGTCTCTTTTGGATGACACTCACCACAATTTTTATAAGTTGGCATAAAAAGCTTCTGGTGGTCGTTACCATGACATGCATCACAACCAACCGTACCTTCTACAGGCTTTCCATCTTTTCCTTTTACACCAAGCCCTCTTCTCATCTCCAAGTTTCCATGAGCACTTTTCTTCCAATCCTTCACAATGGTAGGAGTCTGGACCGTATGGCATAAGACGCACTCTTCATTTTTAAACACACCTTCATTTTGACTACCTGGTGTCCAATAATGCTCCGGGTCATACCAACGTATTGAAGGTAAGAACTTCAAGAATGATTTATATGGCCCTCTTCCATCAACATATTTAGGCTGAGTATACTTTGCCGTCAATCCAAACACATACAGCGTACCGTCATTATCTGGCCCGACTGCCTGACCAAACACTTGCGATGCTACATCCTGAAATGTAGGACCTTCCGCCTTCGCAATACCGTTACCCATTGTACACGCCAATAGCGATATTCCAGTAATAGCAAATGCAATTCTGGACAATGGTTTTTTCAAAATATCAAGCATTACAACATCTCCTTTCTTTCTTAGCCTATGCCTTTTATAATCTACAATTATTACCTAATTCTTCTCACAAAAACCTTAGGTAACCGCACATACAATAAAATTTCTTTGCTTGTAAAAACCACCCCCCTTCCTATCTTATCTTCTTTTATAATACATTGAAATCAGACGTAATACATCAACAATACAAAGCTTTGTCATTATACTTTTAAAATCAATCCTGTCAAGCACATTTTGTTTAACTTTGCATGAAAAAATATTACAATTATGCAACGATAGCCGCTAAAAAAATCAAACACAAAGAGCTGGGCAGTGGTGAATGACCCACATAACCCAGCTCTTCGTAATAGCTCAAGTTTCTGACTTTTCGTCCCCTTCAGCAAACCCGGGGACTTTTCTCAGATATTATCTTGAATGATA
>WBZO01000339.1_pt1 | contig 107527 bp, 93 predicted proteins | sample 5204261 | NCBI WGS metagenome assembly WBZO01 (sample SAMN12412400, study PRJNA552823) | activated sludge metagenome | isolation source: activated sludge from anammox sidestream of wastewater treatment plant... | place: USA: North Carolina | collected 2017-09 | reverse complement strand
CTGGCAGCGTGTCGACTCCTGGTGGCAGCGGCATCACCTGGCCGAAAGGAACTGCGACCTTCTCGGCATAGCCGCCGCCGGTTAGGAGCGCGCAAACTTCATCGCCGATGTCGAAGCCGGTCACATCGTCGGCCAGCGCCGCGACTGTGCCCGAACATTCCAATCCGAGAATTTCCGATGCCCCGGGCGGCGGCGGATAGAAGCCCTGGCGCTGCAACACATCCGCGCGGTTGACCGCGGTCGCGGCCACGTCGATGAGGATTTCGCCCGGTGCCAATGTTGGGTCGGGTACTTCAGTCCAACTCATTGCCTCGGGTCCACCAGGTTCAGTCACCACTACCGCGCGCATAGGGCGAGGCTACTGCGGGCTTCGCCCCACCCCTTCCCGCGGCCGCCCGCACCTCCAAGGCCTGTGTCTCCCGACCCGTTGAGGCCCGCATCTCCCGACCCGTTGAGTGTTGGGTTGTTGCTGTCGTTCTCGTGAAATCGTCACAACAACCCCACACTCAACGGGGGTGGTTGGGGTTACGCGTTGACGGGGTTCAGGCAGCCCGTACGGACGTCGTAGATGGCGCCACCAACAATCAGCGTAGGTGGCAGCAGAGGATGAGATCGGATCTTGGTGAGATCCTTCGAGAGTGTGCGCTCCTGGTCAGTGATGACGCTGAAGTCCAGACTTCGGGTGTCGATCCCAAACTGGGTCGCGATCGTGTCATGGATCTGGTCTTCGCTCGCGCTTGCCATCTTGCACTCGCTGTGAGGGATGACGAGGACGCGGCTGACGTTGAGCAGATACGTGGCCAACACCAGGGTGCGAACCACGTCATCGGTCACCCGTGCTCCCGCGTTTCGCAGGATCTTCACGTCTCCGGCTGACATGCCAAGCAGTGCGAGGGGATTGATGCGCGAATCCATGCACGTAACAACCGCGAGTTCGCGTGCAGCGCGGCCGGTCAAACCGTCGTCCGTGAATGTCTCCGCGAATCGAGTGTTGGCGTCAATAACGTCCGCGAATGCCGCCTTCGGAAATGGATGTGTGGGTACGTGTGAGTCAGGTGCCATGTTGCTTCCCTTCGAGGTAGGTGTGGTGGTCGAGGTGAATGTGGTGAGCGTCATTGCTGGGATTCGGGCTCGGGAGCCGTGAGGGTCCCGGCGTGAGCACGCAATGTGGGGTCGTTGCGACTCTTGACGAGGCTGGCGACGGTTGCAATGGTGAGGATCACCGCGATCACAGCCAAAGAGGCGATCGTGGGGATTTTTGGAATGCTGTCCCAGGTCTCGTGGGCCCAGGTGAGGACGAGCTTGATTCCAATGAACCCGAGGATCGCGGCGAGCCCGAGGGACAGGTAGACGAGGCGATCGAGGAGGCCTTTGAGGAGGAAGTACAGCGCCCTCAGCCCGAACAGAGCGAAGGCGTTGGCGGTGAATACTAGGTATGGGTTCTGCGTGACCCCGAATGTCGCCGGGATTGAATCGAGGGCAAAGAGCAAGTCCGTGGAACCGATCGCGAGAACAACCAAGAGCATCGGGGTTGCGACCCGGGAGCCGTTGCGGCGAATGAACATCGCGGTTCCGTGGTATTCATCTGTAAAGGGGAACCGCTTCCGTATCGCCCGGACGGCAAAGTTCTCCGATGGGTTTGGGTCCTCATTGTGGTGCCGTGCGAGCTGAATCCCCGTCCAAATCAGTAGCGCTCCGAAGATCACAAAAGTGAAAGAGAACGCAGCTAAAGCGGCTGCCCCAAGGGCGATGAAGATGGCACGCATGATGAGTGCCAGGACAATGCCGAGAAGTAAGACTCGCTGCTGCAACTGTGCCGGAACCGCGAACTGGGTGAAGATGATCGCGAACACGAAGAGGTTGTCAACTGACAAGCTCTTCTCGACCAGATAGGCCGCATAGAATTCGGTTCCAGCGGCGGGACCCATGAAGTACCAAACACCGCCGCCGAACACGACAGCGAGCACGACGTAAAAGATCGACCAACGGGCTGCCTCGGCGACACCCACCTCATGCGGTGTCTTGCTCACCGTAAAGAAGTCGGCTGCGATCAAGACAACAACCGCAAGCACTGTCAACGCCCATGCCCAGAGCGAAACATCGTTGGCTGTCATTGGTCCAATCCCCGTGGTGTCGCTGGTTTTGAGTGGGAGACGATTGTGATCAGGTGTCCCGGAAGCGGTTGATCTGATCTTCGAAGCGAGAACGCTTCTCCTGGTTGCGCACACCGAGCCCTTCGGTTGGGGCCAGGCACAGCACCCCGACCTTTCCTTGGTGCAGGTTGGCATGTACTTCGGCGGCGGCTTCACCGGTCTGCGCGAGTGGGAAGGTCTTGGAAAGTGTGGGGTGGATCATGCCCTTGTCGATCAGCCGGTTCGCTTCGGCGGATTCGCGGTAGTTCGCGAAGTGGGTACCGATGATGCGTTTGAGGTTCATCCACAGGTGGCGGTTGTCGTACTCGTGGCGGTGACCGCTCGTGGATGCGCAGGTGGCGATCGTTCCGCCTTTGCGAGTGACAAACACCGATGCGCCGAACGTTTCGCGGCCGGGGTGTTCATACACGATGTCGACATCCTCGCCGCCGGTGAGTTCACGGATCTGTTTTCCCAGCCGTAGCCATTCCTTCGGATCCTGAGTCTGTTCGTCCTTCCAAAACTGGTAGCCCTCAGCGGCTCGGTCGATGATCAACTCAGCGCCCATTGAGCGGCAGATCGCCGCCTTCTGTGGGCTGGAGACGACGCAGATAGGGGTTGCGCCTCCGTTCAGCGCGTATTGAGTGGCGTACGAACCGAGCCCACCGGACGCACCCCAGATCAGCACGTTGTCGCCTTGCTTCATTCCGGCGCCGTTTGTGCTGACCAGTTGGCGGTATGCGGTGGAGTTGACCAGTCCTGGGCAGGCAGCCTCTTCCCATGTCAGATGTGCGGGCTTGTGCATCAACTGGTTGCTCTTGACCAGCGCGAGCCGTGCCAACCCTCCGAAGTTGGTTTCGAACCCCCAGATCCTCTGTTCCGGGTCCATCATCGTGTCTGAGTGGCCGACTGGGTCTTCCAGCTCAACGGACAGGCAGTGTGCGACCACCTCGTCACCGGGCCGCCAACGAGTTACGCCAGGGCCAGTTCGCAGTACAACTCCGGCCAGATCTGAGCCCACGACGTGATACGGCAAGTCATGGCGCATGGTGAGGGGCGACAGCTTGCCGTATCGCTTCAAGAAGCCGAACGTAGAAACCGGCTCGAAGATCGATGTCCACACTGTGTTGTAGTTGATCGCTGAGGCCATTACCGCCACGATCGCCTCCCCAGGTCCGAGCTGAGGGACGGGAACCTCGTCGAGGTGAAGGGATTTCTGGGGATCTCTGTCAGCGGAGGGCAAGCCTTCGAACATCTCGACTTCGTCCTCGTGAACGGTTATCGCTTCGTAGTACTCCGGAATCGCGAGAGCGGCAAAGTCCTCGCTTCGCGTGTTTCCGGAGAGGATCGCTTCCTGAATATCGCGCATAGCGTGACGCCTTTCCTTGTCGGCAGGCCGTCGATCGGGGTCCGTGAGAGCAATATACATGAAAGAGGATTCATGTAATGCAGCACATGAATATGCATTCATGGTACATTCATGAGGAGCGATGTACGACACGATCGAGGCAGAGGTAACGGATGGCCAAAAGTTCCCCGGCATCAGTAGTCGCCGCTGACTCATCGCGCAGCAGGAGTGCGTGGACCTTTCTTACGAACCACGGTCACGTCCTTGTCTTCCTTTACCGGAATCCGGGCGCGCGAGTGCGCGATGTAGCGGAAGCGGTTGGAATAACGGAGAGGGCCGCCCACAACATCCTCGCCGAACTCGAAGCGGACGGATATGTCACAAGATCAAAAATCGGCCGACGCAACCAGTATGTGATCCATCCTGAGCAGACCTTTCGTCATCCGGCCGAGGCGACCCGACCTGTGGGCGAACTGCTGCACATCTTCGATCCACGCGGGCGGGCACGGTGACACGCCCGGACTCTCACGACCGCGCAATCGATCCAGCGGGCCTCAAAGAAGACGTGCTGGGCACGCCTGAACAGCGATACAAGCTGTTCGCGGAGAACACCAGCGACGTCGTTGCCTTGATTGAACCCGGGGGTGCCATCATCTGGCTCTCCCCATCGACCGAGCGCGTCCTCGGCTACCAGCCGGACGAACTGATCGGTTCTAACACCGCTGATCTTTGTCATTTTGAGGACTTGCCAACCCTCGTCCAACTACGCGAGTGTTGCGACGCGGGCGAAGTCGCTCGGGGGGAGCTCCGGTTCAAGACCGAGTCGGGCGACTATCGATGGATGGCGACCGTTCTCACACCAGCGCTAGATGCCGCGGGCGTAGTAGTTGCACGAATCGACAGCTTGCGCGACATCGACGATGAAGTTCACCTCCGGCAGTCCTTGACCCGAAGTGAACGAATGTTCCGTTTGGCAATGGACGGTGCACCTCAAGGAATGGCAGTCGTGGGCCTCCATCGCGCTTTCTTGCAGGTGAACAAGGCGCTGTGTGGGATGGTCGGCAGGGAGGAAGAGTGGCTCCTTGACCACGGAGTCTCAGATGTCATTCACCCCGAGGACCTCGAAGGCGACCTCGCGTTGAGAGACCAACTCATCAGCGGAACTGCAACGAGTGGGAGCCGCCGTTGTCGCTGGGTGAGGGCTGATGGGAAATCAATCGTTGTCGAGCACTCGGTCAGCCTTCTCCGGGATGAGTATCAGATGCCGTTGTTCTATGTATCCCACATCCAACATGCGACGTGACAGACCTTGGCTCGATCCGCTGTGCTTCGCTAACGCTCGGCGACGTGGCGAATGACGACGACGCTGTCGGCTGCTTCCAGGACGCTGTCTCCCAGTTCGTCGAACCTCAGCACCGCACCGCCGCGTTTGACTGCCAGCACGATCTCGCCACGGTTCGCGAGTAGTCCCACATGGCGACCGACTTCGTCAGGTTCAACAGCCCTTTCGCAGAACTCCAACCCATGACCCGGATCCAGCAGGTCCTCCATGAGTTCACCAGCCGTCGGTGAGATCAGCGAGATCCCCATGAGTCGTCCTGCGGCTTCGGCGGTGGTGATGACGGCGTTGGCACCGGACTGCCGCAAAACTGGCGCGTGCTGGGATTCCCGCACCGCTGCTACCACCGCAACCTGCGGTGCAAGCCGACGGATATTCAGGGTCATCAGCACAGCTTTGTCGTCGGAATCCGTTGCAACAATCGCTCGCGCCGCAGACGACACTGATGCTCGCTCCAGCACGTCATCACGTCGCCCGTCGCCAACGATCCCGATGCAGCCCATGGCCGTGGCGTCTTTGATCGCGGCCTCGTCGGGCGCTATCACGACAATCTGATCAGGTGACGTCCCGTTGTCGATGAGTGCTTGCGCGGCTGAGCGACCCTTAACGCCGAAGCCGACGATGATCGTGTGATCCTGCACTTTGTTCCTCCAACGCTTTTCGCGGTACTGCTCGGTCGTCCGACGGGTGAGCACCTCAAGGGTGCTGCCGACGAGCACGATCAGGAAGACGACGCGAAGTGGGGTAATGATCAGGGCGCTGATCAGCCGGTTGATGGGCGTGGCCGGAACGATGTCGCCATAGCCGGTGGTGGAAAGTGACACCGTCGCGAAGTAGAAGCTATCCAACAGTGTGATCGGCTGCCCAGGATTCTGGGTGTCGGAATACCCGTACCGCCCGAGGTAGACCAACATCGTCGTGAGCACGAGGCAGAAGACAGCGATCCCGCCGCGGATGAGCACTTGACGACCGACCGTCGACCGGGGACCAGGAAACCGCATCGACTTGAACCCGCCGGACACCCGGCCGCTCACGCGCTGCCTCCCTTCGCCCTTGCTCACGGTTGCAAAGTTAGGCCGTGTTGGCTCGCGTCGCCTGTTCGCGCGGCTCGGTCACCGCCCGGACAGCATTGTGGTCGATAGTCGTGGCTCTGGCACCAACGATCGACCACAATGCTGTGCGGGGACCGCACAGATGAGTCCAGCAGGCAGCAGGCCGCAGGCAGGAGGGCTTGAGAGTAGGGCGTGAAGTCGGTCCTACGGCATCGGGAGGACGGTGACGGGCTCGTTGGATCGCGCTCCACCAACGGGTACAACCGCCATCCCGGTTGCTCGGGCGAGGGCGAACAGGCCACCGGGACCTCCCGGGCGAACAATCTCCACGTCCTGGTTTCGATCGCCGATGTACTGCACAGGAATCAGCGTCGTGCGAGTGCGGTCACCGAAGACTGAACTGTTCATCCGCGAACGGCCTGCTGGATCGGTGATGCCGGTCAGCGCTGCGACAATCGGGGACAACAGCGTGAGGAGCGCAGCGATCGCGTCGGCGGGCGCATCGCCGCAGTGAATCAACGGTCGGCCGTCCTGCAGTTGGGCGAGCAGCATTGATTCCCCGGGCTGACAGGTGACTCCGTCGACGAGGATGTCGGCTCTCATGCCCGCCAACACGCGCCGGACCGCCGCTCCGCTTTCCGGTCCGGCAGTGATGACGACATCGCTAATGACGTCATCAATCACGTCGATCAGTTCGGCGTCACCTGTCGTCACCCAGCGAGCAGGCTGACACCGCGCGTGCAGCCCTGAAATCCAACCCGGCAGCGCGGGGCTGACGGAATCCCGAGTCAGCCCGGATCGCGGCACCCCACGATCGAGCAGCTCGTCGCCAATTCGAATGAGACCGATCGACGGCATCGGGTAGATAACGACATCGTCGTGTCCGGCACTAGCGCTAAGCGCCGCCACCGCTGGAGTCACGCGCTCCCCAGCTTCGAGCAGCTGCGTGCCGTACCCGGCGTCGGAGCCACGTGGCCGAATACCACTGCCGGGTTCGATGTAGCTATGCGTGCTGCGCGAACCCTCCGCGAGCTTCAACAGGTCGCCGTCGATCACACATCGGTTCGCGGGAATGACTCCCGTGACGCCAGTGCCCAGAGCCTCGCCATGGGTGACGGGAGAGGCTTGGCCATCGAGCAGAAGTTGGTGCGTGGTTGCTTCGTGGTATTCGAGTCCGGCGAAGATGTCGCGCTTCCGGGCGTCGCGAATCCGCCACGGCCCGGGGCCAGCGATCGCCCAGCCATCGGCGAGGGCGGTGTCGTACGCAGGAATGTCCGCCAGGGCAATCAGCGGTTCGGCGAGGATGCTTCCGACCGCTTCCTCGGGCGTCGCCGGTAGTGGGTCAAGAAGCCGACGAAAATGCGCGGCCCGCTCGCGAGCTTCTTCCCAACTGCATGGCTCCACGGCCACAGGGTGCCAGGGACCGTGCCCAGCGGTGCGCGCGCCCCGCAACGTGGCGGTTGCGCGCGCCGTGGCGACACCAACTTGTCCCAATGCGTGGTGGTTGCTGCGGTGCGCCTGACGTTGCAGGCGGCCTTACGTCTTGTAGGTGTGGGACGCCTTGTAGGCGCTGTACGTGCCGACGGCGCTAGCCTTCCAGACGACAGTCAGCTTGAGTTTGTAGCCGTACGTGCGAATCTTCAGAGCTCCGGTCTTGCAGATCCAGCCGTTGCCGGAGGCCTTTGGGTTGCTCCATACCCCCCGCTTGGCTTGAGCGGTTGTCTGGCAGAACAGCGTGTAGTAGCGAACGTCTCCTCGTGAGGCGCTCTTGCGCAGAGATACGTCGCGCACCGTCACCCCGACTCGCTGGCCCGCGTTTGTCTTGCAGACGGGAGCCATCAATTGCTTCACGCCTCGGCGAGGGATCTTGCCCGCGGACTTCACACAGTCGCCGACTGGATTTTGGGCTACGCCACTGTTGGCCTTCCACTGCGCGAAGAGGGTGCCGCTCGACACGAATGAGTAGGTCGCGCCATCGGCGTATGCCGTTCCGCCGCCGCCGGCCTGAGTGTTCCAGCCGTTGAAGGTGTAACCCGTGCGCGTGAAGGCGTTAGCCGTCAGCGCGGTGGGGGCATCGGCGACTTGAGGCGCCATTGATCCGGAGCCACCATTTGCATTGAATGTGACGGTCTGATCGGAGTTGTACATCGTCACTGTCGATGGAGTTCGGTTGGTGACGTTCATGTTCCCGTCGGCGTCAAAGGCAACCCCATTGGGCAAGTTCAGCCCGGTCGCCGCACCGCTGAGTGTTTTGGTGGGTGCGGTGTTCCCGGTCGCCCATCCCGACGCGTATGCCGTCACTCGGTTGCCGTTGATGTTTGCCACGTACATCGTGTCGGCGGCATCAAACGTCAATCCGAACGGGCCGCTGAGGAGGGTCGCCGCACCTGTCAGTGTTTTGGTGGGCGCAGTGTTCCCGGTCGCCCAGCCGGACGTATACATCGTCACTGAGTCGCTGTTGATGTTCGATACGTAGGTGTTTCCCGCGCTGTCCAGGCCGACACCACCGGGATTGTTGAGGAGGGTCGCCGCACCTGTCAGCGTTTTGGTGGGCGCGGTGTTCCCGGTCGCCCAGCCGGACGAGTAGACGGTGACGCTGTTGCCGTTGACGTTAGCCACGTACATGTTGTCGCTGGCATCGAACGCCAAGCCCATTGGACCGTTCAGCAAGGTCGCCGCTCCTGTCAGCGTTTTGGTGGGTGCGGTGTTCCCGTTCGCCCAACCGGCGGCGTACATGGTCACCGAGGGGGTGTTCAAGTTGCTCACGTACATGTTTCCTGCGGCATCGAACGCAATGCCGACCGCACCATCTATTAGCGTTGCGGCCCCCTGAAGGGTTTTGGTTGGCGCAGTGTTGCCACTCGCCCACCCGGCGGGGTACATGGTCACCGAGGCGCCGCCCTGATTCGTGACGTACATGTTCCCCGCAGCATCAAATGCCACGGCCTGGGAATCGTTTAGGCCCGTCGCAGCTCCGGAGAGCGTCTTCGTGGGTGCCGTATTGCCTCCTGCCCAAGCCTGGGAGGGCGATGCCACTCCGCCGACGAGGAGCCCCGCAGTCACAACTGTCGTGATGATTGCTGCTGCGCCTGTTCGTAGCCATCGCATTGACATTCGAGCCCCATTTCCGTGCGCCAAGAGTCGCGTTCCGCAGGATCATTCCACTAACTCCTTCACACGCATGTTCAGGAGAACCCTGTTGACCCGAATGAGTGACCGGCGTTCCGGGCATGCCGTTCACACCAGGATTGACGCCGGAGGAGCCCCTGACGCGGCCCGCACCGGCCAGGTCTGACCAGCTACTTGACACTCGTATCAAGTTGACACTAGTGTCAGGTTCGTGGCGCTAGTCATCCGAAGTCGTATCGATCGCAGGGATCCGCAATACGTCGCCAACCGCGAGGCGATGCTCGATGCGCTCGCCGAAATCCAGACGTTGACGGACCGCGTCACCGCTGGTGGTGGTAAGGATGACGCCGAGAAGTCGGCGGCAACCGTTGCCCGCCACCGCAAGCGCAACAAGCTCCTGCCCCGCGAGCGCATTCAGCTCCTGCTCGACGAGGGTTCGCCGTTTCTCGAACTCAGCACCCTCGCTGGTTGGGGTTCAGATGACCCGCTTGGCGGCGGGATGGTCACTGGAATCGGATGGGTACACGGCGTTGAGTGCATGGTGGTTGCAAACGATCCGACGGTGAAGGGCGGAAGCCAAGGCCCAACGTCGGGCCGCAAGGGCTTGCGCGCGATGGAGATCGCCCGCGTGAACCGACTACCGCTGATCAACTTCACCGAATCAGGTGGCGCGGACCTGCCAAAGCAGGCGGACATCTTCGTTCCCGGCGGCGCCAGCTTCAAGAACCTCACGCAACTATCCGCAGCGGGTATACCGACAATCACGCTCGTGTTCGGCTCGTCAACAGCCGGTGGTGCGTACGTCCCCGGGATGAGTGACTACGTCGTCATGCAGAAGGACGCGGCGAAGGTGTTCCTCGGTGGCCCACCGTTGGTCAAGATGGCGATCGACGAGGATGCCGACGAGGAGACGCTCGGTGGCGCCGACATGCACGCCCGCACCAGCGGCCTTGCGGACTACCTCGCGCTTGATGAACCCGATGCCATGCGTATCGGGCGAGACATCGTTGCGCACCTCAACTGGCGAAAGGCGGGCACCGGATCGCTGCACCCTCCTGCGCCGCCGAAGTACGACCCAGAGGAACTGCTCGGCATCGCCAGCGCGGACATTCGCGTCCCGTTCGAGGCTCGCGAAGTGATCGCGCGCATCGTTGACGGCAGTGAGTTCGAGGAGTTCAAGACCCTCTACGGCTCAACCCTCGTGACCGGCTGGGCAAACCTCAACGGCTATCCGATCGGGATCCTCGCCAACAACGGGATCCTGTTCAGCGAAGAGGCTGAGAAAGGCGCGCAGTTCATCCAGCTTTGTAACCGCTCGCAGACGCCGATTCTCTTCATGCAGAACATCACCGGCTTCATGGTCGGCACTCGCTACGAGCAGGGCGGCATCATCAAGGACGGTGCGAAGTTGATCAACGCCGTGTCGAACTCAACGGTGCCTCACCTGACGCTGATGATGGGTGCCTCATACGGAGCGGGCAACTACGGAATGAGTGGCCGTGCGTATGACCCAAGGTTCATCTTCACCTGGCCGAATCACCGCATCGCGGTTATGGGTCCAAAGCAGCTCGCCGGAGTTATGACGATCGTCGCGCGAAGCAAGATCGAAGGCGCCGGTGGCGAATGGAACGACGAGACCGAGGCAATGATCGCGCCGATGCGTGACGCACTGGAGCAGCAGGTTGAGCACGAATCGACCGCGCTGTATGCGACCGGGCGGGTGTGGGATGACGGGATCATCGACCCGCGGCAGACGCGCACCGCGCTGTCCCTCGCTTTGTCGGCGTGCCATTCCGCGCCGATTCGCGGGGTTGGCGCGAGCAATCCTGACGCGCTGGCGGCCGGGGTTGCTGGGCCAGCGGGTGGCCAATTCGGCACGTGGCGGATGTGATCGAGATGGGTGACGAAATGGTCCCACCTGAAGGCGACATGGTCGACGCGACCGATTTCTGGTCGAAGCGGAACCGGGCGAATGATGCGACGGCTCCAAGCGACGACGCAGAGCAGGCAGTCACCGAAGTAATTGACACCGGTTCCGGCGACGCTTCCGTCGCAGGCACACGCGGTTGGGTCGCACACGGAGGTCACGTCCATGGAGCGGCGAGGAAGCCGGTGGCGTTCAAGCGCTTGCTCGTCGCGAACCGCGGCGAGATCGCGCGTCGCGTGTTCCGAACTGCGCGGGGACTCGGAATCGAAACCATCGCGGTGTACAGCGACCCAGACGCCAACAGCGCGCACGTTAGAGACGCCGACCTCGCGGTTGCGCTCGGTGGAACGACGAGCACTGAGTCCTACTTGGATACCGGCAAGATTCTCGAGGCCGCCGCTCGCTCCGGCGCTGACGCGATCCACCCGGGTTACGGCTTTCTGTCCGAGAACCCCGACTTCGCACAGGCCGTGATGGCTGCCGGATTGACCTGGGTCGGGCCGACGCCAGAGTCGATCCGGTCCATGGCGCTGAAGGTGGAGGCGAAGCGACTCGCCGAAGCTGCTGGCGTACCGCTCGTGCCTGGGGCCGAACTCGCCGCAGATGTCACCAATGACCAGCTCGAGCGCACTGCGTCGGAGGTCGGCTTCCCACTGCTGGTCAAGGCGTCGGCGGGTGGTGGTGGCAAAGGAATGCGTGTCATCAATTCGCCGGACGAGTTGATCGACGCGGTGGATGCCGCCAGGCGCGAAGCCCAGAACTCGTTTGGTGACCCGACCGTCTTCTTCGAGCGCTACCTCACCGGCGCACGCCACGTTGAGGTCCAGGTTTTCGGGGATACCCACGGAAACGTTGTGCACCTGTTCGAGCGCGAGTGCTCGATCCAGCGGCGCCACCAGAAGATTGTCGAAGAGTCACCGTCGCCGGGTACCACGCCAGCAACGCTCGACCAGATGTACGCAGCGGCTGTCTCGTTGGCCTCGCAGATCGGTTACGTCGGCGCCGGAACAGTGGAGTTCCTCGTGTTCGGCGAAGGCGCAGCGCAGGAGTTCTTCTTCCTCGAAATGAACACGCGGCTGCAAGTGGAACACCCCGTTACTGAGGAAGTCACCGGGCTCGACCTCGTCGAGTGGCAGTTGCAGGTCGCCAGTGGCCACGAGCTGCCGTATCCGCAAGGAGCGATCGCTCGGAACGGCCATGCAATCGAAGTCCGCCTGTACGCGGAGGATCCCGCGAACAACTACCTGCCCAGCACGGGTCGCCTCGTCGCGTTCGGCAGTGAAAGCAGCATGGCTCGGTATTGCAGGAAGGATTCCGGATTCGACGCAGGCGACGAGGTCAGCCCGTTCTACGATCCGATGCTCGCCAAGATCATCAGCCAAGGGTCTGACCGTGCAGAGGCGATCGACAAGCTGGCAACAAACCTGCGCCAACTCGACATCGCAGGTGTCATCACCAACCGGGATTCGTTGGTGGCGATTCTGGAATCGCCGGAGTTCGCCGATGGCGCGACGACCACTGACTTTCTGGATAAGCACCCACACCTGATGGACGCCCCGACGGTCGATGTTGCCGAACGTGAAGCGCTCCTGGTTGCGGCGGCACTTTCGAATGCGTGGTTCGATCGGCAGTCCGCGACCTGGGGTGACCTCGCATTCGGAGGCTGGCGCAACATCTCGGCGGTGCCGCAGCGCAGCGATTGGGAACTCGATGGTGGCGCCGAGCCGAGGCGCTTCGCCGTCGTGTGGTCACCTTCGTCCGCCTCCGCCGGGTCGGTCGAGCTGCGCGAATCGGAACCGGCCGCCGGGTGGACTGGCCCGGTGCGCGGACACAGCTACGCGATCAACATGGACTCCTGGGAGACCATCGATCGTCGGCAGCGGGCAATGGTCAATCTCGAACTCGACGGCATCCGGAAGGGCTACACCGTCGGTTGTGCGGACGACTTCGTATGGGTCACCGGCAGGCATGACTGTCTGACGTTCAAGAAATTGCCGCGGTTTGTTGACCCGGACCATGCCGCGGCCGGTGGTGGCCCGGCGGCACCGGTCCCGGGCACCGTCGTTTCGGTCGAGATCAGCGCAGGTGATGAAGTGACGGAAGGCCAGACACTCATCGTGCTTGAGGCAATGAAGATGGAGCACCGGATTACTGCCGCGGTCGACGGGGTCGTCGATGAAGTCCTCGTGAACACCGGCGACTCCGTTGACGCCCACCAAGTCCTGGTGACCCTCCAATGACCGCCCAACCCGCCGTTGGTACCCGCGGCGGCCGCATCAACGACAGCAAGCCGAAGGAGAACCTCCTATGACCGAAACGAAACGGCCCGTTCGGATCGCCAACTGCAGCGGGTTCTTTGGCGATCGTTTGGCAGCCGCGAAGGAGATGGTCGACGGCGGCCCGATCGACGTCCTCACCGGCGACTGGCTGGCCGAACTGACAATGTTGATCTTGGCGCGCCAGCGACTCAAGGCAGGCGAGGGTTCCGGCTGGGCACGCACCTTCGCAAAGCAAATGGAACAGGTCCTCGGCACCTGCCTGGAACGCGGAATCAAGGTCGTTTCGAACGCCGGCGGCCTTGACCCGCAGGGATGCGCAGCGGCGATTCGCGCGAAGGCGGACGAAATGGGCTTGAGTCAGGTGAAGATCGCTTACGTCACCGGCGACGACCTGATGCCTCGAATCGACGAACTGCGGGGTACCGGCGAACCGCTGCTCAACCTCGACACCGGGGAAGACCTTGACTCGCTCGGGTTTCACCCGTTGACGGCGAATGCCTACATCGGTGCCCGCGGCATCACCGAGGCTCTGCGCGCCGGGGCCGATGTTGTCATCACCGGACGCGTGACCGACGCCGCACTTGCGATCGGTCCGGCTGCGTGGTGGCACAACTGGTCATATGACGCGGCCCTTGACGGTGACGACGACGCCCTTGACGCCCTTGCCGGCGCGCTCGTTGCCGGCCACGTGATCGAGTGCGGGGCGCAAGCGACCGGCGGCAACTATTCCTTCTTCAAAGAGGTACCCGGACTCGAACATCCGGGCTTTCCCATCGCGGAGGTTGCGTCTGATGGGTCAAGTGTCATCACCAAGCACGAAGGCACCGGCGGCGAAGTGAGTGTCGGAACGGTCACTGCGCAATTGCTGTACGAACTCGGTTCACCTGCCTACCTCAACCCTGACGTCACCGCGCGATTCGATTCGATCCACCTGCGTGACGCAGGTGAGAACCGCGTTCACATCGACCGCGTCCGTGGGCAGGTCCCACCGTCCCGGCTGAAGGTCGCCATCAACACCCTCGGTGGATTCCGTAACACCGCGACGTTGGTGATGACCGGTCTGAACGTCCGCGCAAAAGCCGATCTTGCGTTGCGGACGATCGCTGGCGTTAGCCTGCAGGACGCTCTTGAGTACTACCCGGATCCGACGACGCTGGCAGACAAGTCGACCCTCGACGTCAAGGAGCTCGATGTTCAGCTGATGAGCACGGGTCAACGCAACCCGACCACTCTCGCCGAGGCCCAGTCGTTCCTGCGGGTCACGGTGAAGGACTCAGATCCAAAGAAGGTCGGGCGCGCATTCACGACTGCGATTATCGAGTCGGCGCTGGCTACCTACCCGGGTATGTTCCCCACCGCTCCACCGAGTGAGGGATCCCCATTCGGCGTCTACTGGCCGACCACAGTTGATGCCGATCAAGTGAAGGTGACTGTCCACCTTGACGATGTCGAACCGTTTGAAGTCTCACCGGGCGGATTCCACGGTAAGCATCCCGAGGTCGTCATCGAGCAACCAGAAGCGTCGGAGTATCGCGAGGCGCATGAGGCAAGCGCAGCACTGGTCCCGCTCGGCGCGCTGGTTGGCGCTCGCTCCGGCGACAAGGGTGGCGCGGCCAATGTCGGTTTCTGGGTTCCGGAGTTCGGCGACGGACTTGCCGACCTGCGCTACGCATGGTTCGAATCGTGGCTAACGGCCGACCGACTGCGCGATCTGCTGCCGGAGGCAGACCCGCTCGGCGTCGACCTGTATCGCCTGCCGAATCTGCGTGCCATCAACGTTGTCATCCACGGTCTGCTGGACCGCGGTGTCGCCGAGACCAATCGCCTCGACCCGCAGGCGAAGGGCCTTGGCGAGCAGATCCGGGCTCGGCTCATCCGCTTGCCCAGCGACCTGATTCCAGACATGGCCTTGCCGCTGTCTGAGGACGTGGTGTAGCCGTGACGGCAAGTACGACCTCGGCACAGGCAGCGCCACCGGTGCGCAGTTCCGGCACGGCCACGTCGGTGTCAGCGGCTAGTGCCACCGAGCGTGATCCACTCACCGAACGAGGCCGTCGCACCCGCGAGAAGTTGCTCGTTGAGGCGCGTAAGGTCTTCGAACGCAAGGGGTACCCGGCAACTCGGATCAGTGACATTGCGGAAGCCGCGGGTGTCGCACACGGAACCGTGTACACCTACTTCGAAGACAAAGCCGCGGTGTTTCGGGCGGTGGTGTTCGAGCTGGCGAACCAACTCGAACGTGAATGGCGCATCAGCCCGCAACTGTCTGATCCGGTCGATCGGATCGCTGAAGCCAACCGGAACTTCCTCGACAGCTATTCCGCCCACGCGCGCCTACTCGCCGTCGTCGAACAAGTCGGAACGACCGAACCGGAGTATCGCCAGCTACTCGCTGACTTCCGGCAGCGCTACGTCGAGCGAGCCGTCGCTGGAATCCGTCGCCTGCAGAAGGAAGGGATTGTCGACGCCGATCTCGACGCCTACCTTTCCGGTTCTGCCTTGTGCGCGATGGTTGAAGGCTTCGGCCGCCAATGGCTAGTGCGCCGCGAACGCCACGACCCGCAAGTTGTTTCCGACACCCTCACCCGCCTTTGGGCCAGCGCGCTTGGCCTGCCCACCCACCCGTCCGCCACCAACTAACCAGCACCGAGGAGACGATCAGCATGAGGTTCACCGAGGAACACGAACAGTTCCGCAAGTCCGTTCGGGCGGTCATCGAAAGCGAGATCAACCCGTACGTCGACGAGTGGGAGGCAGCAGGAATCTTCCCAGCGCACGAGCTCTTTCCGAAGCTCGCCAAGGTTGGCATCTTCGGTCTGGAGTACGACCCCGAGTTCGGCGGTCAGGGTGCCGACCACACCTACACCGTCGTACTCGGCGAGGAACTCGGAGCGACAACGAACTGCGCAGGCGTTCCGATGGCCATCGCCGTACAGGCCTCCATGTCCACCCCGGCGTTGGCCAAATACGGCACTGATGAACTCAAGCGCACCTACCTGGCACCAGCCATGACCGGCGAGATGGTCACATCAGTTGCGGTGTCGGAACCGGATGCGGGCTCCGACGTCGCGGGAATCAAGACCCGCGCAGTTCGTGATGGTGACCACTGGGTGATCAACGGCCGCAAAATGTGGATCACCAGTGGCACCCAAGCCGACTGGATCTGCCTGCTCGCGCGCACCAGTGACGAAGGCGGCTACGTGGGGATGAGTCAAATCATCGTTCCGACCGATACCCCAGGTTTCTCCGTTGGCCGCGCGATCAAGAAGATGGGTAACCATTCCTCCGACACTGGCGAACTTGTATTCGAAGACGTTCGAGTTCCGGTCTCAAACACCATCGGCGAAATCGGCCGTGGCTTCCAACAGCAGATGTCGCAGTTCCAGGACGAACGACTGATCGCGGCCTACATGGTGTGTGGCTCGATGCGCAAAGCGATCGACCGGACCATCGATTACCTCCGCCGGCGTGATGCCTTTGGCAAGCCGCTGCTAGCCAACCAGTACATCCAGTACAGGCTTGCCGAACTCATCGCCGAAATCGACATCGTGACCGAGTACTCGTACACCGCGGGCGAGCGCTACGCGGCAGGCGAGGATGTCTCGCGCATGGCGACAATCGCGAAGCTCAAGACCGGGCGGTTGCAGCGCGAGGTGGCGGACGCATGCGTGCAATTCCACGGGGGCATGGGGTACGCCGAAGAGATGTGGCCGGCGCGCTACTTCCGCGACGGGCGGTTGACGTCGATTGGAGGCGGAGCAGACGAAGTCATGCTGCGCGTCATCGCCATGATGGAGGGAATGGGTCGGAAGTGATTCGTTTTCGGTCGTCATTGGTGGGATACCCACACCGGCTCGCTACCCCGTGGCCTCCCCGGGGTGGCGGACCGACCGTGAGGGCACATCGGCTCACTACCCCGTGGCCTCCCCGAGTCGCCTTCGGCGCCTCGCCCGACGTTCGCCTAACGTGCCCTCAAGCTCGCTCCTTGTGAGTCCAAAAGAAAGGTTGTTCGCATGACGGAAGTAGCGCAGGAATCGGTTGTTTATGGGGTGGCCGAGGGGGTTGGGACGATTACCTTGAACCGGCCGGATCTGCGGAATCGGATGACGGTTGAGATGTTGCAGCAGGTGCACGGGTTGCTGGAACGGGCTGCAATCGATGATGAGGTTCGAGTAGTTGTTTTGACCGGATCGGGCAACACGTTCTGCGCGGGGGCCGACTTGGCAGGGGCCAGTGATGCGGCGGCCGCTGATTCCAAGTGGAGCGGGCCGAAGGCGATCGTTCACGTTCTCAACGCGATCCTCGATCACCCGAAGCCGGTCATTGCGCGCGTGCAGGGTCACGTTGCTGGCGGCGGTAATGGATTGGTCGCCGCGTGCGACCTGTCGGTTGCCGCCGAGTCCGCGAAGTTCGCGTTTTCCGAGGTTCGCCTTGGGGTTGCACCAGCCGTCATCTCGGTGGTGTGTCTGGACAAGATGCATGTTGCCGATGGGTTCGACCTGTTGCTCACCGGTGAGCGGGTCTCAGCACAGCGCGCGCTTGAATCCGGTCTGCTGAACAAGGTCGTTGAGGACGATGCGCTGGATGCCGCCGTCGCTACTTACGTGGATCAACTCCGTCGCGGCGGGCCCAAGGCGCTCGCAGCGACGAAGCAACTGCTGCAACGGGTCCGCACGATGGACCGTGCCGCCGCCTTCGACTGGACGTCCGAACTTTCCGCGAACCTCTTTGCGTCCGAGGAAGCCCAAGCTGGAATGGGCGCGTTCCTCAAGCGCGAACCGGCGCCCTGGGTGCCGACGGACTAGTGCCTTACTCGTTCGGTGGAGTGGCACCTCGCATCATGCGGGGTCGTTCGCGCTGCGAGTGCAACGACCCATCGGGCACTCTGTCTAGGTGACGTCCGGATCAAGCGGGGTGATGACCCTGGGGATCGACTGCGGTGGATCCGGAATCAAGGGCTCAGTCCTTGACGCCGAGGGTGAGATGGTCGCCGATCGCGTTCGCATCAAGACGCCGTATCCGCTCCCACCCGAACGATTCGTTAAGACGCTCAAGCGGATCGCCAAGAACATGCCCGACTTCGACAGGGTGACCGTGGGCATGCCGGGGATGATCCGCAACGGTCGCGTGATCCGGACTCCGCACTACCCAACAGTCGCTGGCCCGTACACCCAGAAGGACCCTGGCCTCGTTGAGGCATGGCGCAACTGGGACGCCCAGGCGATCCTGTCCGCAGCTTTCAACCGTCCCACCCGGGTGCTGAACGACGCAGAAGTCCAGGGCGCTGCCGTGATCCAGCGGGAGGGCCTCGAAGTGATGTTCACGCTGGGAACCGGGCTCGGTTGCGCTGTCTACAACGATGGTCGGCTCGCGCCGCATCTGGAGCTGTCCCATGCGCCGGTTCGCAGGGACGCCACCTATGACACCTGGATCGGCATCAAGAGACTGCGCGAACTTGGACCGCGCAAGTGGAGCAAGCGGATGCTTGAAGTCGTTGAAGGCCTGCGACCGGTGTTCTGTTGGGATCACCTCTATGTCGGGGGTGGCAATGCTCGACGGCTGACGACGTTCCTTGGCGACGATGTGACGATCGTGCCGAATGTGGCGGGGATAATTGGTGGTGTCCGGGTGTGGGACTTGGAGATCGGCGATTAGATGGCCACAACGATAGAATGGCCACAACGTCGGGCAAGCAACGTCGGAGCAACGACAACAGGCAAGGGAGTCGAACTCATGACTGACGATTTGCCCAATCCGCTTCAGCATCCACGGAACTTCCTCCAGGAGGAGGAAGCCGAAGCGCAGCGACGGATTCTCGACTTCCGCGACCCACACCAAGAGTGGCGACGGCTGATCAGCGAAGTCGTCGGGACGTTCTTCCTCGTTATCGCGGCCGCCGGTGCACCGATGGTTGGTCAGCGCTATCCGGGGACCATCGGGTTGGCGATGGCCGTAGTTGCTCCGGCGCTCACCGTCATGGCGGTCATCATGTTCATGGGCAAGGTCAGTGGCGCTCACCTCAACCCGGCCGTAAGTTGTGCGTTCGCCGCCCGCGGCGACTTCCCGTGGCGGCGAGTCCCCGGCTACATCGTCGCGCAGTTGGCAGGGGCCTGCCTGGCGGCCCTGTTACTGACTCAACTGGTTGGCGTCTCTGCCACCTACGGAGGGTCGTATCCAGGCGTCCAGACGAGCGACCTCGCCGCCATGGCAACCGAAGCACTGCTCACGTTCGGCCTCGTCAGCGTCATCCTGGGAACCTCCTCGGGAGCTCAAAGCATCGGGATCATGGCCGCCCTGGGAGTCGCCGGGTACATCGCCCTCGCGGGCCTGTGGGCGGCTCCGCTCTCCGGCGCTTCGATGAATCCCGCGCGCACCTTTGGTCCCAACCTTGTGGGCGGTGACCTCGGGCCGTACTGGATCTACGTCGCCGGGCCCCTGGTGGGAGCGGCGGTGGCCGTTGGCTTCGCGTACGTTTTGCGGGGCCCGGGTGGCGGAAAGGCCGGGTCCCTCGCCGCTCAAGGTGATCTAAACCCCGATATCACCCATCCCCACAAGGCTTAGCGAGACGCCCCAAGCGGGTTGGCTAAGCCCGCACGGGTTCCAGCAATTGCCACCCGGTGACTGGTAGCGCAGACTCCGAACGTGATCGCATCTGAGGAACTTGCTGACATCTACCGCGACCTTCATTCGAACCCGGAGCTCTCGTATCAGGAATTTCGAACCGCCGAGATCGTCGCCGAGCGGCTAACGGGGCTGGGATTTGAAGTGACAACTGGCGTTGGCGGTACGGGCGTTATTGGGATCTTGCACAACGGTGACGGCGGCAGGGCGATGCTGCGCGCCGACATGGACGCGTTGCCCGTGCGGGAGGAGACGGGCCTGCCGTACGCCAGCACTGCGACCGCAACATTGGATGACGGATCAGAAACGGCGGTCATGCACGCCTGCGGCCATGACATCCACGTGACATGTCTGCTGGGTGCCTGTTCCCAACTGGTTGATGATCGCGACGCGTGGACCGGAACCCTGATCGCGGTCTTCCAGCAGGGTGAGGAACGGTCAGGTGCGCGCCGAATGGTCGAAGGTGGGCTTGCGGACCTGGTACCAAAACCTGACGTCGTGCTCGGTCAACATGTTGCGCCTTTCCCGACCGGAGTCATCGGCCTTGCCAGTGGCCCAGCTTTTGCGGCGTCAGACCAAGTGACGATCACCATGCGCGGGAAGGGTTCACATGGGTCGCGACCAGAGGCATCCGTGGATCCGATCGTGATGGCTGCGGCCGTCGTCATGCGGCTGCAGACCATTGTGTCCCGCGAAGTGGCCGCCACAACTGAGCCAGCAGTGGTGACAGTCGGGCAGATATACGGCGGGTTCAAGGAGAACATCATCCCGGATACCGCAACATTGAAGATCAATGTCCGCACTTACGGCTCGGATGTTCGGGAACGAGTGCTGGCGTCCATTGCTCGCATCGCGAAGGCCGAAGCGATGGCATCGGGAGCAACTGAGGAACCCATCATCGATGTTTCAGACGAATCGTTCCCTGTGCTCGTGAACGACGTTGAGGCCTCTGATCGCACGGGGCCCGCATTGGCCGGAAGCGGGGCCCTCATCGTTGACCCTGGTCCAGTCAGCGGCAGCGAGGACGTCGGCATGCTGGCCACCGCCGTTGGCGCGCCTTGCGTCTATTGGCTACTGGGTGGGCTCGATCCCAGAGAGTTCGAGGGCGCAACGAGTATCGAGGCGATCCAGGCTCGCATCGCGGACCTACCGGCCAATCATTCGCCGCTCTTCGCGCCGGTTATTGAACCGACGCTGACGAATGGAATCAACGCCCTCGTTGCCGCAGCAAAGGAATGGCTGCCGCGCGGGTGACGTGTGTAGGTGGCCGCGCAGGGTCTTCGCTGGGAGCAGGCTGAGTGTTGAATCTGGATCATCACCACAACTGGTTCAAAACGATCAACCTGTGCTAGAGTCCTGGTGAGTGACGTCGAGTACCTAGGGGTTGTTGTGAAGAACCGTGTGTTCCGGGCGATGAGTGGGCTGGTTACCGTCGCACTGTTGGCAATCTCCATTGTTCTCGTCACGCCGTCGATCAGTCACGCGCGGACGTCAAATCCGTCGCTGACGCTCACTGGGCTTACCACGCCAACCGGGGTGGCAATTGCGCCGAACGGCGATCGGTACGTCACCGATCAGGGCGACTCAAATGCTCAGCCGCCAGTGCCGAGCACCGTCCAGGTTTACGACCCGGGGGCAACGATCCCAAATCCCGCGAAGACCCTCACCGGCTTCTCGCAAACGCAAGGGATTGCAATCAGTCCAACCGGGCAGGTATTTGTTGCGGATGGCCCTGTCGTCAAGATCTTCAACGTCGGGTCTCCGGCCGTTGTGCGGACGATCACCGGTTTCAATCTTGCGACGGGGCTTGCACTCGGCTCCGCAGGTCGCCTCTACGTAACCGACCTCTTCGATATCAACGCTGGCCCGGGGACCCAGGTCTTCGTGGTCGATCCCGGAGCGACGAGCCCCAACCAGGCTTTGACACTGAATGGTCTTCGGGGCCCAGGCGGCATCGCGATTGACGGCTCTGGCCGAATTCGCGTTAGCAACCTTGGGCAGCTCGACTTCAACACCGGGAGTTTCGATGGGACCACTGTGTCCGTCTTTGACCCTGGGCAGACAACTCCTAACCCAGCGAAGACCCTCACGGGATTCAATGTGCCCTCGGGTGTCGCTGTCGGTATGAACTCCGACGTGTATGTGGGCAATCTGGGATTCAACGCCGACGGCACCACGGTTACTGTCCTCAACAAGGGTTCACAGTCGCCCAACCCAGCGAAGACGTTGACCGGACTTCGTGCGCCGGCTCTTATGGCTTTCGATTCCAAGGGTTACTTGTACGTGGCCAACAACGCGGGTAAGACAGTTTCCGTGTTCGATCCGCTCGTCCAACTCCCCGCCAATGGATGCGTTACGCCGGGCAAGCCGACCTCGATCCCCAGAAGGGGCACAAAGCAACTGATGAAGTCGAAGTGCGTCACGAATTCCGGGCAGCGGGTTGGTGTCAGGGTCGATTCCGCGAAGCCACGTGGGGCAAGTCAGCGCGGCGATGTGGCGTACTACAGCCTCTTCTGCCAAGTCACGAAGACAAAGACAGCGAAGACGGTATCCGCCGGTTACGGCGGGGGTTACCGGATATGCAAGAAGGGCAGCCTCAAGATCCGCACCTACGGTCTGCGGCTGAACCTGAAGGTCTCCTGGTATGCCCCGGCCAACCATGGCTACGCGGCATACAAGCTCACTCGTGCCTACCGCACATAGTCGGGAGCGGTCAACGCCCGTCCCGACGCACTCTAGTACTCGCGTTTGTCGCAATGCTCATGGTTGTTGGCGCGCTCCTGGCAACCGCACGCGAACTGTCGTGCCAGGCGTTGTTTGCGTTTCTTCTGGGCTCGCAGGCGATCAGCCACATCTTGCTGAACGGGTTCAGCCATGGCGAAAGCGCGTCGCTGGCGACAGCTGGATCCACTGAGCGCGGATCCCACCTGACAATGCACATGGCCGGTTCCGCGCCCCAATCGACGGACCCGACGACTGCGGTTGACACCGCCCAGGGTTCAGGTCTGACCATGGTTCTTGCGCACCTGATCGTCTGTGCGATCGCTGCGGTCGTCTTGCGCGAAGGTGAGCGCGTCATGTTCGCGCTGCATAACCTTCTGCCGAATGTGCTGAGGGTGCTACTCGGCCTCATCGTCGGTCGCCGCCCAGCTCCGCTGCCTGTGACGCGTGCTCCCGCGCCGCTCATTGACCTTTCAATCCCGCACCCGCTTCGGATTGTGGTGTGCGCAGCTGTCACTCGTCGTGGCCCGCCAGCTCTCGGCGTCAGCTAGCCCTTTTCTGGAGTACCGAGTGCGGCGCGTCCCGCAGGGACGCGCCGAGTGAGCCGTTACTGAGGCTCCGCCGCCGCTGGTCGCCAGCGCCGAATCGGCGCTGGCGACCAGCGACTCCTCAGCTAGTCCTCCTTGCGACCCGATTGGGGTTTCAATGGTCTTTTCTCGCAACTCTTGCCACTGCCGACTGGCGGCGGCGAACCGAATGCCAGGTGCTTTCGCATGGCATTGACATCAACGATCTTTGCGCTGCTAACCCCCGCCTTGCAGCTTGCGCACGGCGGGCACGAACACAGCAGTTCCGCGTCACCTAGCCCAACGATGGTGGGCAACGTGGCAAGTTCGCCGATGCCAAGCGCTGGTGGGATGGACGGCATGAGCGGAATGAGTTCGTCACCCATGCCAGGAATGTCCACTCAACCCTTGGCAACGTCAGCATGGCGATCATGGCGGCCTCGATGGCCTACATGTTCGCCGGAATGCAACTGATGGCATAGCAGCGGCTTGGCCTCTGGCTTCGCCCACCAACGAGCGGTGAAGCCGGAGGCCATCCGGCAACGAATCGGAGACTCTTATGAAGCATGAAATGAGCTACACAGTTTTAGGACTCAGCTGCGGCAGCTGCGCAAACGCGCTGACCAAGCAGGTGCAAGAGCTCGACGGAGTCCTTGAGGTCCGCGTCGATCTGGTTCCAGGTCAACCGTCGGGTCTGACCGTTGAGCACGACGGCCAGGCGACCGATCATCAGTTGCAGTCTGCGATTGATGACGCAGGATTCTCGGTCGTCGGCTTCATGACAGTTGACTCGTCGTGAGTGCCGACAGCACATCCCTTGAACAGGTCGAACCTGGCCTGCTGCCGACGGCACGCTCGGGTGGGCCCGCAGTCGGGGATGTGCCTGAACCTCAGCCTCAGGCTCACGCACTTCTTGATATCGGCGGCATGACATGCGGGGCATGCGCCGCACGAATCGAACGGCGGTTGAACAAGATGGATGGAGTCGAGGCCGTCGTCAACTACGCCACCGAACGCGCGAGTGTCACCCTCGATTCCGCCGTTTCCCTCGACAAGGTGCTCGATTCGGTGAAGTCGGCTGGCTATACCGCCGATCCCACCGAATCAGGTGGATCACGCCCGGAAGTCGGGCTCGACGAGGTGGCCGAAGACAACCTGAAGTCACTCAAGCGCCGACTGTTCGTCGCGTTGGCACTATTCATGCCGCTGTGCGACGGGTCGTTGTATTTCTCGCTGTTCCCAACCGTTCGCTTCGCTGGTTGGGAATGGGTAATGCTGGCGCTCGCCCTACCGGTGGTGACTTGGGCAGCTTGGCCGTTCTACCGAGCCGCGCTCAACGCAGCCCGTCACCGAACGACAACGATGGACACGCTGGTGTCGATCGGCATCTTTTCCGCAACTGCGTGGTCGGTGTACTCGATGTTTTCCGCGACCGGAGCTTACGGGCAGGTCGCGCTCTACTTCGACGTCGCGGTTGGCGTCACGACGTTCCTACTGGCCGGGCGCTACTTCGAGGCCCGCGCGAAGAAGCGCGCAAGCAATGCACTCCGTGATATCGCCTCGATCGCCGCCAAGGATGCCTGCCTCCTGGATCCGAAGGGTAATGAGCACCGCGTTCCTGTTTCGGCGTTGCGAGTGCATGACCGCTTCGTAGTGCGTTCGGGAGAGACCATCCCCACCGATGGCGTAATTGTCGGTGGTTCTGCCGAGGTGGACATGTCGACGATGACTGGCGAATCAGTGCCGGTTCATCTCGTGGGTGACGCGCCCATCGTCGGCGGTACAAGGGTGGTCAGCGGCTACATCACCAGCGAAGCCTTGCGGGTTGGCGGTGATACCCAACTCGCACAGATGCTGCGCCTCGTTGAGGATGCCTAAAATCAGAAGGCATCCGTCCAGCGCCTGGCTGACCGCATCTCCACTGTTTTCGTGCCGTTCGTACTGTTCGCTTCGGTGGCAACGCTTGCGGCGTGGTTGCTCTCGGGCGCGACGTTCGTCGTCGGTCTGAACGCCGCGATGTCTGTATTGATCATCGCCTGTCCTTGCGCGCTCGGCCTAGCAACACCGACGGCGATGATGGTCGCGTCGGGGCGAGCAGCGTCGATGGGCATCTTCTTTAAGGACTATGAAGCGCTCGAAGCGTCGAAGCGGATCGACACGATCGTGCTCGACAAAACCGGAACCGTGACGTTTGGTCGAATGTGCGTGGTGGCATGCGAGCCGATCGGAAGCGCGGTTCGCGACGAGGTCCTCCGCCTTGGTGGAGGGTTGGAGAAGGGATCCGAACACTCCGTCGGCAAGGCCTTCGCTGAACAAGCGGAACTTGAGCTGGGGCCGTTGCCCAGTTGTGAACAGTTCCAGGCCGTTCCTGGACTCGGAGTGCGGGGAGTGGTCGAAGGACACCGGGTGACTGTGGGTCGCGAACGATTGCTGGTTGACTCTGGTGTTGCCATTGGTGTGGAGGTTCGCGCCCTGGCCGTCAGTTGGGAACAGTGCGGCCGGACCGTGGTGTTCGTTGATCTTGATGGTGAAGTTGCCGGGGTTGTGTCGCTTGGCGATCAAATCCGACCCGAGGCAGCCCGAGCGGTAGGTGACTTCAAGACACTCGGCCTGCATTGTGTGCTCTTGACAGGCGACAACCGGGCGACTGCTCAAACCGTCGCGAGCGAATTGGGCATCGATGAGGTCATTGCGGATGCTTTGCCTTCGGACAAGGCGGACCGGATTCACAGCTTGCAGCGTCAGGGTCGCACCGTGGCAATGGTTGGCGACGGAATCAATGACGCGCCCGCGCTGGCGACCGCTGATCTGGGCCTTGCGATTGGATCAGGGACCGACGCAGCGATCAGTGCCTCGGCCGTGGTGATCATGCGCGACAACCTGCGAGTAGCGGGCGCTGCGGTTGCGCTGTCCCGCAAGACACTTCAAACAATTCACCAGAACCTGTGGTGGGCATTCGGTTACAACATCGCCGCGATTCCGATTGCGGCTCTGGGGTTACTCAACCCTCTCGTGTCTGGTGCCGCGATGGCGGTGTCTTCAGCTTTCGTGGTTTGGAACAGCCTGCGGTTGCGGAACTTCCCGCGCGGTCGGCGGGCGCGATACGTGAGGCTGACTTCGCAAGGGAGGGGTGATAGCTGAGGAAGCGCAATGGGAATGACCAAGAAGACGGGATCTGTTGGCTTACGCCTGACAGGTAGACAGCTGAGGAGATGACGATGGCTGAAACTGAAAAGAAGGAGTGTGACAACCCGAACTGCACGTGCGTCGATTGCACCTGCGAGAACTGCACGTGTGGTCAGGACAACACTGCAACCAGCAAATAGCGCGAGGCCCGCGCTGCGCTAGCTGGGATCATCCCTGCCGAATGCCGATGGCGATATTCCAGCTTGGCTTACGCGCGGGCCTCTGGTTTTCCAGCACCACTGTTCCTTCGTGCCATTCGGTCGCGCAGCAGTGCGCGATCAATGGCGAAGGGTTCCGTTGACTCCATGAACCTGCGCAGTACTCGTGCAAATCGCGCGGGTTCGTCCATGTGGGGGAAGTGTCGCGACTGCTCGAAGATGTCAAGCTCGCTACCCGGGATCGCCTCGTGCGCCGCGTAGGCGTGACTGACTGGAATGACCGTGTCGAGTGCGCCCCAGATGATGAGGGTGGGGCGACCCTCGGTGAGGTAGAAGCGATCACTTGCGCTAACCCGCTGCCCGCCGGGTTCCACCACGCTGCGCAAAGTGTGAACGAATGCCGATCGCGCTGGGGCTTCCGCCAAGGTGGCGTAACCGCGCACGACCTCGGTGACCGATGGGCGTGGCCGGAGTGGAATCTTCCTCAGCAACTTCGCAGCTGAGACTCCGAAGTCGCGAACGTGGCGGCTCGCGATGACGGGAAGAACAAACTCTGCCCCCGGCAGGGTCCCAGCGCGCAGTGCCCAACTGACTTCCCGACCGAGTCCACCGCTATCGACCAACACGATGCGCTCGCAATACTCGAAGTACTGGTAAGCGAACTGCATCGCGACGCCGCCGCCAAGCGAGTGACCGACGATCGTCACTCGCTCATGCCCGAGGTGATCGAGCAGATCACGCAGGTGGCTCGCGAATCCGCCGAGTGAGTAGTCGGTCTGTGGTTTGTCCGAGTCACCATGACCGAGGAGGTCCGGAGCAATAACGTGCGCGTGTTCAGCCAACGCCGGGATGACCGGTTCCCAGGTTGCGCTGCTGCTGGTGATGCCGTGAATCAATACGACCACCGGCAGACTCGGGTCACCGGCGACGCGGTACGCGACTCGGTGTCCGTGGATCGTTGCCTCGGTTAGTTGCATCTGCATGCCTTATCGGTTCCGGCCGTATTGCTCGTGCGAACTGACCCAGTCGAGCGCGGAGATCGATCGAATGCCACCCCGTCGATGGTGATGTTCTTGACAGCGACCAGCGTCGCATCGAAGAGGCGGTTCTTCACGCGATATGCGGGGTCCACATCGGAGTTGCGCAGGCTCCCAACTGTGTGGAGCCGATCAACGAGCGACAGTGACACCATGCGGACTCCCTAACGAGACATCACTTCGAACGATACTCTGCGCCCGCTTTCAGGGTCAGCGGGACAGAACCTCGTATCTCAAACAAGTTACGTGGCCCCATCCCTGCGGGACGGAACCACGTAACTTGGCGGAGGGCCAGGGATTCGAACCCTGGGTGAGGGGTTACCTCACAACGGTTTTCAAGACCGTCTCCTTAGGCCACTCGGACAGCCCTCCTGTGCGTGAAACCGCTCCCGACCCACCACGGTTAGCCAACTGATTCTCATTCGGGCACGAGCAGGCTGCAGTTCGTCTGGGAGCGCGAATCGCTCGGCCAAGGTTACAGGAACTCAGCCCGGACGAATTGGCGGTTGAGTGCTCCAAGGATCGGCCACCAGTCGCGGTCGGCGGGCCGCGCCGATTGGTGCGATCGGGTGATCACCCATCGGCCGCCTTGCCATATCGATAATCAATGTTATCGTTTTTCAATAACAACGATATTCAATACACCCACCGAGGTGCGAAGGCCGAGTATCAAACCAGCACTGCAACTGGCTGGAACGAGAGGAAGATCAGATGTCAGATCGCGAAGATGGCCAGGGCACCTCGTCCCGACAACTTCTGACGCAACCGCTCGCAATCGTGTTGCTCGTGATCGCAGCGGTGTCGGGCGTCACCGCCGTTGTGATGCCGATCCGTCAGCTCACCCAGGACAGCGCGACCGCCACGATCGACATCAGTCGAGAGGCGAGTCAGGTTGCTTTGACCCGGATTCCGAATCTCCCGGCCAACGCCTCGCTTTCGCCGACGTCGGACGGGGGCCTGACGGTCACGGTTTCCGCGACGCCGGGAGCGGACGGTCAGCCGGTGCCCTTGATGCTTCGCTTGCTCACGAACTTGGGCACGGCTCTCTGGGCCGCAGCGGTCGCCGCAATCGCATTCCTGCTCGCACTGATCTTGTCGACCATTAGCACCGGGACCCCATTCCACCGAAAGAACTCCACACGCCTGGTGTGGGTTTCGGTGGCGATTCTGGTCGGAAGCGCAGGGGCGGACACCTTGAACTGGATCTCGGCGAACATGCTCTACGACTACTTGCAGTTGTCGCCGCCGCTGGAAGTCGTCCCCTACTACTCGATCCCGCCGTTCTTGATGGCGGCACTCGTCCTCGTTCTGGCGTCAGCGTTCCGCAGCGGTCGTCAGATATCCGACGACGTTGAGGGGCTGGTGTGATCCGATGACCGAGATCATCTGCCACATTGACGAGCTGCTCGATGAGCGTGACATGACCTTGGCGGAGCTTGCCCGCCAGGTGGGCGTCACCCACGTGAACTTGTCGATCCTCAAGAACAACCGGGCCAAGGCCATCCGGTTCACCACGTTGATCGCTATCTGCGAGGTCCTCGGCGTTGAACCCGGCGATCTGTTCAGCCTGAGCCCAGAGAACCCCAAACCGGATTAACGCCGGGCGACTGAGCCACCCCACCCCAACATCCGCCAGCCCCAACGAAAGGAACCTCCGATGAGTACCGCAACCGCAGCTCCCCGGGCAAGCACCCCACCCCCACCGCCAAGCGCTCCGCCCGCCGACTCCGTACCGCCGCCGCCACCGGAGGTGGTCACCCAACCAATCGGGATGGTGGCACCGCCGACGGCCGCGTTTCAGGGCGCCTCGTGGTTTGCGTTCGCGCTTGGGGCGCTGACCTACCTCTACGCCGTCTGGTATGCACCGCAGGCGACAGTGGCCGACCGCTACTTCCTCTACACCGCGTTTCTGTTCTCGCTGTTTGGCTGCCTATCTGTGAGTAAGGCGGTGCGCGACCGACAGGAGCGGATTCCAGTTACCGGGCTCTTCTTCGGCCTCTCGTACGTCGCAGCGATCGTTCCACTAGTCATGGTTGCCTACAACCTTGTGTTCGATTCGACAATGATCGACGCATCGCATCGCGCGCTGCTCGGGATGGCGTACGCGCTGTCAGCGTTCGCGGTGCTCGCCATCGCCAAGAACGAGCGCGACAAACAGGCTGCGAAGTACTTGGTGGTGGCCAGTCGGCCCGCAAGCTACTGAGATCCGGTTGAAGTTTGGGTGCGAACCGAGTGGTGGTGGTTCGCACCCAAACTGCGTGAAGGAGCGGCGCTTCCGGTGTAGTCGGCAACTTGTCGGGTGGGATGAAGGCGATCGCATCACTACCGTGTTGGCGTGAGTACGGACGAACTCCTGCGCACCCCGGAGCAGCCGCTGAGTCGGCGCCGGGAGATCGGTGCGCTGGTCGTTCCGTGTGCCGTCATCTTCATCCTGCTGTACGACCAGTTGTACGTCGCTGCATCCTTCAGTGACATCGCGACTGACTTCAATACCAGTGAGAGCGCCGGAACCCGTCTGCTCACGGTGTACTTCATCGCTGTCGGCTCGCTGATGATCGCACTCGGGCGGCTCTCACAATTCATTGGTCTGACCCGGCTCTTGATTGCGGCGTGCCTGACTGTCGGCATTGGTTCGTTGGTCAGTCTGGTTGCGTTTGACCTGCCAACGCTGATGGTTTCGCGAGTGATCATCGCAGCCGGTGCCGCCGCCGCGATCCCCACGAGCTACGCAATCGTCAGTCAGACATACGCCGACGGCCAGCGGCGTAACCGCGCGTTTTCGGCGCTGACGGTGTCCGTTGGTGCAGGTGGTGTCGCTGGCGCATTGGCTGGATCGATCGTCGGCGCGACAGGGCTGTGGCACTTGGGACTCGCGATCCCCACCCTCGCGCTGGCCGGGTGCACGTTGTTCATGGCGAAGTTCCTGCCGGTTGAACCGCCGATGAGTGGCTGGAAGGGAGTCCAGGTCGGGAGTTCACTTTTGCTGGTACTAACGCTCGCCGCAGCGCTGACGGCCATCGTTGAGGGCGGACAATACGGCTTTGGGGCAATCGATCAGACGGTTGAAATCTGGCTGATTACATTTCCGGCCGGGACACTTCTTGCACCTTGGCTGTTTGCGATTAGCGCCGTCAGTCTGATCCTCTTGTCGATCCGTCAGATTGGCCGAGTTCGCAAAGGGGAAGCTCCGCTGGTTGATCCTCGGGTGTTCCGCATCCAGCGGTTTCGCTATGGCGTGATCATTCTTGTCATCGTCACCTTGATCAGCACCGGCCTACTCAGCGCGATGCCGATCTTCCTCACGTTCGCATTCGGGACGCCACCGCTCGAGCTGGGCGTCCACGCACTTCTGGTGTCAGTTGGTACCGCGTTCGGCGGTCTGAGTGTTGCCCCCCTGCTCGCCCGAATGCCGGTCTACCGACTCGTCCAGTACACACTGATCGGGCAGATGGTGGCGCTGGGCGCGATGTTCCTGATCGGTATGGCGGATCCCCCTGAGCAAGTGCTTCTCCCGCTGTTCTTGGTTTTCGGCTTCGCGCTCGGCCTGAACCTGGCGGGACTGAACAACGTGCTCCTCGTTGACGTTCCAGAGGACGAGCTCAGCCAGGGCAGTGCGCTGGCACAAACGTTGTCGAACCTGGCGTCGGGCTTGGCAACAGCCGTTGGCATGACGATCTTCGTGCTGAGCGGCCAAGCCGCGGTCGCCCTCATTAATGACCCTGCAGACAGCGCGTCGCTGAATCACCTCGCCGACCTGCAGCAGATTGCCCCGCACGGGTTCGTACCTGTCGGCCAAGGGGGAGTGGACCACATTGGGGCAACAGTCGCACCGCCATTTCAGACACTGGCCAACGAGGTAAACATCGTGCTGCTCACGCAGTTCGGAGCGCTGACCGTTGTGACACTGTTGTCAGCCTTCCTCGCTGTCCTGATTGCCCGCAAGCTGCGTGACCCAGACCCGGTGTGAGGCTCGGCACAGCGATTGACATTCAGGTTAGGCATGCCTAACCTTGGGTCTTCACACCCACGGAGGATCAGTGTTCGCGAACTACCTAATCGGCCTGCGAGAAGGTCTAGAGGCAGCGCTCGTCGTCAGCATCCTGATCGCGTACCTCGTGAAGACTGACAATCGCGACAAGCTTCCGCTGGTGTGGGCTGGCGTTGGTTTCGCCGTTGGGATCAGCGTCGCGTTCGGAGCAGCCCTTACGTTCACGTCCCAGCAGATGTCCTTCCAGGCCCAGGAAGCCTTCGGCGGCATTATGTCGATCGTTGCTGTCGGCTTCGTGACCTGGATGATCTTTTGGATGCGGCGTACGGCACGTGGGCTTTCTGGTGAGCTGCGAAACAGGATGGATGCGGCAATCAGCGTCGGAGGTATCGCGGTGGCCGTCATTGCCTTCATCGCGGTAGCGCGTGAAGGTCTGGAGACGTCGCTGTTTATCTGGGCGGCAGTCCAGTCAACTGGATCCGGTTCGGCACCGTTGCTCGGTGCGGCGCTCGGCCTGGCAACCGCCGTCGTACTCGGTTACCTGTTCTACAAGGGCGCCGTCAAAATCAACCTGGCGAAATTCTTTACTTGGACCGGCTTCGCGCTGATCATCATCGCGGCCGGAGTCCTGGCCTACGGCGTGCACGACCTGCAGGAAGCCGGCATCTTGCCCGGGCTAAACAACGTTGCTTGGGACGCGACAGCGGCAATTCCACCGAGCAGCTGGTACGGGTCTTTGTTGAAGGGAATCTTCAATCTGTCACCGGCACCGTCCGTGCTCGAGGTGATCGTTTGGTTCGCCTACGTCATCCCCGTTTCCTACCTCTTCTTCCGCAAGCCGCGGGTAGCTAGTCAACCAGCCAACAAGCCGGTCGCCACCGCAACCGACGGCGCGCCAGCGGCGACTGCGGCAGCCAAACCAGCCGCCGAGGTGGCTGACGCCGGGGTGGCTGACGCCGTCGATGAGCCGGTGTCGTCACCCGCCGTCCGATAGCTCGAAGACGATTCACTCACCTCTGAAAGGGAACACTGCCGTGCGCACTCTCGGAATCCGCTCGATCGCTGTAGTTGCTGGACTGGCCGCCATCCCAGCGCTTGCCGCCTGTAGCTCCAGTGGAAGCACCTCGGCCTCTGCCAGCCCCAGTGCCAACACCATCACCGTGAGCTCAACCGACAATGCTTGTGACATCAGCACCAAGAACACGAAGGCCGGGCAAACGACCTTCGCCGTGACGAACAAGGGCTCGCAGGTGACTGAGGTCTACGTGTATGGCAAGGAAGGCGACAGCTACTCCAAGATCGTTGCCGAAGTTGAGAACATCGGCCCAGGAACTTCCCGTGATATGGCGGCTGACCTTGCCGCCGGAACCTATGAGATCGCCTGTAAGCCGGGCCAGTCCGGCAACGGAATCCGGGTCACGTTGACCGTCGCGGCCTAGTTCCGATCGCGCGATGGCGGGATCCGAACCAGCGGAAGGAGCGCAACCGTAGAGGTCCAGGGTGAAGACCGCATGCGGGTGGCTAGTCGACTCCGGCGCCGCGCGGGATGACGACGACCGGGATCGTGGATGCGCGGATCAGTTTGTAGGCCATGTCGCCCAGGAATACTCGGCGCAGCGGTCCGGCACCGGTAGAGCCAGCGATCAGGATGTCGGCGTCGTCCCAGTCGTGCTTCGCCAGCGCGTTGGTCACGTTGTCTCCTTCGAGGATGACCGTGGGGATCTCGGCTGACGCACCCGTCTGCTCGCGAATCCGTGAGGCCGCAGCTGCCAGGGCGGCCTCTGCCTGCTCACGCAGGGTCAACAGCACTTGGTTTTCGGCATGTCTGCCGAGCCGCGATCCGTAGATGCGAGTGACGCGCTCAAGCACCGTCACGAGTCTCAACCTCTCGGCCGGATCACCACCGCCGCGTTCGATCGCCTTGATCGCTACGTCGAGGCAATGATCGGATTCCGGCGTCTGTTGGTACGCAACGTTCCCGCGTGCGAGCGCCGTTGGTGCCCACTCTCGATAGCCGCGGGGTGCGATGGCAACGGGAACCGGCGAACCATGCAGGAGTTGATCGCTCGTGCTGCCTCCGGCGATTCGACCATCACTGCTGCCGGGAGCTGAGCCGATGACGATGAACTGCGCGTGTCGTTCGGTCGCGACCTCGGCCAGACCTACGCCGCTCGACCGGTGCGGGTGCATGACGTAGCTGACGCGATCGCGGTCGTTGAGCTGCGACCGAGCCCAGGTGAGGGACTCCTCTGCCTGCTCAACGAGGAAGCCTTGCCACTCGGCATCGACGTGCGCCGGACTCACATAGTTGTAGGCGACCGGGAAGATGTTGGTCACTGCGATGTCAGCGTCGAGGCTGTTTGCAAGCGCGACCGCTAACGCGAGAGCGTCCCCACTTGACGCACCGTGGTTGATTCCGACGACGATTTCCACTGGCGCATCTCTCCCTGATTTCGTCCGACTATCGCTCAGGTCGGGGTCGATTGGCGGAATACCGCCGAGTCACCCCGACCTGGGTGGGCAGTCCGCCTTCGGACAGTCCGCCTTCGCGCCATTGTGTCGGGCTGTGCAGGCGGTTGCACCCCAACTGCAACCTGAGGGTGGGTCAGTTGATGTGCGTCCGGGGTTTCGCGGCGCTACCGTGATCCGACAGCAAATGCAGCACAGCGCGCAGCTCGGGACTGTAGCGGTTTTCGGCCTAAGACCAGCGATCGGAGCCGATGTGAGCGAACCTGACGGTGTTGCGGGGGGAGCCCCGACGCTGACCATGCGCAAACGCCTGTTCCGGACCAAGTCGGTCGATCAGCTGATCGCGGAGACAACCGCCGGGGGAACGGACACCCTGAAGCGCTCGATGGGCCTGACTGCCCTCACGATGTTCTCCGTCGGCTCGATTGTCGGAACCGGAATCTTTGTGATCCTCGGTGTGGCAGTGCCACAAGCCGGTCCGGCAATCATCATCTCGTTCCTACTCGCCGGAATTACCTGTGCGTTTTCGGCACTGTCGTATGCCGAGATGGCAGGCAGCATTCCAATTTCCGGATCGTCCTATTCCTACACCTACGCCACCATGGGTGAACTTGTTGCGTGGGTATGTGGCTGGTGTCTGATGCTCGAGTACGGGGTTTCAGTCGCTGCGGTGGCCGTCGGCTGGGGTCAGTACATCAACGAACTGTTCGGGCTCGTTGGCATCACGCTGCCGGATGAAGTCGCCAGCCCGCCTGGCGATGGCGGAGTTTTCAACATTCCGGCGATCATCGTCGTACTGCTGGCGTCGTACCTGCTGCTGCGAGGAGCGAGTGAATCCGCCAAGGTAAATACCATTCTGGTAATCACGAAGATCATCATTCTGCTCTTCTTCTGCGCCATCGCCTTCACCGCGTTCCAGGCAGACAACCTGATGCCGTTTGTGCCACTGGGAGTCTCTGGCGTCACGCTGGCGGCCGCGCAAGTGTTCTTCTCGTTCATTGGTTTTGACACGGCGGCGACTGCGGGCGAAGAAGCGAAGAATCCAAAGCGTGATCTTCCGCGCGCGATCATTTTGTCGCTCATCATCGTCACAGTGCTGTACGTGCTCGTCGCGTTGGCGGCAGTGGGTGCAAAACCCTGGGAGCAGTTCGAAGGCAGCGGTGGCGAGGCGGTGCTTGCCACGATCCTCGAACAGGTCACCGGTTCGGCCTGGCCTTCGGCCATCCTGTCGATTGGGGCGGTCCTGTCGATCTTCAGCGTGGTGCTGGCGGTCATGTACGGCCAGACCCGGATCCTGTTTGCCATGGGTCGCGATGGGTTGTTGCCCAAGGCGTTCACGCGCATCAACCCCAGAACGCAGACCCCAGCAGTTAATACGTACATCGTGACGGTCGTGGTCTGCGTTCTCGCCGCGCTCGTTCCGCTGGATGCACTAGCCAACGCCACCAGCATTGGCACGCTTTTCGCGTTCATCCTGGTGAATGCCGGAGTGATCATCCTGCGACGGACGAAGCCGGACATGCCGCGGTCGTTCCGAACCCCCTTGTACCCGGTGACTCCAATTCTCGGAATGCTGTGTTGCGCGGGCCTGATCCTGAGTCTTCGCGTCGACACGTGGATCACGTTCGGGATCTGGATGATTCTCGGATTAGTTATCTACTTCGCCTACGGATTTAGAAAGTCGACGCTCGCCCGAGCACAGCGGGAGGGCACGCTTTAGGATGATCCGCGTTGGAGGCGTCGCCTAGTCCGGTCGATGGCGCCCGCCTGCTAAGCGGGTTGAGGTCTCAAAGCCTCTCGAGGGTTCAAATCCCTCCGCCTCCGCCAAACAACTCCAGGACATCCATCGCAGATGGATGTCCTGGAGTTGTTTATTGAATGCGCGGGATTTGGGAGGAGCGTCTTGCGAGCGGTAGCGAGCGCGACGGTTCCCTCCGCGCGCAGTCGTTCGCTAGACGCCGCAGTCGGCGGTGAAGCGCTGGTACTTGCGGGACATCATCGGCTTGATGATGAGGCGCACCGGCCCCGGAAGTACTCCCCACGTTTGGCTCGCGACCGCAGGGTCGGCTCCGTCACAGACCCACGGGAAGACCAGCGATGCATTGGGGGCCTTCCGGTTGTATTGCATGAATTCCTTGTAGGCATCTTCGGTCAAGTATTTCTGAACGATTGGAACGCCAACCGCCTCCTCGTGGTCGCAGTGCTGCGACAACGAACTCAGCAGCAGATCGAAGTTGTCAGAGATTGCCGCCTTGTCGCTCTCGGCACTGAGCGAGGTGAATTGTTCGTCCAACAGGTTGAGCGTAGCCAGCATGGTTTGGTGCTCGGACTCCATCTGATCGAGCACCTCGACTTCCGCGGGGTCAGCGCTTGAGCGAACCGTGCCGGTCAGGTACCGGTCTTCCCCTTGATGATGATGGTGCAGCGACTGGGAGAAGAACTCGTATCGTCGCGCAAGGCCTTGCCTGGCGTTGGTATCGGCGAGGTCGATGCGCTGCAAGCCACTCTTGATGCGGGCGATCTCCCGTTTGAACGCTGCGTGCAGATTCGTGTTCATGCTGGCGTCTTCCATCACGGTCATTGGGACACCTCTGGTTGTCTACTCGGGAAAGGGTGCGACGGCGGCGGTGCCATTTCACTCAGGCACCCATGCCCTGCCAAATATTCCATATCCGGGCGCCTCTGTCCGCTCGCTCGGACCCCAACGGAGGCAGGTCGAGTGCCGATCCTTAGCCCACAAAGGTGAGTTACCTCCAAGCCAGTTGCGCGGATTGCTGAGCATGAGGCAGATGATCGGGTGGACGCTCCGACCCATGGCTGCTCGCATGTACACTTCACCGGTCGGTCATCCGGCATGCGCCCGTAGCTCAACGGATAGAGCATCTGACTACGGATCAGAAGGTTGGGAGTTCGAATCTCTCCGGGCGCGCATCTGACCCCCCACTATTTGCAGGGGTTTTCGCCTTTTCTGGGCAGATTTCGACCGAGGCCGCACCGTGAAGTCGTGCCGCACAGCCTGCTGTTTGGTCGGGACGACGCCGAGCCGAGTACGCCACCGCAACGCACGGAGAGAAGATCGACGTGGTGCTGGTCAGTCAAGGTTGATCCGCGCTCCGCTGGAGCTGTCGGATGCGTGAAGGAGCAGGTACAACACCTTGATCCCCACCGGCAGGTTCCACGGGATCTGCAGGGACGTGGTGGCTCCCGGCGTGAGAAGTATCGTGTTGGGGGCGAGGGTGCCCTTGCCAGAGCCCGACGACTCGCTGTTCACAGCGAATGCGAATCCCTTGTACTCGCTGGCCCCGACGACGGCCACTTGGTTGACGGGCGACAGTGACTCCGACTGCGTGCCGATGTTCTTCACCGTGACGCTGGCCACGAAGTACTCATGACCGCTGCTCGGCGCGCCATTGGCGAACCCGTCGGTGACGACCTTCGTGTCCGTCACGGTGAACTCCAGGTTCCCGTCACGAACAGGCTGGCCCACCGACCCAACGGATCCCCCCGTGCTGTTGGATGAATTGACCGCGATCAGCACAGCGACAACGACCACCACCACAAAGGCAACGGCCGCGATAGACCAACCGATGATCCAGCCCCTGTTGCCTGCCGCTTTTCGCGGCGGCGGGGGTTGATACTGCGGCTCTGACACCTGGTCCTGGGGTGCGCCTTGCTGAGTGGTGGGAACCCACTGGGCGCCGTCCCATCGCAACCACTGTTGGCCGTCCCACTGGAGGTTCGGGTCGTTAGCCATGGTTGGCCTCAACTCCTCTGCCTCGCTGCACTTGTCACAGTGTCACGGCAGATCCTCGCACTTCTAGAGGAACAAGGACCCGGGAAGTCAGTCGAACGTCACCCCGGTTGGCACGACCCCGACCCTTAGGAGTTTCGGCTCCTGCCTGGGTCCGGCACTCCAGCCCCGAAACCCAGAGCTGACGCGTCGCAGTCTCTGGCCGTGCGGGGCGTGTGCTGTGGCGTCTTTGTCAGCGCGTCGCGTCGCCTCGATCGATCTGTGGCGGTCCGCCGTCGGACACGGTTTCAGTCCACTTAGATCCGTCCCACCACCTCCACTGGAACCTTCTGGTGGGGTCCGCGAACCAACCCGGAAGTGCCTGACCGCCGGTGCTGGTGCCGGGCACTTCCGAAGCGCCCTGGCTTAAGACGTTGCCCCGCCTGCTCGTGCGGACGATCAAGACGATCACTAGGACAATGACTCCTGCGATGATGAGCAGAAAGGCAAGTATCACAAGCAGCGACCCAACAAGCGCTGGAGCGTAATTTTCTGGCTGACATCCCGGCAGGCTTGGATTGCACGTATCGACGAGCGTGGAGAATGGCGTCATGATCGGTCAGCCTAACGCTGGAGCCATCGTGACCGGAACCCATCAGATCACGTTGCTGTGAGCGCACCGCTTTATCTGGAAGCGCTGGCGCTGACGCTGATGGTCGAGGTGCCGATCTACTGGTTACTACTGACCCGCTTTGTCGGCGTTCCTCAACGCCAGGCTTTCGTAGCGGCGATCGTTGTAAACCTGGTGAGCCATCCGCTGTTCACCTTCCTGCTTGTGCCCACTCTTGGTCAATTTGTCCAGCCATCCACCGCGGTCGTGATTGGTGAGATTCTCGTGTGCGCCCTCGAAGCGGGGATACTCAGCGCCTGGCTACGGCGGGATGTATTCGTGGTCATCGCGGCTTCGCTCATCGCAAATGGTTGCTCAATTGCTGCAGGGCTAGTGCTCTTCTACTTCGTTTCGCCGAGATACATCGAGCTCGCGATTGCGGCATGCACCTGTCTGGGACGTTCAGGCTGACGTAGTCCAAGGTCATGCCCTACCCGGTTTGGGGACAGGGCTCACAGCATCGGTTCGCGTGGGCCGATTCGCCTACTGCTCCGCCCCGCTCGCGTCATCGCCGATCCAGATTCCCGTGAGCCAGCCAATAAGCGTGCGAAGAGTCGGTGAGTCAGGACTCGGAGACGGCGGTGGGTTGACCAGTTGCGAGTCGACCGGCTGCGGGTTCGGTTTGGGTGCGCTGGGAATCCCGGTCTGTTGGGTTATCCAGGCGGAATACATTGATACGCGTGCATATATGCCGGGGTAGTCGTGGCGATCGTGAGGTCGATCAACTTCTTCTGAACCCCAGCTGACGACTCCCACCTGCATCGGCTCATTGCCAACAGTTGTCAACGGGCCACCGCTGTCTCCTTCGCCGGCGTCCTGCGCGCCATCGGCGGTTCCAGCGCAAATCATGACCGCCGGCCGGTAGTCCTTGCCGTACTCTTTGCACTTGCTTTGGGGGCCGTCCATGTCAGTGACATCCGCCGCCAGCAGCTGGTCGGAGTGGTCGCTGCGATCGGTGGCGCCGAACCCAACTGTTCGCAGGGCACTTCCAGTCGGCGGATCGTCTTGAGGGCCCCCGAAGGGTAGGGACGGTGCGGGCAGGACGCGGTCAGTGTGAATCACCGCGATGTCGTCGCCAAGCTTGTCCGGGTCATATCCGGGATGCACGACAACTCGATCCCAACGGAACTTCTCACCCTTGCCACTTCGCGGAGGATTCAACTGGACGTAGCTCGCCTTCGGTCGAGCCCGCATACCCTCGTCGGTCACGCAATGGGCAGCGGTCAGGAGCCATTGGCTACCAATGACCGTTGCGCCGCAGCTGAACTCATCGCCGTTCGTCATCGTGATCGAGAGTTCGCCAAACCATGGTGTTGGCGTCACTTGCTGGTTCACCGGTTGCCCGCCGTGAATGGCGAAGCTCGGAGCTGCAGACAGCGGTGAGAGTGCGCAGAGCGCAACAGAAGCAACTCCAACAGCGGCCGCCCGGCTACCGGCGTTGACCGCCTCAAACCGCTGCTTCACGTTGCCAAGCTAGCACCGGCTCACAACTGCGAATATCGTCACTTTGGGTGCATCAATTGGATTCATCGTGGCCCAATTCGGAACGCGGGGCCCTTGTGCCCTCGTCGCGACGACGGACCGGTGGCAGGCTGGACCCATGAGTGAGTTCGATGCAGACGCGGTGTTTGACGCAGGCACAGAGATCGAAGCAGACGCGGTGTTCGATACCGACGTCGTAGTCGTGGGTTCCGGTTTCGGCGGCAGTGTCGCTGCACTTCGTGCGGCGCAGGCAGGTAGACGTGTGGTCGTGCTTGAGCAAGGCCGACGGCTAACACCGGAAGACCTGGAGCGCGGGGCACAGCGGACACGCTCGCTGCTTTGGGAACCGGCCCTGGGCCTGACTGGCTACTTCCGCCAAACTGTGCTGCGTGATGTGGTCGTCGTCGGTGGGGTCGGCGTTGGCGGTGGCTCGATCGTCTACGCCGCAGTGCTGCTGGAGCCCAGCCAGGTTGCGTTCGACGCCCCTGGCTGGCAACGATCCCAGCTGGATTGGCACGCGGAACTCGCACCTCACTTCCGCACGGCTTCGAAGATGCTCGGTGTTGAGGTGAATCCGAATGTCGGCGTCCAGGACGTGTGGCTGCGTGAATCCGCTGAGCTACTCGGGGTCGCAGACACGTTCGGCCCCACGCCACAAGGCATCGACTTCGACGCCTGTATTGGCTGCGGGCAGTGCATCACAGGTTGCCCGCACGGTGCCAAGAACTCCCTCGACCGAAACTATCTGGCCCAGGCGGAGCAACTTGGCGCCGAGGTCCGCCCGCAGTCACGGGTGGAGATCCTCATGCCCCTGGACGCCGACGGCAGGCCCGGAGTGTCCGCCGATGGGTCAACCGATTCGAGCAAAGGCGCAGACGCCGGCGGCCGCCACGGGTGGCGCATCGTCATCCGCGACCCACTCGCTGCCTCGCCGGGTCGGGTCGCTCGCAACGCGGTCACGAGCATCACGGCCAAGGAGGTCGTGCTTGCCGCCGGTGTGCTGGGTACTACTGAACTCCTGCTGGCCAACCGTGATCGCTGGCGCACGATGCCTGACCTGTCACCCACACTCGGACAAGATGTCCGCACCAATTCCGAGGCGTTTGCTGCAACGCTGCATCCACCGGGCACCGATGTCACCGAGGGTGCAACCATCTCCAGCCACTACTACCCCGACCCCCTGACTCACGTCACCAACAACCGATTCCCGAAGTCCTACTCCTTCATGAAGTGGTATCTGAGCCCGGCTGTGATGGAACAGGATCCTCGCGCGCGGCGCCGGGCCACGTTGGCGGGGATGCTGCGGCATCCGTTGTCGGCCACTTCGAATCTTCGCGCGCGCGACTGGCACCGACGCACGACCGTGCTCACAGTCATGCAGCACGCGGACAACGCACTGTCGCTCACCTATCGACGCCGACCATGGGGCTGGTCCCTGGGGTCGGCGCCCGTCGACGATGGCCCGCCCGTGCCCAAGCACCTCCCGCAGGCGGACGCGGCGGGGGCGGCGCTGGCCGAAGTGAGCGGAGGCTCGGCCTATGGCACCCTGCTCGATTCCGTCGTTGGGCTGGGTGCGACGGCTCACATCCTCGGCGGCGCGGTGATCGCGGAAGGACCCGAATCGGGCGTTATCGATTCCGATCACCGTGTTTTCGGCTACGAGGGGTTGCGCATCCTGGACGGGTCCGCGGTGCCGTCAAACGTCGGTGTGAATCCGTCACTGACGATCACCGCGATGGCCGAGCGCGCGATGGCTCGCTGGCTTGGTGGCCGCGCCGACTAGCGAAGCAGCAACGCAGTGGTGCCGCTGGGTCGATGAGGGCTAGCGGTCAAGCCAAGAACGGTCCCGCCAGGGACTCAATCCGCGCACTGGATCCGACTCCGCGCCGAACGCGCGCAACCGATCGATCCCTGTCCGCCCGGAGGCCGCCGCGACAAACCCGGCCGCCTCGACCCGGTACGGCTTCGATGATCCGGCGATCGCGGCGATCGTGCGCTTCATGCTGCGGACCGCCGTCGGGTTCCACCCGGCGACTCGGTCAGCGATTCGCCGGGCCTCATCGAGTAGTTCCTCTGCCGGGACCACCTGATCGACGAGTCCCGCGGCGAGTGCTTCCCCCGGATCGAGTGGTCGGGCTCGCAGCATGATCGCTGCAGCACGCGAGGCGCCAACTGCCTGCGCGAGCCTGATCGTTCCGCCTGCGCCCGGCGGGATCCCCGCAGAGATCTCCGGTAGTCCAATGAGGAAGGCACCGTCGGCCATGATCCGCAGGTCGCACGCGAGCGCGACTTCGCAGCCGCCGCCAAGAGCATCGCCACCGATTGCCGCGATCACCACCTGGGGCAGCCGACCAAACCGCGCGAGGGTCCGGTGGGTGGCAAGGATCTCCACCAGCCCCGCGGCCGGGGTGCGACTGAGGAGCCTCTCAACACCGGGCACCTTGCTCGCCGCAGCGACTGCCGAAATGCCGACCCGCGCCGCCGGATACGGCGTCGTCATGCCCAACTGTTCTGCTCCGTCGGCGATTTCGGCGAGGTCGTAGTGCGGGGCGAACACAGTCGGCCGCGGGCCGGTCAGGATGACTGCCCGGAACCGGTCGTCGTGAGCGAGCCGCCGCGTCAATCCGTCAAGATCGGCGAAGACCTGCCGGTCGAGCAGGTCCGAGGGGGCGTTGTCGAAGCGGACCACCAATGTGGTGCCCTTCGGCTCCAGTTGGAGTGACGCGAATGCCTTGGTCATGGTTCGATTCAAGCACGAGAGTGTTGCGCCGTTCGGGCTACTCCTAGGAGTCGGCGGCAGTGGCGCGTTCACTCTTCGGATTGATGCGGCCTCCGTGCGCCCCCGCTTGACCGGCCGAAAGAATGCCACGCTCGCGGGCCTTCTCTATCCAACTCACTGCCGTTCGAGGGGTCACATCACGCTCGGCAGCGATGGCCGTCGAGTAACCCCGCCCCAGGTCGAGGTATCGCCGGGCGACGTCCTCGAGGAAGGCGTCAGTCAGTTGATGGTGAGACCGCCGCGGGTACTCCGCGGCATCCGGGTAGCCGTTCGGCGGGTAGTCGAATGAGTACGGATCTTGACCATCCGCCAGCAGAGCCGGGACCATTCGAGTCACCACCTCCAACGGCGTCGCCCAGCGGAACTTCCGCTGGAGCACCTGAAGGTCCAGGCCGCGTGTGGCCGCGAGTTTCACCGAAACGACCTGTGGCACGTTGTCGACGAGGTCGACCGTCGCGTCGACAGTCCAAGCCACCGCGCCGCCCGGTAGCACGTTGACGAGGTCGAGAGTCACCGGCAGATCTACCATCTGCTCACCCGGTGACGCCCATTCGGAACGCGGACCGGGTGCCGCATGGAGCCGGGAGCTGATGCCTGTCGGTCGCGACCCAAGCATGGCTTCCACCTTCCATTTACGCCAAACCTCCCATATTCCTCCCTGAACCGTACAGACTTGGCTTTTCGGAAGTTGATCACGGCCTCCCATGCCCTAGTTTCAGTCCAGCATGTTGTGGTCGAAGAGTCGGTCCGACCCAGCGTCTTCGCCAATGGCCTTCTGCGCTGTCTTAAAGGAGTCTGCTTTGATCACCTCCGTAACGAAGAGCCGCATTGCCCGTATTGGCGGCGGTGCCACTGCCTGCGCCATCGCGGTCGCAGGGTTCGCGGTGGGAGCCAGCCCAGCGACGGCTGCCACCACAGCAACCTTCAACTACACAGGTTCCGCTCAGAACTTCGTGGTCCCCACAAATGTGAAGACCCTGTCGATCGTCGCGACCGGGGGTGGGGGTGGTGGCGGCCAGTTCCAATCCACCGCCTCCCAGGGTGGAGCAGGTGGAGTGGTGACGTCGAGCCTCACTGTGACGCCGGGCCAAACGCTCACGATCTCCGTGGGCGGGGGCGGCGCGGCACCCGCTAATCCTGTCAGTCGGTGCGGTGGCGGAGGTGGGAGTTCGATCGTTACCCAAGCGGGCAGTGATGTCATCGTCACCGGCGGTGGCGGAGGTGGAGGCCTCAACTCCAATGGCGGTCACGCCGGCAACTCGGACGGCAGTGGGTCAGCGGGCACGTTGTCTGGCAGCCCGAGTTTGCTGGCCGGTCAGGGTGGAAATGTCGGTGGGACCGGCGGCGGAGGCGCCTCCGCGACAGGTGGGACCGATGCTCAGGCTGGGGGTAGCGGCACACGCGGAGCCGGCGGCGACGGACAGACCGGAGCCCAGCAAGGACTCGGCGGTACAGCGGGCGGAGCAGGGGGCGCTGCCCCAGGATCCAGCACCAACGCTGGGGGCGGTGGCGGCGGAGCCGGGTATGGCGGTGGCGGTGGCGGCAGGGGATCCTGCACCGCTGGCGGTGGAGGCGGAAGCCTCGGTCCCGCAGGTACAACGTATGCGGTCGCAGCGGGTCTCCCCGGAGCACCCGGCGATGCTTCGGATGGAGGTGGGGTCGCTGGCACAGACGGTGGCGACGGTCAGGTGGTCATCACCTACACACCGTTGCTAACCCCGGTAGCCAACCCCAATACGATCCTGGGTGCCAACGCGAAGATCAAGCGCAATGGCACCACGAAGGTGACGTCGGCGAATCCGAAGACGACAACTGGTCAGACGATCCGCACCAGCGTCAAGTGTCAGCTGCGAACGCGTGGAGACATCCGGCTGTGCAGAGTGATCCGCAAGTCGAACGGCGCTACCTACATTCGTACATACGGATATCACCTGAAGATCACGATCACCTGGTATTCCGCGGAAACCAGCACCTCCCTGGCGTACAAGAAGGTGCGTACCTACAAGACGTAGTCACGACTCCACGTCGCGATCGAGGGTGAGTGACGGACCATCTCCTCGCCGAAGGTAAGAAGCTTGCGAAGTTGCGCTCCGAAATCGGGATGGTATCCCAATCCTTCAACCTCTTCGCGGAAAAGACGATTCTCGAAAACGTCATGCTCGGTCCGCTGAAGGTCCGCAAAGACAAGAAGAGCGACGTTGAACAGCGCGCAAGGTTGCTACTGAAGGCTGCCCGTCTCGCGCTGCCAGAACTGATGCAACGCGGCGTCAACGACTTGTCGGCTAACTACGGCAATGTGGTTGCCGCCGGAATCGTGGTCGCGGCGATCTACATCTGCATCAACACGGCGCTGACAAAGACCGCTGAATACCTCGACCGGCGGTCGCAGCGCGGACGCAAGACGAAAGACTCCGAACCCGCCTTCGAATTCACCGAGCCGCAAGGGTAGTAGTTCACCAGAACCCGACGAGGATCCGCACTGACGGGCTCGCCATAGGGCTACCTTTCGTTTCCGTATGACTACTGCGAGTGATCACTACTAGTACTTCTAACCGGGTCTACTCGCCTGATCAGGTGATGTTTGGGCCCTCCCCGGTCACTCTTGGTAGCAATTGCCGAAAAGCGCGTAGAATTAGTAGTGCAAAGGGCGGAAGTGCCCGTGGCCGTTGGGGGGCGGCAAACACGGGCACAATGTCCCCAGGAATCGCGGGGCGATTGAAATGATTGTCGGTCTTATTCCGGCACATAACGAGGGCAGCGGCATTGCCGCATCCGTCGCGTCACTTGCCGCACAAGTTGATGACGTCATCGTCATCTCTGACAACTCTTCCGATGACACTGTCGCGTGTGCAAAGGCCGCTGGGGCGACCGTTATCGAGAGTGTCGACAACAAGGATAAGAAGGCCGGAGCCCTGAACCAGGCGCTGAATGCCTTGCTCGACCTTGAGGCTTCGCCGTTCGACCTGCCGGTCTTGGCCGATGCCGACTACGTGCTTGAAATGGACGCTGACTCGCGCATCGATGAGGGCTTCGTGGCCCGCGCGATCGAGGAATTCAAGTTGACCCCGGATGCCGGGGCGGTTGGGGGGATCTTCCTCGGCGATCCGGGTGGCGGGCTGGTCGCGCAATTGCAGCGAAACGAATACATTCGCTACGCCCGTGAAGTCTCCCGCCACGGTGCCCGCGCGTGGGTGTTGAGCGGTACAGCGTCGGTGCTGCGGGTTGACGTTCTGCGTCAGGTTGCGCGTGCTCGTCGTGATGGCGACTTGCCCGGCGAAAGGTGCGCCGTATACGACACTCTGGCGCTGACGGAGGACAACGAACTCACTCTTGCAATCAAGACGCTCGGGTATCGGACCATGTCTCCGAGGGAGTGCATCGTTCGCACCGAGGTCATGCATAACTGGCGCGACTTGTGGCACCAGCGCATGCGTTGGCAGCGTGGCGCCTTGGAGAATCTGCGCCAGTACAAGCTGAGCAGGGTGACACTGCCGTACTTCTTCCAGCAGGGCGTGATGGCCGTCGGCGTGTTCGCCATGTGGCTGTTCGTTGTGCTGACGATCCTGAGCGTGGTGACGGGCACCTTCTCGATCCAGCTCGTCTGGCTGGCCGTCGGAATGATCTTCGTGTTCGAACGCATTGTGACTGTTTGGAAGGGCGGCTTCAAGTCATTGGTGATTACCGTGCCATTGGTGATCGAGTTCGGCTACGACATCTTCTTGCAGGCAGTGATCATCCGTTCAAACTTCGACATCGCCTTCGGGCGAAAAGCCGATTGGTACCACCCGACAGACAGCTCAGTTGCTGCCACAGAAGGGGCGCTGGTACCAAGCGAGACATCAGAAACGTGGGGCCGAGCACTGGTGTCGAGCTGAAGTCAGGGTTTGCAGGCGTTGGGGGGAGCCTACAAACCGGGGGTTCGCGCAAAGAGGAAACCTAAAGACCGAGCACAAGGGGGCGAGGAAAATGTACAACGGGGGAGCAGCCGCTGCGGGAAGCGCACTTGCAGCGACCGGGGCAGCAGTGATGAATGTTGCCTGGCTAGCAGTCGCGCTGTTCACAATCGGATTCGCGTTGATGGCGATCGCGAAACTGGTTCCGCGCAAGCAACGTTAGGGGGATGGAAATGACAGAACGGCCGGTGGCCGCTTAGCTCATCACGTCGGATTCGGCGATCAGGTGAGCGCAGCGGCCACCTACGTGTACTCCGCGCCCGTCGGGCGGGTCCCGGGTTCCGTCTGCCTACGGTGCCGCGTGGCACTTGGATGTACCGGAATCCGTGTAGGTCCCGTTACCCGGCGACTTTGCTGGCACAAACTTCCATTCGTATGAACCGGCCTTGAGTTCCATCTCCAGCACCCCGAAGGTGCTGGACGCCTGTGCATCCGTTCGTTCCGGATTGGCGCTCCCGAGCGGTGTTCGCAGAGCCCGCCCACCAGTACCGACCATGAAGGCCCGGATCCCGTGGGCCTGGTCGATCTTGCTGTGGATGGTCGCTGGCTTGAGCCGCGCGTAGTACTCGTGATCGGCGTTGAGAACTACTTCTGCCCCGTGGTCGTAGAGCTCCTCGTAGAAGTGCTCCATGGGTTCGCCGTGCTCCTTTGGTTCGTCGTACATCTTGTCGTTCGCCCAAAACACGGCGTTGTGCCACATGGCGATCGTGCATGGCTTGCTGCTTGTGGCTAAGTCCTGTTTTAGCCACTCCAGTTGCGGTTTCCAACAGTCAGAGAGCTCGTTGCACTCTGAATTCAGGGCGACGACGTGCCACCCGCTGGTTGCCGAATCACCCGTGTCGAATGAGTACCACCCGAAGCCGGGCGCTCCCGCGGGCCCGGTGGGATTGGTCTGACCGCCAGCGTTAGTGCCATTCCAATACTGGAAGTAACCGGGTTCAGACGAGTCGTGATTGCCTTGGACGGGCATCGTCTTGGCTTTGAACTGGCCCCACGTCCTGTCGTAGACGGGCAGGATCTCAGTATCGAGCTTCGCCGTCTGGTACTGCATGTCGCCAAGGACGAAGACCTTGGCGTACCGATCGATGTTCGTCTGGATGAGGTCAGCCGTGTACTTCTGGCGGCATGCGCTCTGGATGCCTGGCCCAGTGCCTTGCCCACCGTTGAATGCGGGGTCGTCGGGTGCACAGGCAATGTCACCGGCAGCCGCGATCCGCACGTCACCGGCAAGTGCGGGGAGCGGGCTGGGCGCCGGTGCGCTGACCGAAGGCGATGCCGACGTCGCGGGGCTTGAGGCGGAGGTCCCGCATGCCGCGACACCAACACAAAACAGGGCAGCGCCAACGGACGGCGCCACCCTGCTCAGCGTGGATTTCTCGATCACTTTGTTCGGACTGCCTCAGCGCTACTTGGTGTATGCCGAGAGGTTGATCTCACCAGGAGTCTTAGCGCGGCATGCGGTGTCCGAGACGCCGCCCGAATCCTTGCCGTTCCCGTTTTCCGCGAAGTCGGCACGTTTGAAGTCCCAGTTATAGCCGCTCTCGTTCAGGCCCAACTCCAGGATTCCGTAGGTGTCGTTGAAGCCTGCGTCGGCACGCTCGGTGTTGAGTTTCATGCCATACATGCTGGCACCGCCCGCCCCTGAGATGAACTCCCGAATTCCCTGGCCTTCGGCAACGGGCATCCCGTTGATGTCCAGCGGCTTCATACGGCCATAGAAGTGATGGTGGCCATTGAGTACAACGTCAGCACCGGATTGCGACAGCACATCCCAGTAGGCCTTCAAGTCCGGTTCGTTGTTCCAATCGGCCGGTGTCGAACCAAGCTGGGGATCAGTGCCGAGGGTCTTCGCGAGCCCAGGTCCCTTGACGACGCTCGGATCTTCCAACTTTCCCTTGACCTTGCTGTCCTTCTGGAAGTCTTCTGGATACCAGAGTGGTTGGTGGAACGTGGCCATCGTGCACTTCTTCTTCGTGGTCTTCAGCTCGTTCGCCAACCACTTGAGCTGGGCTGGTCCGCCCCCACCGAAGTCACCGCATTTGCCATCGGCCTTGTCCATGCCGCATTGGGCGTTGAGCACGACGACATGCCAACCGTTGTCGCCATCACCTGTGTCGAAGGAGTACCAGTTCTCCTTGACGATTCCGGCTTTACCTACGGCATTTGGCTTGCCATTGGCAGGGTCAGTGCCGTTCCAGTATTGCTGGTAGACGCCCGTGTCGTGGTTGCCGCGGACGGGCAGGGACTTGTCCCAGATGTCTTGCTGGCCCCACGTTGACTTGTAGACCTCCATCTCGCTTTCGCTCATGGTCTGGTACTGCATGTCGCCCAGCGGAAGCACAGCCGCGTATTCGTTGAGGTGGTCCTTGACGTATTTCGCGGTCCACTTCTGCCGACAGGTGCCGTCTCTTCCGGCGCCTGCCCCGTCGCCATTGTTGAATTTCGCGATGTCGTCCGCAGACGCACCAGCCTCCGGGGGTGCGCACGCGATATCACCTGCCGCTGCGATCACGACGTTGCCCGGGAAGGAGGGCGATGGCAGTGGCGGCCGTTCCTTCGGCGTCGAACCCACGTTGGGGGTCTTCGACTTCGTGCCCTCCACGGCCGAATCAGAGGTGGTGGCGCAACCGGCGCTCACCACGAGTAGTAGTAGCGCAGCAGGCGTGAGCGCCAGCGCTTTGCGTCTTTTCATCTGGTCCCGTTCAATTGGCGCTTGCCCAGGGGGTCGGGCAGGCAATGGATCGAGGCTAGACGTAGATCGACAACGTGTCATCCGGATCACACGCGCAATCATCCGTGGAGGACACCTAACTTCCTGCCCTGCTACAGCCCTTGCTGGCTGCCGGTTCCGTTCGCGGTGTCTCCTGGACCAACGGTGCCAGCGAACCAATCAAGCAGCGGCGTAAGCAGTCGCCACTGGTTGCGAATTCTCGTCGTCGCACTCCTCTTCCCCATCCAGGCAGCGGGTTCCCACCGGCGCTCGGCATAGAGGGTGCGGTACCGCAGCCACTCCAGGTGCGGATGGTCAGCGGGTACCCCACGCGGTCGGGTGGCCACTCGTGAACCGTCGATCGACATTCCTGCCTTCGCCAGCGCATTGGTGAGCTTCGCTAATTCCGCCGCCGCCGCGTCCTCGGAAACAGCGGCACGGTAGCGCTTGACCTGCTCGGGCGAGGATGAGTACCAACCACCGGCGATCATCAGGCCAGCCGCCGAGACCTGCACGTACCAGCCAACGCCGTCACCACGTTCGGCGAACATCCCCTGATGGTCCTTGTATGGGGTCTTGTCCTTGCTGAAGCGAACATCGCGGTACGGCCGGAAGAGGTGGACCGCACCGAATTCGTCAGACAGCTGCGTCCCGAGTGCCTGCAGTGGTGCCCGAACGTTGTTCAGGTACTGCGTCTTGTGCGCTTCCCAAAACGTCTTCGTGGGATCGGCGGCGAGGGCCTCGTAGAACTCGAATGCCTCAACAGGGATTCCAGTGAATGCCGCGTCAGCCATTTCTAGAGCTCCAGCGAATCACGCAACAACCGTCGAAGGATTTTGCCCGCCGCCGACTTCGGAATGGTGTCAACAAAGGTCACCGAATCGAGTTGCTTGTAGTGCGCCACCTGGTCGGCGACGAACCCTTGCAGGTCAGCCTCGCTGGCTTCCTGCCCCGGCTTGAGAACCACAAATGCCACCGCGACTTCTCCCGCCTGGTCGTCGGGTCGCCCAACAACTGCCGCGTCGGCCACTGCGGGGTGGGTCAGCAACAGTGCTTCAAGTTCCGCCGGTGCCACCTGGAAGCCCTTCACCTTGATCAGTTCCTTGAGCCGGTCGACGACGAAGAGGTGACCATCGGAATCAATGTGGCCGATGTCGCCAGTGTGTAGCCAGCCGTCCGCGTCGATGCATTCGCGAGTTGCCTCCTCGTTGTGCAGGTAGCCGGTCATCACCTGTGGCCCATAGACCCAGATCTCGCCGTCGAGATTCTCTTCAAGGTCGTCGCCGGTTTCCGGGTCGACGATTCGGGTTGCGGTGTTGGGTGCGGTGACGCCCACCGAGCCTGGTTTGAAACCACCGGGCACCGTCAAGTGCGATACCGGTGACAACTCCGTCATGCCGTAGCCCTGGACAACCTCGCAGTCCAGCCGTGCACCCGCCTCCAGTGCAAGTTCGGCAGACAGCGGCGCTGCGCCAGAGAAGACCTGCTCAAGCGCTGACATGTCGTATTGATCGACCATGGGGTGCTTGGCAAACGCGACCACAATCGGTGGGGCGACAAATGATCGGGTCACGCCGTAGTCCTGATGGAGCCTAAGGAACTCCTCCAGATCGAAGCGAGGCATCGTGACGATCGTGGCGCCGACCCGAAGGCCGCAGTTCATGAGCACCTGCATGCCATAGATATGGAAGAACGGCAGCACGGCGATCGAGACCTCGTCGTCGCGCAGTTCAGACCCGCCGATGGTCTGAGCAACATTTGCGACAAGATTCCGGTGGGTGAGCATCACTCCCTTGTTCACACCCGTCGTTCCGGACGAGTACGGGAGAGCCACGAGCGTCTCGCCGGTGACGGGAACCTGCTGCCCCAGCGGTTCACCGAGCCACTCAAGGATCGAATCGACATCGTCACCGCCCTCACCAATGACGACGATCTTCGTCACATCGGTGTCAGGAATTGCAGCTCTGGCGACGTCGAGGAATGGCGCAACCGTGACCAGCACGACGGCGCCGGAATCGGTTAGCTGATGGTGAACTTCGCGTTCGGTGTAGGTCCCGTTGATCGTCGTGATAGCACATCCGGCAAGTGCCGCGCCGTGGAATACGACCGCATATTCGGGAATGTTCGGAGCCATCAGCGCCACCACGTCGCCGGGCTTCAGGCCGTGCGCGATCAGACCGCCAGCAAACCGCCTGACCGAATCGTCAAGTTGGGCGTAGGTGATGGTGCGGCCAGAAGGCCCGTCGATGAGCGCAGGTTTGTCGCCGAGGGCGACTGCTCTTTCCAATATGTATTCGGTGAGGGGAACATCGGGGATCTCAACATCGGGCAGCGGGCTGTTGTGAATGGACATGCATCCGACTCTAGGACGTTCGACGGCGTTCTCGCCTGTCCCTTCCCGAAATGCCCACACCTGCGCGAATTGACATGATGAGTAAGTGATCCTCAACCCGCCGGATACCTCAGGCATGCAGGACCACGTCATCGTGGTCGGGTTGCATGGGATCGGTCTGCGCGTTGTTGAGGAACTCCTCGGAATCGGTCAAGACGTGGTGGTCATCGATGACGGTGCCGACGATCGGTCGGTTCGTCAGATAGCCATCTGGGGAGTGGGCCACATTGTCGGTAACGCTGCCCGAGTTGAGGTGCTCGAGCTAGCCGGGATCCACAGTGCGCGAGCCATCATCTGCCTGGGCCGCAACGAGTTGCTCACCCTCGAAGTCGCGCTACTGGCCCGGGAGATCAACAACTCCGTTCGGGTGATTGTCCGGTCATCGAATGCCCCTGTTGGTCAGGCTATAGCCGGTATTACCGGTGCCGGGACCGTCTTGGACGCTGAGACGTTGTCTGCACCGGCATTCGTTGAGGCGTTGTTGCGCCAGCGAGTTCACGACTTCCGGCTATCGGGTGAGCCATTCCGCATCGTCGAAATCCAGGCGCGCGGGTCTGGGTCGTTGCGCGAAATGTATGGCGATCTCGCTCCAATAGTCGCCGAGCCCAGAGGGGGTGCCCTGCAGATCTTCCCTGGGCGCGACGAGCAGGTTGCTAAGGGCGAAGGCATCGCGCTGTTGGGCACGTCGCAGCAGTTCAAGGAGCGCGGTCTCGGTTCAGTCGGCGAATCCCCACGTGCACAGGTACAGGCCGGTGCCCGTCACGCAAGGCCGACGAAGCCAAAATCTTCGACCGGTTCGTTGCGCGCGCTATGGCAAGCCGTCTTCTACGGCGCTGACCGTGCGCTGAAGACGACTCTTGGAATCCTGATCGGCGTAGTAGTGCTTGCGACCGTCGTGATTGACATCTGGTACGTCAACAACGCCAACGACGAAGCTCAGATGGACGCCGTAGACGCCCTCTACACAACTGTCCAGACCCTGGTGACCGTCGGCTACGGGGACTTCCCGTTTGGCGATCAACCGACCGCGTTGCGGGTCTTCGACATCGTGTTGATGTTGGTCGGCGCTGCCTTAGTTGCCATTCTCTTTGCCCAGTTGACCGACCTGCTCGTCAGTCGACGAATTGCGGCGTCTTTTGGGTCCCAGCGCGCGGGGACGATGCGCAACCACTACATCGTCGTGGGTCTTGGTGGGGTTGGCATACGCGTCGTGGAGCAGTTGCGCGACGCGGGTAAACGGGTTGCCGTCATTGACAATAACCCGTCAGCGCGAAACGTGTCGCGGGCCCGCGCGCTCGGGGTTCCGGTGGTCGTTGCAGACGCGACTGATCCGGAGACGCTGGCGGCGGCGAATCTGCAGGCAGCAGCCGGTGTTGCCGTGTTGACGAGCAACGACTTGGCAAACATCGAGACCGGGCTGGCGATTCGGGGCGAACTCGGTGACAGACGTGATTCGGTACCAACGGTGTTGCGGTTGTTCGATCGACACCTATCGACAACTGTGCGGCAGGCATTTGGATTTCGGGATGTTCGTTCGACGGCGGCCCTCGCAGCGCCCTGGTTCGTCGCTGCGTCGCTCGGATTGAAAGTCACCACCGCGCTGACACTTTCCGGCCGGACGTTGATGATCGGTCGGCTACGGATCTCCGGGGACGGCGGACTGGCAGGTGTCGCGCTGCAACAACTCGGGGTGGGGATTCGAGTTGTGGCGATCAAGCGGGCAGGGTCAACTGATCTGGAACATCCCCCTCGTAGCGACACTGTTCTCACTGCGGGAGACATGGCATACATCATCGGCCCGCATGGGCCGGTGCTTGAAGCATTGGTTCAGAACATTTCCACGAGCCATCACCCCGAGGACGAAGACGTTGATGAGGTCTGACGAATGAAGTATCGAGACGTACTCGCGGGCCTTGGCAAGTACCGCTGGTTCGCGTGGAGCGCGGCCCGCATGGCGCCACTCGACGCGAAGGTGCTCAAGCGGTCCAAGGGGCGCTTCGGGCTCCTGGGCAATTACGGCCTGCCGCAGTGCCTGGTGACAACCGTTGGCCGCAAGTCCGGCGAACCCCGAATAGTCACGCTCGTTTACGGGACCCTTGATGACGAGCTCATCCTGGTTGGATCGAACTTCGGCCAGAAGCATCACCCCGCGTGGGCTCTGAATCTTGAGGCCCATCCTCACGCAGAGGTTTCCATCCATGGCGAGCCACAGAAGATGACCGCTCGCAAGGTGACAGACTCACGCGAGCGCGAACGAATGTGGCAGGTCATGTGTGCGATGTGGCCCGCATATAACGCCTACCGCGGCCGCGCCGGGCGCGAGATCAAAGTGTTCGCGTTGAAGCCGGACTCGATGAGTGGCTCCGACTGACTGGCAACCGACTCTGCTAGCCGCTCACCACGAACCGCCACCTCCACCTCCGCCACCTCCGCCGACGCTTCCTCCTCCGCCGCCGCTGGAAGACGACGATGAACTGCCGGACTGGTACGCGCTGATCGTCGAACTGACAGTGGTCTCGAACGTGCCCACCGTGGTCAGCAACGATGCGGTACTGATGCGTTGGCTGCTGTAGTTGATCCAGTCCGGCGTCGGCGGTGGTTCGTCAACCTCGTCGGTGTATTTGTCCGACCACTGCTTGGCCACGCCAAAGGCGACGGCGTATGGCAGATATGGAAGGAAGTACTCCTTGCGAGCCGAAAAGTCGAAACGGAGTTCGCTGGATGGAGTGGACAGCATTCGCTGGAATCCACTCGCCCGGGACCAGAGCCCGCGACCCGCTCGAGTTCGGCGTCGTAGGGTGCCCGCCTTCATCAACCGGTACCCGGACACAGCGAACGCCAGCGGAATGATTGTCAGGATGGTTGGCCCCTTCCAACCGGAGAGGCCCAAAGCGATCCCTGCCAACGAGGCGACCCACACGATCCGACCGAGCAGTCCGATGAGCGAGCGCCGGACGAGTCCGGCGCTGTTGGCCCATGCCACGACCGACTTCTTGATCTCTTTGCGGGCCTTCTCCAAGATCTCGCCCTTGGCTCGTGACTGGCTCGCCTTGAATTCGGCGCCCGATGTTCCCAATTCCAGCGCGGCGATGACAGCTTGACTGGCGGGATCTGCTGCGGCGATTGCCTCCGGTGTCATCAGGTCGGTCGCCGTTGCGGTCCACGACCGAGGCTTGGCAGCGATGGTCACCAGTCCTTGCTGAGCGAGGTGGAAGACCGTTGCGGCAAGGTCATGCTCGCCTGGAGACTCCTGCGCCATGAACACCGTCTGAACTGGTCCGAGTCCAGTTGGTGGTTCATAGAGAACGGGTAACCCGGGCTTGCGTTCGCGAGTGAGCAGCACCCAGCAGAACCCCAAAACCCCAGCACCGATTGCCAACAAGACGATGCGAATGAGGTCACTTTGGGATGTGCCCAGAACAGGGTCGAGTTGCCACGGCCAAGGGGTAACCACTTGCGGCGGTGCTGGCGGAGCCATCCCCGCCCGAACGGTCATGCCGCCAAATGCCGGGATGGCCTTGGCGCCCAACTTGACGGTGGAGGTCCCATTGCCGGTGATCGTGCAGGGTCCCTCTGCCTTGCTAGGCGATGTCGTTGCTGAGCAGGCAACTCCAACGGCGGGGCTGGGCAAGTTGACGACCACACTTGCATTCGCGATCGGCATTCGCCAACCGGTGGCAACGACGTTCCACCAGAACACTGACGCGGCGGTCGCGCCCTGCGGGGGCGGACTGGCGGAGACAAACGTTGGCACGTTCCCGACATCTGCCGGAGAGATGACGCCAGGGATCGAATAGCGGATTTGGTACACATGAGTTCCGGCGGTTAGCAGCACATCGGGATTCCCGATCTTGGCAACTGTGTACCGGTCGTCGCCCATCTGGTAGATGTTGGATTCCTCGGGGCGGCCGTCGAGAGTGATCGACTGGACTGTGGGCAGGTACCGCACATCGGGGTTGTTCGGATCGACGTGATCCCAGTAGCGGAAGATGCCATGGCGTCCGTTCGGGAAGATCCCGGTGATCGTCTCAGTTGCTTGCAGATCGCCGTTCGCAGCGACGTCGTACTGCGCCTGATAGTCCGAGATCTTCACCGGATCTGATGGCTCGACCGGGTTTGACGGCACGATGCCGAGCAGTGGCCAGAACATGGCTGCCAACACGATGAAGGGACCCGCGATCAGCCAGAGCCGACGCGTGCGAGCTCGGCGTTCCTTCTTAGTCTTCTTCGCCATGGCAGAGGTCAGTCAACCGGAGTGGGCCGGTGTTCGCACGTCCACGATCTTGCGACGAAAGGTTGATCACTTCGTAAAGGAATGGCAAACCCTCGTCGGTGGAGGGAACCATAGGTGCCTGATGCCCGTCACAGCGGCGAGACACTAGGTACGGGGGTACCCACCATGGCCAGATTCTTTGCCCGTTCATTCGTCGGGCTCAGTGCCCCAATTGTTCCAGCGCGCCCGGAGGACGAGCGCGCGGAGCTTGGCGTGGAGCCGACAGACGACTAGGACCCGCAATCGCCGGGCTCTCAAGCCGCGGCAAATGGGGGACATCGGTAGTCACCACCGGCCAAATGGGTGATTCTGTCTGGATGGAATTGGTCGCCGAAGCGAGTCTGCTCGTCATCGCGGGACTCGCGCTGTTCCCTGCGATCTTCGGCGCGTTCTTCATTTCCCGGAGCGAGTCCCGGGCCTTGTGGGCTGCGACGTGCGCGTGGGCGTTATTCGTCGCGTCGTTGGCAGTGGTCAATGTGGTAATCACCGTTGGCAACCCATCGGTTGAAGCGTCAATGACATTGGTGACCATTCGGCACATACTTTTCTGCCTTGCGCTCTTCGCGGGGATGTGGCTGCTGCAGTCCATTTCCGGCAACCGAGCACCAGTGCTGACGGCGATCCTGGGCGGGTTATTGCTGGTGCGGGCAGTTCTCTGGCTGACGACGGACCTCGTGTGGCAGCACGCGATTTCGGCAGAGGGCTTTGCCGTGGAAGGGCCGTTGCGAGGTGTCGGAACGGTTCTGGTCGATCTTGTTTCAGTGGCGATCCTCGTCCGCGTAATGCTGCCTCCGTGGAAGTCCGCCACGGTCAAGAAGGTCTGTCTCTGGGCGCTTGTGCCGACGCTGCTGCTCGGGGCAAGCATCTTCATCACACCAAGGCGAGTGCAGGACTACATCATGGTGGTGATCGTCGCGCTACCGATGGTTGTGGTGTTGGCCGCACTCTTCAGTGGTCTGGCAGACCAGTATCGCCAGGTCAAGATTCGAAGTGGTCGGGATGCGCGGGTTGCCGACTTCGGGCGCCGGGCGCTGACTCCCGGCGGAGTAGTTCCGGCGCAAGCTGCCGTTGACCTGATCGCCGATGAGCTGCCAGATGTGCGCAGCAGGTACTTAGAGCGCGTCGCTGGGCAGTTGCGCCCCGTCGCCGTCGCGGGGGTCGATCCGACGAACAAGGAGCCCACCATATTTAGCGTTCCGATCGAATCCGGTGGCCAGACGGTCGGTGAGCTTTCGGTGTTCGGGAAGCTCGATTCGCAGGATGCTGTCTTTGTCCGCGGCGTCAGCTTGGTGCTGAGTGCGGCTTTGAGCCGCGCCCAGATGGAAGAACGGTTGCGGGATCAGTCGTTGCTCGACGCTGTCACCGGCCTGCCGAACTGGGCACTGCTGCAGGACCGGTTGAGTCGAATGCTGAGCAACAACGGCGGGCGCATGGTTGCCGTGATGTGCTGTGACATCACGGGACTCAAGGAAGTCAACGATGAGTTTGGTCATGACGTTGGCGATGCTCTTCTGCGCGAGGTCGGATTCCGGCTCGAAAGCCTCACAAGTGATCACAGCACAGTGGCACGGATCGGCGCGGATGAGTTCATCGTGGCGCAGTACGTTGATGATGTTGCCGCCGCCGACCGGCTTTCCCGGCAAGCGATCACCATCGGCCAGGAACCCATGATCGCTGGCGAAAGCTCTGTCCCGTTCGATGTTCGCGCGGGTCTGGTGGTGGCTCACGACGCGATTACGGATTCAGACCGGCTGGTGCGAGACGCTGAGATCGCCCTCATGCAGGCGAAACGCTCAGCAACTCAGCGGGCCGCTTACAGCGAAACAGTGCGAGAGGCGGAGTCAGCTCGCCGCAAGTTGGCGCGGGCGCTGGCGGTCGGGGTTGATCGTGGCGAAATCTTCGTCGAATATCAGCCGATTATCGAACTGAAGACCCGGAAGGTCGTTGGCGTCGAAGCACTCGCTCGCTGGTGCACCCCAGAGGGCGACATCGTGCCTCCACTGGAGTTCATACCGCTCGCCGAAGCTAATGGGCTCATCAAGCCCATGACTCAGACCGTCTTCGATCAGGCACTCGCGGAGGTGTCTCGGTGGGACAACCTCGACGAGGGCGATGGCGATCAAGGCATCGCGGGTTTGCGGCTTTCGCTCAACGTCACGCCAAACGCCGTGGGTGATGACGACTTCGTTGGTTGGCTCACCGGGCTATTGGCACGCCATCAGATCGACCCTTCTCGCATCACTCTCGAGTTAACGGAGTCGTCGCTGGAGCGAGCGCAAGACGGTGTGCTGCTGAACCTTCATTCGATCCGCAGCCTTGGGGTTCGGCTCTCACTGGATGACTTCGGAACCGGCTACTCCACCTTCGATCGACTCCTGAACCTGCCCGTAAGTGAACTCAAGATCGATCGGCGTTTCACCAAGACAGGTGCCGGACCGCACCGCAAGATCGTGCCTTCGGTGGTCGCGCTGGCCCACAGTTCAAATCTCGCCGTTGTTGCTGAGGGAATCGAAACGCGAGAGCAGTGGTACATGCTCATGACGGACGGATGCGAATACGGCCAGGGCTTCCTATTCAGTCGGCCCCTGCCGGGCCCCGGTATTCCGAAATACATTCGCGCGGCCAATCGTGCAGACCCACTTCGCGGTGGCATTTCCCGCAGTGGCCTCAAACCACGCTCTCGTTGACCGGCGACGGAACACCTCGCGCGCGAGATGCTATGGCTATGGCACATTCACCGCACCAGGCGCAGCCATTTCCGCTGCGACTGGTGCGCGCGAGTGAGCGCCTGCTGCGAGCGGCTTACGCAGGTCCAGCTGAGCTGGCCAACGAACTCGGGATCGTGGTGCCCCCAGGTTGGCCTGAATTCCCCCGGGCCATCCCTGCGACGATGGAGTTCCTCACACTCTTTCCGGAACAGGCGGATTGGGCGATGTACTTCTTCGTCAACGATGAGGCCGCCGAGCTCGTCGGATCGGGGGGATTCAAAGGTGAGCCGGTCGATGGGGTTGTCGAGGTTGGATACGAGATTGCCCCCAGGTGGCGCAACCAAGGCGCCGCGCGCGCGGCCGTGACGCAGCTCATTGAGTTGGGACGCCGATCCGGTTTGGTGACGGTCGTGGCGGCGGAGACGCTCCCCCAGTTGGATGCTTCGGCCACGGTGCTGCGGTCGCTGGGGTTCAGCCGCGTTCCGTTCGATCCGCAAGCCGGTCCGGAGGGAGTCTGGCGCTGGGAATTGCCCTGCATGTCGTAGGTCCCTTTCGACATCGCGGCAAAGTGACTAGCGTGGTGCACGTGACGACTGCTGAAACTGAAACTGCTGAAACTGAAACGCGATCTGGCGCAGAGCCGACCAATGCCAAGTATGTGTACGCCTTTGCCGAGGGCGGTCGGGAGATGGCCGACGAGCTTGGCGGAAAGGGCGCAAACCTCGCTGAGATGACCCGGCTGGGGCTACCCGTTCCACCCGGATTCACGATCTCGACCGCGGCGTGCAGGTATTACTTGGAGAACGGATCGGCTCCGCCAGAGTTGGCCGACCAAGTCGCGAATGCGCTGACGGACCTTGAGGCTGCGCGCGGGAAGAAGCTCGGAGATCCAACAGATCCGCTCTTGGTGTCGGTCCGTTCTGGGTCTCGCTTCTCGATGCCCGGGATGATGGAAACGGTGCTCGACATCGGACTGAATGATCACAGCGTGCATGGTTTGGCGGCGATTGCTGGTGACGAACGCTTCGCGTGGGATTCCTATCGTCGACTGATCCAGATGTTCGGCAAGACTGTGCTGGAAATCGACGGTGACCGCTTTGAGGTCATCCTGCGCCGCGCCATGACCAGGGCAGGCGTGAGCGCGGATACCGAACTCGACGTTGACTCCTTGCGCGCAGTCGTCGAGGACTTCAAGCGGGTGGTCAGCGAATGCACGGGCCAGGACTTCCCGCAACAACCACAACGCCAACTCGATCTTGCGGTGCTTGCAGTCTTCCGATCGTGGAACACCGAACGGGCTGTGCTCTACCGCAGGCAGGAACGGATTCCCGGCTGGTTGGGCACAGCGGTGAATATCCAGGCGATGGCCTTCGGGAATGTTGGAGAAGGGTCGGGCACCGGGGTCGCATTCACCCGTGATCCCGGCAGCGGGGCTCGCGGCGTGTATGGCGATTACCTCTCCGATGCCCAAGGCGAGGATGTGGTCGCCGGTATCCGAAACACGTTGCCACTTTCGGCGCTTGGCGATCTTGACTCGAAGTCCTACCAGCAACTGCTGGACATCATGTCGACGCTTGAGCAGCACTACCGGGACCTGTGCGATATCGAGTTCACAGTGGAGCAGGGCCACCTCTGGATGCTGCAGACGCGGGTTGGCAAGCGCACCGCTGGGGCAGCATTTCGAATCGCCGTGCAGTTGGTTGATGAGGGCATCATCGATATGGATGAGGCCCTTCGCCGGGTGAGCGGTCACCAACTGGGGCAGCTGATGTTCCCGACATTTGACGTGTCGTCTGAGTCGGCGGCTATCGCAAAAGGGATGAACGCTTCGCCGGGGGCCGCAGTTGGTCAGGCGGTCTTTGATTCCAGCTCCGCCGTGAAGCGGGCCGAAGATGGTGAGCGCGTGATTCTGGTTCGGCGGGAGACCAACCCTGACGATCTGGAAGGAATGGTCGCCGCCGAGGGTGTGCTGACTAGCCGCGGTGGAAAGACCTCCCACGCTGCTGTCGTCGCGCGTGGCATGGGGAAGACGGCCGTGTGCGGAGCCGACTCCCTAGACGTCGACACAGTCGCACGGAACATGACGACTCGCACTGGATTGGTGATCAGCGAAGGGGATGTCATCTCCATCGACGGCACTACCGGCGAGGTATTCCTCGGTGAGGTCGCAGTGATGCCCAGCCCGGTTGCCCGCTACTTCGAAGAGGGCCTCGAATCCGCGCTCGGGGCATTGAGTTCGGAACCCGGCGACGTCGAGATGGCTGAGTTGGTTCGTTCGGTGGACCGGATCATGTCTCACGCCGACAAGGTGCGCAGGCTGCAGGTTCGGGCGAACGCCGATACCCCCGAAGACGCGGCTCGCGGCCGACGAATGGGTGCCGAAGGTATTGGGCTGCTGCGCACGGAACACATGTTCCTGGGTGAGCGTCGGGCGCTTGTCGAGCGGTTGATCCTGGCATCCGAGGACGATGAGCGCGAGGAGGCGTTGAAGGCGTTACTTCCGCTGCAGCGCAAGGACTTCATTCGAATTCTGGAACAGATGGATGGCTTGCCGGTGACGATCCGGCTGATCGACCCGCCGTTGCACGAGTTCTTGCCAGACCGAACGGAGTTGGCGGTTCGGGTCGCTCGGGCAGAGGAGCGCGGCGAACACATTGAATCGGATCTGCGGTTGCTGCAGGCAGTGAACCGGCTCAACGAATCGAATCCGATGTTGGGATTGCGCGGGGTACGACTTGGCCTGGTGCTGCCGGGTCTGTTCGCGCTGCAGGTCCGGGCGATCGCCGAGGCCGCCTGCTTCCGTCAGCGGATGGGAGGCGACCCACAGGCGGAAATCATGGTGCCGCTGGTTGGTTCGATTCAGGAACTCGAGTTGGTCATAGACGAAGCGGCGGGTGTCCTCGCATCAGTCGCCGAAGCGCATGGCTGCACGCTGAGGTTCCCGATCGGCACCATGATCGAACTGCCACGCGCGGCATTGACCGCAGGTCAGATCGCGGAAGCTGCCGAGTTCTTCAGTTTCGGCACAAACGACCTCACGCAAACAACCTGGGGTTTCAGCCGCGACGACGTGGAGGCGGCGTTCTTCTCCGCCTACCTGGAAAAGGGCGTCTTCGGAGTCTCGCCGTTTGAGTCCATCGACCGTGAAGGCGTTGGCGAACTGATCAAGATCGCAGTGGCAGCCGGACGCAAGACGCGGCCGGACTTGCACTGTGGTGTGTGCGGCGAACATGGCGGCGATCCTGAGTCGGTGCATTTCTTCGATGAGGTGGGCTTGGACTACGTCTCGTGTTCGCCGTTCCGGGTACCAGTGGCGCGGCTTGAAGCTGGCCGTTCCGCGCTCTAGCCCCTCACAGGTTGGTAAACACGCTCGGTCGGCCAAGTGTGTTTACCAACCTGTGAAGAAAAGTCTGATTAGCCCGTTTAGGTGAATTACAGCTTGGGCATTACCTCGGTGAGCGGATCTCAATCCACCACGATCCACCGAACCGAGGAGACCACCATGAACCGCAAAATGACTGCAACCGCAGCGCTTGTCGCTGGGCTCGCACTCACCTTGACCCCAGCGGTCGCCATGGCCGCAACGCCGGCGGACGCTGGACCGTCAGCGACTACGACCACGCTCGGCGCGATCAGCACCCCGACCGCGACGTTGGTCAACCACGCGCCCTACGGCATGGTCTACCAACTCAAGGGAACCGTCTCGGGAACGAAAGCCGGAGATCTCGTTCGCATCCTGAATGCCAACAACCAGCCAGCCGCCGGGTTCACACCCTTCAAGATCGGTTCACCGATCACGAGCTACACGGTGTACTACAACCCAGGCGCAATGGCCGGTCAGTACAAAGTCCAGATCGGAACCCAAATCTCTCAAGGCGTGCAACTGAACGCGATTCCAGCTGCAAGCGCCCTTGCGGACGGCGGTCGGTGATTACCAGGGGGGACGCCACCAACCGCTAAGAAGAAAGGCTGGCCCGAGGGAAATCCTTGGGCCAGCCTTTCCTTGCGAGTTCTTGCGTGCTGCTACTGGGCGGGAGGAGTTGGCGTTGGAGCGCCCGACAACCCGGCTGCGGCGTAGAGCGATTCAGGCGATCCTCGCCAAACGTTCGCATCCGTTCCGCCCGAGATTCCTGGGACGCTCGCGCGGTCGGTGTACTGCCACCAGGACCAACTCCAACCGGGTAGGGACGGCTTCTTCCCATAGCCGGAAAGCCACAGGCGGTAGCCCTTCTTCGCGAATTTCTGGCTGTAGCCAGTCTTCGGTCCCCACCACCACCCACCGGTGTAGATCACAATGCGGCTGCTCGGGAACTTGGTCAGGCGCTGGACTTCCTTGGTCCACGAGTCGATCCACTTGACGATGGTCTTCTTCTTGCGCTTGCCGGTCTTGCCTTCGGCGTCGAGGACGGCGAAGTCACCGGCTTTCCGGAATCCGCCGTTCTGGTTGACGAAGTTGACGAAATAGCGAGCGTCCTTGACGGGGTTCTTCCCGAAGTCACCGAAGTCGTAGGCGCCCCGGACGAGCCCGACCGATGCCATTCCCCGCCAGTACGGCCCAAAGGTTGGATCGCGGTACTTGCCCTGGGTCGCTTTCGTGAACGCGAAACGAACCGTCCGAGGTGGCAGCTGACCCGCACGAGCAGGTGGATTGACGAGGGTCGACCAGTTGATAGCCCTCGTCCAGTTCGATACGTCTACGCCGAAGACCGGAGCCGGTTGTCCGAGTGTTGGCCACGAAGGATCAAGAAGGGCGCGCTGCTGCGGGATTACGAACGAGTTGCGCGTTGTGGACTGCGGCCCAGTAGCAACCATCGAGGAGGGGGGAGCGGGGGGAAGCTCAGCAGTGAACATTCAACGCACGGTAGCCAGGATTCGCGGGCCGAGCGAGCTCATCGGACCAGATAGACCGCGTGCCGCCAACATTTTGATGTTCGTTTACTCGATCGTGTCAATTGCGCGAGTCTGGGTCTGCAGGCACGATTGAGCCATGTGCCGAAGCATCAAGACCCTGCGTCCCCCGTACACCGATCATGCTGGTGATTCCGAATACCACGCGGCCGCACTTCAATATGTCCGGAAGGTCAGCGGTTTTCGTGCGCCTTCTGCGAAGAACCAGGAAGTCTTTGACGAAGCTGTTGAACAGATTGCGGCCGCAACGGCGCAACTGATGGCCAGCCTGCAACTACCTGCGCGGGCTTCCTCCACCGGCGTCTGACTGACGATTCGCGCTCTGCGGCTAGCGGGTCGGCGGGATGCTGGCAGTGATCTTCAACTCCCACTTCAGATCGCCTGCGGTACTCGTGATCTTCAATGTCATCGACGGCACTTTCCCGTCAGTGGTCGCGTTGTAGTCGTAATAGCCAACAAACGGCGCGGACACCGTGACGGTCTGCCCATCGATGGGTTTCAGCTGGATCCCGAAGTACCCCTTGGGTTGGTACTGCGGAATGGCCAAGCCCGCACTGACCTGTTCCGACGGTCCGTTGTCGCCAATGAACTTCGTGGTGGTCGATTTGAAGCTCGTCGTGTACGGCTGGGTCGCAGTTGCCGTTCCCATTGTCTTGCTCGCCCATTCCGCGCTTGCGCCCATCGCGCTGTCGAAGACGCTGACCTTCACGGTGCTGGGCAGCCGACCACTTGGGTCGTCAACGCTGACGATGAACTGATTCGTGATCAACGCGGTGCCGCAGCTGGTCACACCAAGCGCGACACCAGTGGCAAACGTTGCAGCGGCTAGTGTCCGGGCAAGGTGCGGCATGTCGCAAAGGGTAGATCATCCTGGCGCGATCGCGGAGCACGTTTCGACCGCAACTACGCTTGGGCCATGACAGACGCCGAACAACGCACGCAGGAAGTGCCAACCGCCAAGGGACTCGCGGGTTGGCACGAAGTGGTGCGTACTCGTGATCCGCTTGGGCTCAGTGAGCTGCTCGCCGAGGACGTGGTCTTCCGCTCACCAATCGTTCACACTCCGCAAGAAGGCAAGGCCCGGACCACGATGTACTTGACCGGCGCTATGCACGTGATTGGCAACGACACCTTCAGCTACGTGAGGGAAGTGGTTGATGGCCGGAACGCCGTACTCGAGTTCACGACAACCATTGATGGCATTGAGGTCAACGGCGTCGACATGATCGAGTTCAACGACGAGGGCCAGATCGTTGACTTCAAAGTGATGTTGCGTCCGATGAAGGGGATCCAAATCGTCGGGCAGAAGATGGTCGAGATGCTCGAATCGTTGGCGTCCGGGAACTAGGGGCCTCGCTCGCCGTTGCTGTGTGGCAGCGGCCGCCACGGTGTTAACACCGTGCAAAGGATCGGTTTCCGGAACCGAACCGCAGGCTCCGTGATGCTTTGATGAGGCATGCCGACGCAGAACTTCCGCAAGGTGCGCCCGGGTGCTGGCGCGCAGTACTACGCGGCTGAGGCATCGGGACTGCGCTGGCTTGAGGTCCCCGGGGGTCCACCGATTCCGAAGATCGTGAACGTCGGCGCCGCGGCGCTGGAGCTTGAGCGGATCATGGAATCGGCGCCGACGGCCCTGGCCGCAGAGAACTTCGGGAAGGCGCTCGCGGAAATGCACCGTTCGGGCGCGAGTTCGTTTGGAGCCGCGCCGCCAGATGCACCGCCCACCGGCTGGATCGCCGATGTCCCGATGCCGTTTGGTGAGTTCGACAGCTTTGGACCGATGTACGCCGAACTTCGAATCCGTCCGTATTTGAAGCTCTGTCGGGAAGCCGATGCCTTTACCAGCCGCGACTTCGCGGTATTCGAAGAATTGTGTGAGCAGTTGATGGGTGAATCGGAGTTGCTGGTTGGACCGCCAGAGCAACCTGCGCGCCTGCACGGCGACCTGTGGAGCGGCAATCTCTTGTGGGCTCCGGATCGGCGCGGCGAACCCGCCGCTTGGCTGATTGATCCTGCCGCATACGGGGGACACCGGGAAACCGACTTGGCGATGCTGTCGCTATTCGGGGTTGCCCAACTCGACCGGATCCTGGCCTCGTACGACGAGGTCTTTCCGCTCGCGCCAGGGTGGCGCGTCCGCGTGCCGATGCACCAGGTTCACCCCTTACTGGTGCACACGGTGCTGTTCGGTGGTGGCTACGCCGACCAGGCTCTGATCGCCGCGCGCCGCGCGCTCTCTTCCCTGCATTAGCGCCTGGAGGCAACGACCCAAGCCCGTCACACTGAACGACGGATCGAGTCGGGCATCGTTAGCGAGGGGACGCGTCTGCCAGGAATGGCGCCAAATGATCGTTGAGGACGACCTTCCACTCGGTCGGTTCGAGTCCGAGTCCGGACCGAGTCAACGAGTCGTCAAGGATGTAGGGCGCATCGAACTGGTAGTACGTCTCCTTCAGCTCACGCACCATCGGAACGAAGAGGCCCACGCCGGAGATCATGGCGCGGGACATGCCCTTCACCGGGACGGTGTCGACTCCGGCTGCCGCTGCGAGGTCGGCGATTGCTTCCCGCTGGGTACGTGGCGCGTTGGACGGCGTGTGCCAGGCATGGCCCCAGGCCTGTGGGGAGGCCGCGGCCGCCACCAGCGTGCGGGCGGCATCCCGGGTGTACGTCCAGGTGTGGGGGACATCCGGATCTCCGACCACTCGGACACCTTTGCCTTCCAGCAGTCTTGGAACGATGCGGTCACCCAGGTGACTCTGCGCGTCCGCACCGATGTAGTCGGAGCTACGAACCTCCGTGACTCGAACATCCCCGCGGTTATGGGCAGCCAAAGCGTCCTCCCACATCTGCGCCCGGATGCGACCCTTCTTGCCGGGGGCAGCCAGCGGAAGGTCGGGGCGGATCGGACCATCAACCGGTCCGTAGGCGTAGAGATTCGAGCAGATCGCGTACACGGCACCACTTGAGATCGCTGCGGAAAGCAACGCGTTGGCCATCGGCGGCCAATCCTTTTCCCACTCGGTGTACGCAGGATTGAGACAGTTGTAGATCGTCGTCGATTCCGCAGCCAGCGAGGTGACGGCTCGCGCATCACGTGCATCGACCGACACAAGGGTGACGTTGTGGTGTTTGGGGCCGCGTCCGGAACGGGAAGCGACGGTCACCTCGTGGCCCTCGCGGGCGAGTTCCAGGGCGGTCGCGGTGCCGATCGGTCCGGCGCCAAAGACAAGTTGCTTGCTCATGTTCGTTGTCCAATCGTTATCAGTGTGATGAAACAAGAGCGGTGCTCGCTTTCATAGTGCACGCCCCCAGACGCCATGTCAAGAGCGGTGCTCACAAATGTTTACGGTGCGCTCCTTTTATGGCACTATTGGCGAGTGGCCAAAACGACGGCGGTATCAATCCGAGCGATGAATCGTGAACGAATGAACGCAGCGGTTCTTGAGGTCGCTCGTGATCAGATAGCCGAAGACGGTGCGAGCAGCCTGTCAATGCGAGCGATTGCCCGGGACCTCGGGATGGCGTCTTCGGCGATCTACCGCTACTTCGAAAGCCGCGACGAACTCCTCACGAAGTTGATCGTCGACTCGTACGACTCGCTCGGACAAGCCGTCGAAACGGCTGAGGCGAGGATTCCCCGCGGCGATCTGCCCAAAAGGTTTCGCACGATCTGCCACGCAGTACGTCGGTGGGCGCTGGCCAACAGGCATGAGTACTTCCTCATCTACGGAACGCCAGTGCCCGGGTACAAGGCGCCGGAGGACACGATCGCGCCCGCGACGCGGGTTGCCACCCTCTTGATCGGTCTCATGGTGGAGGCAGCGATGCGTTCGGATCCGAGTCGTGGCGATCGGACACAGTCGCCACGTTTGCACCGGGCACTAGCGCCAATGCGCGACTCGGTACCAGCGCAGGTTGCCGACTCCGATATGGCCGCCGGACTGTCGATCTTCTCGGCGCTATTCGGTGCTGTTTCCTTCGAACTCGGGGGGCAGTTGCACAACGTCATCACCGAGACCGAGGCCTCCCGGTCGGCCTACTTCGACTCCCAGATCGACGGCTGGCTAGTCACCCTCGGCTGGTGATTGGGTACGCGTCGTCAGCGAACAGGCGTCCTCCGCAGAATCGCGGGAGGATGGGCGCGTGATCGTTCCGTTTGGCACCGTGCGCAAAGAGGTTTTCGGTCACGTCGAAAACACCATGCACCCCGCGGGCTTCCACGGTGGGAGCAAGCAGACGAACTTCTTTGAGGGCTGGTACGTCAAGCTGGTGAGTGCCGATCGCGTCCACCGGATTGCGCTCATTCCCGGGCTCTTCCTCGGCCCCAATGGTGAAGAGGACGCGTTCGTCCAGGTCCTTGACGGCGCAACCGGAAACAGTTGGTACCACCAGTACCCGCGCTCGGAGTTCATCGCAAGCTCCACGGAATTCGACGTGCGGATCGGACCGAACCACTTCACCTCAACCGGAGTTCACGTTGATCTCCCTGGACTGCACGGCACCGTCTCATATTCCTCGCCGTTGATTCCTTGGCCAATCACCAGGCAGTCGCCAGGGATCATGGGTTGGTACGCCTGGGTACCCACCATGGAGTGTTACCACGGGCTGCTTTCGTTTGACCACGACCTTGACGGGTCGCTGACCCTGGACGACACCACTATGGATTTCACGGCCGGGCGCGGTTACATCGAGAAGGACTGGGGACAGGCCTTTCCCTCCGCCTACGTGTGGATGCAGTCGAATCACTTCCAGACTCCTGGAACGTGTCTGTCAGCATCGGTCGCGATCATCCCGTGGCGCAGGAGTTCGTTCCGGGGCTTCATCGTCGGCCTCTGGCACGACGGCACACTCCACAAGTTCGCCACCTACACCCGCGCCAAGACTCGACAGTTTGAGATCGATGACGACGAAGTCCGATGGACGATGACGAGTCGCTCGGGGCTTCACCTCGCGCTTACGGCGGATCGCTCAGAGGGCGGACTGTTGCACGCGCCGATTCGGACAGAAATGCACCGCCGAGTGGAAGAGACGCTGCACGCCACCATCCGGGTCAGGCTCACCTCCCGCAGCGGCGAGGTCCTGTTCGATGAAGTGGGAGACTGCGCGGGTCTTGAGGTCCACGGAGACCTCGACGCCCTGTTGGACGCGTGATTCGTCCGAACCGAGCGAGCCGGGCTGCCAGGTCGCCTACGGCTGCTTGCTGATCAAGACATTGCCGGACTGCAGGTCAAAGGTGATCAACTGTGACCGAAACACCGAGATCCCGGTGTTGACGCTATTCCCGCCCGCAAGCGGCTCGATTTGAATGGTGTTGCGCCCCGGAGTTGATCCGGCCTTGACTGTCCAGAGCGGCGCAGTGCCCGCGGCGGCAGACAGCCCAAGCGTGGTTCCGGTGGGAACGGTTCCGTCGGCAGCCGGAGCCCCGGGCACCGAGCGATCGGTGAAGACCGTCGGCGACCCGGTGTCGAACGCGGTTGGCAGGCATGAAGCCTGGTCCCCGTTGTATGCCCAGCAGGCTTGAGCCTGATTAGTCGCCCAGGCGGGATACCCGTTGGGAAGTCGGTCTTGCGTCCATGCGGGCATCGAGTATTTGGCCAGCGGCGTCTGCGGCGGGTTGTTGAACGTGATGGTTCCCGAGCCCTCGGATGGATTCGCTGTGATCGAAAACGATGCCGGTGAACCAGCGGCGAGTTGACTGATTGGGGAGTAGATACTGTCGGCCTGTCCACCGATTCCGAGGATTCCGGAGAATGACTGTTCCTTGGCGAACTTCTCGATGCCCCCAGACCCTGCGCAGTTGGGTTTGCCTTGCGCGCAACTGACGCTGGTGACGAGTTGAATATTGATCGCTCCGTTGGTCGACAGTCCACCGAATGTCACCGGTGCGCTTGCCTGGACCCCTGTGAACGTCGTCCCGTCGGCGTAGGTCACCTGGACAGGAGTGTCGCTTTGGGTCACCTGATCGGTGCCTACTTGGTTGGCGAAGATGCGCAGGCCCGGTGAACCGGTATCCACGAGCAACGCAACGTTTGGCCCGCCACCGACTGTGCCGTCGACGGTCAACATCGGCTGGTTGCCGTCGACGTCAGGCATCGCCAGTTGCACCTTGGTGTTGTTGAGGGCGGTGGTGTCGAATGCGGGTGCACCGATTCCGAGCGCCGAGCAGCCGGTTAGGACCACCACCGCCATGGCCGAACAGGCGGAGGCCAGGACCCACGCCCGGATTGTCTTCACGATGGCACCGTAACGAGACAGTGCTCACATTCGCTCATCTGCGGAATAGATGACCGACTGACGGGGCTTGATGCCCGTAGGGAAAAGTAGGACGCGCCACGAGCCCCAGTCACGCAAGACTGCTGCCTGCCATACATCACCAGCGAAGGAACCCAATGTCGAGCCCTGCCACTGGAACGACGGTCACCACTGAGGACTCAGCGCAAGTCGACGACAAGCGCTGGCTCGGTTTGGCGGTCATCGCGATCGCACAGCTGATGGTGGTGTTGGACGCGAGCATCGTGAACATTGCGCTGCCGTCAGCCCAGCACGATTTGGGCATCACGGATGCAAACCGTCAGTGGGTTGTCACTGCGTACACGCTGGCATTCGGCGGGCTGCTCCTGCTTGGCGGGCGCATTGCCGACTACGTCGGCCGCAAGACGACGTTCATCATCGGTCTGATTGGGTTCGCCGGAGCATCAGCGCTCGGCGGCATCGCCCAGAACCAGGAGATGCTGTTCGCTGCCCGGGGACTTCAGGGTGCGTTCGCGGCCCTGCTGGCGCCTTCGGCGCTTGCGCTGATCACCGTTACCTTCATTGAGCCGCACGAACGCGCGAAGGCGTTCGGTGTCTACGGCGCGATTGCCGGTGGAGGCGCCGCTCTGGGCCTAATCCTTGGTGGCGTTCTGACCGAGTTCTTCTCGTGGCGCTGGTGCCTGTTGGTCAACGTTCCGGTTGCGATCATCGCCGTGATCCTGGCTATCCCACTGATCCGCCAGAGCAGAGCCGAAGGAGATCGGCGGTACGACATTCCAGGTGCCGTTACGGCAACGCTGGGGCTGGTCAGCATGGTCTACGGCTTCACCAAGGCCACCGAGAGTTGGACCTCCCCGGAGACGCTGTTCTTCATCGGTGCATCGATCGTGCTGTTGGCAATCTTCTTCCTGATCGAGGCGAAGACATCGCACCCGTTGTTACCACTGCGGGTAATCCTGGACCGCAACCGCGGTGGCTCGTTCATTACGTCCCTGCTGGTTGGTGTGGCCCTGTTCGGAATGTTCCTTTTCCTGACGTTCTACATGCAGGGGACGCTCGGGTACTCGGCTTTGAAGTCGGGCTTCGCCTTTCTGCCGTTCAGCGCCGGTGTCATCCTGTCGGCTGGTCTAGCGTCGAAGCTGCTGCCCCGGTTCGGCCCGCGGCCAGTCATGGCCACTGGTCTGGCGATGGGCACGCTCGGAATGGCGTGGCTCACCCAGCTCGGTGTCGACACCGCTTACCTGACGCACATCCTGCCGTCGGAATTGCTGCTGTCCGTCGGCATGGGTCTGACGTTCGTTCCACTGTCGAGCACCGCACTGACCGGTGTTGCACCACACGACGCTGGCGTGGCGTCAGCAACGGTAAACACGACGCAGCAGATCGGTGGTTCGCTTGGAACCGCACTGCTCAACACGATTGCGGCGTCGGCGACGACCGCATTTGTGCTGGCAAATGGCGTTCAAAGCGTGGCCCAGGCACAAGTCGTCGGATACACCAGCGCCTTCAAATGGGCGGCAGTCATCATGCTGGTCGCACTGATCGTGACGCTTACGCTGATCAACGCGAAGCCATCGGACAGGGCGGGGTCTGACGTACCCGCGCACGTTGGCTAGCGGAGCGTCCGGCGGAACGCCGAGCCCAATTGGTACCCGCAATCAGGGAGAGTCGAGGAACTCTTCGATCACGGGCACGAGCTCGTCGGCCTCGGTGACCATGCCCAGGTGTCCGCCATCGAAGATCACTGTCTCCGCATTTGGAATCAGGTGCCCAAGGATGTGGGCATTCGTGGTTCGAATCAGCGGATCGTCGCTGCCGGACAGCACCAACGTCTTCTGCTTGAGGAGCGGCAGAAACGGAACGCTCGTCCAGCCAAGACCACACAGGATCTGGAAGTAGTACCCAAGTGAACTGTGATCTGTGCCTGCCGAATGCAGCGCGTCCCGAACCACCTCCGGGTTTGCCCTCATCGTTCCCCCGTAGAGCTCCGCGGCGGCCTGCACGAGGAACTCAGGGTCCGTGTAGCGCTTCGCGTTGAGCATCTTCACGAGCACCTTTGGGTGGGCAGGAATCATCACCATTCCGGGCGTGGTGCTGACGAGCACAAGGCGACGGGTGCGCCGTCTTTCAGTGCGCGCGAACTGCTGCGCGAAAGCTCCACCCCACGAAATGCCAAGGACATCGATGTCACCGCTGTACCCAAGCTCGTCGAGTGCCGAACCAAGGGTGCGGGCCAACCATGAGAAGCGGTATGGGTGCTTCGGCAACGGCGATTGGCCAACGCCTGGGACGTCAAAGCGGATGACGTCGCGGTCTGGGCTGATGTGATCAACGAACGGTTGGAGGAGTTCGAGCCGGGCGCCGATCCCGTTCATGACCAGCAGCGGGACGGCTTTGCCATTCCCCTTCGTCACGCTGGTGTGCAGGTCGATCCCGTTGGCTTTGACGAGTTTCGCCACACTCCGGCGTCTACCGGACACAGGAGAATCTGATGCGACGGCAGGTGCTGCGGTCAACCGAGGGCCCTTCGTCGCGTGCGGACGTCGTTGCCACACGGTAGTTGGTCACCTCAGTCTTCAAAGATGTAGGTGCCCGGAGCGGGTTCCAGTGCGGGAAATGCGGCTGACCCTGTCGTCGTCGGCGCGGACTTCTTGCCGCCGCCTTTGCGTGCGCACAGCTTGGTCGCGACCGGCCACCACGAGCCACTCTTGACCTCGGAGTTCTGGTACCACTCTTCGGCGGATTCCGGGTTTTCTGGATTGACCCGGTAGGTGGACTTCGTCGAATCGGGTGGGTTGATGATCGAACCGATGTGCCCGTTGCGCACCAACACGTACTCAACGGGTCCACCGAGGATCTGCGTGGTCGCGTAGGTCGCACTCCACCGGCACAGATGGTCAGACTCACCGCCGACGATCAAGGTGTCGACATCGATCTTGCGAGTGTCCAAAGGAACGCCCATGAGGTGTGCCTGACCTGGGTGAACAATGTCGTTGTTGAGCGCCATCATCACGAAGTCGTGATGCAGGTGGGCGGCCATGCGAGTCGTGTCGGCGTTCCAGAAGAGAATGTCAAACGCTGGCGGCTTGCGACCCATCAGGTAGTTGTTGATCCAGTAGCCCCAGATCAGATCGGCGGGCTTCAGCCAGGCGAAGACTTCGGCGAGCTGGCGACCGTCCAGATATCCCCGAGCGGCGGAAACGGCGATAGCGGCTTTTGCCGTCGACTCATTGAGGGCGGCGGTTGACAACCCCGCATCGTGCGAATCGAGGACGGCGACCGGCAGCATCAGGCTCGCCACGCGATGCAGCTGGCCTAGTTCGGCCAGGTAGGCCATGACCAGTGTCGTCACGATGCCACCGGAGCATGTACCCATCACGCTGGTCTTCTTAGTCCCGGTGATCGCCTCAACAACGTCCATGGCCTGCAATATCGCGGAGCCGTACGCATCGAAGCCCCAGTCGCTGAATTCGGCGGTCGGGTTGCGCCAGGAGATCACGAAGGTTTGGAGTCCCTGTTGCACGAAATACTCAGCGACACTGCGGCCGGGTGCAAGGTCAAACGCGTAGAACTTGTTGATCATTGGCGGGACCACAAGCACTGGGTGGCGGTAGACCTTCTCAGTCTGGGGCCTGTACTGAATCAGTTCGAAGATTTCGCTGCGGAAGATGACGTCTCCTGGTGTCAGGGCAATGTTCTTCCCGATCACGAACGCCTCGGTATCGACCATCTCCGGCAGGTGGGGTGCGTGCTTCATGTCGCGCACGAATGCCTTCGAACCGTCGACGATGCTTCTGCCCTTGGACGTCTTAGCCGCATTCCAGGCCAGCGGGTTGGTGAGGGGGTTGTTGGTTGGCGACAAAGCTTCGGTCAGATTGAGCAGTAGGAACTTCATCACTTCGTTGTCCTCCGGCGACAGGTCCGCGTCCGCAAGGATGTCCTCAGCAGTCTTCCCCGCCGCCAGGTACGTCTGCATGATTCGCACCAATGCAGGGTTCTTGCGCCAGAAGTCGAAGGCAAACCGCCGGTCACGTCGATCGGGTTCGATTTCCGATTTGCCGGACGCAATCCGCGCGAGTTCGGTGGCTAGTCCGGCTGACCGACTAGCAACGTCTTTCGGCTTGAGGGCCAGTTTCACCGCTGTCCGGATCCCTGCTCCGCGGGGTCGGAACATATGTGCCGTGCCGAGTGCCGCTTCGGTGAGGAGCAGGTCCAGGCTCGCGACCGCCGCATCGGCGGGCTCGTCCGGATCGACGTCGTCAAGGTCGTCGGTTGTCTTTGTGGTTGTCGACTTCCCACTGGTCATCGGCGCTCCAAGGTCAGGCGGGTGGGTCTAGAAGCGCCCACTTGCGTGGCCGCCGGGCAGCGTTTTTGCAGGCTAACAGCGGCAACCGGCGGTAACAATCGCAAGAGGTTGACCTTCACCCTGGAGATCAACTCGAATGCAAATGACTAAGCCTTGTTCCTGGAGTACAGCACCGTTCCCACGGCTGCGCTGAGCAAGATCAGGATGCCCGCGAGGCCAAACATGATGAGGGTGGGATCCTTCTGGTTGTCCGCTCCCGCGATTTGGTACTGGTACGCACCGAGGTTGGTATTCGCCCCTTGCGCAGGACCGGCAGGGATGCCCTGACCGGACTGTGCGCGAGCATTCATGACCTCAAGCTGGGCGGTGTAACTGGCCACCAACACGGCAGCCTTGTCTGCCTTGCTCGTGTAGCCGGCCAGCGCCGAATCACCAGCGTCGAGTGCAGTGTTGGCACCCTGGAAGACCTCGGGAATCATCCGCTCGATCTTCTCTCCGAAGATCGGAACATAGGTATCCGCCAAGCCGATGAATTTGTTCGCGGCAGGGATGTAGCGCACGACCGTATTCAGACCCGGAACCATGCTTCCGTTGACCGCCGTGGTCGCCTGGTTCATGAGCGAAACCAGGTAGTTGATCTGTTGCATGATCCCGCAGTTGCCGATGCCGCTGGGCGTCTTGGGGCAGTTGTTGTTGTCGAGGGCCTTCGTGATCGTCGGCTCTAGTGCCTCAAACTCGTCGCCGTACTGGGCGGCCTGATCGAGGTAGCCAGCAATCCGATTGGCGTCGGCCTCGAACTTGTTGAGGTTGCTGATGATGGTCGGCATTTGAGCCTCAAGCGCCTGGAGCATTGCTTCAACAACGGGTGCGTATGCCACGCAATCCTGTACGTATCCCTGGTTGGCGTAGAGCTCATCGATTGCTGCCTTCATATTGGTCAGGTAGGTGACATATGTGGGGCTGACAAATCCAGCGGCCGTAATCGCCCAATCGAAGATCGTGTTGATGGTGCCAATGGAGTGGCCGTCCATGAACGTATTCACGGTATTGCAGATGCTTCCAGCTGACGCCGTCAGCTTCGCGCCCTTCTCAATCAGTTCCGGCATGTTCTTCTCGAAGTAAATGACCGCCTGCTGAATCTTCGGCAGGTACTTGTTCAACAGCGCGGAAGCCGTTTGAACGTAGCCGATGATCTTGTTGATGTTGGCGGTGTTGTTTTCGAATGCCGGGACGATGTAATCCAGCGCGTCGTCGACGTAGGTGATGACCTTCGTCGCGGTGGGCAGGAGCTGCCCAAGCTGCTCCGCACCTTGGTCAAGCTGCACGAGCTTTGCTTCAGCGTCCGCAATTGCGGCGTCGACCTCGCCGTCCTTGAAGGCCTGAACGACCGGCTTGACATAGCTGTTGGAGATTCCCGCGGCAACGGCGCCGTACTTCTGCACCAATGCATGAAGCTTGATGAGGTCAGACTTGCCGAATGCGCCCGCCTGCAGTGCGACGTTTGTGACGTCTCCGCCTAGGGGCAGCGCTTGGTAGGCGAGCCGCCCCATGCCCTGGTCAGTCAATGTGACGGGCAGCGCCTGGAAGCTCGCCCCCGGCAGAGAAGCGCCGTCCGCCCTGGCCTCAATGGCCACGGATTGGGTCACCGCACCTAACGGCGGGATCAACATGACTGTTCCGCTCAGGGTGGTTCCGCTGGGCGAAACGCCACCTTCTGCCCACGGCGCGTTGATGTCAGCGAACTGCGATGGCAGGGTGATGGCGAAGGCCCCCCCGAATGGAACCGGGATTTCCTTTTCCTGGGTGATCAGTGCGCCGTCGGGGCCCTTGAAGCTGATTTTGGTCTTTTCGCCGGTGTCGTTGTGGAAGGTGTAGACCATCTTGACCCGGCCGGTGACATTGACCATGTCTGCCGGGTCGATCTTCTTCCCGTCGAGCCATGTCTCGACGTCCACCTTGATGGGCAGCTTGCCTTTGTAGCTGCCGTTCGATGCTGCGAGCGTCTGCACCGTCCCCGCACTGTTGCTGACGTTGTAGACAATGTCCTGGCCCTCCATTGCGGGGGCTGCGAATCCGCTGCTGTTCTTGGCATTCGTGGTGGCAACCGGGACCTTCACAGTTGCCGAACCGTTGCCGGACACCTGGGTGTTGGACAGCAGCACGTTCATCGCGGGGTTACCGGAGGCGCTGGTGGTGACGAGCATGCTCTTGGCGACCGTGATGTTCAGCTGTTCGTTGCCGGTGCTCTTTGGGTTCTGGTTGATGAGGTTCGGATCGTTGGGGTTTGCCTCTGGGAGTTTGCCCCCCGGCATGAAGTCCTTGAGGTCGCTTTCGAGTTCGGAGATGCTCTGGTCGAGTGGTCCACCGGCCGCTGGCATCAAGCCTTCCAGCGGATTCGCACCTGGCTTCTGGGCGTCCTCAAGCGCCGCCTTGACCCGGTCGTAGGTCTTGTTCAACTGCTCTGGGCTATCCATCGCTTGCGCCGGCGTCATTGCGCCCGCCCCGGCTACCAGGACAGTGAAGGTTGCAGTCGTGGCAGCAAATCGGCGGAGGCCTCGCGAGCGCCAGATACGGGTCGCGGTGGTGCGGCCATGGACTCGGGTACGCACCGTCAGTTCTCCTTGCTCGGGGTCGGCTGAAGGACGGACAGACCCTCGCTGCCTGATGCCGCGCCAACCGGAACGGGAGCGGTCAGCGTTGGATCCGGGTTGTCCCGCGGATCAAGGGGAGCCATTGGGTCGGTGGGGCTGACTCCGCCACGAGAGACCCGGATCTCCACGAGGATGCACACCAGGAATCCGGCAGCCGCGCTAAACAGGATTGCCGCGGCGACCTGGATCGCTTGCGTTTCGAAGAGCCACGGCGTTGCGGTGAAGTAACCGTTGTAGGCCCCGCCGAATGCTGCGACGCCGATGAACATCGCCCACAGGGGCAAGCGGTCCCTGGTCAGAGCCGAAACCGTGGTCATGAGCATGAGTACCAGGACGACCGCGATCGCGTTACCCAGCCAACTCGATGGCAGGACCGCGAGGCGCAGGACGTAGAAGGCCATACCGAGGACGAATCCGATGAGAAACGCGGAGATCCGCGTCAGTGGACTGTGCGTGCGGATGAGGCCGGTCGCGGCTCCCAGCGCGAGCCCCAGCATCACGTTTTCAAGGTCGAAGTTCAGTAGCTCACCGGACATGATGATGAAGAAGGCCAGGACTGAACATGCACCGCCGAACAGGAATACGCGCCTCACGTACCTGCTCCCTCCTTGCTCGCGCCGAAGATCGTGATTCGGCTCTCATTAGAACTCGATTTTCGCCGTGTGTCGTCATAACGCAGCAACTGATCAACAGAGCGTGACGGAATCACCCGATAGGGGCGGTCATCCGTCTGAAGGTGACCTGGCTGGCCCGACGATTTCCGAACGATCGGCACCCTACGCGTCAGATGTGCAGGGTTGCCCGTCAAACCAAGGCAGGTTCATCCCCGGCAGCGGACCGCTAGGACAGTCGGGCGATGGTTAGGCAATTGAGTTACGGCTTGATCGTCGCTGAGTAACTCTGCGACGGCGTGGGGACTCCACGCGAGCCAGCGTCTCCGGTGATCAGTTCGGGAGCGTTGACCAGATTGAGTTCAACCTCGATCTTCATGGTCGAACCCTGCGAACCCTGCCGAGTTCCGGTGAGTTTCCCGGTTCCGGTGGTTCCCACCGCCTTCCCTGACCCGTTCACAACCTCAAGATCGGCTTCCAGCGCCGTTTCCTTGTTGGATGAGTCGTAGGTGGCAGTGCCTGACTGGCGGAATCCGAGCACGGTACCGTCGCGCCACACCAATTCGAGGAATCCGCCGAGTTTGCCCGATTTATCCGTGTAGTCGACGGTTCCGAGCATCCGGACGCGCACGTAGGTCTTGTTGATCTGGCTTGAGCCTTCTAGAACGTTGATCCCGTAGGTCTGTTGGTCCGATTTGCCGACCGAATTCACCTTGGACACGACCGAACTCAGCGTTGACTTGAAAGTGACCGGATACCCGGACTGCGAGGGGTTCGGGCTCGCGCTGCTGCTTGGATTGGTGGAGGCGGAACCTGAACCGGAGCTGTTGGACGAGCAAGCCGTTAGGCCGACGCCGATGCACAGTGCGGCAATGGTGATTCGAACTCCGGCTGATCTGGTGAGGGTGTGGCGGCGCATGACCACAGGATGCCAGCGGTTGGCTGAAGGAGCCGTCAACGGCTCGCTGTCACTGTGCGAAAGGGAGTTTCAGTGTCAGAAGAGTCACGAAACACGGGGGTGAGTGAACGGATGTTCACCGCTGGCAATTAGGCTCCACCGAATGACTGGAGGTGGGCTTAGGTGAGGCTTTTTGTGCCTACAGAGACTCGCGAAGGCGAGCGCCGGGTTGCCCTAGTACCCGACACCGTCGGCAAACTGGCGGCTCTTGGCTTGGATGTCACCATCGAATCAGGTGCCGGGTCCGAGGCTTTTGCCTCGGACGAGGACTACACCGAGGCCGGGGCGAGCGTTGTGCCCACCGAGAAGGTCGCCGAAGCGTTCGCGGAGGCGGATGTCGTCGCGACGGTGCGGCCACTCGATCCAGCGCGCGCTGAGACCCTCAAGGCTGGCGCGGTTGCTCTGAGTTTCCTGCAGCCAAATACGGATGTGGACACGGTCGCGGCGGTGGCGAAGGCGGGGGCAACGGCTCTGTCTTTTGATCTGGTGCCGCGAATCTCCCGCGCACAGTCGATGGATGCGCTGACCTCGCAGGCACTTGTCACCGGGTATCGGGCCACTTTGGTGGGCGCAGAGGCACTCCCGAAGTTCTTTCCGCTTTTCATGACTGCAGCTGGCACGATCCCGCCAGCCAAGGTTTTGGTGCTAGGCGCGGGGGTGGCCGGTTTGCAGGCAATCGCGACCGCAAAGCGTCTTGGCGCAGTGGTTTCGGCCTATGACGTGCGCGCTGCCTCAAAGGATGAAGTTCACTCCGTGGGCGCGAACTTCATTGAGCTTGAGCTTGAGCAGTTGGAGGCGGGCGGCGGCTACGCGAAGGAAATGACCGAAGAACGTGCGGCTCGCCAACGCGAACTTCTGACCCCGTACATCACAGAATCCGACGTGCTGATCACCACGGCAGCGGTTCCCGGACGTCAGGCTCCGCGGCTTGTGACGGCCGAGATGCTTCGCGGACTGAAGCCTGGATCGGTTGTTGTTGATCTGGCCGCTGAGACCGGTGGCAACGTCGAAGGTTCGGTCCCCGGCGAAGAAGTCGTTATCGATGGGGTGCGGATCTGGGGTGCGAAGGACGTCGCAAGCACGATGCCCGTTCACGCTTCGCGCCTCTACGCCATGAATGTCGTCGCTCTCCTTGGCCTCGCGGTCAAGGAAGGCGAGCTCGTGCTTGACCCCGAAGACGAAGTCTTCGAGGGCTGTGCCGTTGTTCTCAACGGCGTCATCAAGAAGGGGGATGCGGCCTAATGGATTCCGGAGTCGCACTACTCACCATCTTCATCCTGTCGATCTTCGTCGGATTCGAGGTCGTGTCGAAGGTTTCGACCGTCCTGCACACGCCGCTGATGTCCGGCGCCAACGCGATTCACGGAATCGTGCTCGTCGGCGCGATCTTGGTGACCGGCAGTGCGGACAACCCACTGACGCTGATCCTGGGCCTCATCGCGATCGTGCTCGCGACCATCAACCTCGTCGGTGGCTTTGTGGTCACCGACCGGATGCTCGAAATGTTCAAGGCGAAGAAGCCAGCGAAGCCAACTGACGAGGGGGCCAAGAAGTGACCTCGTTCCTCGCTTCTGCGGAACCCATTAGCTACACCCCAACGTGGGCGCAGTTGGTCGACCTCTTTGTCGCTATCTGTTTTGTGCTCGCGCTCAAGGGCCTGTCCGGGCCGAAGACCGCACGCAACGGCAACCTGCTCGGTGCATTCGGGGCGACGGTTGCCGTGATCGTCCTTTTCTTCGCTCACCCGGGGATGAAGAACCTTCCGCTGATTTTCGCTGCGATCGCCGTCGGCTTGATCGTGGCGTTCCCGGTCGCGCGCAAGGTGAAGATGACGTCGATGCCGCAACTGGTGGCACTGTTCAACGGTGTTGGCGGTGGTGCTGCGGCACTCGTTTCGATCATCGAATACCTGACCGCGGGTGAGACCGAGTCCAAGGGGATCCTCGCGGCGACCGTCTTCACGGTCATCGTCGGTTCAGTGTCGTTCACCGGCTCGATCCTGACCTTCCTCAAACTGCAGGAAGCGATCACCACGCGGCCGATCGTCATTCCCGGTGGGCAATACATCACCTCGCTTGTCGGCATTGGCACCCTCGTTGCCGGTGTCGCACTGGTGATTGCACCATCCACGATGCTGCTCGCGGTACTTATCGTGCTGTCTGCGCTGCTCGGAATTCTGCTGGTGTTGCCGGTTGGCGGCGCGGACGTGCCAATCATCATTTCGTTGCTCAACGCTTTCACTGGTCTGTCGGTTGCTGCGTCCGGTTATGTGCTCGGCAACGTGCTGCTCATCGTGGCTGGAACCCTGGTCGGTGCTTCCGGAACCCTGCTCACCCGCGAAATGGCCAAGGCCATGGGCCGCCCGTTGACGAACACGATGTTCGGTGCCTTCACCCGCACGGCGGTCGCGGCGAGTGCCGGTGGCGGCGCGGATCGGCCAGTCAAGTCGGCGGGTCCAGAAGATATTGCGATCATGCTTGCATATGCCCAGAAGGTCATCATCGTTCCCGGCTATGGATTAGCGGTTGCCCAGGCGCAGCACACGATCCGGGAACTCGTCGACCTTCTGACGGCGAAGGGCATCGAAGTCGACTACGCGATTCACCCCGTCGCAGGTCGCATGCCTGGTCACATGAACGTGCTGCTGGCTGAAGCGAATGTGCCGTACGAGCAACTCAAGGAAATGGACGAGATCAACCCGGAGTTCGCCTCGACCGATGTTGTCATGGTGGTCGGCGCCAACGACGTGGTGAACCCAGCGGCCAAGTCCGATCCATCGGCGCCGATCTACGGCATGCCCATCCTTGATGTTTCCGACGCGCAGCAAGTGGTGTTCCTCAAGCGGTCGATGCGTCCTGGGTTCGCGGGTATCGAGAACGAATTGCTGTTCGACCCGAAGACGACGCTGCTCTTCGGCGACGCTAAGGACTCCCTCACGAAGGTCGTTTCCGCCGTCAAGAACATGTAACCGCTTGCAACGTGGGTGCGGGGGGCAAAGCGTTACGTGTTATTTACCTGCAGGGGTAGGCAAGATGGGCCTACTGCCGTCACGCTGGCGGCATGAACCTGACATGGTTACCCTCTGAGACCGGCACCGCGTCGGCTAGTCACGGAGGGAATCCAATGATGGACGAAGATGCCATCGACTTCGTGATCTCCGCCTGGCTTGAGGATGGGCAGTGGCAGGTCTCGCGACTGCCCCGAAGAACCGCACTGAGTTCCGCGACCTTGACCGAGGCCCTCTCGGCTCAACCGTCGGAAGGCAGCGTGCTTGGATTCCTCAGTGTTGCCGAGGACTTCTTCATCGTCACGCGCATGGACGGCGCCAAGCCGCGCTTCCTACTTTCAGATGTTTCGGCTGCCGCCGACTGGCCGCTCGCGGCCGACATCCTCGACGGACTCGGTCTGCCGATGCCGGAGGACGAGGACCTCGATGAACTGACGCCAGCGGGTGATCTGACGCTGCTGGCCGACTTGGGAATGTCGGGAGCCGAGTTCGCGATCCTGACCGAAGACGTCGACCTTTACCCAGACGAGGTGTTGGCGGCGGTGGCAGCGCGCTTGGGCTTCGGCGAACAGTTCGATGAGCTCCTGGACACCCCTGCCTAACCAAGACGGCGAGTCGTAGATGCAGTTCAGCGAGGCCGATGCCACAGCAATGCGTGAAGCGTTGGCGATCGCATCGTCCGCCCGTGACACTGGAGACGTTCCCGTTGGGGCTCTGGTGGTCGCCGACGGTGGTGACGTGATCGGTCGCGGGGCCAACCGCCGAGAGGCCGATGCGGACCCCACCGCACACGCGGAGATTGTCGCTCTGCGGGAGGCGTCGAGGGCGACCGGGTCGTGGCGCCTCGATGGATGCACCTTGGTGGTGACCCTTGAACCATGTGCGATGTGTGCCGGCGCCGCCGTGCAGGCACGGGTGGCGCGGATTGTCTTTGGCGCCTTTGATGAGAAGGCCGGCGCGGTCGGGAGCCTGTGGGACGTCGTGCGAGACCGGCGGCTCTATCACCAGCCCGAAGTTGTAAGCGGCTTGCTCGCGCAGGAATCAGCTGCTCTGCTTGCGGACTTCTTCGCTGCTCACCGCAGACCGTGACGCCGTCAGAGGCGCCGCAGCGTGACCTTGATGGACATCTTCCCGGGCTCAAACTCAGCACTTACCACCGTTGAGTTTGACCTTGAAACTGCTGATGACAATTCCGCCGGACCTGACGTCCACCCGGCCACAACCCCGTTTGCTGCTGGCTGGTCTCAAAACGACCTTGCTTGAGGCGTTGCCACTCAGGACGCCAGTTGACTTCGAGGTTGACAGTCGCTTGGTGGTCACCTTCCAGCGCCCGGCTTGATCCCCCAGGTTGTTGATGACAACGGAAAGGTGGCGCTTGCGTGGGATCGAACAGACCCTTGGTTGACATGGCCTGCTTGAGCGAAGATCCGCCGGACCAGTGAGGCTGACGGGCGTGGAGTTCCCCGCGATTCCGGTCGTTCCGGCAATCCATTGCGCGTAGGTGGAAACCCGCGTGTAGACACCGGGGTAGCCCGCCATCGCGCAGCCGTAGCCCCAACTGACGATGCCTACCAGCGTGTTTCGCCCGGCCCAGCCGGTGAGGGGACCGCCCGAATCTCCCTGGCATGCGTCGACTCTGCCGTTGGGCCACCCAGCACAGAGCATCGACACCGGGTTGTAGGCACCGGCGTATCCGCCACAAGCGCCGTTGCGGCCCGCGAGGTCAACGACAGCGCCCATTCGCAAGGCTCGGCTTGGAGATCCACCGCTACTGGTCAAACCAAGTCCGAACACCTTCAGCGAGGATCCGGCGGCCGGGTCCACTCCGACAGCGCTGTATGGCAACGCAGTCGTGCCCAGTGTGGAAGCCGTCTCGATGAGCGCGAGGTCGTTGCTGTTGGCGTAGGTGTCGTACTGGGGATGAACGGAAACTCGCTTCCAGCCGACAGATCGTGATGTCGTGTCGGCGTAGAGGTCCGTGGGATTCACGATCGCGTGGCTGGCTTTGAAATCGTTGTTCGACATGCCGTGAACGCAGTGAGCGGCGGTCAGAATCCAATGGTTCGAGATGGCCGTCCCGCCACACAGGAACTCCTGCCCCCCTGCCGCGATCCGCAGCATGACGAACCACGGCGTTGCCGAACGGTTCGCCACCATGCCGTTCACGATCCGGGTGCTTGGCGCGGCGGGTTGGGCGGGTTGAGCCTGCGTTTGGGGTGACGTTGCGATACCCACGACGGTGAGTACGGTCACCACCATCGTGCTAGAAGCAATGCGCCGCCACCGCACGTAACAACGCTATGGCCGTAACGGCGCGGGACGAGATAAATGATCTTGCAGGGCCACCCGTATGGCTCAGCGGGCCGTCCCGGCTAGCAGGACTTCCCATTCGTCGCGATCTTGAAGTACTTCGTGGGGGTGCCAGTCGATTTCACCTTGACGGCAACGCACCGTTTGGCGCCGGTCTTGACTCGGACAGTGACGGTCTTCGACTTCCGTCCCTTGATCGAACTCCAGCCGTTGCGGATGGACACATACTTGCTGTTCGCAGAGACTTCGTACGAACCCTTGGTGGTGGTGCGGTTACGCAGTTTGATCGTTGATGACTGGCCCCTGTTTCGTGGGCACGGACTGCCGCACGACGACGAAACCTCAAACTTGCCGAATGCCTTTGACTTGATCCAGTTCTCGTAGGTTGAAATCCGCGTGTAGATCCCTGGGTAGTTCGCAAGTGCGCAGCCAGTTCCGGTGCTCACGATTCCGACGAGCCGTCGGGCACCGCCCACGGTGGCAACGAGTGGGCCGCCCGAATCTCCCTGACACGCGTCGATTCCCCCAGCCGGCAGGCCGGCGCAGATCTCATACGCGCCGCGGTAGTCGCCGCCGTAGGCGCCACACGTAGCGCCGTTCGGTCCGGCCAAGTCCTGTACGACGCCTTGTTGCAGGTGACTCGCCCGCGAGTCGTAGTCGCCGCTGATGCGCTCACCAAAACCGTAGACCGTCTCGGTGGCGTTCAGGCCCGGGGCAGACCTGCTGGTATTCAGACTGAGCGCTCGGGTCGGCATCCGCTTCTTCATTCTCAGCAGGGCGACGTCGTTGAGTTGTAGACGTGACGTCCGCTTGTAGCCCGGGTGAACGAGGATCTTGTCGACGTAATACCTCGTCCCAACGCTTCGAGAAGTCGGATTGACCTGCACGTAGCTCTTGCCGACCTTCGCTTTGCCGTCGGCCGTGTCAACGCAGTGGGCAGCGGTGACGGCCCACACGGAGTTGATGGCTGTCGCCCCACACAGCGAGCCACCGCCATTTGTCACCGGGGTGAACTGCAGAAACCACGGGGTTGCCGCGCGGTCAGCATTCGCGCCGCCAACAACGCGGGTGCTCGGTCCGTCATCCGCCGATGCGCTAACCGCTGGGATGACTGTTGCAAAGAGGAGCGCACTGCCCATGGCAGACGCAAGAAGGGCGCGCTTCGACGCACGTGAGTTCACCCCCCAACGGTACGCCAGGATTTCTGAGACGGGGCTCGACAGGTGGCTTTCTAACCAATTCGAATGAGCATTTGGCTGTTTCTTGACCGGTTGTCATGGAACCGATCGGGAGACAGCTGCGTCCGGCGATCAGCTTCTCGATTTCCCGCGTTTGCGCCGTCGCGCACTTCTGGATCGTTGGTCACCTTGACGCCTGTCGGTTCGCTATCTTCGTGAGGCTAGGCTTGCGGCACGAACTCAGGTTGTCGGCACGAATGCTGCATCGCAGAGTCAGATCAACGAGGAGGAACACATGGCACTTGGCCCCATCGATGTCTACATCATCGGGTTCCCGGGGAATCAGTTCACCGGTCGAATTGCACCCGCGGTTCTGGACCTCATTGACAACGGAACCATCCGGCTCATCGACGTCCTGTTGGTGATCAAGGACGAGAAGGGCGTGGTGACTTCCGTGGAAATGGCCGATCTCGCAAAGTCAGCAGGTCCGAGCTTCATGAACCTGGAGATCGCCCAACCGGGCGCGCTCGGCCAGGATGACGCCGAAGAGATCAGCGACGATCTTGAAAACAACAGCTCTGCACTGCTGATTGCATTTGAGAACCTGTGGGCGGCAAAGCTGACCGATGCGCTACAAGAGGCGGATGCCTACGTGATTGATCACGTTCGAATCCCACCGGACGTTGCCGAAGCCGTCATTACTGCCTAACCACCCACTACATCGCTAGCCACAAGAACGGACGAGAGGATTCACATGGGACTTCTTCGCATGGCCGCGCGCACGGCAGTCGTTGCTGGAACGGCAACGGCCGTATCAGGGCGCGTCGCAAACCGGCAAGCCCAAAAATACAATCAGCAGGCCGAGGAACAGGCTGCTCAGGAGCAGCCCGCCCCCGCTGCCGCCGCGCCCGCACCGGCGCCTGCCCCGGCCGAGGACGACGACATGGCCCAGTTGCAGAAGCTCGCCGAACTCCACAGCCAAGGGATCCTGACTGACGAGGAGTTCGCGGCTTCCAAAGCGAAGATTCTCGGCATCTAGTCTCGCGGCGATTTCAATCAACGAAGTCGAGGCTTATACCCGGCTGGCAGGGGTCTATGACGAAATTGTCGTGGACCCCTGTTACTCGTTGTGGGCCGACTTCCTTGTCGATCTGTGGCGCGGCGATCGTGCTGGCGTGCACAGCGTTTTGGACATCTGTTGTGGCACTGGCCTGATGGCAGCCGAACTCGTCGACCGTGGCTGTCGCGTCGTTGGGGTTGATTCAGCGGCGGCCATGCTCGACCGTGCGCGGGAACTGCTAGGGCTCGATGCCCAGCTACTGGAGGCGAGTCTTCCCAACCTCGGGACGGAAGAAGTGTTCGATGCTGCGGTCTCGACTTTTGATGGACTCAACTACCTGCCGCCAAACGACTTCCAATTGAGCATCGCCGCGATTGCCGCCCGGCTGCGCCCCGGTGGATGGCTGGTCTTCGATCTTCACACCGACGCGATGATGGAGTTTACGATCGCGAACCCCGTAGTGACCGGGGAGTCCGATGGCAACGAGTTCCGGATTCGAAGCGATGTCGACACCACCGCCCGAACCTGCGACACCACGATCGAGGTCATCCGTCCGCGGATCGGAGATCCATTTACCGAGCGGCACCGTCAGTACTTCCATTCGGTCGCGCAGATCCGCGACGCCTTGACTGCCGCCGGGTTTACTGACGTGAGCGTCACCGATGAGTACACCCCTGAACCGGTGGGTCCCGCGACGCTGCGCGCGACCTGGATAGCGCGTCGAAGCCTTCGTTAGCCAGCTGAAACACGAACTGGTGCTCTGGCCGTCAGGGTTGTTGCCCTTGGAGCTGCCCAACATCATCCGATCGGCTGGAACCCAACACCTTCGGGTGACCTTGCGGTTTGGGGGTTGCACAGTCCGCCACTCTGTGTGAATATTCAACTACACGCCAGCCCCAGGGAGATAGGCCAAACTGGCGAAGACTCACGAATCCCCTTTGGTCGGTCGCACCGAGATTCCGATGCCAGGCTGCGACGTAAACCAAAGCTCCCCCACCCCGACCCATGCTGGCGCACAGTGCTGGAAGCACGAGTCGATGCAGAAACTGGAAGGTTCAGATGGATTTGACCGACAACACGTCAAAGGTTGAAGGCTCAGCAGGACGTTTGCGGAAGCTTGCCGCATCAGGTGCAGTCGCGGCGCTGGCAGCAAGCTTCCTGGTTGGTCCGATTCTCGCGGGCGCAGTGACTGGTGCATCGTCGGCAACTGCCGCGACCACCTGCCCGGCATTTGTTCAGCCTTACGCGGGAATGCCTGCGTACAAGAAGGGCGACAAGGTGTCGTTCAACGGCAAGGACTATGTGTCGACCCAGTATCCGAACTGGTGGTCACCATCAGCCGCCCCGCAGTACTGGGCCGCGACCACCTGCAGTGGCACGACACCTACCCCGACCCCCACGCCCACTCCGACGCCAACCCCCGCACCTGCACCGAGCACGTGCGCGGTGTTCGTTCAGCCTTACGCGGGAACGCCTGCGTACAAGAAGGGTGACAAGGTCATCTTCAACGGCAAGGGCTACGTGTCGACGCAGGACCCGAACTGGTGGTCACCATCTGCCGCCCCGCAGTACTGGGCCGACACGACGTGCAGTGGAACGACCCCGACACCCACCCCAACTCCAACGCCGACTCCAACTCCGACGGTGCCCGCACCTATGCCGCTTCCTGCGGACTTCAAGGTTGCGCCCTTCGTCAACTTTACGGACTGGCCCAGCCCCGACATCAAGACAGCAATGTCGCAGACCGGCATCAAGTCATACAACCTCGGTTTCATCTCATCGCAAGGTCCGTGTTCTGCTGCTTGGGGTGGATACCCCTCACTAAGCCCAGACGCGACTGGCGATCAGATTGACTACCTCAACGGGCAGATCGCCTATGTCCAAGCCAATGGCGGCAAGGTCGCCGCCAGCTTTGGTGGAGTAGCCAACAAGGAGCTAGCGGAGGTTTGCACCGATGTTCCTTCGCTCAAGGCCGCCTACAAGAAGGTGATCGATCGCTACAACCTGGATCGCGTTGACTTCGACATTGAAAGCGGAGCCCAGAACGACCGCGCGGCCAGCACCCGCCGTGGTCAGGCGATCGCGCAGCTTCAACAGGAGGCCGCGGCCGCGGGCAAGACTCTGACGGTCACGTTCACCCTGCCGGTGATGCCCTACGGGTTGACGACGTCGGCTCTGACGGTCACCCAAGACACGGCAAACGCGGGTGCGCGAATCGACCTCATCAATGTCATGGCGATGGACTACGGCACTGGGACCACCAACATGGGCCAGGCCGCAATCGATGCGGCGACCAACACCGCGAAGCAGATCGGCTTCCTGTACCCGGGGACGACGGATGCTCAACGGATCAGTCGAGTCGGGATCACTCCCATGATCGGCGTGAACGACACCCAGCCTGAGAACTTCGGCCTGGCGAACGCGCAGCAGGTGACAGCGTGGGCGAAGGCCAACAACGTCGGGATGATCGCGTGGTGGGCCCTCGTGCGCGATCAACCGTGTGCGACCAACGCAGTTCAGCTTTCGGAACATTGCAGCGGCACCCCGAACGCGAAGTGGGCCTACGCCAACGCGTTCAGCCAGCGATAGGCCGATCCGTTCCAACGAGTCACGCCCCCGAGTCTCGCCACCGATGTTTAGTGACAGACTCGATGGACGCTTCCGATATCCCCGATCTGAGTGGCCAGACCGTGATCGTGACGGGTGCGAACTCCGGGCTCGGTCGAGTTGGGGACTCTTGACCTAGCTTCCTTGGATTCGGTCCGTTCCTTCGCGGACTCGTGGCTCAGCGCCCACCCCGACGGCCTCGATATCTTGATCAACAATGCTGGGGTCATGGCGGTTCCGCGGTCGACCACGGTCGATGGCTTCGAGCAACTGCTGCCGGACTCGACCCGCTGTCGTTGGCCGCGCACCCCGGGTACTCGTCGACCAACCTCACGGTGAACGGACCATCCGCTGGCGAGTCGGCCAAGTCATCGCTGTACCGCCGCGCAGCGTCTCTTGGCGAGAGAGTGTTCGCGCAGTCGGCCAAGATGGGCGCGCTGCCTGAGCTCTACGCCGCGACGGTTCCTGGCATTCGTGGGGGGTTCCTATGTCGGCCCCGACGGGTTCGGTGAAAAGCGCGGGCACCCGAAGATCGTGACGCCGACCAAGGCAGCACGAAACGTGGCAGATGCCCGACGCTTGTGGCAGATCTCCGAGAAGCTGACCGGGGTCAGCTACCTCTACCGGCCCGCGTGAGCAGTGGTTAGTCGCCGCGTCGGGTCGTAGGGTGTTTCGGGTGCAGCCCGATCACAACAGGCACGGGCGAATTGTCCGACGCTGCGTCATAGGAGTCTTTGCAGTCGTCGTGACAGTTGTTGTGGTCGGCTGCTCGTCGTCCAGTGGTCCTGCGGCAGGCGAAGCCAGTAGCACGCCTACCGAACCCTCGACCGAAACTGTGTCATCGGTGACAATTCCGCTGACCGTGCTTTCCGTTTCTGGGAAGCCCCGCCTAGTTATCAACGTCAGTGTCGCAGGCGGACCTGAGGTCCCAGTGCTCTTCGACACCGGTTCCACAGGGCTGCGAATCTTCGCTGACAAGGTCGGAAGCACTGGGCTTCGCGATCTGGGAACCCCGATTTCGAGCAGCTTCACGTCGGGAAATCACTTTGAAGGGACGATCGCCTCGGCTCCCATGGTCGTCGGTGGGGTGCCGACGGCAGCGCCTGTCGAGTTCCACAAGATCACGTCCGCATCGTGTACGAAGCGTCGCCCTGCCTGCCCTGCTGCTGGCGGTGAAGCCGCGTACATTCGCCGCTCGCACGTTGTTGGGATCTTTGGCGCGGGGCTTCGATCGGGCTCGGTATACAGCCCGCTGCAACAACTGGAAGGTCAGGCTGTGAGCTCGTTCTCCGTCTCGCTCGCTGGTGATTCGGGGAGGGTGACGCTGAATCCCGCCGCGCAGGACGCGGTCGGGACATTCAAGATGCCACCCGCGACGCCGCCCACGCACCCGAATGGTTCACCCGCGTGGCTCGACCAACAAGCAAATGGGTGTTGGAAGGTGCGAACCGGTCCCCGCACCTGCGTTGCCACAGTCTTTGATACCGGTGCGACTTCGACCAGCGTCGACCCGTCGCTGCCCGGGGTGTCCGGATCGAAGGCGGCGCCCTTGTCGTTGGCGCAGGATGAGGCCGCGACGCCGGTGTGGACGACTGCCGGTTCGTCCGAAACGCCGGTCACGGTTCATAGCCACTCCGGCGACAGCTTGGTCAATTCCGGCGTCGCGGTATTCGAGCAGTTCGTTGTTGCGTACGACCTCACGAAGGGGACGGTCGTGCTTGGAACCAGGCGATAGACCTGAGCGGTCGGCCTACCGGAGCAGCCAGGCGGGGCGAGTTCGTGGAATGTCAGAGCGTGGGCAGTCGTTGTGGAGTTGAAGCGGCGCCCTCAAGGGGGCCGGAGTCACTGGCCGTGCCAGCTGATTGTGCCGGACAAGGAGAACCCTGATGACCAGTGTTTCTGACTGCCGCAGCGCTGCCGATCGGGGCGACGAATGAACTCCGACCTTTTCGCCAGTGACACTGACCGGCTATCCGTAGATATCTGGAGCGATATCGTCTGCCCGTTCTGCTACCTGGGCGACGGGCTCTTCGCTGAGGCCCTCGATAGGTTCCCCCACCGCGATGCGGTGGATGTGCGCTACCACAGTTTTCAGCTCATGCCAGACCTACCATCTGATCGCACATTCGATCTCACGCAGCTCCTTGTCGAGAGTCGCGGTTTCGCGCCGGAGCACATTGATGCCATGCACACGCAGATCGCCACACGCGGCGCTGAAATCGGCCTGAACTACCAGTTCGACCAAGCGTTGCCGACTAACACCAAATCCGCGCACCGGCTAGGGCACTTCGCCAAACAGTCGGGGCGTCAGCACGACATGATCAAGCGGCTGTTCCGCGCCTACTTCACTGACGGGCGAAATATCGGCGACTATGAGGTGTTGGCCGATCTTGCCCAAGACGTCGGCCTGGACCGGGCTGGAGCACGCGCTGCGCTCGACGGCGGTGCATTTGCCGAAGATGTTGATATCGACGTCACCAGTGCCCGCGAACTTGGCATAACTGGGGTGCCGTTCTTCGTGTTCAACGGCAGGTACACGGTTTCCGGCGCGGAATCGGTCGATGTATTCCTACAGCTACTCCAGAAGGCTTGGCGGGAGCTCGCCGCAGTCGCAACCGAGTGATAGCGCGCTGGCCCTCCTTCGCCGGTAGCGCGCTCAGGCCAATTCCCCTGCCGATGCCAGCAGCGTCGAGTTCTTACGAGATCGTTACACGTTCGCCAATACCCCCAGGGGTATTTGCGAGACAATGGAGGTGAAGTCGATCCGGGAAAGAAGGCGATGAGTGATGAGCACTCATGGAGGAAGAACAGCAGTAGTTCTGGCAGCAGCCGCAGCGCTTGGAGGCGCGGCGATGGCGACCGTACCGACGGCCGTGAGTGCGGTCACGATTGATGTGGCTCAAGCACCCGCGGCATCCCAACAAGTGGGAGCTTCGGTAGGCGCTGGTTGGGCGATGGGCCGAGGAGGCGGCGCTGGAAATGGTCAAGGTGCACACCATGGCAACGGTCAAGGGCGCGGCGCCGGAGCAGGCGAAGGTGGTGGCGAGCAAATGACAGATGTTCCGGCAGGTTCACTTGGAACGCCAAGTGCCCAACTCGCGACTGAACTGAACTACCTGCGCCAAGAAGAGAAACTCGCGCATGACCTGTACGTGCTGGCTGATTCGCTATACGGGGCCCAGCAATTCGGCAACATCGCGCAGGCCGAAGTGCACCACGGCCAGGCGATCAACTCACTCCTGGCGGGCTACTCGATGGCTGACCCAACTGCCGGACAGGCGGAGGGTGTCTTCACCGATCCTCAGATCCAGAAGACGTACAACGAATTGGCTGCGCGGATCCGTCAGTCACAAGACGAGGCCGCACAGGTCGGGATCTTGGCTGAGAAGACCGACATCGCGGATCTGAAGAAGACGATCGACAGTTCGCCTCCGGCGGCGGTGAAGTCAACGCTAAGCCACCTGGTCACCGCCAGTGAACGCCACCTGCAGGCATTCACTCGGCTTGCGGGTTGAGCCACAGGATGGTGGGTTGTTGTCCCAGAGAGGCAACAACCCACCATCCTGTGAATGGATCCGTCGCTTGGCAACTCAGGTTCCAAACCCCGCAGCATCTGATAAACAAAAAGCCGCCAGGGACAAGCCCTGACGGCAATTTGTTTGGCGGTGGCGGTGGGATCCGTCGCACTCGCTAACGCTCGTTGGACGCTCCTCCCAAACCCCGCAGCATCTGATAAACAAAAAGCCGCCAGGGACAAGCCCTGACGGCAATTTGTTTGGCGGGGTATTTACATAACTCGATTTGGCCTGGGGTCGTTGGGGTTCTAAGAGGGGGCAGGGCGGGCCTGCACGCGTTTTCGGGCAAACCGTGCACACCTCGCTAAGCGGGAGGCGTCCGCTTCCGCTCTAACGACTTCAGCCTGATCCGGTGAGCCATCTGGAACCGTGCAGCCGTCATGGATGTGTAGGTCGACAGCAACTCGTCGACTGGGACCATCTTGTCGAGATCGGCTACGTTCATGCGCTTTGGTTCTGCTGCAGGTTCGCAATTCCATGCTTGGCGGGAGCAAGGGGCCACTTGCTCGCGTAGCGCTTTCAAGCATCGTGCGTATTCGGCACCGATGATGGGTTTCTCGATTGAGACCCAAGCCTGATCGTTCGCGAGCCGTTCCTGGAGTTCATGGGCTTGTTGAGCGAGCCGTGATAGCTCGGAGGGGTCGTCGGACACTCGTCGTCGAATTCGGTAGGGAAGTTCGTACCAGGCGACGAGATTCTGAATGGTTTCGGCGTACCGCTCCCGCTTTCTGTCGCGCGAAGCACCCCACCTGTTTAGGTACCAAGACATGAACCCGACAACGATTGCAGTGAATAGCGCGCTGCTAGCGACGGCGCCTAGCGATTCCATCTGCACGCCTCCTGTGGCGGCGCTGGGTGGCCATGCGGGGCTTCGTATCCGCGCCAAGCGTCGCCGCTGCGTCGTGCGCCCTCTTCGCTGAGTAGGTGCCGCTGGACGATCGCTATGTATTCACAAATGCCGTCAGATGGTTCCCATCGTTGCCTGCGTGGGTCGCCCGGGTACCAGAGACAGAGGTCTCCAGGGTGCTCATTCTTGTGTTTCCAGCTACGACCTCGTGACCGGCGTGGGTAGGCACGCGCGTGGGCGGTTCCGGTGTGCGGAACCGCCCCCTCATCGAGCATGACGATCCTGACTGGTTCAACTGGATATCCGAGATCGTTGAACGGCGACGGCGGGATAAGGGCAAGATCCCATCCATGCCAGCCATGTGGAAGATTCAGCCTGCATATATTTCGAACTTGGGGGTGATCAGTGGGGTCGATCATCAGCTATCACGCCATGATCGGGTTGGACGGGCCGTGACTGTCGCTTGCTGACGGTCCGTCGTGATGCGACCTCTACGTGTCACGCCGCCGCCTTGCCAGAGCGCGTCGAGTGCCGCTACCTCGGTCAGCGTGACTTCCGGGAACTCGTCGCCGCAAATGTTCGACCAGATTTGCAGCGCCAGAGACTCGTTGCCATCGCGCTGAGCCTCCATCGCTTCAGTAGCCCGCTTGCTGAGTTGTTTGAGAATTCCGATCACTTCCGCCCGCGTCTCGAAGCTCCAGTCGTCGGTCAAGTCGTTCTCACCTGACGGGTCATACACCGCGCTTGCTGCGGTCGTTGGCGCCTTCGCGAGGGTCTTTGCTAGTGCCACGTCGTGGTTGAGACAACGGTCGATTGCCTCGTAGGCGAACGTTTCAATGAGAAGTCCACAGACGGCCTTGCCGTTGCTCAATTCGCGCAAGCCGTTGTGCTTGGCGATCTGTTTCAACATTCGGACCTGGCGAATGAAGCGACCCTCACACTTCTGGTTTCGCTCTTCGATCAGTCGCTTCAACTTGCGTGCCCTTGATCGTTCCCACTGGTTCGTCTTGCGGTTGGCAATCTCGATCGCACCAGGCTCCAGGAGCTCCCGGCCAGTGACCACGTCAACGGTGAATGTGTCACCGGGGAACCGCAGCTGGATTGCCTTCGGCGCCGACTTCTCCGCGTCGATGGTGACGTCTGGCAACTCGTGTTTGATAGCAGCTGCCACGGCCGCGACTGCCGCGCTTGCTTCCATGCCGGAGTACGTCTTGGTAAGGATCACGACGACATCGACGTCGTTTAGTGGCGGCAGCATCGTCTTTCGCCCAAAGCTGCCTTGGAGGAAGCTCGTCGTTGTGATTCCCGCTGCGCTCAGCGCACCGTCGACCTTGGTGCGACGCTCTCGTGCTCGCGCTGTGATTTCGGGCGGAAGCTGGAGTGCTTCGTCGAACTTTGCGAATGTTGCGTGAGTTTCTTCATTTGACATTGGACGTGCCTTTCCTTGGGTGATGGTCATCCCGGAAGGCCACGACGTGTCCCAAGGAGCGACGCGATGCTCCGTCGGATACGCTGCGCAAGTTCCACACGAACATTGCAGGCCGACTGTGGTCTGACCTGGCCCCGGATGGCTGTAACCGTCCGGGGCCATTGGTTTGCGTCGACCGGCTGGCCGACGGAGACCATTCTGGCACTCTTCCGTCGAGAGTGCTACCAGTAAACAACGCCCATGTAATTTATCCACAGGCCTGGATGTGGATACTGGGTGCAGCTTGTACGCCGGCATGGCTGGGAGCAGGCGATTCGCCAGGCAGCCCAAGGGTCGATGCGACGGGGTGGTCTGTCAGCCGTCGTATGAAGCGATCCATAGATCGAAATCTGGGTACTTCATTCCAATGACTTGCCCCCGCTCCATGAGTGTGAGATCCCGCTGCGCGAATGACGCACCTTCAGCGATCCAGTCCTCAACGGGACGTGTGTCTCGCTCGGCTAAATTGCGGGCGGTGGTAACCCAAGCGTCGTCGTAGATATCGACGAAGCGCACTTCGGCGTCGCTATCTGTGGCGGACATTTGCGTCTGGATGCGCGCGTAGACCTCCACCTCCTGGCCAGGGCTTAGGTTGCCGATCAGTTGGGGTCCCCACGACACTCCACCCACGGTGACTCTGGCTCGGACCTTGAACTGTGGGACTTCGCTGTCGTTCGTGATTATGAGGCGGAAGTCGTGCACAGACGGATCCGTTGGTGCTGGGCGTAGCGCCAGGTCGACAGAGAGGCTCTTCGCTCGGCGCGCCAGCTTTTCAGCGAGTTGTGCTTGATCCCGCTGCTTCTCGGTCGCCACCATTTGTTGTGAAGCTTTCGCTGCCCGTGAAGATGACCATGCTGCCCAAGCAGCAAACACCGCTGCCATAAGGGTGCCGCCCGCAGTTGCCCAGTTCGCCCAGTCGTTCATATGGCGACGGTAGGTGACGAAGACGGGTTCGGTACTGCCGATGCTGAATACTTTCCGGTGACCGCCTGCTGGGACGTATGATTCCGTGTGCGCGCTCGTCGGACCGTTCAGGTGTACGTCGACGGGTTTGCGCTGTACAAGGCACTTCTCCAGCGCAAATACCCCGAGTACAAGTGGCTCGACTTGTTGACGCTTTCGCAGCGCCTGTTTCCTCACCGGACGGTCGTAGGGGTTAAGTACTTCACTGCCCCACTGAAGCCATTCACAAACGACCCTGGCATAGGCCAGCGGCAGCAGATCTATTGGCGCGCGCTGCGTACAACGGGTGTCGAGATCGTCGAAGGGCAGTTCAGTTTCATTCGGCAATACCTCCCAGTTCACCCAGAACAAACTGACTCGGACGGTCAGGTCAAGACCGTGCGGGTGAAGCGGCCAGAGGAGAAGGGAACGGATGTCGCTCTAGCGACGCACCTGATCGTTGACGCATTCGACGAAGTTGCCGATTCTTTCGCTGTCGTCACCAACGATTCAGATCTCGTGCCCCCCGTGCGCATGCTGTGTAGCAGAGGACATGATCTGGCCATCGTCTCGGTGGCCGACGAGGCCTACAACAAAGCATTCGACGACCTCGGGCTATCAGCTATTCGCCAAATCCGCCGTGGGACGCTGCGGTCGTCCCAGCTACCGGAGCGATTCGTTGATGCCGACGGTCGCACGATTCGGAAACCGCCGACGTGGTCGTGAATGAAGCAGGCCCCCGACTTTCGTCGAGGGCCGCGCCTGGTAGTCGAAACATCCAGGTGGTTATAGATAGACGGTACCGAAGATTCTCGGAAATGCAAACCAGTTGGTTCCCACTGTGAGGAATCTTGATTTGCGCCGCGCCGGACGCTCTGGATCAGGCGGCGTCAAACGCTTCTTCCAACTCAGCAATTCCCATGTCAGCGCGAAGTCGACACACGGTGTTTTGGTTGGCGAACATTCCCTCGAAGCGGTATGCGTCGTCCAAATCCCTTGTACTCAGCCATTCGACACCAACGCCGTACTCACGTAGCTCGGGATCTTGTTGGTTGTCCCACATGTGTGGGGCGCGAACAGGTACCTCTCCGAGGCGTCTTGGCGAGCCTTGGAAGGTGACGGCGATTTCGGCTGCGGGTATGACCTCTTGACGAACGATTCCAACTCCGACGTAGCCGCGACCGGGCACATATGCAAAGACGCGGTCACCCGTCTTAAGTAGAGAGAGTCGCCCTGTGTACCAGGCGCCACCTCCTGCAGTTGCGAACCCGTAGGTTCGGGCGTCGTCCCAGTCGCGATGGTCACCGTGTCCAAAGGAAAGGTAGAAGTCGCGTGACTTTCCAGCAGCAGTTCCACCGCCAAGGCCGAGGCGATCTGGATCCCAGATCTGTTCGCAGAGCTTGCGGTAGAGGTACTGGCGCTCGTCGATATCGGAGCTGGTGAATTCAGTTGGGTACGCCTTGAACGGCAGTTCGTTCTCCTGGATGAATCGCAGGAAGGACGGGTTGTGGACGTAGGCATCTGGGTGCATCGACTTGGCCAGAATGTTCTGCCCGAAGTAGTGAGGGAGTTTGGTCTCGTACGGCTTGTCGTTGTACGAGGAGTTGAAGTCTTTCGGTAACAGCAAAAGGTCGCCGAACCTGTTGCGTTTCTCGGCGAAATCGCGGTCGTCGGTGAACTCGCTGGTATGACGTTCGGGGTGATTGGCCCAGATGTGTTCGACCTCGTACCGGCTGCGCAGTTGGGTATCGACGTACCCGGCGAATCCGATTCCATTTCCGTTTTCCACATATGCCGTCATTCGTGCGAGCAAGTAGGCAACGTGGCTGCGGTTGCGCTGGGTGAGGCTATATCGGTCTACCGCGCTCATATCCTCTTCGATGCCGGCCACCCGGTCCGCGAGGATCGAGCGGATCGCGTCGACGTCGCCGTCGCGAAGGTCTTTGGTCAGTTGGAAGATGCCGTAGCTCAAGGTGCTGTAGCCGAAGTTCTGGTAGTTCACCATCCGGCGTGCGATCAGGAGGTCCATGTATGAGGCGACGAGCTGTGCCTTCTGCCGAAATGATGCGTCGTCGTCATCTGGACTGATGACGGACATGATCGGCTGGTATTGCAGTGTCGCTCCGTTGTGTGCGTTGTAGAAGACTGCTTCGAGTTCGGGTGTGCAAGTCTGTGAAGCGTCGAGCAGTTGGCGGTAGCGGCGGCTGAGTCGATCAAAGTCGCGATTGACAATGGTGCTGTAGTCAGCCGCGGTGTTTAGCCCGATGCGTTCGCGGTTATCCCTTACCCATTTGTGGAACGCCGTGCCGATGAGGTCGAAGTCTTTCGGTGATGCGTCGCGCTTGCGTTCGCGGATGCTGTCAGCGTATTTACTTCGCAGCCACGTCTTTAGGAAGTCGGAGTCCCCATGGTTGTCGGCTTCCTTGAGCTCCTCAATGCTCGTTCGCCATAGCGTGTTGGCCGCGCGAATGTTGTCGTCTCCGTCAATGCGGGCGATGAGGAAACTCTTGAGCATGTCGGTGCTCGTCAGTTGCATGCCGCGGTCGTTCATGGTTTCGAAGATTTCGAGCGCCATGTCTTGGTCTGTAGCAACGATTTCGACGAGGACAACCCGGTCACGCAGCCAGTCAACAAAGTGCAGTAATGCCTCACCGGCGATCTCATCGGGCAGTTGGTCCTCGATGGTGCGGAACCTGTCCCATATGTTTCTCGCTGAATCGTTCGCGCCTTCAGGGTCGAAGGAAAGATCTTGAACGATTGCTTCCATTACGGCGTTACGGTCTTCAACGTTAATGTTGAAGCTCTTCTCCCCGTACGCCGACGAGTAGATCAAGCTCGTGAGGTCATCGGCTCCTTCACGCTGCGACACCAACTTCCGCAGATACATCATCAGCAACGTCAACGTCGTCAGGCGCTGCTGACCATCAACTAGGAGTCGGACTCCGTTTACGAGACTCGTTACGACCGGGCCGAGGAAGTAGGAGCGGTAGTTCGAAACGGCTCGCCGCGGATGGTCGGGTTCGTACTCATTGAGGAACGCGCTCGAGAGGTCGGATACGAGTTCGGTGACGTTCTGTTCGCTCCAGCTGTATTCGCGTTGGTAGAAGTCCAGCCCGTATTTGCGCTCGTTGAGCATTTCGCGAACGGTTCGCGTCTTGCCGTCAACGAGTTGGGTATCAGTGTTGGTCACGGGACTCCCTCAGGGTTTGAATCAAGACGCTACTCATTTCTGGCGATGACCTCTGCCTGCTGCAGGATCAGCGCTGTGGCAGCGGGTTCCTGATCGGGCGGATACCCGTACCGCAGCAGCAGCCTCTTGATCGTTGCGCGCAGTTTCGCGCGAACTTGCTCCTTGACGCTCCAGTCAGTTTTCGCGTCTTGGCGAACGATGCGCACCAGGTCATGGGCGATCTGTTTCAACGTGTCGTCACCCAGCTCGATCACTGCGGACTCGTTCGTGTGAATGGCGTCGTAGAACGCCAACTCGTCATCATTCAGGCCGAGTTCAGTACCGCGGGCTTGTTCGTCTTTCAAGTGCTGTGCGAGGGCTGCTAGTTCAGCGACGACAGCGGCAGCGTCGAGGGTGTGGTTTTGGTACTTGAGCAGCGACTGGCCGAGCATGTCGGAGAAGTCGCGTCCGGCAACGATGTTGCGGCGGCCGACCCGGCCGATCTCGTCAGTCAGAAGCCTCTTCAGGAGTTCGATTTGTAGGTTCGGGTTCTTCGACGTTTGGAAACGTCGGACGAAGTCGTCGTCAATGAGTGAGATGTCAGGGCGGGCGAGTCCGGCTTCTTCGTAGATGTCGATGACTCCGGCGCCGGACATCGCGTCGGACACGATCTGCTGAATTGCGGTGTCGAGTTCCGCGTCAGAGCCGGGACCTTGCCGGTCGGAGCCTTCAATCTTTCCGATCTGGTTCCGGACGGCTTCGAAGAACGCGACATCGTCCCGAATTGAACGAGCCTGCTCGGTGGCGGCACAGATCGCGAAGAGTTGAACTAGCGCCCGGGTCTGGTGAAGGAACCGGCATCGGATGCACGGATCATCTTTCGTGCAGGGATTCTCAGGCGATCCTGGGTGCTGTCCGATCAGGTAGTTCACTGTCGCGGACAGCGCGTTGAGGAACGCTTTGTCTGAACCGTCATTTAGCGGTTTCCGCCAGTCGAACCCGGCCAGGACGTTGCACACGACTTCGTGCTTCTCCAGCATGGCGGGGATGGCTTGGTCCGTGAGTGCTTGGCCCATTTCTTCGTTGTCTTGGTCGCGTTGGGTGTAGTTACCCAACGCGGTACGCAGGTCTTCAGCGATACCCAAGTAGTCGACAACGAGCCCTGCGGGTTTGTCTTTGAAGGTGCGGTTAACCCGGGCGATGGCTTGCATCAGGTTCGCGCCACGCATCGGTTTGTCCACGTACATCGTGTGCATCGATGGTGAGTCAAAACCGGTGAGCCACATGTCGCGAACAATCACCAACTCGAGTTCATCGTCTGGGTCCTTCGCCCTGTTCTTCAACGCCCGCAGCGCTGCTTTGTTTCGGATGTGTGGCTGCAGCGTCGCGTCGTCGGATGCGGAACCGGTGATGACGACTTTGAGTTTCCCTGTCCCGTCGTCGTCGCTGACCCAGTCGGGGCGCAGTGCCGCGAGCTCGTCATAGAGGGCAACGGCGATACGTCGTGACATTGTGACGATCATGGCTTTGCCGGCGAGCACGTCGCGTCGAGTCTCCCAGTGGGTGACGATGTCGGCGGCGGCCTCTTTGACGCGGTTCTCGGACCCGACGATCGCCTCCACGCGAGCCCACCGGGATTTGAGGCGTTCGCGGGCATCGTCCTCGCTACCGGAGGTTGCTTCGGCAAACGCTGCGTCCATGTCGTTGGCAACGTCCTGGGGTAGTTCCACTTTCGCCAGGCGGGGCTCGTAGTAGACCTTGACTGTTGCGCCATCTTCGACGGCTTGGGTGAGGTCGTAGACGTCGATGTAGTCACCGAAGACCCCACGTGTGGACTTGTCCTTCTCCTCAATGGGTGTGCCAGTAAATCCGATGTAGGTGGCGTTCGGCAGGCCATCGCGCAAGTGGCGGGCGAACCCGTCAATGAAGTCGTAGTTGGATCGGTGTGCCTCATCCACCATCACGACGATGTTGGTGCGCTCCGACAACGTCGGAAACGATGTTCCCGCTTCCTTCTCGGCCTTCGACAAGCCGAACTTCTGGATGGTGGAGAAGACGATCCCACCTGATTGGCGCTTGTCGAGCAGCTCCTTCAGATGTTCTCGCGACTCGGCTTGTACTGGTGCTTCGGGCAGTGGGGCACCGGGTAGCGATCCGGCGAAGGTGTCGTCGAACAGCTGGTCGTCGAGGTCGTTGCGGTCGGTCAGTACGACGACTGTCGGGTTCTCCATCGCTGGGTCGCGCATGACTTTGCCCGTGTAGCAAAGCATTTCCAACGACTTGCCAGACCCTTGGGTATGCCACACGACACCAGCTCGCCCATCACCGTCGACTGCTTCAACGGTGCACGTGACCGCCTTGTTGACGGCCCAGTATTGGTGATACTTCGCGACTCGCTTCTCCAACTGTCCGGCGTCCCCGGAGTAGACGACGAAGTTACGGACCAGATCGAGCAGCCGCGCAGGCTCGAACATCCCTTGGACGAGCACTTCGGCTTGCGGTCGAGCCGCTGATTCCAGTTCGCCGTGAATGGTTTTCCAGGGTGCGTAGTGTTCCCATCCGGCGGTGAATGTGCCGGCGCGGGCGGAGACGCCGTCGGAGATGACTGTGATTTGGTTCCACGTGAACACGTCTGGGATGCGGTTGAGATAGGTGCCGATCTGATTGAACGCGCCGCGCAGTGTGGAGTTGCGTTCACCGGGGCGTTTGAGCTCCATCAGCACGAGCGGTAGCCCGTTGACGAACAGGATGACGTCGGGCCGTCGTTCGTCGGTGCCCTTGATCGTGAATTGGTTGACCGCGAGGAAATCGTTGTTCTCGGGGTTGGTCCAGCCGATGAGGTGCGCGCGCACGTCACGAATCTCTCCGGCGCTGTCGCGGTATTGGACGGGTACGCCTTGTGTGAGGAGTTGGTAGGCGCGCCAGTTCTCCGTCATCACGACTTGCGACTCAGGTCGCAACACAGTTTTGACGGCGTCGTCTATTGCGTCGGTTGGCAGGTTTGGATTCAGGCGTTCTAACGCGGAACGTAGGCGGCCGACAAGTACTACCTCGCGGAACTCTGCGCGCGCGGCTGCCGGTTCGCCTGGAGCGATATCTGGTCCGTAGACGACCTGCCAACCCAACTCTCGGAGGTCGGAAAGTACGAGCTGTTCGAGTGCGTCTTCGGTCATGGTGCTCATGCCACCGCCTCCACTTCGCCCGGAGACACAGCGCCGGACATCAACAGCGGGAGGAGCTCATCTCGAGTGTTGCGCAGTTCTTTGCTTTCCGTGGCTAGGTCCGCGAGTACTTGCATCAGTGGATTCGCGGCGTCTCCGAATGCTCGGAGGGCGGCGGGCTCCGGCGTTGCTATTGGGTAGCTGGCGACTGACTCGGCTGGACAGCGTTGACGACCTGAAGTGCCCGTCATGTGACGGATGGCGTAGGCGCGGAAGCGCCCACTGCGGAGTAGGAAGTAGGGCCAGGCCTGCGGAACATTGCCGCTCGCGCGAAGCACGATGAACTCGGTCGATCCGGATGCGACTTTGCCTTCTGGTAAGCAGTCGACGTAGGCAGCCTTTCCATTTTCGAGGCACGGGGTAATCCGAGCCATGAGTGCATCTCCGTTTGTGAACCGGACTGATGATGCGGCATCTCGTTCCGTGTATCCAGAGATCCTTGCGGTGGAAGTGCTAAGACTCGCCATGTCCACGAATGGGACTGGTCCTGATGGTTTTGGTATCGCGGGGTTGACACCGATCACGCTACTCAACTTCGTCGCGCGGTCTCCCGTAGGCGCGGAATCGAACTGGAGGTCTGCGAATAACTCTGACAACAACGCCTCGGTGTTCGCGCTGAGTCGCTGGTTGGTGTCGATGAGGTCGTCCAACGCACCCAACACGGCGGCGATCCGCCGCTGCTCGGGTAGTGGTGGGAGCGCTATCTCCACCTGACCGAAGCCCTTTGGCGACAGGTTTGGCTGCGCCGAGCCGTGTGCCAAGGACTCCATTTGCGCCTTGGCGTGCTGGCTGCGAAGCGCAAAGTACAGATAGTCCAACGACACGGCTCCGGGATCAGTCACTTCGACGATCCCGACTCGTTGGTTCAAGACACAAGGAAGGTCACGCGGTCGAACACGCGCCACCGAACCTACATAGCCAGTCATTCCGACTAGGACGTCGCCACTGCGCAGCCCAGCATTCTTCGCGCCTTCCGCGGTTTCAGCGGAAACGCGACTAGCGTCGGTCAAGTTGAGCTGTCCGTCACTGACATTGGCGATCTTTACAACTTGTATGCCTGTTTCGATCCAGTCTCCTGACTTGAATGCGTAGCCCGATCTGAGTCGGGCAAAAGGGTAGATCGGCGATGTGGCGTAATCACGCATCAGAATTCACCGTGAGTCCGTCTAGCGCAGCGAGTACCTGTTCTTGCAATGCTGCCCGTTGTTTGAAGCCGTTACGTATCTCGTTTTGGAGTCGTGCGATTTTGTCGTCGAGCGGTTCACCGTCGTCTTCGGCTGCTTCGGTGCCGACGTAGCGTCCGGGAGTGAGGACGTAGTCGTGTTCGGCGATGGTGTCGATCGTGACGGAGGCGCAGAAGCCGGGAACGTCTTCGTATTCAGGCAGGTCGGGTTCACCGCGCCACGAGTGGTAGACGTCAGCGATCTTGGCGATGTCTTCGTCGGAGAACTCTTTGAGCGTGCGGCTCACCATCGAACCGATATTCCGGGCGTCGATGAACAGGACTTCGCGTTTGCGGTCCCGCTGCGTGACTTCGGACTTCACGGGCCGACTCGATTTGTCTTTCGTCAGGAACCACAAGCACACCGGGATCTGCGTCCCGTAAAACAGCTGACCGGGTAGCGCGACCATGCATTCAACAAGATCCGCATTAACAAGATTCTTGCGAATCTCGCCTTCACCGCCCGACTGCGTCGACATCGATCCGTTTGCGAGAACGGTGGCCATCGTTCCGGTCGGTGACAGGTGGTGAAGCATGTGCTGCAGCCAGGCGTAGTTCGCGTTCCCGGTCGGTGGAGTCCCGTATTTCCAGCGGGGATCATCGCGCAGGTTCTCCCCACCCCATTGGGAAATGTTGAATGGCGGATTCGCGATGATGAAATCAGCCCGCAAGTCCGGGTGCAAATCGTTGGCGAACGAGTCACCCCACTGCGGACCCAAGTTTGCGTCGATGCCGCGCAGGGCGAGGTTCATTTTCGCTAGCCGCCACGTTGTCGGGTTCTGTTCTTGTCCGAACACTGAGATGTCGTTGCGCACACCACCGTGTGCTTTGACGAATCGGTCAGCCTGAACGAACATTCCACCTGAGCCGCAGGCCGGGTCGAACACGCGGCCGTTGAACGGTTCCAGCATGTCCACTAGCAGCTTCACAATGGTCCGTGGCGTGTAGAACTCGCCACCTTGTTTGCCTTCGGCAGAGGCGAACTGGCTGACCATGTATTCGAATACGCGACCGAGCACATCCAGGTCTTGATGTTCTTCCGCAGCGAGGTCTTCACGGCTGAACGTATCGATGAGTCCGCCGAGCGTTTCCGGGGTGAGTTCGCGCCGTGCGTAGTTCTTCGGCAGGACACCTTTCAGGGAAGGGTTCTCCTTCTCGATGGCGTCCATTGCCGCGTCGATGCGTGTGCCGATATCGGCTTGCTTGGCGTTCTTACGCAGGTCTTCCCAGCGGTGACCTTCCGGCACCCAGAACACGCCTTCTGAGGTGTACTCATCACGGGATTCCAGAATGGATGCGCGTGCCGCCTCTGTCGGCATGTAGTAGTCCGAGGTCTCATCTTCGACGAGTTGCGCAAGTTTGCGGCGGCGGACGTCGAACACGTCGGACACGTACTTGAGGAAGATCAGACCAAGAACAACGTGCTTGTATTCAGCAGCGTCCATGTTGGAGCGCAGCTTGTTCGCCGAATCCCACAGCACCGCCTCCAGCGACTGGTTGCTGGCGGTTTGCTTCTGCTTGCGTGGCGGCATTCGGCTGGTCTCCTCGGTCGGACAAAGTGTCTCGCGTTTCTGCGTTCACTGTCCGTGTTGGTTTCGTTCCTGCAGGTTACCGACTGGGGCTGACGGTTTCCGATCACGGGAATCGGTGTGCATCACCCGTTCGAGCGAACCTCACGGGGCGTCTGCAGCTGGCTTGCCTGCTGCGGACGGTCCCCGCCATGTCCAACAAATCATTTGACTTTCAGGCTTCCCCGCCCGAACCGTTGGAAGAATTCACACCAACATCGCTTACTGACGGGCAGTGGCAGGCAGCGCGTCCGGTCGTTCAGGCAGCGGTGCGCTCGATTCCGAATCTGCCGACCAAACAGCACAAGCCATACGCATCACGACTGTGCCGGTTTCTCGCGGCCAGCACGTGGGACAGGACTGGCACGCCCGACCTTCACGCCTTGCTGACTGAACGTGCGATCGGTTCGCTGGTGTCGGCTGAGCAAATGCCCGGCGTGAGCGCGGCTGCACGTGGCACGTACCGCCGAGTGCTGCGCCGGATCGGACGCGCCACTGGTTCGATACCTGCAGCCAACCCCGCCCCACCGAGAACACCGACCAGTGCGGCCCGCGCATTCTGGCTCGGCGTCGCGGGTACGCCGGTGAGTTTCGTTGTTGCCGCCGGCGCGTATGCGCGCGGTGGATATCGGGCTCATCCGGGAATGTGGACCGGTTTCGGCCACGAACTCAAACTCGACGGTGACCTGTCCGTGCTCACCCCCAACGGCTGTGCGCAGCCTCTTTCGGTTTCGTGTGTAGCGGAGGAGGCAACCGGCACAGTCATCGATGTGAGGCGAGCGGCCCGCGACTTGCGGTCCGCCGACAACATCGACCTTCGGGTGGTGAGTCCCATCGCACCCTCACCGTTGGCATCCGTGCCGACCAACCGGGCTACCGGCCCAAGCAAGCCGACCTCGCGCACAGCGCGGGCGCGGCAAGCGCGCGCCGCCATCAAACGCGCAGAAATGGCTGCCGAAGCACCTGTCGCGCTGGCAGTGGCTGACCTACCACCGGTGAGCGACGAGGTTGAAGCAGCGATCTGTTCCTACCGTCCCGACCTGCTCGACACTCACACCTGGACCGATATTGGAGACGTCGTTGTTCACGCGCTGCGTGCATACAATCCGCCGAGCGCACGATGGGTTGGCAGCCAGGCCGGCCATGTGACCAGCTTCGTGAGATGGGTGGCCCGCAACAACCGCGCCACAGATGCCCCCAGCACGTTCACTGCCGATCTGCTGGTTGTGCCCGGACTTGTCGACCGGTACCTGGCAGAGGCACTCGTTGGCCGTCCGGACTCGTCGAGGGCGACGGTCCGTTCAATTCTTCGTCGTGTCGTGCGCAATCTGGCCGGTGGCTCTGCGGAACGGATCAAGTATGTGCCGATTCAGGCCCCGTACACCCCGACCGAATGCGCAGCGTTCGTCCGGCTTGCCCGCAACCAGCCAACGAAAGACCTACGCCGGGCGCTGTCAGCCGTGGTCGCGTTAGGTCTGGGTGCTGGACTAGATGGGGGTGATCAGCGGGAAGTCACACCCGCCGACATCACCGACGTTGAACTGGACGACGGCGTGACCGGTCTGCTCGTCAAGGTAAAAGGTCAACGTCCACGCACGGTTGTGATGCGCGCAGAGTACGAGCCGCTGCTGCGCGAGGCACTGAACCTGCATAACACGTCTCGCCGCGGCAAGAACACGCCGATCTACGGGCTGTCGACGTCACGGCGCAACGTCACCTCGACGGTCACGAGCAAGGCTGTCACCGCCACTGGAACGGGCGTGGACATCAACGCGGCGCGGCTGCGCGCGACGTGGCTACTCGCATGCATGAACTCGCCCGTCCCGCTTGCCGTCTTGTTGAACGCGGCGGGTTTGAAAACCGCTCGCACGTTCACCGATTTGCTCGCGTACTGCCCGCCGGCCGACTCCTCCGAGGTCGCGGCTGTCCTGCGCGCGATCAAGACTCCCAGCTCTGGCGGTGAGCTGCGATGAAGGTAGGACGCGCCGAATTCGATCGGACTGTCAAAGCGGTTCAAGCATCAGGAGTCGACAAGGAACTCAACGGCATTCTGCGTTCAGGCCGAGGCGGCGCCCCACGAGGCACGCGCATGGACGTCTACGTCGCAGGCATGATTCTGACGGTGCTGCATCGGCAGAACCTGACCATGGTCAACCTCTTAGCCCTACTGACGAAGGGTCTCCCGGATTCAGCACAACGCCACTACGGGATCCGTTGGAAGAAGAGCGGCAAAGAAGGCCACTACACGTATAGACAAATCACATACCCGCTGGCCGCGCTGAAGGAGAAACTGTCACCCGCCGCGGTCACGAATGACGAGAAGCTCCAGTCGTTGATGGACATGATCCTCAGCACCAGCCTTCCGTCGCACATCCCCGCGATGCAGGCGGTGGCGTTGGACGCGACCGGGATTCAATCCTGGGCGCGAGGCAAAACAAGTCGACGCGCTGCCGAAGTGTCAGACACTGACTCCGTTGACCCGGATAGCGAAGAAGCGCCGAAAGTGTTGCGAGCGGCGAACGATTCGCTGTGCGCATTCGACAAAGATGCCCGATTTGGCTATCGAACGAAGACTTACAGCAACGGTTCCACAAGTGTCTTCGGATACAGCTTGATTTCAATCGTTGGAGTGCCGACGGTAGGCGATGTGAAAGACCGCGCACCGATCCTGACCCAAGGAATCAGGCTGCGTCCCGCAAACGCGGACATCGTGGAACCAGGTCTCGCACTGCTCGACGGCTACACCAACAAATCGCCAGGACTTGCCGAAGTCCTTAACGACCGGGCTTGGTCCTACTCGCTCGCCGAACAATGGGCCTACCCGGTACGAGCCCGCGGCATCGAACAAATCCTTGACCTGCACCCGAATGACCGGGGAGCACGCGACTTTGAAGGCATTCGGATGGTTGACGGGGCACCGCACTGCCCATCAATGCCCGACCACCTGGTGGACATTGTGCGCCCAGCCCGCTTCTCCGTCGGCGAACTGCGGAAGAACGCAACATCGGAACAGGT